>JGI24891J29808_1000005_pt1 | contig 341414 bp, 342 predicted proteins | sample FreactcultuFSWF8_FD_29808 | JGI IMG/M metagenome (IMG submission 29808) | reverse complement strand
CGTTCTCGCGGGGGGCACCGCCTCTAGGGGCACCACCACGGGGACCACCACGGCCGCCACGAGGGCCACCACGGGGACGGTCGCCGCCGCGACCACCACGGCCACCACGGAATCCAGAGTCCTGGGACTGGGACTGCTCCTCCTTCCAGGCCTGGTCAATGTCGAGGAGGTTCTTGTCCTTGCGCTCCTTCTGCTTCTTGGCCTTGCCAGCGGAGGGAGCAATGAAGTTCTCCTCCTCGCTGCGGGCGAAAGCCTTGCCCTCGGGGAACTTCTTGGAAGCACCCTCGTTGGGCTTGCGGACCTCGGTGCTGCCACCAAGAGCGGCCTTCTTCTCGAGCTGCTCGGCAAGGTACTGCTCGTACGACTTGACGTTGTCCTCCTCCTGAGCGGGGGCACCCTCAGCATCGACAACGGTGGCATCAGCGACAATGCCCTCCTTGGCCTCCTCGTCCTTGGCGTCGGCAACAGCGGCCTTCTCGTCGTTCAACTCAGCGGTACCAGTCTCGTGGCCCCAGGCGGCGCCGGCCTGCTTGGCGTGGTCCTGCGATGGGTTGTCAGCGCGCAGCTCAATGGCATACGCAGCCAGTCCAGACTTACGTTGCTGCCAGCGTGGCCAGTGCGGTCGTGCTTGTCGTCACGGCCAGTGCGGGGGCCTCTAGCACCACCACGGCCTCCACGAGGTCCACGGCCTCTGCCGCTGTCGTTGGCATCTCTAGTGCGGTTGGGGTGGCGGTCCTGGCGGACACCGTCATCGGTAGGCTTGGATCTGTTGTTCGAAGCGCCCGCGGCCTTATCACGGAAAGCTGCGGCGGATCGTGTCAGTGGTGGAAACCAGGGCGACAGTTCGATGGTGATGGATTACCCTGCTCAGAGCCGGTGAAGTTGGCTTGACGTCCACCGCGGCCACCAGCAGCGGGCTTGGGAGTGTCGGCGGAAGGGGCCTCGGGACCAGCGTTGCGCTTGCCGGCGCGCTGGACGGGCTTGTCCATAACCTTGGTGGGAGGCTCGGGCTCTCTGTTGGGGTCGAGCTCCAGGTCGTTGCCTGTGTACAGGAGTGGTTAGAAGGCATTTTAGGTGACGGTTGTGCGATTTGCGATACCCAGAAGCTCGTAAAGGTTCTACATTCAGGAATTGGGTCAGCGGTCGTCGGTTGGAGATGCGAAAAGGCGTGTCGAGAGCTCTTGTCGAGCTACAATTGATGATTGGCGTAATAGTTGAGATGCGCCAATCATCACACGTTGTGGGGGCAGGCGTACCTTGCTTGCCACAGAAGTCATTTTTCTGTCTTGATCTTTCTCTGTGTTTTGAGCGATGTCAGACTCTCTCCATCCCGTCGCCGGCAGAAATCCAGAGAGGTCGAAGTTGCGCAAATCCACAGTTTGCCTGGTCTGTGCGTGCTTTTCTCTGTGTGCGAAGCTCGGCTAACATCATGACTTCAAGTGACGACCGACTTGCTTTGGCACTCGATGCCTTCACTACGTCTGTTTGTTCATGCTCTTGCAGCAATCAGCATGCAGTCTATTTCGTTTACACAAGCAGCAACCTGTGCTCAATTACATAGTGATAGCTTTGATCTCGGGAGTGATTCCTGAGTCTCTCTCAACTACCAAGCACTGCTCGATCGACCGTATGCCGCTGGAGCATAGGAACCCCGCCATTACCTGTCTCACTTATGAAATAATACATGTTCTGAGGCTCACTCTCGAAATGGATGGATTATCAGTTGGTTTGTGGTTCATCATATGTGAACGCTTGCATTTTGCAACCACTCGATTATTGGTTACAGTATTCATGATCGTGTGTACCAGAGCATATGTCCACAGCCAGCCAATCCATCGCTATCGAGTAGTGATGGTAACGATGATGACAAAAATGCCAGAGTCGTGATTCCAGTCAGCAGCAGCCTTTCTGCGCCCAAACGCCGTTGCTATGCCATAAAAGAAAGATAAAATGCCCACCCAAACAGCAACTTTTTTGTGAACTTTTACGTTCGTCCTCATGTACACCGGTTCAATAGTATCCCTTTTCGTAGTCTCTGGCGACGAACCGCAAGCTGACGCAAGGTTGGACCATTCAGATCCCGAGACTGACAAAACCACCACGTTTCAAAGTAATCCATTCTTCCTCCTTCCTTCCCCGTACGAAATATCTCCCCTCTCATCTCTGAGGAGGATGTTGGAAACCGTAATCTGTCGAGAAGTGCATGCTCGCCGACAACCCAAACGGATCAGCATCCAGCATGGGATCGTAAGGGTCAAAGATCTGGTTCATTCCAGGGATTTGGTTTTCTCCCGGGTGGCCTCGGTCGTGTTCTTGAGCATTGCCCTTGGCGGGGCCATGGTGGTCGGCATGTTGCTGTGCGGCGTGCGTTGCGTGGTATGGGTTCGCGGCAGGGAATTGGGGTGGCTCGGGGGCCTGGACGGGGGCTTGTTCGTTCGCTTCGGATTCGGTTTCGAGCATCGACGAAGATGTTGGTTGCGCGTCGTACTCCTGATCTGTACTCACGAGATTAACCTAGGACGACAAAGTTCTATCGAGCATGCCCGAAAGAGGGATCGAGACCACTTGCCCAGCTGCTCAATGTGTTTTTGAAATGGCGACGGATAGAATGCCGATGCGCTACCTGGGACTCCGTTGGTGGGTTCTGTTATGCTAGACACGCCATTGGGCGCCGAGTAGGCAGGGCCACGGTGCTGAGGTGGGTGCTGCATGACATAACGCGAACGAGGTGGTTGAGGCACACCATACTGTTGCTGCTGTCCCCCAGCGATTACCGAAGCTGGTGGGGTCATGGCTCCAGGCTGCAAGGCAGCAGGCGACTGGGTAGACAAGGCTGTGGGTGAGGAAGCATGAGATGACGGAGTAGGATGTCCTTGAGGGGAGCGGGCAGAGAAGGAAAGATCTGATTGCGCTCCCGCGCCAGGTCCGACCCGTGGAGGATAGACCTGACCGGAACGTCTTGCATGCTGGCGGTTCAATGCTGTGCGTTGCAAAGGAGCAGCTGCCATTGGCGCCGGTGCATGGTGGGGGATATACGTGTGTCCGAGAGCAGGGCTACCCGTCTTCATCTGCAACTCGGCCTGCACATCAATGCCTGGACAGCGGTCAGCTTGGACGGTGGGAAGAGGAGAAGGCCGGACAGGGCCCGGACAGCAAGCGACGAACCCTTCTCCAACAAGATTCTCTCAAGAAGCGAATTCTTGTAGCGGAGCATGAGACACTCATCCGCGGCGCTGCGGTGGCTTTGCTGCAACGTCTGCAGTGTCTCTTCATGGTGCTTGATGGTGGTCTCGAGTTGCTTGATGTATTCGGTGCGACGCTCTCGGAACGCAGCCTGTGCTTGCCTGTTCCTCTGCTTGCGCTCTTCGGATGTGGCATATATCTTTGGCTGGGTTAGCAAGGCCATGACGTGCGACGGTTACAATATGCTACGAGTCTATCTCAAACTTGAGAGATGGGAATGTGTCACGACGTACGGGTTTGCGGCCTCCTTTGCGCTTCTGCGGCTGGGCCGGGTCTTGTACTATCTCAGTTGTCGAGGGCTCGGGAGACGACTCAAGCGAGCTCGGAGTGGCTTCTTGCCCGGCATCGCCATGGTCTCTGATAGCGCTGGCTACGTCGGTAGCAGCCATTTGTGTGGTGCTGTTGTTGTTATCTCCCATCTGCAGGTACCCCTCTGGCCGAGCTTGAGATACCCCTCAGATAGCGCAGGCTAGATGCGGAGATAGCAGTCGCAATAGGTCCAAAGGCGGGGAGACGTAAAACTACGTGTCAAGGATTGCTAATCGTGGGCGATAAGCTTGCAAGGCATGTGCGAAAAGTGAGCGACAATTGGTGAGGTAAGTAGTTGGGTAATGGAAACGGCAGGTGGTAAGAGGGAATTAAGCAAGCCCATAGAATAAGAAAATTCTCTCTCAGCCTTTTCGTCTCCGCACTTGCACTCATCTGGCACGCGTCATGCGCTTCATGAACGGTGGCCCGGCTCCGAGTCCTCTTTGCGCCCTGTCACCAACAACAGGTGATGAAGGAGGGGCCCGGTCCATTGTCGGCGCTGGCCGGACTCGACGCAATTCTGAGGAGCGAGCAGCCACTCCACCGGCCATGTGGACAGGGGAATGGGCCACGACGACTGCTTGGCTTGCTGCTTCAAAAACCGTCAGTTCCCCTCCTTCTCTCGCTGATTTCCAGCGCAGAAGTGATCTGATGTTGCATCAACATGCAAGACGTCGGGAAAAGCTACTTCTTCAGGGCTAGTCGATCCGATGCATCCTTCTAGTGCGTCTTGGTAACAACTTTAAATCTCCGCGGACTGAAACATCATCTCGCACGCCCGGTGCTTCCATACTCCTGTCTCAGGAAGGACATTGGTTCGGAATCCCAATGTTGGAAATACTCACAACACGTAGCGAATGGACATGCCTTACCAAGATGCAGGAGAACGAAGTTGAAGCCTACAGACAGGAAGAATCGATTACGACTACGTGATCCTGGGGGATTGGCAATTTGACGAAATTAGAGATCGATACAAATCTACCTTGGTAGCTGGCAAGAATCACGACATCTCACTCGCATCATGGCAAGGCAGTTCGGAATGGAGCAGTGGGCACTTTTCATTGTGCGACCACCTCTACTGTTGAGTCTCATAATGCGACTGCAAAGACAGCATCGGTCATGTATCATCAATTTTTATAAACTATTGTCAGCCTCCATGGTTAGTAGAAGCAGCTGCGATGGAATCGCGCCTTCCAACCTTCCACATGCATGGAAAGCAACACTTGTAAGTCGTGAAGCCAAGGCTGTACTCTTTCCATTGGCGTTGAACATCTCCTTCTCAATTACATGTTTTGTGCCAGCAAGCATCTCCAGCGCTTTACTGCAGGCCTTTCGTTTGAGCATCTTCAGAACACCGCAGCCTATTTTCTGTGCCTTTTCCTTTGTCAACATCATTGAATCGACGGCTTTCCACTTTTCACTTTTCACTCGCTTCTGTGTATCTGTATCTGGTGCGATGGATGCAGGCCAGCGTGACAAGGGGAAAAAGCCAGTCTTCACAATCGAACGCGGGAATCCACCCGGACATCAAGGATGGCCGCCGGGCATGAGGCCTCTTTCAGACATTCGAGAGCTCACCGAACCAAGTTTAGTTGACGCCCTCGAAAAGAGACCGTCTGCGAGCGTCCATCGCCAACCTAGCATTACCAGGCAAAGCTCGCTCAGAAGAGGCCCTTCGTTGAAGCGTGCTGGCTCAGTCAGGATCGTCGAGCCAATTGGGAGCTCCAGCTCAAGTTACAGAGAAGATATGATGGCATCAGAATCAACCATCGACACACCGGAAAGTCTGCGAGATGGCTCAAGTCTATACAGTATACCTATCTCGAGCATACCCGCTCGGCAATCTTCCAACATCCGAGAACGACCGAGACATCATCGAAGTACAACATCCAGGTCATCCCCTACTCCCCTCCAACGGAACGCCAGTCGCACAATTCCATACCGAGGCACAAGTCATTCTCCGGTCAAGCAAGTTAGAGCCCGCTTGGACGCTGTAGGGTCTGACACCTCGAGACGAGTACCGTCTGGGACATTTATCCGCAATCCAGTTCCACGCGACATACTCGAGTTCCCTACTCATCGTCATCCTCGCATCGGCGTCGATTTGCAGATAGGAGCACCTCTCTTTGTTGGCGGAGGCACAGTCGAAGGCTATGTCAGAGTCATCGTCGACGAGGCAGACAAAGCACGAAACAAGAAGAGCCTGACACTTGGAAGGATAGCGGTAGATCTTGTCGGAACCGAAGAGACGTCGAGCAATCGCAAGGCAATCTTCTTATCTTTGGGTACAGAGCTGATCGACTCGACTCATCCACCTCCTCGTAATATGGTAGAACCACAAGACTTTCCGGACGATGATTGCTTTTGGTCTCTCATACCCTCTTTCACCAGTCTACCATTCGTCATCAGCTTGCCCCTGGACACAGGTCCTCCTCCGTTCCATTCAAAGCATGCTCGCATCCGGTTTGTGCTTTGTGCAACCGTTTTGATCAAAGACGGAGGCAGACAATATTTGGTCCGATGCTCTGAGGATATTTCTGTACTACCAACATATGACCGTATGTGCATCCCTTCGGGTCAGACCAGCAAAACGCAAGCTGACAGTCCAGCTACAGCAGAGAAGGCTTTGAGATCATTGCCAAGTCCGCTGACTGCCTCCGACGAGCAATCTTTCTCACGGTCCGGTCTGCTTGAGACAGCAAAAATAACGGCGGGCCTACATCGACAAGTATGGGTTAGCGGTAGCAGCATTTTTGTCGACATCCACATTGCCAACGGTAGCCGCAAGACTATCAAAAAACTTGAGTTGAGCTTAGAAAGGGACATCTTGTGTTACAGACATGTAAGACCTCTAGTTCGATAGTCGTAGTTATGCAAACGAGTACTAATATTACATAGGCAGCAGCAGCTACTCTGGAACAATCTGCCAGTCAAGCCAGAATATTCGAGAGCAACGAACGATCAATATTGAGCAAGCATACCATGAAGCAAGGTGCAAATGGATGGACTGGTGTTGAGGCATATGGATCCATCACAAGGACGTGCGACCTTGAGATACCAAGAGGACACGCTACTGTGAAATGCGGTATGTTTTTCGCAGTAAGATCTGCTTCTTGTACCTGACCCGCCCTCAGGCAATTACTTCGAGGTCCGATATTTTCTCAACATTACCATTGGCGGGTCTCGCACGTAAGTCTCAAAGAGTCGAGTTCGTTGGTCGTCTCTGAAACTAAGCAGAAGCTTTCACAGAAAGATATTGTCTGTTCAACTACCCATCATTGTCATTCACATGGTAAGCAAATCATGCTGCCACGCATGCTTTCTGCGAATATGCCTAACGTGGAAACAGAATTCGTTAGACGTCCTCCCAAACTCAGTTGCACAGGTTGCTGCAGCGATCGAAGAGAAGCGCTCACATCATCGCAGCCATAGACGGACCGCGTCTCAAGCCTCTGCCCAAGTTGCTCAAACTTCTGCTTCGCCGGCTCGAGCGGTCACTACAGTTCAGTCGAAACCTTCTCGATTGCAAGGCCGTGCATTTGCAGCCCCAAGACAACAATCCCTGGAGCGTATGCGTGCCTCAGCAGCAGACCTCAGACAGCTCGAAGAAGAATTGGAATCTTCACCACGAAAGCATCAAATGTCCAAGCGACTTGCCGACTCCAAGCAGCCTCAGCGCAGCAAATCAGTTGGGAAAGAAAACTCGAGAGCAGGTAACACAAGGATCGTGTCGCGGCCAGCACGAGAAGTTCACAAGCAACCGAGCAACCTAGCCATGGGTGGTATCAGTGTTGGAAGCTACACCATATTCAACCACCACAACTATGACAGTGCCAGCGGCAGTTCATCCAACAACGGAATGATGGAGTATATCACGCCACCCTCGAAGCGCAAAGAGAAGTTCTTCTCCTCTCCTCTCAGAGGCGAGGGCAAGAACGTAGGCTCAGCTCTCAAACATGTCCGCAGTATCGACAGCTTCCGCAGTCACAAATCGACGACGACTAGATGGCGTGACCACTTCGGCAAGGATAAGGAAGGTCCACCACCTCGACCTCCCCCTCCTCCACCATCTGGTCCTATCACAGAGACCAGAGCCATGATACAGCAACAACATGCGTCGGCACCATACATGCTAGGACTGGTGAACTCAGCACCACTCAGGCCGAACAGGAGCTCCCTTGACCAAGGGATTAGAGATCAGCGAAACGAACACATAAGGTTGCCCGACAAGAGCAGATTTGAGTTCAAGGCTGTCACGAGAAAGAGCAGTGGATTAGGCTTGAAAAGTTGGCTCGGAGAAAGATTGGGTCGTTCGAGTCACTGAAGATGAGCACGAAAACGATATTGTCGTTGAATCCAAAGAAGGGAGTGTAGGAATAAGGAGTTCGAAGGGCAACGTGAGCATTCATGTTAAAGTCGGAAGGTTAGCTATGTTTAGCAAAGCATGGCAACACGTACACGATCACTGTATACCTACTCGAAGCCATCTGACGACATTCTCACCATTCCACATTGATTCAACACCATTCAGATGGCAGATGGGAGACACGCAATGGAGAGGAACACAGTCAATTCTGATTGATCATGTACCAAAAGAACAAAAACTACGCCGATCCCCATGCTGCTGGCTTGACCAGTAAAAACGAATGCTTTGAAGATAATATGCACCCAGTGTTCCCTTGCCCATAGCGCCCATTCTCTCATCGAAGCCTGTAACTCCTGATGGGGAATTCAAAACGCCACCTTGATGCAGTTCGCATTCGCAATATTACAGTTGTAAAACAACACTCCCCTCTCGTCGCCAAAAGAACAGAAAGACCGGAAAACAGAGAAACATCGAAAAGCAGTAGTCGTAGTGTCGTGTGTGTGTGTTGTGGGAATAAAGTATACAGAAAGGAGGTCCGAAAAAGGCGCGATAGAGAATACGAAAAAGTGTCGAGGCTGTGTTTAAGCCTCGAAGGGGGTAGAGATGTTCAATCAACGTCTCTTGGGTGTAGCAAGAGCGGCAAGACGGGCTGCACTCAACATACCCGGACGCTTCTCCTTGGGCTTTGATGTGTAAGATTTGGGTCTGACGCCAATAGTGGGAATCTTCTTGACCGGTGTCTTTGCGGCAGCAGGGGTAGTGGTCGAAGGACGAGAAGGTGCAGGGTTGTCCGATCTGGCCTTCTTTGCGGGACGGTGGTCTGCATCGTCGTCGTTTTCCTTGTCGCTGGTCGTGGTGGCTGTGGCTTTCAAGTCATGGGTATCGGCTTTGCGCTTTTGGCCAGCGGCGGAGGGAAGTTCGGGAGAGTGTTCGACGGAGCGGATAGAGGGCTTGACTTCCTGAGAGGTGGTACGACGAGGCGATGGGGCGAAGGTAATAGCTTGCGCACCAGCACGGAAGGTGAAATCGTTAGGCGCACCAGCCATGGTCATGCGACGATATGCCTTCTTGGGCCGGTCGTCCTTGTCAGAAGTGTTAGGTAGGGTGGGGTAGGTAATGGAAGACTTGTCGTCAGTCGTGGAAGGTGGTGAAGAGGCCTTGGTGGGAGTGTCGGGAGACTCATCAGCTTGGTCGAGAGTCTTGGTTGAAGCAGAGAAGTCGACGTGCTTGATGACAGGGCAAGTCTTGGGTGGGCGTGGAGGCGCGGCTGTATCGGCGTCCGAGGTAGCGTTGGGAGGAGTGGACATGTGGGTGCCGTTGGCAAGCTTGAATGGATCGTCCGAGTACAAGCGTTGAGGAGTGCGGAGGATAGACTTGACAGGAGATTTACGCAGCAGGTTGAAGCGGGCAAACAGACTAGGCTTTGCCGGTGTTTCCTGCTGAGCGCTGTGAATGGAGCTCTCAGGCACCGAGATTTTGGCGGGTGAACGAGCGAGCAATGGTGTCTTGTTGGGCTTCTCCTTGTTTCCATCCTTGTCATCAGGGCCTTGTGCAGCGAGGAAAGTCTTCTTTGCAGGGGAGCGAGCAAGGAAGGGAATCTTGGATGAAGCATCAGGGGACTCGGGAGCATCAATCTGGACCTTCTGAGGAGAGGCATGCTTGGCCGGGCTACGAGTGAGCAAAGGGCTCTCGGGTGCTTCGGGTTCGAATTGAGCAATGCGTTCAGCCATGGTCGACTTGACCGGAGACTTCATTGGGGACTTGGAGAGGAGCTGTGCACGCTGCTCCTTCTGTTGTTGTTGAGCCTGCTCTTGTTGGACACTTGCGCTAGTCATGTTCAGTCTAACGGGACTGCGCTGGAAAGAGGGGATCATGGTGGTACGACGGGCGGATTGGGCAGACTTGAGTATCGACTTCGGAGGTTTGACTGAGCGCGGCGTCATCTGCGATTTCATGGCGCTCTTAAGTGACGGCTTGGGTGTAGCATCAGGGCGCGAAGTAGCCGTGTCGTCTTCTGCAGCATGCTTGACACGCTTGGCCGGGCCTGCCTCAAGGTTGCCGCGCGATGAAGGTCGAGGCAGCGATGTGGATGAGGACGACGAAGGACGCTCGAGCTCGGCTTTGGAGGGAGAGCGCTTGAGTGCAGACGGGGCAGTCGGGGCAGACGGCTTGTCGGTGGCTAGCGGTCTGTTGTCCTTGTTTCGGAAGGCCGAAGGGTGATCGGCAATCGAGTCCATCTTCTTAAAGGCCTTCATATGCACGTCGCTGAAACGGCTGACCTTGCCCGAAGGTGTGGCCATCTTGCGCCCCAACACATCGCTCGCCGAGGGTTGGCCCTTCTGTGTGGCCTGCATCTCGATCCTGATCTTGGCGGCTTCTCCCCTGGTCTCCTCCATCAAGGCGCGTGCCTGCGGGCTCAAGTTGAGAGTAGGACGTTGGAAGGTGAAGCTAAAGTCGGGGGCGTTGTCCATGATGTTGTTTGCGGCTTTGGGGGTCTTTGTGGGAGTCTGCTGTGTCGTCTTGTTGCTGCTGAAACCCAGCCATCGTGCTTCGTCAAGAGGTTTGGCGGTGCTCATTTGGTACTTCTGCGGATGCATTTCCTGCATGCTGGGTTGGATCGGGGTGCCGTCGCGGGGAGTCTGGGCGGTTCTGGTAGGTGTGGGCTGCGGCTCCTCATGTTCATCGACGGCGGATAGCTTGGGGGCAGTTCGTGGAGTCTTGATGGCATCGCTATCGACACCCATGTCTGAAACTCTCTGCGCCTGTTCGAATTGTCAGTCTGGAGCTCTGCGGGGGCCGAGTCGAAGTCGAGCTTACCTGTGGCGTGGTCGACTGCTTCGCGCGGATTCTGGCCGAGGAGCGTCGTGCCATTGTTGCTATGTGAGGTGGAGATAGTACGACAGAAGATGATGGTACAAACAGAACGACCCGACTGCCTTGCTGGAGTCGACTGGTACAATCTTGGACGTTGGTCTGGAGTGTCGATAGCAAACGCTTGGCCGATTTTTGACGTCGAAAAACAACAACAATGACGCGGGTCCTAAGCAACAGCCCGCACACAGACCCTTGTCCTACGTTTCGGCTGTGAAACAAAAAGTAAAAATGCTGAAAGAGAGCAATAAACTTTGTCACACACCGCTATGGAAATGCTCGAAATCTCATGCTTCGCAAGATTGGCCAGCCGTATGACGCTTTTCCATCTGCTATACGAATGCTTCTGGCACCTAAGGTATTACTGAAACACTCCTTGTCTCGCCATTATTCTATCATCCGCTTTGCGACCGACAAGTTCTGTTCTAGAAGAACCCTAGAAGTAGCATTTACCTAACTCGCTACTCCCTACTACCACCCGACTCGATCTTTGTGACAAATTTGGCGTTGGCGATGATCTCTGAATCATTTCTCCAGACGCCCAGCTTCCAGAATGATCTAACATCCACCAATGCTTCATAATCAATTGCCCTGATAAGACAGGCTTCCTTTTACGCCTTCAGAGACTCTCCCGTAATTCATACACAAATTCAAGATGGCTCAACCCACCCAATCCAAGCAGTGGCTCACCAACCAAGATGGCGTCGACAAGATTTACCAGGGAGAGGCAGCCATTCCTCAACCCGGCGAGAAGGAGGTTTTGGTCAAGATTCACACCGTATCTTTGAACTATCGCGATACTGAGGTCTGTGATGGTGGATACAACCATCACAAGAGCATTGGTGGAGAAAACAAGGCCCTCGTTCCTGGATCTGACATGTGCGGAACTGTTGTCAAGGCTGGACCTGGCGCTTCCTTGAAGGAAGGACAAAGAGTCTTATCTATCTTCCTCCAGACTCACCAAACTGGACAGGTGCAGGAAAGCGACATGGCTTCCGGTATGGGATTGCCTCTGGAGGGCGTGCTCCAGGAATACCGTGTTTTCCCCGACACTGCTCTTGTCACTGTGCCCGACTACCTCAGCAACGAAGAAGCTGCCACATTGCCAATCGCTGGCACCACAGCATTCATGGCCATGAACTGGATGCAGCCCATGGGCAAGCCTATCAGCAACCCCGAAACCACCGTTTTGTTCCAGGTACGTAGAATAAGACACTTATATCACAAGCCAACAGCCCTGGTCTCAGCCCCGAGATTTGTTCAATCGCACTCTTACAAGGCGATAGTTGTACATGGCTTCGTGATGGTATGTGGTGATTCGCAGAAGCTATACTGACAGATGCAGGGTACCGGTGGTGTTTCGATCAGCGGTTTGCAAATCGCAAAGGCATGCGGCCTTAAGGGTAAGTGCCATCGTCGGTCATCCCAGACTTTCAACTGACCTTTGACAAGCCATCGTTACCTCATCCTCGGACGAGAAGCTTGAGAAGGCTCGTGAGCTCGGAGCCGACTACACTATCAACTACAAGAAGTTCCCCAAATGGTCCGAAAAGGCCATGGAATTCACCAAGGGCAAGGGTGTCGACATTATCCTCGAGTGCGGTGGTGCCCAGACTGTGCGCCAAAGTTTCGACTCAATCGCCTTTGGTGGCCTGATCTCGAGCATTGGCTACCTCTCGGGGAAGCAGGACACCGAGAGTGATGCGCTTAACATCAACGTCTTGGCCTTGAGACGCAATGTCACACTCAAGGGCCACATCAACGGCCCCAAGGACAGATTTGAGGAAATGTTGCAGCTTTACGCTCAGAAGGAGATCCATCCCGTGGTGGACAAGGTGTTCAGTTTCGATGAGACAAAGGATGCCATGCAATACCTTGCCAAGGGTGGTCATTTCGGCAAGGTCGTCATTAAGATCGCATAAAGCTAACCAGTAAATAAAAATTGATCATGCATAATCGCTTGCCGTTATTATCGGATAAAAATGAAGGCTGGCTTTGCTGGAATGTAACAGCTGCAGCTGCCTGTACAGCTGTACACCGCCTCAAAGCTCCGGCGGCTGCTTCTCACAAGCATCTGGACAATTGAAACTTTGAGCCTTCGAGTTGAACGTCCAGCGGCATGTCCGAAGTGTGGTATAATTTCAGTACTGATTCATTTCTTCTTCGCGGTTGTTTGTTTGTTTGTTGTCGCATGACGTCTTTTGTGTTGGCGAAAAATCAGGCTGTGGGGAGAGCAGACTCCTGAGTACTCCTTGTTGTACAACAGTATCAACGGTCAATAAGGCGTGGCGCTGCACAAGCGGTAGACGATTACCAACAGGAGGGACTGGCAACGTGCATTCAATGCATGATTATCGCTCGCTCCAGCAGGAGGCCAATGGCCCATGTGCTTGGTCAATAATCGGTGGGTGAGTCTGCTGTGCGCTACCGTCGGAATGGCTCCCAGGCTCGTTGCATTGACAGCGGACGGTTGCCTATCACGGAGCAAGAGAATCTCGGGGAATAGGTGGCATGCTGATGATTCGATGTTTGGTCCGGCAGGTGATGAGCAGGGGTAAGGCAACCGTCGCGACTCGCGGGTGTCGGAGAGTTCAGATTTGGCTCAGATTTGACAGATTTGACGTTCGGTCGCACCTGCCCTCCAGCGAGATTCATTCTTGCTGAGCCCTCAGGCAGGTCATTTACCACAGAAGCTCGCCTTAGGGAAACACGCGGGCATATGACTGACGATGTTATATTTAATCACTGCAAACCCACGTGCCGATAGCCCAGGGCTCGCTTCCGTTGTGTTACACAGCAGCAAACAGCGGTTGTCCTTGATTCCTTCACATGAAGCTTAAAACTCCTTGCAGCAATCCTCACTTCCAGATAGTGTGCCAGTTTCTTGAAGTGAGCTTTGCAACGGCCTCTTCTCCACTTTCACCGTTGGTGTTACGAACGCTTCGATTCTTCTTCCTCTTCGTCTTCCATGTCGATACATATATCGCCATCGAAGCCCACGAAGACCATCGACACCGACATTCTCGAACATTACATAATGCTGAGCACCGCATCTGCATCAGAGGCCCCGCCCTCCGGCTTTGAGTAAGTCCAATCTATCTCCTGCTTGCACGCATAAGTTGCATCCAGCCTTTGCACCCTTTTGGTGACGTACCTGAATGGCTTGATCTAGTTGCTGACTATACATGCACAGAAGAAAGTTGAGCACTTCAATCCAGCGCCTTCGAGCCAATAGTGTCTACCATGAACGCACCTTCGGATCTGGCGAGCTTTCCAAGTACGATCTACGCGCCCTGGCTGAGAGATCGTCACACTCATACATATCCAGGTCCCAGCAGTACATCCACAGACTCAAGGCAATTAACCGCCGTGGTGGCCATAATCTCACCAACGACGAAGCCCGCTTCTTCCTCTCATTGCCCGACAAGATCCGTCGTCTTCACTTCACCAGACAAGAGAACATTCTGATGCGGGCCGCTTGCGAGTTGCAACTGTCCAAGGACAGCGGCATTCCTCCTCCTCTTCCCAGATCTTGGACCGACGAACGCGCCTCAAGCAGCCACAGCTACGCCAGTTCCTTCCTCAGCCGCAGAACTATGGTCGAGCCTCCATCGACTCCGACCACTTCTGATGGCGGATACCCTTCAGCCACCAGCAGCCGCACTTCGTCTCGCCCACGCACCCAATCGGTTGTTTCCTCCAACGCCTCCATCCTGCCTTTCAACCCACTGGCTTGCCATCCTCCCCGCACTTCCAGCATGACGCAGAGTCCCTTCGACTACACAAAGGTCATCAGCAAGACCCCCGAAACTCCAGCCCCAGTCACTAGACAATACCTGGACCCCAAGACCAGAGAGATGATCCGCCGCTGTACTTCCTCCCCCGAGGCTTTCGATGAGGTTATCAATTTCGGATATGCTACCGACGAGGCTGCTCCCGTGACCAAGCAATACCCGAGCTTTGACTACGAGTTCGACGAGGATCTGAGCTCGTCTGATGGCCTCTCTGACGATGACGAGGACGAGGATTACACTCTCGACTCGGACGACGAACCTTGGACCCCTGGATCTGACGATACCATGGCCACCAGCTGGGACTTCCGTTCGCCTTGTCCCCCAATCCAGCGCTTCGATGGTGGCTACTTCCGCACTCCCAAGGAACGTCCCATGACTCTGCGCGTCACTTTGACCAAGCCTGAGAACAGATCAGCCATGGATGACTCCCCTACTCGTCTCACCAAGACTGATCAGGAGGACCTTTCAAGCCTGAGAGTTGAAGACCCTCTTGCACTCGAGCGACTCACTTTCTCGGATGATGTCACTGGAATGTATGGAGCCTTTGCCGTCAGCCCCACCAAGGACAGCAGCAAGATGAAGAAGTTGTTGAAGAGACTGACATCTCCCGCCTTCTAAAAGATCACTGTAAATGAAACACAGTCTGGTGGGAGCTGCCTTGCTCGCAACGAGCTGTAATGACTACAAGAAAGAGAAGAGAAGAGAAGATGAAAGACGCACAGCAAGGAAGAAAAGAGCCTCAATCCAGCACAAGGGGCCAAAGCAGCATTTTTTTCGCATTCATGTTTTAACGATCGGTATACCCCCACCCAACAAAGGACACAACAACAACACAAGGACAATGGGCGTTTTCTGTTATTTGCTTTTTTTGCTTATCTGCTTTTTATTGTAAAGATACCACATTCAGCGCAGCGAAGGGGAAACCGGAATAAATGGGAAAGAAAGGAGAAGAATTTATGGCTACGAATACCCCCCAAATGTCACTCATCGCTTTTTGAGACAACTACTCTGCTTTTCTACCTTTGTCATCAAATCTTGTCTTGTGTTCATGTACAAGTGCGCGAAGTGACTGTGCTAAGACATGAATTTTCTGCAGTCGCATGACTATACCTCCGACACATTCTCACTACAGACGATTCATATTCTATACTCGTAAAATGCACAACCGTTGATTGCTACATTTCAACGTGTATAGTTCATGCAATGCAAAAACGTGGATAGCATAGCTTATCTCTCAAATGGCATATTCTTATACAACTGCATCAATATATCTAAAGGAAAGTACGGCAGTAAACTTTCCACTTTCGCCAAACGGGTGAACGGGTTCGCAAAAGCTGAACTCCTCCCACAACCGCATCCCGTTCGAACTTCCACAGCGTTTTCTCGCCACAGGAAAACCTACAGTATCTAACTTTCCAACCGGCCGAACGATCAACTATAATTCTCCTTACATATATACTCGAACGAGTAGATTAACTGAGGGTGTTTGACCCGTTGCGTGTGTGAAATCGTTCCGTAAGTTGGTTGTTGCATTGCGTGTGGCTTGCAGATTTCCCTCCAAACCAGCACACCATATCTCCGTCTCCGTGTCTGTCTCTTTCTTTGTTTCCCAAAAGTCTGGTAAACTTTCCCGAGTCTGGCTGCCTAGTGCAACACACGTGTATTTTGGAGATGAGATAGAACGACCAACGAACAACGACCATGTGTGCGTGGAAGGTTTTTGTGTGGCTTTTTGGCTTACTGCCTTCGTTCCCCTGCTTTTGTGCTTTCCCTGGCAACACATGTGGGGATACGGAGAGAGTGTGCGCGTACTGTGTTTGTTGATATGGAGGATTGTAATGATGAACGATGGAGGATTGATTTTTTTTGATTGAGTGGCAGAACAGGAGTCTCCGAGGATAGGTGCCGACATGATAGATTGGAATGTTAGGGGAAAGGTCATTTTCTTTGGACTGGCTTTCGTGTTCTGGAAAGTTAGGTCGAGTTCAGGTGTGGTGGTGATTCTGCATGTATTTGTAAAGTAGGAACAAATTGCCTGTCAAACGACGGTTCACAAGTGCCAGCATTCGATGGTTTACTGCAAAGGAAGTTATCGATTTCTATCTATGATATATGTACACGTTTTTAAAGCTGGATGGAAATCATCTAAAGGTAGTCAGATACTACCACATGAATCTCTGCGTTTTACCAGGTTCTTGTGGCCACTCAAAGCCCCAGTTTAAGAAGATGTAACCCACAGCAGAGTTGATGGATACGAACCATAGCGTCTCTAGATAGAGCCTATGATCATGCTCGGCCCACAAGACAATGTACAGCCAGTTAGTCCAGCTCTGGCGATCGATGTTTCGTCGTTCTCTTTCTTTGTTCCACCACTGCTTCCAATTTTTGTGTGTCGGTCTTGCTATCAACGAAGCGCCAGGATGCGATTGTGGGACGCGAAGTCGCCACATAATCCAGGGTAGAATAAAGTAGCGAGGCTCCACTAGAGGCGCGGTGATGAGCTGTAGAGCGGTCACACCTATCCAAACCATGACGAAGCTGATCGTACTGCCTTCACCAAAGGGCGCATCGTTGAGACGCAGGATTTGGTGTTGCTCCTTGTTCTTGGTCTTGGCCGGATTCCCCTCGGTCTCGTTGTCTTGCGATGCGGCGCCCTCGCCATCATCCTTCTCGTCTTCTTTGACTTGGAAGATTTGAGCAGGTGCACCGAGAGCTTGAAGGACCGACCAAGCACATGACATGTAGACCGGGATGACGAGGTATTTGATAGCCGGATGTGCGAGTAGGTAGCGGAAGACATAAAAGGTAAAGTGTCTGTTGTCGGCAAGCGTGAATGGGTGTACGATGGTATTAAATCTGATCGTGACGGCAATGATTGCAATGAATACGAAGAGGACAAGCGATCGAGGGAGGAACTTGCGTCTGCCAAAGATAATGAGTGGCTCTATCATGGCCATGACCGGAACAGCCGCGAAGATGGCGAGTAATCCCTGAGCGAAAAATGGATAGGTAATTCCGAAAGAGAAGAAGGACGTATAAGCCCACAGATAGAGCATCTGAGGCAAGTGTAGTGTAGCAACATGGTTAGATTTGTCACCTGGTGAGAAGATGTCAGTATTTTGGCCGATGAGAACACTCTAGGTGACCTACCGAGTACGACACCGCCATTCCAAAGAACAAAGGACCCGAAGAGTGCGAGCACAAGAACATAAGGCCATACGAGTCGGACAATCCTGAGTAATGTGCGAGGGAAGTACAAAGCACGTAATGCTAGCGTCACGATGGACATGCAGGTGAGCCAGAAATCTTCTTGGAGTCAGCATAAAATTCTGGTAACAGCGATCGTAGAGAAGACCAACCATTCAGAATAGCATCACGCATCTGAGGGTCGTAGAAGGTGGCGTTGGCCCAAGCCTTCAGGATGACAGACTTGCCATCGCCTGGTCTGAGGGATTCGACGTCGCCGTGTAGAGCGCCGAGTCCCACAAGGGCGATAGGGAACACACCAACCCAGAAGATATTTGTTTGGCGGAACGAGAGGGAGACCAGGGCCAGGAGAATGGATACGCAGGCCTGGAAAAAGGTACACGGACCACGAGAGTTGCTTTCCAGGAGATGTCTCGTGAACAAAAGAACACTCAGAGTTGAAGCGACGTCGGTGTAGTATAGGGCACAGAAGAAAAACAGAGGTGGGAACAGGCAGATGTTGAGAGCGGAATGAATCTGCTGTGGACACAGAGTGGTCGACGGCAGGAAGAGAGTCGATTTTTGGCCAGGAAGTTGCTTCCCAGAGCGCGGAGAGACGGGAGGAGCAGTGTGAAGAAGGAAGAAAAAGATGGCAAAGAGGGAAAGAGCGTTCACGAATCTCAGAGCATCCAGATCACATCGTCCGGTGATTTTATAGAAGAGGACAGAAAGAATGTAAAGTCCAGGTGGAGTTGTTATTTTTGGGTCCCAGTGCCAGTAGTTTCCATTACAATATTGTTGGACTTGGCCGACATGGAAAACTTCGTCCTAGATGTGTTAGGTCGGGGGCAAAGACAGGGATTCGTCGAGATTTTGGCATACAAGATACGGCTCGCGGACTTGTTTGGAGACAACAGAGAACCAGACAGCAATGGCACACGGCAAGGCAACAAGCGACAAGACCAGTGGCACAGAATTGTGGGCTATGCGCTCGTCATATTTAGTCCTGTCTGGCATGGCGATGAATGCTCAGGTTTTGGTGGAACCAAGACGAGGGATGGAACAGATCAACATGGACTTTGCCAAGAGGGCAGCCAAAAGTTGAGATGAAGCTCACCCCACGTTTGGATGTCAGCGACGTGATGGGCGGCTCGACCGTTGATCGCATTTATTAGAGAGCGAACCGAGGCGTGTGATACCTACGTCCATAGAAGCATTGTCGTGTATGAACCACCGTATATCGGCCTAAGACTCTGGGGGTATGGCCCTGCTATGAACGCGCTCAACATCCTATCGGGACTGAGTCCTAGTCCTGCACCCACGCCTCCGGCCACTCCGTCCCGCTCGCGTACAGGCAGCACCAGCAATGACGACCACTCGCACTCGCACCCCTCGCCCTTTGGAAAGCCTTCCTATTTCGATTCCTTCGACAGTCCTCCTGCCTCGCCGACCACTTCCTCGCCAACATCGCCATGGCTCCTTCCGTCCCGCATAGCCTCAATGCTCATAGCCGCTCTGAAGGCCATCCTCAACTTCGTCATCCTGCCCTTCCAGTACCTCGTCGCTGCCTTTTACGACACAGACGGCAAATTCTCACTCCTCATACCAATGCGATCCATGCGCCGCTTGTTCTCTCCTCAACCCGGTGAAGCCACAACCGATCTTCCACCCACAAAGCCACAGACACGCCCGCGGGGCACCTCTATGGAATCCACCGCTTCCTCAATTCTCTCCGACTCTGACGAGTCTCTTGCTCCGTACGACAAAGGTCCGTCCAGTAACACTCGCTCAAAGTCCTCGGCTTCAAAGGACGAGATAGCCCCTGCCAAACGCTCTATTCGCATCAAGCTGCACAACAACGAGGACGCCCTCCGCCGTAGACGTCAACGCAAGCCCACAGATGCAGACAAGTCCGAACAAGACAAGGTCGCCGCTGTCGCAAACTCGTTGAAGTCTCCCTCCAACTCGGCCGCCACAAAGCTCAAGTACCCGCGAGCCCCTGCCCCTCCACGCCCGCTCGTTCCTAGGCGACAACCCTCCTATGTCATGACTTATAATCCCGACCCGCCAAAGAAGACCCTCATCATCGATCTGGATGAGACCTTGATTCACAGTATGGCCAAGGGTGGGAGGATGAGCACTGGTCACATGGTCGAAGTCAAGTTCCAGGGTCCTATAGGAGGGAATGGCATGGTACTCGGGCCCCAGGTACCTATCTTGTACTACGTACACGAGCGTCCATATTGCCACGACTTCTTACGCAAGGTAACATTCCACGAGCCATCATCTTCTGGTCCTTCGATACTGATAATGTCATTTTCAGGTTTGCAAGTGGTATAACCTTATTGTTTTCACTGCATCAGTACAGGAATACGCAGATCCTGTCATCGACTGGCTGGAACGCGAACGTAAATATTTCAGCGGCAGATACTATCGTCAGCATTGCACTTTTCGCAATGGCGCATACATCAAGGACTTGACACAGGTCGAACCCGATTTGAGCAAAGTCATGATTCTCGACAACAGTCCTATGAGCTATATATTCCATGAAGGTGAGTCGGATCTAGGCCCTGCTTTTCGCTTGACACTATGACCTTGTCTCTGACCAATTTCGTTAGACAACGCCATCCCGATAGAAGGCTGGATAAGCGATCCCACGGATAACGACCTTTTGCATCTGGTTCCCTTGCTAGAAGGCTTACAGTACGTGACGGATGTACGTGCCCTTTTGGCATTACGGCTTGGACAGGCGGAACGGGCATGATCATCTTTCTTTTTCAATGCATTATGTTGAGCGATTTGGGTTGATACTTCTCCATTCTGAGGCGCAAAAGAGGTGTAGTATGCCTTCCAGGACTTGGGGTTTTTGGTTATACTGTAATTATCATGTTCGAGTGTGAACATGAAACACACACGTTTCTTCCCTAGCCAAACAAGTGGCGTCCTTTTAGCGTCTCGTTCGTGTCTGCGGGATGTCTAGAAGTGCCACCTTTTTCGGGGCCATGCAGGGGTCACTTGGACGCGATCCAGATATATCCGACTCGGTGCACATGGAGGAAACAACATCTCTTACAGTACCACGATCCTGAAGAACGAGCCGAGCTTCATTGCTACTGATCTACGGCCGTAGCATACCATCCTGACAAGACTTAACTGGCAGTTGATGGTTGTGATTCCTTGCCTTGGTCTGCCTTGTGACGTCTCCCAAGAAATAACAGCCATCTTCAGACCTTTACTAAAATCCTTCGCTTCATCCTGCTCGGTCACACAAGTCACATGTCGCCTAATTAAAGGCAGAATAGAGCCAGCCAAGGCTGAGTAACCGAGAATGAGGCACGGTCGTTCTTCCTTTGTCTTGTTTCTTCAGGCACCCCGGCAAAGGATGCTGAACGTCGAACCTATGTTTACTTTGCTTGGTTTAGTGTCTTTGACGAAGGATGCGGGAGGCAGAAGCCAATTAATTTTTCAGGCACGCGTCGAGACACTGTATAGATGCCGAACTTGGATTCTTAGCGTACGGCGCAGCTGTCTTTAGCTGAGAGAAGGAGCAATCCTGTAACTCATATAGCAATCTCTCCTTTCACTTCTTGTTGAACGTATCTTCAATCCATAATCCATAATCCATAATCCATTGCACCAAGCACCAAATCGATACTACCGATTCTCGCCATCAATCTAGTATTACGATGCGTTCTTCTATCGCTCTCCTAGCTGCTTCAGCTCTTGGTGCTCTTGCCCAAGAGTCGACTTCGACCACATCTCTATTCATCGGTGGACGTGCTGCCCCCGGCCAATCATACGCTGGCTCCGTCGTCTCTGTCGGTCCCAGTGAAACAATCTACGAAATCGAGTGCACCGCGACTGAAGCTTGCGGCACCCTCCCAGTTGCTGTAAGTACCCAACAATCCAACTCGTTGATAATGGTGTACAACGAACTAATCCACGACTACAGCTAACCATGACTATCGGTCCTTCAAACCTCAACTTCGAATTCGCAACCACAACCTTGGGTGTCGAGGCTTCAGCATCCGAATCCTGCAAGATGGACGGAACTACCTCTGCATCGTGTGATATCGCATTCACAATTGAAGCCGGAGCTACCCGGACTGCTCTTACTACTTCCCTCATTCTCACTGGATCGCAGATGGCTTTGATACCTATAGAACTGACTGGAGGACTGGAGAAGTTGGCTGCTGCTACTGGCTCCGCTGTCTCTACAGCTTCTGGCTCTGTTGGAGCCGTTTCTGCTTCAGGCAGCGACTCTGTGAGTATCATGACATACCGTACGGTTGCAGCACGTATACTGATACTTGAAAACAGGGCGCATCCTCGATCATGGCAAACGGCAGAGGTGGTGATGTTCTGGCATTGGTCATGTTCTCGGCTATTTCAGTGTCGGTCGGTGCCCTCATGATGTTGTAAATCTGATCAGACGGTCGGCTACTAAGCAGTCATCAATGTGGCGAGATCAACGCGCAGTCAGGAGTGTATGATGTCTTTACGATCCAACCATCAGCGAATGGATATGGAGTTTATGGCCAGAGGGTATAATTTTGTATGAGTACCTGTAATCCTCGAATTGGAACTCCTGCGTCTGCATGTACTGCAACGGTTGAGGTTTATAAGTAGACTGATTCTGTCAGCTATAGAGACATGAACTGTTGTCCGTTTTGTCTCGCGTCCTCAATCTTATACAGTACTTTGCAACTCGAATATTGCAAAGCAGGAAAAGAGGTAAAGGAATATAGCGAAACAACTATTTCTGATCATTTGAAGGTATTTTCTCCATGAGTCTTACGATTTCCATGATACGATAGTTCAGATCGGAGCGGCGTCTGTCACAGACTTGTTTGTTACGCCTGCCCAAGGTTTCTCTGCGGTCGCAGGGTGTTTGGCTATTGCGTGCTTGACCGGCAAGAAGGAAAACAGGCGTCAAGTAGGGGTAAGCCATATCGAGAGTCCAAGAAGGTTTCTAGTATCCCTCAATATTCGAGAAATCGAAATACAGTATGGGTGCTGTTTAGAAATGTAAAGAGAGGGAAACAATTGCGTTGATTGCTGGCAACGGTTGGACTTCTTTCACATGTCAAGTTCTCCACAAAATGTTGGCTGTCCCTTTGACCTCCTCCCACAAGCAGCGATTGATGGACAAGCACATTGATACAAACATGGAACTATTATAAGAGTGAAGACATACAGGAACATTCCCTGTTAGAAAAGCGTCTAGCCCTTTTGGTGCCTCTCTCTCCACATCAACATTAACATCAACACCAGCATTAAGCAGTCAACAACCATGGCTCTACTCAATGCCCCCCTTCTCGCAACCCTCGCAACGATCGCCCTCTTCGCCTTTCAATATCTGACCCTACGACTTCTCTCGCTGGCTCCACACCGTCGCCCTCCGCCAACACCTCGCGAGCGCGGCACACCAGCCCACCTTTTGATCGTCCTCGGCAGCGGCGGCCACACAGCAGAGATGATCTCCATGCTCCGTCGCAGCAATGTCAGCAAGTACTTTACCCACCGCACCTGGCTAGTTTCCTCCGGCGATGGCTTCTCCGCCGCATTCGCCAAAGAATTCGAGCAAGAGATTGGTGAAAAGGCAGGCACATATAGAGTCGTCGAAGTGAGGAGAGCGAGAAAGGTACATCAGAGTCTGCTCTCGGCACCCTGGAGTTGTCTTTTGTGTCTGGGGGATTGCTTGAAGCTGCTTCGACCTTCTCCTGATGGACAATATGGCTATCCGGATCTGATTCTCACCAATGGCCCTGCGACGGCGACGATACTGGTCTTTGCGTCTGTACTTCTACGCTTCTTGGGTTTACAAGGAGGACAAGGAAGAGGCGAGATGCGCACAATCTACGTTGAGAGCTGGGCGAGAGTCAAGAAACTCAGTCTGAGTGGAAGATTGCTTTGCTGGGTCGTAGACCGCGTGCTTGTGCAATGGGAGCAGTTACAAGGCGCTGGAGCTGGAGGACGAGCCGAGTTCAAGGGTGTCCTGGTTTGAAGCCATTACGAGGACATGGTACAAAACAGGACATGCCCTCCAGCCAATCTGCCCCTCGAACCTCGAGCCTTTTGTCTATAGATCAGAGAACGCCAGCCAGGTAGCCGCTACGTCTGCCTGGTCAGCCCACACCACGCAAGACTCAAACATCTAAACAACAGCAAAACTGCATGTTTTGCGCAGACACGACTCAACCGGACACTATCTGGCACATGCGGTACAAAGCACTATGCCTCTGCGAGGCAATCACCGGTAGTCGAAAGAACAGGCACAATGTGGAAGAAATGCCATTCACATATACTGCTATTTCCAGAAAACAGAACGACGCACGCAAGGAAGTCACGCGAGCGGCGGCTTCCTTCCTTGAAACACTTCTCTCTGTTTCTGTCCACCTCCTCCTTCCACCACATCGAAAGAAAAACTCCCAGATTTAGAAACAAGGCCACACCGGCAACAAGGTCGAAGTTAATTAGAAATCTCGGGGCGCAAAGGGAGTGAACAAATTATCTTCGAAGACAGGAGAAAATCACAGGGGTAATTGTCTTGCAAGAACAATCATTTTAAAGCAATTGGAAGTATGATCCCAAAAATGGTACCACAACACTGTAAACAAGATTAGTCAAAGGTCAAAATCGAATGAAAGTAGAAATCACATACCCCATGGCCAAACTGGTCACAATGCCCAAAGTTGCCTTTCTCTTGATCTTCTCCTTGCGAAGTTCAATTTCGGCCACACGTTGTCTTTTTGCTGGGCGCTCATCGATCTCTATAGGAGCGACTGCAGCAGAAGACCCGATTGTGTCGAACTCGGGGAAGGAGGAAACAGATTGCTCATCATCGTCAAACATCTCTTGTGCCTTGCGCTTCTTGCCCGAGGCACGGCCAGCTGTCAACTGTCTTGCTGCAATGATGGCCTCCTTGGCCTGGTCGAGGTAGCCTTGAGCATCGTCAGGTTGTGCGAGATCAGGGTGGCTGGCTGGTGTCTCAACGACAACGTGTGTGGTAGTGGTTGGAGTGCCTCCATTGACGGCGGGCTCAGTGACAGTCTCGATGTCAACCTTGACAGTATCGTCGGAACGAGCACTAGTAGTTGCGGCGATGTCATCTTCAAGGTCGGCTTCTGCGTCTGCCTTGGCTAGTGCCTCGCTAGATGCAATGATCGAGTCAAACTTCGCAGACTCGGGCTCTACCGAAGTTTCTTGCGCAGCGAGTTCTTCGGCGCTTTCAGCAGTAGGGGGAAGCGCGGTGGATGAAGGCTTTGCGCGACGGGTCCTCCGGGGAGTTGCGATCTTACGGCTAGGAGTGGGAGGAGCCTTTGCAGGCGAGGCAGAACGAAGGGTGCGACGGCGCAAGCTGGTTTCTGCGGGAGGAGGGAGAGTGGTAGCTTCCGAGTTGGAGATGGCAAAGCGGGGAGGTGTAGCGATCTTCTTGTTAGGGTCGTGAGTGCCCTTCGCAATGGGCTCAGGGTCGAGCAGAGCTTCGATCCAGGGGCGCATACTGTAGGTCTCTGCGAGAGTCAAAGCCGACGCCGGGGGAATCCACACGTTTCCAGCAATCTCCTCGCTGTCGGTCTCGACCAGTGACTTGATGTACTTCTTCTCTATTTCCTCCTCCTCGAGTGATGACCAGGGGAAAGCAGCCTTGTACATGCCAGTCGCGCTGATGTAGCCGTCGTTAGAACGTCTCTGTCGATACTACGTCAGCCGAAGTGCGACAAATTGCGCAAGTTTGTTCATGTCCTCACCATCAAAAAGTAAGCTTCCGGGTAGGACTGGTTGCGTCGCGACGGGGCGAAGATGCCGCTTCCCTGCAGATCTTTGGGCAGAGGCACGCGCAGGTGAGCGTAATCGAACATGCCCAGGTTTTGGAGCTTTGTCGCATTGGATGTACCGATTTGACCGGGCTTCACTGTGAGCTCCGTCTGTCCTAACCGACGTCTCTCAACAAGGATTTCGACTGTTTCTTGTCAGCCATTGAACGTCGCGCCTTAGACAGTATTCAACTTACGCGGTGGAGTGTGTTTCTCCTCGACGAGAGGATTCCTCTTCTCGGGCAAGTCGCGTTCCGCGTCCATTGTGAAGGAAAAGCGCGTCGACTAGGTGGTTTTCACGGTCGCGCGCGACTGATCAGATATGGGTGCGTCGATGCGGCGAGAGCAATGACACTATGCAATTGTAAGTGCGGTAGACTGAGCGCAAAGCAATAAAGTGGATGAAGGTGGTGAGGTCAAAAATGGTCAGAGACGCGAGCGCGCTGTCGGCGGGAATGCACTACCTACGCAATAGGAAGGCGTTGCCAACAGGAAAATAACGGCTGTGGGGGGCTGGCTTTGACTTCACCGACATCCCTCACTTTGATGGCAGCCAACGACAAAACTACCACTCAAGTGAAGGAACTAATAGTGAGCTTGTTCTCTCCGTCTCTCTTGATCCACAAATCAAGATGGCTACGAACAAGTGACCAGAGTGTGTGTCTCGAAAATCCATGCATCTGCCGTGAAGAAACACGGGAGATTGCAACACAAACAAGCCAGCTTGCGGTATGCGAGACACAATGCTCACCGACAACATCAATTCAATCCATCCAACATATTATACTATGTGCACGGATTCGTATCTGTGCCGAATGGCTCTCTCTACCTGACCTCCACACATTCAACAGTCGTACTGATTTGACGAAGCTCGAACCTTGTTATGTTTCCAGTGCCCTGTAATTCGAGAAGCCCATAAGACAGGGCCGAACCAACTGCTGAGACATGTAAGACCTGGTGTCTACACCCTGATGCCTCATACATGTAATGCTTGTACAAAACAGTTGAGCCATATGCATACATACTACAGGAGTCGAAACCTTTGTAGCTTCGGGCCACATTGCAAAGCCCCGTGTTTACTAATAGCAACATCAACAGCCATAACAACACCATCAGCTGCTTTGTATACCTGAGCTTCTTGTGTTCTGACATGCTCTTCCCAAGGCAAATTCAGGACTAGACTTAATTTATTCCTCGAACCGCATTGACCTCTTCTCTGTTTCCACGTGATTTTCGTGTTTTGACCCTTGAGGCGGTGAACCCGGCTGCGGGTCTGACGTGTACGGAGCTAAATTCCAGGCCAGTCTTTGGGCTCCACAAACGACACCTTAAGCTTCCTCCCTGAGCATCTTACTTACACCCCTACTCACTTGTCTACCTGTCTTGTCTCCACCACTTCTTGCCATCAACTTCTCCTGCAGAGCATTCTGTCGACACACGAACAACAGTAACTATGTCCGGTGCTACCGATTTCCACGAGGACGAGCTCCGCCCTGAGACCACTGCCGGTTTCAAGGTTGGAGAGAAGAAAACTCTGGAGGAATACCAACAGCTCGGTGAGTTCTTTTGAGTTCCTTTACACCTATGATCTGCCTGCGCCTTGCAAGGCGCGTGTTTCTGTTGGATCTCGCCTCCACTTCCGGCGGGCAAGATCCGCTTCGAAGCCTTCAAATTCGGGTTCCTGGTCCTGGCCATTCTGGAACCAATCCATTCCGTCAATCAAAGGATACCTGCATGGCTCCTGGGTCATGAAGAGCTTAGTCCAGTATGAGCATTCAATTCGCCAATCCGAAGACCTCCAACAATGGTCTCTTCAACCCAGGTGCTGGACATCACGAGGTCTTGGAAGAAGACGATCGAAACCATCGGAATTCCTCTGGTGCTTACACAGCCTCGTCGAGTAGGCGCTCTAGCAATCGGAGACAGCCTTGGATTGATGCCCGAAAGCTGTCAGACGAACAAAAGAAACAGCACATCAATGCCGAAAAACAGCGCAGGGCTCGAAGATCGTCCGTGAGAGTGGCATTAGAGAACACTGTTGATTTGTTCTCGAAACCACCGTCCAAGAACTCCTCTCGAGCCACATCGCGGGATGAAGAGGGTCCTCCACCCGTCTTTGTTAGAGCCATGTCAGGGGACGAAGAGTTCAGACCCTCGAGGCGCACTGTTTTGAACGATCGAAGAAGATCGCTCGTCCATGGACTTCATACTCTGCACAAACATGACAGTATTATGGGATCCCACGACAAGGGTGTACTGAGCAAATACTCTGGTGGCCGCGACCGTGACTCCAAGATACCTCGAAAAGAGTCCTATGTTCGCAGCTCAGTACCCAATGCGCTACTTCCGTCTTCTGAGAAAGATCGGACATGGGCTCGCCAAGTTCTGCGATACTACTCGGCTACTATGGACGCTTCCCACTGCGACGTCTTTACCTGGCACGCACTTGAGCGAAAGGACGATCCTGTGCATCTTGTCATCTGTCATGGTGAAATGGTTTTCATGGATCAATACGGCAAAGAGTTACCTGGCCAGCCGACAATTCCCCACCAACTGGAAGCTATCCACAGGCGCGGGCTATTGCAACCGGACTATGAAGAGTACGAAGTCCCTCTCACCCGCATACCAACGAGACAAGTCGAAGAAGAAACCGCCGAACATTTTAGAGCAGTGCTCGAACGTCACGGCTCTGAGCTCCTGGCCCTTCCGACGACAGTGCAAGTTGGCTGGTGGCTTCACAACTCTCCAGTTTACCGCGTTAAATACCGCGAGGCCGAGCTCTGGATGACGATCGACGGTCGAAATATGCCCAATCGTCCTGCAATCTCGGAACAAATCAAGCATGTGAGAGAAAAGACAGAAGAGGTCATGAAGGGCGATGATTCCTCCGGAAAGTCCGGAAGGATATCCCCTACAGACACTCGAAGTTGCCACGACCAAGGAACTCCCAACATCAGACCGCCCACCGAGCAGGATAAACAGGACCTCCGCAAACAGACTAAGAGCCGTGGAAAGACTGGATTCAACCGGTTCCTACGTTGGATGGGTGTTCGGTGAGCGGCTACGCCACGCGATTCATCTGACATTATTGCTTTGAGATGTATTTCTGCCAAGTTTCGATTGCTGACTATTTTGCGAAACGAACAGACCAAAACGATGAGAGCTTGAGAAAGTGGAAGGAGAGTTTGGGCATCGGCTCAGGAACCACCATCGGCGACGCTAGCGACCCACGCAAGGTCATCATCGTTTCCCTCGGACTGGAGGTAGGATAACACTTTGGAGCGTTGAGACCGCCGACAAGACTGACCTTTCTTGTTACAAGGTCGAGGGCCGTCCCGACATCATCATCGATCTGTCTTCTCCCGGTGCTCTCGAATCGCTGAAGTCTAAGCCTTTCACCATCAAGGAAGGAGCTACTTTCCGCATGAAGGCCCGTTTCAGAGTTCAGCACCAGATCCTTTCTGGCATGAAGTACGTTCAGGTCGTCAAGCGCATGGGCATCTCGAACAAGATGCAGGAGATGATTGGTTCTTACTCTCCCAACACCACCGACAAGCCCGAATACGAGAAGAAGTGTATGTTCCACCTTTCCTCACACATACACCATGTGACAAGACTAACATCTTTGCTACAGTCGAGGCAGAGACCGCACCCTCTGGCATGATGGCTCGTGGTCACTACAACGCCGTCTCCAAGTTCATCGATGACGACGAGCAGACTCACTTGAAGTTTGAGTGGTCCTTCGACATCAAGAAGGACTGGTAAACGGAACCCTCCGTCACTATCGTTTAGCCTTTCCCACTTCTCTCAAGCAGCATCGACAAAGCATCAAGGGGGACCTCAGGATTTCTTTCCTTGCGCGCGTTAAGGGGTTGATTTATGTTTCTCTCTTTTTCAAGTTTTCTCATTACCAGCATACCAGGGTCTAGAGTTTGATACTCGGACTTGACACAAAATGCATTCTGCTTTCTCTACTATCCTAATTTACCGTGAAGAGTGATCGCTGTGATTCCACAGAGCCGACGAATACAAGTGAGCAGACAATGTCTCTCTTGAATGAAGAGGAGGATCCAGAACTATGGTGCGGCGTGACAGCGTGTCTAGTCTGAGTTGAAAGTGTCTCCGAACCGCATATGCCTCAATTATTGTCACTCTTGTACGAGCTGCCGCGATTGGGCGCCCCGTACTTGATAATACCGAGCCTGTCCCATGACAACATCTGCGTTGCTGAGCTTTACAAGACGAACGTGCGTCTGGTTTTGTGGCATGATGGAGCGAGACCGAGTGAAGGTTGCTTGTTCATAGCACATCTCCGCAGCATAGTCTTCTTCATGGTGTTCCCATCTTGTGATAGAATGATGCCCGAGATCCTCTGGCTAATCGGGCGAGAAATAGATCAAGAGAAGACCAGCCGGACAAAATCCAGCTCAGCATGAAGTCTGGGCGTCTTTCGCTGGTCTTAGGCCTGATTCGCATGCCTCAATGCAATCCAGAACCAAGTCATGGACTGTTTCAGCGAGAGGCGACAGCCGGTGCCCAGACACGGCCGATACGATTGACTTCGTTGATGAAATTCCGGCTGGTGATTTGAGTAGAAGTCGCAGGTTGATGTGCATTCGCGTTATTGGGAGAATGTTCCTCTGGCGTGTAGAAGGGGTTTCTCAACAAGTTGATGTATGCCTTTTGCAACGCGTGGAAAGCCTTTGACGAGACGTTCGTTAGCATCTGCCCTGGACCCATACAAAAGGCACAACTCACGGGAGTAAGATCAGAGTTCTTCAAGCCCAGAACAGGAGGAGTCCTGGAATCGTTGGCAGGAGATTGACGACCCTCCATATCTACTATGATGACCAGCTTCACACCGGTGTTTGTGAGCCAGCCGTACATGGCTAGGCGTTCGTCGATGGCTTGGAGGAGGCCAAAATCTTGGCCGACATTCTTTTGTGGTAGACGAGCCTCGAAAATATCAAGACAAGTTGAGAGCATGAAAGAAAAGTCGAGTTTACTACGTTCTTCCTTGTCTCCTTCTGCGGGGAACATGGAGATGTGGAGAGGGTTATTCTTTTGGATTGTTAGAATAAAAGGAGGCAGGTGCGAGCATGGAAGCCATCGTTTCACAACAGAGATGGAATTTAACGTACTTGTCTACCAATTACGCCTACACAGGCAATTGCAGGGGTCTTGATGGTGGCCATGATTAAATTTTATTTAATTGTTGAAGGAATAAACCAAAGGACAATGATGATGATGATGGAAGGTGAAGTCAAGCTCAGCCAGTGGTAGCCAATCAGATAAGCAGCCAATCAGCGGGCGACGATTGATCAGATCGCCGGGCGCGACTTTGTACATGCAGCGTCGAGGGCATCATTGAAGTCCGCCACTTGCACGCAACGACATAGCGACAAGGCATTAATCTCCCCTCTTCGTCGCCTGTCTTCGCTTCAACGACCTTTCCTCACACAACCTACAATCGTCGCCATGTTCTCCGCCACCCGCTCGACAATGGCCCTGGGCCTGCGCGGTACGTGAAATTCAATCGCCGCGAGAAAGACGACCACGACTAAGACAATCATGTATAGCCAAGCCTACCGCCGCCCTCATCCCCTTCACTCGCGCTGCCCCTGTCGCCTTCATCCACAGCTCGTCAACAAAGTCGGCAACCATGGAGAGACCTGGCCTGGTCAAGGGCAACCCCGGCACCCCGCCACCCATGAAGAAGGGCATGCCCACAAACGTCCCTCTTCCCAGCCAGGAGGGCAAGCAGGGTGTCATGCAATACGCTTTGTATGTTGCATAGAATCGTAGAAGGAAGCCGAGTCAATCGCTGACGGATAACCACAGGACCACTCTTGATCAAATCGCAAACTGGGCTCGTCAGGGTTCATTGTGGCCCTTGACCTTCGGTCTCGCTTGCTGCGCCGTCGAGATGATGCACTTGTCCACTCCCCGTTACGACCAAGATCGCATGGGTATCATTTTCCGTGCCTCGCCCCGTCAATCCGATGTCATGATTGTCGCCGGTACCTTGACCAACAAGATGGCTCCCGCCCTCCGTCAGGTCTACGATCAGATGCCCGACCCCCGTTGGGTCATCTCCATGGGCTCATGCGCCAACGGCGGTGGCTACTACCACTACTCTTACTCCGTCACCCGCGGCTGTGACCGTATCGTCCCCGTCGACATCTACGTCCCCGGCTGCCCGCCCACCGCCGAAGCCCTCATGTTCGGTATCTTCCAGCTCCAAAAGAAGATGAGACACACCAAGATCACCAGAATGTGGTACCGCAAGTAAACGCTTCGCGAGGCTTGTAAAATGCTGGCTGCTTTTTCTCTTTTCTCATACCATTCATGGGCGTTTTATATACTTATGAGGGGCTGGAGCATCATGCTGTAGCGCTTCACACACGGGACTGTGTAAATACTTTGACTTTTTTTTTCTCGATTGGCAATAAACGAAAGCTTCCTTTGTTATCCATGAGATTCCTTGCATAGACTGTTGCTGCTGGGCTGGCGCACTGTACGCATCTATCAAAATAGGACATGCTCAGAATACTTCCTGCACCGCGATTCTCTATTGGGTTCCTTGTGACTTAGTAGTCTATTTGGTCGAGTTTCTGTCCTGTTCACGATAGTGGTGATCACGATGAGCAGCACTCTCTAAACCAAGAAGAAAGCAGACTACCAGATCGAAACGGGCAAGAGCGACTCTCAGACTCAGTCACTCAGAAGCGGAAGGAGCAATCCTCGACACAAGACAGGAAGGAACGACCATCAAGACGAAAGAGGAAGGCACGACCCAGAAATACAAACAGGCAGGAACGATCCACAAAACCAAAAAACCAAAAAGGAAGGAACGATTCTCGATATCAAAGGAGGAAGAACGATTCAAAGAACCAAAGGGGAAGCAACAACCTAGACAGAAAGGAAGAAGGATCGATCTATATAACATAACAAGATATCTACTATCTCGTACAGTACGGTGAACAAGCAAAGTCGAACGTCACGGAGCCCGTATAATAGCATATCTTAGCAGAATCATCCACTTCCCTAGTCGAGATATGGTGGCCGCTTGAGCTCGATTCTGTCAATGAGGTACATGCGTCGATATGGCCCCAAAGAGAGAGGTCAAGGAGAGATATATGCGATGGAAGCTCTGTTATACGAGAGAGGCATGGCACGACATTAGTGACTTGGTCGTTGGAGAAGAAAGACTTCCGAGCCGTATGATCAATCACGAGTTCAAGAGATTGACCAGAACAACACATTCGAACATCGGAAAGCTGTTGACATGAATACGATCAATATGCAACGAGTGTCATAAGATAGTACATATAATGAACGGTAATTGATGGAGTGCAGGTGTTTACAAGCGATCCATATATACATCGTGACAGGGTCACCACCATCTCAAACTCCTGAAATCTACACTATGCTATCAGTCTCATAGAAAGGGTTGTTTGGGTCGAAAGGAAACTTCCTGACGACTACATCACCCTTATAATTCCAAAGATCCACCTCAACAGGTGTGTACTCAACAGCACAGCTTCCTTGCTCTTGTCCGAAAGTCTCGACAGTGCTCACATTGCCGCCTCCATACTCGATTCTGACCTGATTGACGGTTTGACGACTTGGATCGCCCTCAAGATAGTTGAGAGGTGAGAAGGAAAGACCGGCGTGAGCGGTTGAGAAAACTGTGTTGGGAAGGTCGCCAGTGTGGGGGATATGATGCATTCCCAGGTTGAGCCAAAGCACGAGATCAGTTTGCGTGAGGTTCTCGCTGTTGAAAAAGGCATCAAAGTTAACAGGCGGATTATGCACATCCTGGTTGTTGTAGGCATGTGCTGCTCTCGGCTCTGTATCGTGCTGCTTGGTGACCTGAACGTCGTGGTTTGCCCAGCGGGCTGCGTTGGCCAGATTACTTGAATCTTCTACGGTGAGGTGAATGGCACCTAGAGAAGGAGAGATACGATAACCCCGATATTCGCCATACTTGTTGACGGCATCCTTGTTGATAACGCTGTATTGAGTTGCGCTGTTGGCGCCCCAGAACAAACGGCTCTGATCCTCAGACTCGATGTAGGACTTCTCAAGCTTCATGGTGTTTCGTGCTTTGCCGTTCGACCACGGGTAAACTGTAGAGACTGGTACCTGATTAACTACAGCAATCGTGTTGTTGGTGCCTAGAATATCGAAGTCGGCCTTGAAGTTCAGGATGTGATCGTGCATGCTGCCTGAGAGGTTGTCGTGGATCTTGTAGCCATATTCATCGTTGTTGGCATAGTAAGCACTTTGAATATATCCAGAAGCGCGCACCTCGACATTGATGCTGCCGTCTACTTTGTATCAGCCTCATGGTCAAGATTCTCGGTAACACTCAAAGCTTACCCATGTAGAACGAGTACGAGAACATGTAGTCGTAGTTTCCAACAGTGCTGACAGAGCGGATCGTGAAGTATGTGTTCTTCGTTGCACTGACGTAGTCAGACGTACTGTGTCGTTGAAGGGGATAATCGGCAGTGAATTCGAAAAGACAGAGGCTGTTCAGATGTGTGTGGGTTGTCTCGGAGACGTAGAAGGACGTGTTCAAATAAGTCGCGTATGCCGGACAGTCGTAGCCCTTAACCAATTCGAAGGCGTACGGCCCAAATCCGTAATATGTGTCGGTCAAATCTTTCAGTCAATAAATTTTGTCCAAAACAATGGTATCCCTTACTTACATATGCGGTACCACTTTGGAGCGGGTCTTGTCCAGCGTAGTGAGCCAGTGCTTCTTGAAGGCCCAATTCATATAGCACTCTTTGGCCTTTATAACGAATGTCCCATAGACTGAGGCCCGTGTCACGTTGGTAGCCAATGTAAAAGGAGAAATCCATCCACTCGACCCATTTGGACTCGGCGTCAACTGCAAATCGAGAACCGCTTGGAGCAACGGAGGCAGGGGGGTGAGAGGTGTCTAATGGAAGAGTAGGCCCATTCTGATCCGTCCGGGCCCAGTCGCCTTCAACATTGGCGCCCAGCTTAGCGAATCCAGGTGTATAGTAAGCATTTCTGAATGCTGATGTCGTTTCGTAGAATATGCCATTGTAGTACCAGCCCTCCAGCTTCCACTGGCTTGGATCGCGTCCAGTTACATCACTTCTGAAGTATAGACCAAGTGGCAGGAGTGTTTGAGTATCGAAGTTGTCGACCGCATTGGACCAAAAAGCATCCCAACGGACGACACGACCGTCGTCCTGCCAGAGAGGATCAATGCCCCAGATGTCCAGAGTGTCGTTATCGCATCCAAGGGCAACTCCTCCCCATAGATCGAGCGTAATATCAGAGATAGTTGCACTGATCTTGTATATCCATTGCGAGTAAAGTGTATCGTCAGCATCGGCATCAAGGTTGCGCACACGTCCGTCAGACTTGCGAGTGTAGGGGAATTCCAGAGGTACCCATCTGGTCGTGCCATTCTTCACACCGAACGGCTCAATTGGGCCGACCAGGATATCTTGGTAGTACGGGTCAACGGCGGCACGGTGGTCCAACACGACGTGAGCATATCGAGGAGGAGCAGGACCGGCGTTATCGAGATAACTCAAGACGTCGGTCTTATTTGGATGCATAAGCTCAACCAAGAGGCTTCGAACACGTCAATATGGTACATGAAATAATACTCGATTGACTCACACGCTGTTATCCCATTCGCCAGCATCGTCACTGACGGTGAGATTGAGCTCCGGCTGGGCGAACAACCATTGGGTTACCGAAGCGGCTTCAATATCGGTTAGGCCTCCCCAAACGTTGACTTTGGGAGCCGATGCTTTGATATAGTTGCTTTCCGAACACGAGGTGACAATCGATGGTGTTGACGTCTCATTTAACCAACGTCTTCCATTCTTGGATGCAGCTTTTCTCGCTCTGCCCTGACGAACCCATGCTGCCTTTGGGTCGGGACTAGGAGCCGACAAAGCACCATGGGCATAGAAAAAGGATGCTGCAAGCAAAAGACCCGAGGACACCCTCATTTTGAATATAGTGAACAAGACTCAGAAGTAGCTACATCAAACCTTGACCTACCTCTACGCTTTATAGTCGCCATCATCTTGCTACTGTTATCTTTCTCTTCGACCTTGACCAAGAGCGGTGAACATGAGTTCACTTCTCAAGCCGTAGAGACATGGATGTGGTCCGCATGGAGATGCCATATTGAGATTGGTTATCAGCTGGTCGATTGCAAGGCACCGCCTAATCATCGCCTATCTTTCGAATTTCGTGCAGGCGATAGACCACAGATAGGCCTGGCAGCGGGGCTTCTAGGATATCGATTTCAGGCACCGCCGTGATTTCAAATTTGGATAAGTCAACATGAACAGCCAGAAATCTCCCGTCCGAAGTCAATTGCTTTGTGCAGCAACCAAGGCGCAAAGTTCTTCTGTGAGGTTGAACGGACCAACATGGACGCTCCACGGAGAGGGGTCAATGAGAGATGCTTCCGGGATGCACATCCGGAGGTCGGAGAATTGTTAACCGGAGGCTGAAGACAGCTGAAGCTCAATGGAGCCGAAGCAAGAGGTGCAAACGGGTGCTGCAGCGGATGAGCACGCTCACGGAAACACGAAAGCTAAAGATGGAGCATCAACAAGAGAGGAGGCCAACAGCCGAGCAACAATTGATTGTTGGATGCAAATTGGGAACACGGATGACCCGGAGAGATTGGTTTGGCAGGGCGCGAAAAGGCAGGCAGGATTTGAGCAGGTTGAGCTTTCATGGAAGCACAAACAGCATGCATGAGCGGATAGATAGAGGGCACAAGAAGTCGGCTGCAGATGCACATGTTTTATTCAAGTCAGGGATGATGTGGATGATGTGCTCTCTTGCAGAGAAGGTCACGAAGGACGAGCGGGGCTAGCGGTAAGTGGCGCTTCTCTGTGGATAGGTGGCTTGCCATGGCGTCGTTCAAGGGGACTGTCTTGACTCGATTTGCAGCAAGCGCAGGGTCTGGAAGGGGGAGAGAGTCCGGGGATCGAGGGCAAAGAGGAGCAACCGTTTGGTCCGAGGCGTGTTACGGGTGAGTTGTGGTGTTGTGAGTGGTCGGCAACGTGACGGGCATCGCGTGTCGCAGCAAGGAAGGAGCAGGCAGCGAGAACAACAGGACGACGAAATTTGACAGATTTGCAGTCAGATCAGAGGTGCATTCAAATTAATCTATTCGGACAGTGTGGCGGCAAGGATTTACAGGATTGACAGGGCGTGTTTTTGTTGGATGCCAAATACAGAAGCGGGCGGAAACGAGGAGTCTGTGGATCTGGTGCGAAGCTGCAGCTTGTCGTAAATCGGCCTTGCAGATGTTTGGTCACTTTGGTGGAGCTGGTGCGATGGATGCTTGCTTTGGCTGAGGCTTGCAAGTTGCCACACAATTTTGCTCCTAATCGCCCTGGTCTCTGGTCCTAGCCCTTGTGCTCCCTTCTCCTCTTTGGCTCGTCCACCTCCCCGTCATACACGTCGTCGAGTGTCGCATATGCAGCTGTCCAGCGTCCACAAAGCAGCAGTCTCTGTGTCTCTGTCGCCATGCCACTATGGCCGTTTGGACGGAAGAAGCGACGTCTGAGCGCGTCGACGGCCACAACGACAGCAACGTCGACAGCTCCAACTCCAACCGCCGCAACGAGCAACAACAACAAAGCCGACAGCTCCAGCTCCACGTCCAACGCGAACCCAACTGCAACTGCAAGTGCCAATGCAAATGCAGCCCGTGTTTCAGATTCTCCGGACCAGGCCACCGCCCGCCGCTTCCATGACAGCTCCACCCAAAATGCCCCGAACTGCCTTGAGCGTCAGGGAAGCGTGCAGGACGAGTTAACGGCCCTGCCTCAATTGTCCGAACTCGAGCAGAGCCCCCATCTGAGGCCCGCAAATCTTATCAAGCCCGTCCACCCCTACACTCTCGATCGTCCCTCATCTGCCCGCTCACGCAACCCGCCTGTCACCCTGCCGCCGTCGCATGACAAGGCCGCCCCCACTCGCCGTCAGTCGACCAAGAGGAAGAAGGACCAGGCTCTCCGCGAAGAGGAAATCCGTCAAATGAGCGCACCAATGCAGATCCCAAAGAGGCCTGCCGCCTCGTCTGGCAATGACCTGCTCCGTCGCGACAGCAAAAAGGCTCGCAGGACCCTGACCAAACGCCCTGACGACTCCCGCGCCTCCAACGTCTCGCTACCCCTGCCAGAGTCAATTCATTCCAACAGGTCGCACATGTCAGAGCAACGCGCCTGGGAGATTGGTGGCATGTCTATACTCAGTCCTCGTCCTACCGTGCGTGTATCGGGCACCTTCGCCCATCCTCCCTCGCCTCTTTCAAAGCGTCCGCAACACATGGACAAGCTGCCCGAACTTGCTCGCGCCTCCAGTGGAAGAAAAGACCGAAGAAAGGTTGCCGATCTTGCCGACGACCTCAACTCTACCGAGCTCCGTATCCTGATGGAACGTGACCAACGAAGAAAGGAACAAAAGGCCTTGGAACAGCATGAGCGTCTTGATCGCAAACTACGAAGACGGGCAGAAAAGCAGCGCGAGGAAGACGAACGTAGGACCCGTGATGCTCGCCAGAACGCAACGCTCCCCACCGCCATTCATCCTGCCTTCCGCGAACAGCAACCTGAAGCCGAGCTTATCACTCCGACCTCTCTCAAGAAACAGGGCAAGCAGCCAATTCCAGAGATGCAGGAAAGCCCTACAAAAGGTGGCACCTACCTACGTTATCCACCACGCGAAGACATACCCCAGAATCCTTTCGCAGATCCCGAGTCTGAGAACCCCTTTACTGCTCCTGGCGCCGAATACTCGCCCGTCCAAACGCCGCTCGATGAACCAGTCTTACATACTGCCAGAGCCGTCAGACTATCCGCCGGTCACCTGTCACCGCCAGCTTCCCCTGTGCCCAATGTTCAGCGTGAGATCCAGCCATCCCCTAGCTTGCCCGAAGTCTATGCACCATCGCAAAGAACTTCAAGCCATCCTGCTAGTTCCTTCGAGTCCAGCCGACGCAGACCTTCCGAGAGTGGCAGTCGTCGAGTGGGCCCTAGTGCCTGGACGAATATATTCCGCCGTGGAATCGGCTCAAGCCGTGCCTCAGAAGACAAGGCCCCGTCGGAGTTTTCTTTTGTCAACACTTCTCGAGAGTCCATGTCGAAGCAACCTATTCCTGCCCACCTCGTGGGACCACCCTCTTCTCGACAATCTGGCGTCCCCTCTCGCACCCAAAGCAAGTTCCGCGAGGATCTCCCTGAGCTACCTATTTCTCCGCCATCGTCCCGTGTTCAGTCGCCTGAACTGAGTGTGATAACGGCTGGCGTAGTGGCTGCACGACGTGCCAAACGTAGTGCTGACAAGCAGGCAAAGAACACAGATTCGTCTGATCCTGTTAGGAATGACTCGCCTGCGATACTCGAAGACGAGGAAACAACAGTACTCTCTCAGTCATATGGATCTGTAGACTCGGAAGGCAGTTGGATTAGTGGACGTCTGATCAAACGTACGTCTCATACTTCTTACCCTCACAGCAGCTTGAGCTCCCTCAAGAAAGGGAAGACCGAGTTTACTGGAAGCTTCGACCGCCTACCCGTCCCAGAGCATGAATACTTTGCTGCTTTGACACCAGACAATGGCAGTCGTCGTGCATCAGGCGAGTTTGCTATCGAAACAACACCAACAGCAGAGCCATCCCCTGAAGTAGCTGCTCCACTTAGGCAAGCCACAGCACGTCGTAGACCGACAGTTGTACACAACGACCCGCGCTTCAAGTCTCGCGAAGGACTCCTCACAGAATACAATGCTGCCGAACCAGTGACGCCATCTCGCGAGGGCAGTTTGAGTGGTGAATCAGCACACTCCCCGGTGGAGTTGCACAAAGCGCAGAGCGTCAATTATGGTCGATTCACCGGCCATGTCAAATCTCTCAGCGCAGGTAGCGCCAAGATGCTGGATATCGCACCGCATAGAAGTAAGAGCGTCGGGACTGGCCTTGCAAATCCGAGCCCTCGTTCTTCACCCCGCATCCCTCAGGAATAAGGGAAGCCTGTCTACCCTCCTTTAGACCATCTCATTTGTTTACAGAATCGCGGATCATCACGCAGAGCATGAAGTTATGTGCTTTCTTGCAGTTTTCTTTTATGACTCCCATTCACAGGTGGAGATGTTTTTTTGATACCCTATTTGAAGCGCTGGCATGGATTGAGAGCAAGTATATTGGCTCTGAGCGCGATTTCAGATTTCAGTTTTGTTGTAACTAGGGGTTTGATGGGATACCTAGCGAGGTGTTGGAAGAGGGATTACTTGTATACTAAGACCGATGTTCAGAAGAGATACACCATCAAGACAGCCATGAGTACAGAGCGATTTTCCAGAATAGAACAAGTCCTGTCGTTGTAGTTGGTGGTGGCAAGATGATAAAGCAAGCTGAACAAGCAAGCTCACAGAAGGTAGAAGTCAAAGTGACAGATTGCTAGAAGAGTCGTCGAGTGATTAGTGATTCCCAAGGCGTGAGATGGTGGCATTTGGGTGGTATTAATCAGGACGGCATGTTCCGTATTTGGTTAGGCCGAAGGCGGCGGAGGGGCTGCTTATCAAAGCATTCGCGGGTCGTCATTGCTCATTGTCGTTCGAGCATTCAGCAACTCTCTAGCATCTCATAACAAGCTATATGTCCCTTGCCTCCAGTGCCCGTCGCAGCCTTCTTCGCACCGCAAGAAACACCTCGACCTTCTCCGTCGCCAGAACTTCTACCAGACCCGCCGCACTTTCTCACCACCTACTTCAACCCGCTTTCTTCAAGCCCGCCGCTTCCAGATCCTTCACCGCTTCAATGGCTTCTTCCGGTGTTCACAACCTCCAGGCGTGAGTCGATGCTCCTCTTCACTCTCCAGCTTCGGTTCCGTGGCACTAGAGTGTGTTGCGACAAAGCAGCCGTGCGCGCCCTACCATTCAACGAAGCCGGAGAAAAATAGTGAAACTGTACATGCAAGGACTGCGACTAACAGACATAACAGCAAGGCCGACTTCGACTCCGCTCGCGCTGAGACCGGCACCTTGATGGTCGTCGACTTCTTCGCCACCTGGTGCGGTCCCTGCAAGGCCATCGCCCCTCAGGTCGTCAAGTGAGTCCTCTCCGTCTCAACGTGTTTCTTGCCGACCAGTCATTAATCTGTACCGTCAACAGGATGTCCTCCACATACCCCAGCGCCCGCTTCTACAAGATCGACGTCGACGAGGTCCCCGAGGTCGCCCAGGAGCTGAGCATCCGCGCCATGCCCACCTTCGTCCTCTTCAAGGACGGCCAGGAGGTCGCCACCGTTGTCGGTGCCAACCCCACTGCCCTTGAGGCCGCCATCAAGCAGCACGTCTAAATTCGTCTTTCTTGACCTGCCCCCTATAGTCTAATGAGGAACAAAATGCACACATGATTCTTTGAACTTTTTTTCTGTCCCCACGGCCGACTACAACATTGTTTATCGCGCATACACGGTCATTGCGAAACAACGTGGAACAAGAAGCGCCAGTATTGAGTGAACGAAATCGGTTGGGTGTCACTGAGATGCGTTTTGTAGAAGAGCAACACGATTGACACTTGCTTGGAAGCACATCCCGACCCCCTTCTCATGCCTCATACCCATGGGTCTCTGCCTTCCGTCATCAACGTTTGGTTAGTTTCTACAGAAGCTCGACGTCACGAAACCTGAACCATATGTTCTAAATGCTCTAGAATCACGTGTTGTCGAACCGCCCACCTTCAGTATCGCTTTATCATATCTGGCTGCAACATGAGTCACTAACGACATGATTTAGCTAATTTCTTTGTGAGTGGGATGATTGTGGAAGGATAACAGGTGATAAAATCCAACACACGCGAGGTAAGCTAGCGACAGCATTTTTGGGACGGAGAGGGATGTTATTGATATCAGTTGATGATCGTGCAATGAGCGGCTTCCGCACGAACTGCTTCTCTACATTATGAGCAGGAGATTTTAAGTTAATCATCGCCGCACGAAAGATTGAAACGAGTACCTTCAATGGGTACATTGCAATCGATGCCTGCTTTCCTCAACGCCTTTGCACAATCGTTCAGCGCCAGCTTCCAGTCCACCTCTTCCCGATCCATAGCTTGAATATTCGGCATGTCGTCAACACCAATATCGACAATCTTGAGATTCGGAAAGCTCTCGTACTCTTCAGACAACACTCGCAGATGCTTTGAAAACCTGTTGTCACCCATGCGGAAGTAGATATCTTCGAGCGCAGTTGGCAGTAGGTTGGTGAAGGAGGGCTCCGTATCTGAAGAAGGGTCGAAGAGGAAATAAAAGTTGATTTCCAGCACTTTCAATTGGGTGAAGGGACGAAGGTCGAAGGCATTGGGTGTGGTTATGGTTGCGGGATATCCACTAGGCTTGAACAATTGGAGCTCCTGCAGAGTTTCGGAGCTGTCATGAAGGTAACTCAGCAGGGTCTCAAGATTTATGTTCATCTCTTCTTTGTGGGCCGAGAACTTGATGCGCAAGGATTGCAGGCTTCTACATGACGTGACGACAGACCTCAAGTCGAGGTTGCTGAGCGTGCAACCTTTGAAAGATAGACTTTGGATGTGGTCAAAAGGCCAGCGCCGGGAGACATTGGGACGAAACGGCTCCACTTCTCCATTCACTGATAGAGTATCAAGCGATGGAATAGCTGCTAGCAGGGTGATGAAGTGCCAATTTTCCAGAGCCTCTTCTTCCGCGCTCAGAGTTATTGTCTTCAGCGATGTAAGAACATGCAGTCGTGAGCTGGTGTTCACTCCTTGGCTATTGAACACGAGAACCTCTCTGTGTTCACTTGTCAAATCAAGTTTCCACTTGTCCGTACGGACTATGTCTCTGAAGAGCCCTTGAACACACAATCCAGTATTTCTTTCGGAAGCGCCCAAGTCGAGAGTTTTGAGGCTCGGAACAAGTGTCAATAGGAGAGCCACTTCTGCGCCTTCGGCCTCTGAATCATCCTGTAGATGACGTCGCCAATTTGTCCGAAATACGTGTGACTGTTGTGTCTGCTTGCCTGTCCAGTCCGAGGTGTCTTCTATGGCGGGTACATCATCACTAGCTTGGGCAAACATCTTTCCAATCTCGATATTCGGGGGGCTATCTTCCAACCTACCCGGCAAGTCTGCAAGTCTCAAGTATTCCACTTTGGCAGCCAAATCCGGTCGATGGATCAGCGTCTTCAGGAAAGATTGTAACCTTGTGGTAGTTCTGCATACGTCCTGGCTGCCATCCCGGCGTCTGTCACAGTCATTCCCATCCTCGATGTACGCTCGGTAGAGCAATGGTTCGGCGAGATTGCGAAGAACTCTGGACGCTTGACATGTATTCGCGAGCGTGTTCGACGTTTGCTTGTAGTCTTCAAAGTCTGCCTTGTGTGTGTAGTCTGACAAACTCGGCAGAGATTGCAAGATGTACAGCAATATTTCATCTGGTAGATGAACCATTCCGATCAAAGATTGATGGTACTCCGATGCGAAGGAGAATACTCTAGATCTTGGCACAATGTGACGCTTTAAGGCCTCAACTTACACGTGACCAAAACTCGGTCTTAAAGGCAAGACAGCACAATTCGATCCCATCAATTGTAAGAAGCATGGGAGTGATGACTCACTTATCACCGCATTAACGTAGGGTCACTCAAGGTATGTCACGAAAGATGTGGAAGACGAATGAGGGAATGGTAAGCGCGAGGTGGTGGACTGTGCCAATCAACGTCAATCCCCAGTTCAAGCACGCCATCACCAGGGCCCATTCAACCAATATCACGGCTAAAATGCAGGGACAGATAGCCGACATCGATATGCATGGCAGTGGTAGTGCCTTCTGCCTTGGGCGACTGACTCACACACTTTCTATAATTTCTGACAGCTGAAGGAAGCCGCGAGTCTACCAGAAAGCCACATTTCAAACCAGAAGCATGTCGGCCGAACTTAACCTGCAGTCGAAGCTGCCTCTTCCTTCCAGTGACTCTCAAATTCCCGTCTTGGGCCTTGGAGTCTGCGTCTCTTCAAGATGCGAACAATCAGTGCTGTCTGCACTCGAACATGGCTACCGCAGTGTCGACACTGCTCAGATCTATTACAACGAGAGCGAAACTGGCACTGCCGTAAACAAGTTCCTGTTTCAAAACCCGTCTGTCAAGCGTTCGGACATTTTCGTTTGCTCGAAACTATGGGAAGTCGACCTTTCAAGATCTGATATGCCTACCTCATTCGATGAACTCTGCAACGCTGGACCATGGCCCTTGAACAGTCTCGAAGCCGGCCACACTACCTATTCTCGCGATGGAGCTCTCCAAGGTCTGGACAAGAGTCTGAAGATTTCTGGCCTCGACTACTTTGACCTCTACCTCCTGCACAACCCAAGGCCTGGCGCCACTGCACGCCATGAAGCCTGGCTCGGACTCCAGGACGCCTTCAGATCTGGAAAGACCAAGGCCATCGGTGTCAGCAACTGGTCTCCCAAGCATATTGACGACCTCATGGCACACTCGGATGTCGGCATTCTACCTGCAGTAAACCAAATTGAATTCCACCCCTGGAACCAACAGCGCGTTATTGTTGACTACTGCCGCTCTAAGGGCATCGTGGTGACCGCTTACTCGCCCTTGACGCAAGGCAAGCGTCTCGGTGATCCCGTTATTCAGAAGATCGCTGAGAAGCATGGCAAGACTGCTGCGCAGGCCGTCCTGCGTTGGTGTCTGCAGATGGGCATCTCCGTCATCCCCAAGAGTGACCGCGATGCTCGCATTGCTGAAAACGCTGATGTATTTGGCTGGTCGCTCGACAGTGAGGATATGGCGGAAATCGAGAAGTTGGACGAGGGTCAGAAGGGAAACATCGGAGAGTGGGATCCTTTTGCCTGGGAGTAAGGCGAGGCTTCTATCATTCACGCCAAATGTACATAAAACACAAAAGCATCATAGCATTTCGTTGGTCATTTGTCTGAATCTATGATCAGAAGTCCTCTCCCTTTATTGACGACCAACCATCAAAGCGCTGTCCACAGTAAGGCAGCCAGATATTCTCAAGATCGCATTCCAATCGTAGTCGACAAAGGGCAACATCACACCTTGCAGTGGTTTCGATAACGCTCTTCTAAACATTGTATGATTTCACAGGTCTACATTAATCTAGACTTTGGGGAGACTGCGCAATGCATCAGTACTGGAATCTAAAGTCCAGTCTCTTGTTTCCATCCTTCTCTCTTGCAACCTGATCAGACTGGTATGCCATCTTCTCCTCAGTGCTCATCTGCGACCACTCTCTCTCCTTGCGACGGTTCAAGAAGCGCAGGTATTCACGCTGAGCGATGAAGGTGACTAGCGAGAGCGCGCAGATGGCAACAAGAACCTTGTTACCGCGGTAGTAGTATGGAGCGTCGTCCTTGCGATAGATCTGCGAGCTGATGACGCTCCCGATTTGAACGATGACGTTGTAAGTAGCGGCACTGATGGCACGTTTCTTGACGTCGAACGTATTCTCACTAATCCAAGCAACAACGATAGGGTGGAAATAGGGGTATCCGCTGATTAGAGTCGAGATTGAGAAACGGCCCCAATTGTAGCCACCCGAAGGCAATGCGAGCAGGGCGATGAGCAACGGCATGATGAAGAATTCTCCAAACAGGCAGTGCCATGTACGCTCAAGGAAATGGTTGCTGCTGTAAGCCAAGCCGAGCATCAAAATGATTTGCAAGACCGCCGAGGGGATTGTGAGCATGTTCGAGTCGAAAGTTGAGAAGCCGAGACGCTTCAATGTAAGAGAAAGATAACCCGAGACTGGAGCTGCTGGAATGTAGGCGATCAATCTGGGTCACGTTAGCGTCTTTCAAATTCGAAAAGGGGCTTCTGATTTGCATGTACCCTATAAGGTAAAGTCCCCATGTCGATGAGTCCTTCCAGGTGTCGATAATGTCGCGCATAGTAGCAGGTTCTTGGATGGCTGTCAATCCTTTGGCTGGGTCATCTCTGAGGATACGATTGACCATAATCGTTTCCTCGCGTTCGTTGAGCCATCCGCGACGGAAGATAACACTCTTGGTGTGTGTAGGCGAACGGGGCAAGTAGAAGTAACTGACAAGACCAATGATGAAAGTCAAAAGTCCTTCCAGAAGGAACAGCCAAACTTCGAGAGTCAGCAATGATCGCAGGGTGATGATACAAAGACTTACACCAGCCAGGACGATTGTGAATACCACGCATATTCAAGATCCCTGCTGCCAACAGAGCAGAGATGACACGAGCGATGTTCAGAGTCGACCAGAAGCAAGCCAAGCGCACAGACAGCTCAGCGGACTTGTAGAAATAAGATGCGAAGAGAATGGTTCCTGGAATGAAACCACCTTCACAAAGTCCGATTAGTGCGCGGCAGATGTAAAAGCCAGTCTTGTTGATCATGAACGCTTGACCCCCTACATTAGAGATTGTTAGCATGTGCCTTCTCAGTCAGGGTTGGTAGCTACACCGCGAGCTTTTTCAGAAACCGAATTCACACGACTGAATAGCTCACGGCATATGCACCTTTAGCTTAGCGTACATGAGACGGTTCCCCAGAGCACCATCATCAGTGGTAGAATCTGCTTGAATCCATAACGTTTGATCAAAAGTTGAACAGGGAACTCTGCTGCGAGGAAACAGAGGAGCTGCACTGTAGTGCCCTGGAAGACATCAGCACGGAATCCTAGAATTTATACAACCCGTCTTACGTTGTTGTAGTCGTTGGTGTCCAGACCAAGATCCTTGAGCATGTTGTCGGTCAAGGCATTTCCAATATTTCCTCTGTCGAGTTGCAGTCCGAAGAACATCAAACAGATCCAGGAAAGTAGGTAGAAGTCGGCTTTTCTCACAACTCTGGCCTCCTCTTCGGTGGTCCATTCAGCTAGAGGATCCCAGCGGTGAGCGCCCTCATAAGACTCATGCGGACGAAGATCGATATGGTCTCTGCCGACTTGAGCGGTAGGCTTCAAATCTGCTTCCACGATAGATGTAGGGTAGAGAGCCGGCTTGATTGTAGAGTCGTCCATTGCGAGTGTAAAACCACGGTTGGTGATTTGAGGAAGACCGTAACCTACTTCTGAGCTCTGACAGGGCGCATGGTTCTCAAGTTATATGCTGCTTCAGACTGGTCTCGGTCCTGCAACTCAACGAAATGCCTGAGGAGATCACACATCCTCGGAAGCGAGACGACCGGGCGGTTCCTAGTGCAAAAAACTCACCTCCACTCTAGAGATACAACAGAATCTCGCTTCTTAGAATGTTCTGAGCGGTTCAGTAATACTGATCGATAAATTTGGTGGATTCATGCAGGTCGTGAGGGGGAAATGGGTATGGCTTGGCGTTTTTCGCAAGACCACGAGCTGATGTCGCCATCGACTAGTTTGGCAGGATCATCGCCAACAAGCCCATTCCTCCAATGAACAGAGTCGCATGTGTTCTGAGCAAGGAGAATCGTGTTCTGTCGCTAGATTTGGTCGATTCCGGCCTCGTAACAAGGCGTTCTGTGATCACACGTTGCGCTACCGGCTATCTCATACTATCTGTGAGTGGGTCGTTGTTACCCGGACTGTCTCTTACCTTTCTAGGCGGTGGTTCCCGAGTATGGCATCCGAGAATGAGCTTGTTCAATCTTGTAGATATAAAGGCTTCCCGGTTAATCCTCTTTGGCTTGCATTCACAACTTTCTGCGGCAACGCTTTTGTGTGACCAATCAAACCCACCAGCAAGTTGACAAGACGTCGAATCCTACACGTCTAGAACATGCCTGGAAACATCATCCCTGAAGTGCTTGAGGTGCCGTCGCCAAGTGAGGCTCGCTCCCGTTTGACGAAGCCTCTTGAGTACAGTGGTCTGTTGGACTCCTACCAGAACTCGGACTTGACTCCAGTGATTGGTCGTGAATACCATGGACTACAAGTGGCAGACTTGCTTGCTGCAAAGAACAGTGATGCTTTGATTAAAGATGTTGCTGTCACCGGTCAGTTGTAGCTCTGCGACCATCGAAATACCAGCCTCTAACATTTTCTCCAACAGTCTCTCAGCGCGGTGTAGTTTTTCTGCGCAACCAGGATGTGACGCCGCAACAGATGCAAGCATTCATGGAACGTCTTACCACTCTTTCAGGTTGTGTAAGTAGTCAGATCAATCCTCTGCATACACCTTAGCTGATCAGGATCCTTCTTAGCCTGAGACATCCGGTCTTCATGTTCATCCCCTGACCGAGGAGGGCAGTGAACTTGGTGATCAGATCAGTGTGATCAGTTCGGAGAAGCAGAAGAAGGGTGGCGGTCTTACTCATCAGCTTAGTGACACCAGCAGATTTGCCAGTGTAGGATGGCATTCAGACATCACTTTCGAGCCGGTACCTTCTGATTATGCCATGCTGAAAATCCATACGCTACCAGAGACCGGTGGAGACACAGTGAGTTCTTTCTGAACGGCTTCGGTCCTGTATGAACAGGAAACAGCTGACCAGTTTCAGCTCTGGGCGTCCGGTTACGAAGTTTACGACCGCTTGTCCCCTGCACTGGCGCAGTTTCTCGAAGGGCTCACCGCTACACATGAGGCCAAGTTCTTCCATGAAGAAGCTGCGAGATTGGGTAACCCCCTCCGCACGACAATTCGTGGATCACCTCTCAACCAAGGACCGGCACTGGAAGCTGTACATCCGGTAATTCGCACAAACCCGACTACCGGATGGAAGAGCGTCTACGTTAACCGTGGCTTCACACGCCGAATCAACGGCGTGACCAAAGATGAGTCCGACGTGCTGCTACAGTATCTCTTTAACGTAGGTTACAACCTTTGGGCAGTCCCTGCTCTAAAATCAGCATTGCTAACATGTGATATGTAGCTTATTACACAAAACCATGACGCGCAGGTTCGCTTCAGGTGGAACAAGAACGATCTCGCCATCTGGGACAATCGGTCAACATGGCACACGGCAACGTACGACTATGAAGCTGCGAGAGCTGGTGATCGTGTCTGCTCGCTGGGTGAGAAGCCTTACCTCGACCCAGCTTCGACGAGCAGAAGAGATACGTTGCGCTTTTCTTAGGTACCGTAGGCCCCTGTGTGCTATAAGGCAGATTTGTGAAATCGAGGAATCAAAAATCAGCCCTCGATATTAGAAGTTCATCTGTTCTGACAATGTTCGCCCGGCATTTGAGAGTTGAGCGATCTGAACAGCGGAAGAGACTGTAAGGTAGCTTCCTGTTGAGTTACTTCTAGAGCATAGAAACAATGTTCATCCGTGTTTTGCGTAGCCGTGGCACTGTGCAGACCTTTGAGAAACCAATACAAGACAGGTCGTGTCGGTGTGTCGGAGAATGACAGGTTCGAAATTTCTCGGCGAAAGTTTGACTTTTGCTGTGAGCGCGAGTTTTCCGATTTTGTCATGTTTCCCGTGAGTCTGTGAGTTCTCCGTCGATTTCGCCGAAGAATTTTCTTCGGCCAATTGATGTACTCGCCGACCCAAGTACTCCGAGCAATTAGATATAAAAGATCATTGCACCTTAGCATTCTCGGTCTGTTGTGTTGGTATCGACAGCAATACATCGTCCTGTCAACTCAGTATTCGTCTGGGAATGCTTCGAAGCCTCGCGCTGCAATCTTCATGCGGGAAATTTCCCACGGAGAACTTCTGGCGCCCTACGAATGACAAGTTGTGACTCAATTCTCAGCCTCTCACAACACGCCAGTAATTTGTCTATATAAACACTCGGAGGCGCCTCCTGTCACATCTGCCCATGACAACAAGTTGCAATCTTCCCATCTGGCCGCTTCGATGGCTTCAAATCTGAATCGCTCGCCTTCTCGACCCAAGGACACATTCTCAATCTGAATACGAACACGCAAAACTGAATGGAACTGGAACACACAAAACTTGGATCTGGAGCAGAAAAATTGAAGGAAGAATGGAACATTATTTCTCATAATCTATGAACAGGAAAGCAAGGGATATTTTTCATCAACGACATAACCGACAAGAGCGATTCGCTTATGCGATCCAGTACCAAATCTTCTGGAGCATGTTCTTAGGGATCTGTTCCTCCCAGACTTCGGCATCCATGGCTGCCTTGCCAGACCAGATGTCTGCTGTAGCAGGGTTGACGAAGGGAGTACGCTTGAAGACCTTCCAGAAGAGGTAGAGGGCGATGTAGATGGGGATACCAATGTAAGCAGTGATGAAGTCATCAATGCTCCAGTTGCCCTTGGTGAAGACTGCAAATCCATTGAAGAGGAGGATCATGCAGAAGTAGGCCAAGGACAGGTAAGCGGTGTAAGGCTGCCACTTGCTCTTCATGACCAAGCTGTTACGGTCAACACCTTGAGCGATCAATGCCTTGCGGAACTGGATGTAGGCGATCAAGATGTTGATCCAGGTGATCAAGTTGGCAATGGAACACAAGTTCTGGAACCAGTTGAAAACGGTGCTAGCGCCAGAGCTGACACTCATGTAGGTAAGGAGCGAGATGGAGGCGGTGAGAAGGACAGCGTAGTAAGGGACACCGCTCTTGGAGCAGGTAAGGAAGATCTTGGGTGCTTGGCCGTTTTGGGCGAGAGCGAAAAGGTAACGAGAACCAGTAAACAGGAAAGCGTTAGCCGACGAAGAGGCGGATGTCAAGATGACAGCATTTATGATGGAGGGCAAAGCAGGAATACCAGCAGACTGGATGGCGATGACCCAAGGAGAGCTCTTAGCACCAACTCCGCCGGCAGTCAAGTTGGGGTTGTCCGAGCTAACTGTGACACCAATGGCGAGCGATCCGAGGACGTAGAAGAACAGGATACGCCAGAAGACACGACGAACAGCCTTGGGAATGTTCTTTCTGGGGTTCTCGGCCTCGCCGGCGGCGACTGCGACCATCTCAACACCGCCGTAAGAGAAAGTGGCGTTGATGAGGGTTGCGAAAAGTCCGAGGAAACGACCAGTGTCAGCCTTGCCGATGTACTCCTTCATGCCGCCAGCGTCAGGGGTAATCCAGTATCTGAAGCCCAGACGGCCCTGCTTAGGTGCACCACCAAGGTCGATAACGAGGGCAACCAGCAGGAGGCCGACAATTGTGACGATCTTGATACTGGCGAAGATGAACTCTGCCTCACCATAGATGGAGACGGCAAAGATGTTCAGCGCAAGGACGACAACGATAATGATGGTGATCCATGCAGCTTGGTTGATGGTATCGTTCCAGTAGCCGATAACGACGGCGGCGGCGGAAATTTCAGCACAGAGGGTGATGGCAGAGTTGTACCAGTTGTTCCAACCGGTAGCGAAACCCATGGCGGGGTCGCAGTAACGAGAGCAGTATTGAGGGATGGCACCAGGAAGAGGCAACCAAGTAGCCATCTCACCAAGACATTGCATCATACCGAAGATGGCAATACCAGTGAAGGTGTAACCGAGAAGAACAGACAGGGGACCAGAGTGGGCGAAAGCCTTGCCGATACCGAGGAAGAGACCAGTACCAATGGTACCACCAAGGGCAATGAACTGGATGTGGCGCGACTTCAGACCTCTGGAGACGTAACCATACTGCTCGGCAGTCTGGATATCACCATAAAGGTCAGCAGCCTCACCAATGGCAGTGGAGCCACGGCGAGGTGCCTTCTCGTCAGAGTGGGCATCGCCTGAGTCGACGACGTATTCAGGCTTCTCGGAGGCCATAGCGTAGGTATTTGAGGGAGAGGTAAGAGAAGAGGAGGTTAGGGGGAGGTGAAGGGGGGAGAGTCTATGCTCTCACGGTCCCTTGAGGCTAAAGAGTACGATGAGGGAATGCAAAAGTCGCTGATGAATAACAAAGGCGCCACTGGAGACGGGTACAGACATACTCTTATATGATGGACTGGAAGCGCTCATACAAGCTCGCGTGCTCCGTGTGCCTCCGCATGTCACTCTGGAGGCTGTCCCCAAAGTCTACCGGCCATGGCCAGGCCCAAACTCAAAACATTCTAGCTGCTTTTTAGCGGCAAATGTGCTGATAGTGGCACTGCCAACAGACCACTCAGAGCGCGTCCTTCAATCTTTGCTTATTGTTGGTATCAGGAACTCATCTCTTGACGACAGGAAATTGGCATTCTATCGCATCTTGGCCACCAGTTTATCTGGTTATGCTTCTTCGAGTGTCGCCTCTGCCGAGATGGAAGAAGTCTAGAAACTGCACGACACTCGAACTCACATGCAGCCGCAGGGTTTCGGCTATCCAGATCTTGCGACGATCTTCTTGGAGCGAGGTTCTGGACATCGTTCGGAGGGTGGATCTGGGATTCAGGCCGACCCCATCTGAGCGCCCACGAGGACCCCGGATAACGAGCAATCCATTACCTTTCTATTTCTCAATTCGAAGGGGTAATAGAAACACGGCGTGATGGCTCGTGCTGTCACGCCAGATTTCCAACTATTCGATATCGGTATCACTAAAAAGAGTGATTTTGTTAGAAGACGTTGTTGAGTTAAACCCTTTCCGTCCCTTGCAGGCTTATTCGAGAGCTTGTTCAAATGTCGCACACGCCACAAGCATACGAAGCTCGCTTGGCTAACCAATCGGTATGCCCAAGATCTCGCAAGCTTTGCATGGCAGCTTCGAGATTCATCTCTGTGGACGACTGCGCCAATCTGAAAAATATCTTGCATTTCTCCAAGCTGTTCCGTATACCTCTGGTATGGATCACAAGAGAGAGCCGACTTGACAATATTCTATGCTTGGACAGGACGCATTCGGTGTCCCCTTTTGCGACGCGCGATAACACGTTCGGGCGCTCCGTTGTACCACGCAATACATACTCGTACTGATTTCACACAAATCGAAGAGGCGTTTGAAGGCAACGGGATGAGCACAAGCGCAAACTTGTCTTATCTGGCTTGCGAGTCAACCATGCGCCATTTGCCAGGGTAAAACTCTCGTCGTCCCATTTGTGATCGCTAATGGCAATAATTGACGAGGATGTCGGAAGAAAACAGCATGGGTCCTGTTTCGTTGATGGCTATGGTGTTCACAAGCCTCACGCACTGGAGTTACGTCCGCGATAAGAGCTGACGATATGAGGATTTTTTTCGGTCCTCCTTTCTCAACACAATTGGCAATCCTTCGCAAGTCACACAGAACCCATTCTCCCACCTTGACCAGAGTTTCCTCTACTTTTTTTCTTTCTTCGTGAGATTCATGGCGAGGTGATGTCGTTTCCGATGAGCTAGAGACCCCAGGAACCGAGGTGTCGTCAAAACTCAGTGTCTAACCCCGCTTGAGTGACACACGAAATCTCTCGCAGTTGATCTTCTGACACATACTTTCCATCTCTCCTCACCGTCCCCATGGGGCAGCCAGATGATCAAGAACTAGCAGCGGGCTCTTGTTGCTGTTAGATACGATCGGCTGGGGATCGAGGAGCGAAGGCCAACTGAGGATGGAAGCCGACTCCATCTGGTTTCCCGGTGCAGAATAGCATCCATACCACGAACGTGTCGTGTGGCGACCGGTCATTCCCGTCTACCGCTCCGGTCGCCGCGCGTTGACGACCTCCTCCGACACCGGCAACTGAGACGCGGACCGGGCTTGGTCAACAAAGACAAAACTGACACGAAGCCGGAGTCCGAGGCGGGCTTGCTCGATCCGCAACAACGGAACCAAAGCGTTTATCGACATCTCGACCACAACGTACACCCGATCAACGACAAGAGGCGGACTTTGCAAGACAAGCCAATTCAGATACAAAATACGCTGTACACACCCCTTTTGCCAATGGTGCACTATGGCGACAGCTACAGAAGAGAAGGAGACCAAGAGAAGCTTTACTGAGTCGAAAGGCATAACACACTGTTCGAAGCCATGACTGGTTATATATATCTTCCTGAGGTAGACATGTGCGTGGATCGTCGACATTTGTAGACGGATCCTGGTCTCAGGTCGACCAGAAACACCGCAGGTATAAGTGCGCCTGGTTGTCTGTAATGGGCTTCAGACCTGCCTTTCATGAGATTGATCAGAAATCGTGGCAAAGTCTCAACCACGGCGCAATAGCGAAGTGAGTGCAATCGAATAAGGCTTTGTTTGTTGCTTGAGTTACACTGGACTCCAGGAATGATCGATTCGTCGAAGTCTCCGACTGGCTATTTGGGGACATTTCTTGCCGAGGCGTCATCATCGCTCTTTCCTCAAGAACATAGAACAAACAACCAGATTTTGAACAAAGCTCGCGCTGCTCCATCTTCCATCCATCAATCGTACCTTGCTACCTCGTATTCTTTCCCTCGCATATCCAATTGCTATTTCATCATGAGCGGCAGCACCGGAGGAACCATGACGATGACCGCCCCCCATCTTGATGGCGCACCTGTACCTCCACCGCCCATCACTCAGAAAATGTTCATCGAACTTCATCCTACCGTCATCGAGAAGGATAACTCGATCCACTCCGAGCATGGTGTCGTCCACTATCCATTCTGGTTCGGAGGATTGGCCAGCTGCGTCTCGAGCTGCTGTACTCAGCCTTTGGGAGTTGGTAAGAGATATTGGGTTCACTGGGCAACAAGTTGGACGAGAGCTAACATGAATTGTAGCGGGTGTAAGCCTCTTCCTTCAAATCTCCCAAACGACATGTTGACAAGATCTAGCTCCGTCTGCAGACGCTCCATCACGACGCTCCGCAGCTGGGTATGATTCGTATCTGGCATGAGGTCTGGATATCTGAGCGCTTCCTCGGCCTCTAGAAGGGTGTAAGCTGACTCTCGCTGTCAATCATCAAGACTGCGCTGACACTCTGCAGTTGAGTGCTTCGCTCACAAGAACCTTTTTCTACTCCGGTGTTCGCTTCGGCATGTACGAGAAGCTCAAGGAGATGGGAAGCACATCCACCCATGCACCCTCTGGTCTCGCCCTTGCCCTCATGGCTGCATCTTCGGGTTTCACCGGCAGCGTATGCAGCAATTTCGCCGATGTCGTCTGTCTCCGCATGCAAGCTGATCCTGGCTTGCCCCCAGAACTGCGTCGCAATTACAAGAACATCGCAGACGGTGTGTACAAGATGGTCCGCGCCGAAGGCTGGAACAGCATCTGGACTGGTGTCTGGCTCGGAGCGGGCAGAGCAGCCATCGGTACGGCTACCCAACTGGCTGGATACGATATCATCAAACGCGAGTTGATGAAACGAACATCACTCGGCGACAACATTCCAACCCATATCACCGCCAGTTGCCTGGCAGGCTTCTTGTCCACCTTCATCTGCAGTCCCCTGGATGTCTTCAAGGCTCGTTTCATGACTCGCAAGTCATCAGCTCACAGCATGTCGGTTATGTTGCAGAGTACACTCAAGAACGAAGGCGCTGCTTGGATGTTCAAAGGCTTGACTCCTGCATTGATCAGCAGAGCGCCATCTACCATCATCACCTTTGTCACTCTTGAGCAATTGAGAAAAGTCTATCGCCACATGCATGGTTTGCAAGAGTAGATACATGTCACCCAGTCCCTATCAATCCGAGTGTATCCCTGGTTTAGAAACAAAGCTGTCGCATTCAACCTATATTCTCAGATAAAACAGACCTTTCCTGTCTAGCACATATCTTTCGGTGACTTTCTATTTGGCAAGAAGATGAGCGTACGAAGGATGTGTCTTGGAAGCCACACTGATGCAATCTTCCAACACCACCCAGTATCGTCGCATGCCTTTGATTCCGATGCTAAGTACCAACTTGTGGTGTCTGATGATGTTCCAGCTTCGACTTTTCTCACTTCTGATCTGGGTTCGAGTCTTCTCGTGAATACAAACAGGCGCGGCGCCGTTGTATACCTTCAAGGTTGGAAATAGCCCATAGCTCATAGACTTACAAATGATGTAGCACATTATGGGGGCTACTTTGAGGCATGTTTGGGAAACACATTTGACGAGATAAAGGGATAGTAGTGATCTCAACGGTTTGCTCTTTCTATTACAACCAAAGTTTTGTCCAACTTTGTTTATGCAAAGTCCGTGTCTATTATAGCCCTGTCACCAGTACCTGTCCACGCTGATCGCCATAACATTTACTTCGTTGGTGTAGTCCATGAAACACAAGCAATCTCTATGCTCCAATTGGATGTAATCCTACGAAGGCCTTCTGACCGTTCCGGCATCAGGATGGAGTCCAAGCTCGAGTGTGTTTAGAACATTTCCAGTTTCCGTCTGCAAAGGATAACGCAATGTCGAAATCGGGAGCCGAGCTCGGGATGAACGAATCTCATGAGGCGGGGGTAGGATATTGGCTGGCCACATCTTGGTCCCGTTACAAGCGAGACAGAAAGTGGCTCGAGGGGTACTGGCTAGAATGTGTCTATCATGACGATCAATGTCACGGCCGCAGCGACAGGGTATAGTCATGTTTTGGTCGAATCTCTGGGTTTGCCATTCGTCGGAAACAATTCTACGCTCGCCACTGGCTGTGTGGGCTATGGTATCGAGCCAGTCCTTGTTTCTGGTGGCTGTGAGCACGCGGTCATCGAGAGCGTCTCTGAGGCATTCCAGGCTATGAGGATTTAGTAATCTGTTTACTGATAGTCTCGTACGAACACCACCTACCAGTAGTACGGGTGAGTCATGTATTTTTTGCGGCAGACACAAGTGTTGGTATGGCCATCTTCCGCAAATTGACTTCTTCCTGTCATTGCCATCATGGCATTTGCGTAATTCTGATTCGACTCGCAACGTCTCCACTGTGCGATTTCATCCAGGACACAATACTTGCAGAGCAGCGTCTGGGTCGAATTGATACAGTTATCGACCTCTCGTACTATGGCATTGTCTTGCAGAATCCATTCTTGATTTCCCAACCATGCCGTTCGGCGGTAGGCGAGATTTCCGAAAGTGGCTTTGATGGTTGTATCATAATGCAGTCCTACAGGCATGTCCGCGAGCACGTTTTGCCAGCACTCGAGACATATAGTCTTGTTATCGTGGTCTGGCCTTCCACCGACTGGACGGTTTGTCGGCTCGTCATCGCATGTGTTCCAGCCTCCGCCCATATCTTCTGAACATGATGCTTTCGTTTGATTGAATTCGTTGGCGTGATCACAAAGGTTCGGATTTCGTGCTGCCATTGTGTTGCTGTTGTATACCGCAGTGTGTCCAGAAGAATAGTACTTGACGGTGTCTGTGTTTTTTCCTTCATATCTTCAGACATTTCGTCTGTTTTATTTCGTTGGTGTCGACTCGAGCTCGCCGAGAACAAAGGGTCCGGCCTCCGGATCCGGAGATTTGGGATCAGGTGCGTACAAAGGAAACAACCCATCGAATACGCTCAAATTAACACAAAGAGAGCAGTTGAAACCGAGACCAGCCAATATTGCCATCTTCGGACATCCCACGATTGCTCTCTATCGTGAGGAGGCCGAGTCGATGCTTTGTGGTAGCACATGGTATGCTTTGGGGACCAGGATTGTGCTCGGCGAAGTGACAATGGACAACCGCGCTGCATGTATACCACAAAGAATTGTGAATCTTGCAGGTACGATCATGCTGTAGATGGTGATCAACTTTGGGATGCAGAGGAGAGGCCAATCCTAGCGGCTACTGATTTTCTGAAGCACCACAGCTTGAGGATATACTTGTCGTCGTCTTGAGCCAGATTTCGCTGTTGCTGACACGTTCCAATATAGTAGTTGGAATGGAAGAAGGTCAAGTGGACATCGCCGTGGATATAGTTGACGCTTCGGGCCGAGGACCTCGATTGGACCGTGCACAGCAGCCATATCATGTTGAAAGCATACAACATTCAAAACTCGCGACAACATTCATCCATTGCTGTCAATACCTCCTGATCATGACTACCTAACCCCCTGCAAAAACGAGAGCCTAGATCTCTTCAGGCGACAGTAACATACATGACCGAAATGGAAGTAGTCAGTGCACAACACACAGATCATACCTCGTGCATCTTGAAAGCCGATAATAAAAGAAATGTTCGGACAATAACAGCGTACAATGCCTAGAGAGACAGCTATTCACCCTCGACATCAAGTATGTGACAGTAGAACTTGTCCCATCTGGTCTTCAATGATCCCAACCTTGAGAACGTCAAGTTATGTGTCGATAATCACATTTGACCCAAGCCGTGGGTGCGACCCTGGCTTTGTCTCACGGGCAATCAGCCAGTCGCCTTTGTGTAATGACGACATCAATTTTTCAAAGCAAGTTGGTCACAGAGTGAAGCCTGCTAGAGATGCGTTAGCACTCGGATACACTCAAAGAATATTCAACCCAAGCAGCTCAAAAACATTCGCTATGATTGTCGTTTTTACGTATGAACATTTGAGACACAAAAGAACCATTTGTATCTGGTAGAACTCCAGCCCTTTGCTCCGTCCCTTAAATTTGGGAACATTTTCTCCATGCATTTCCTGGCAACTATGCAGAAAAGTGTCGTTCGTCAATAAGTGTCGTTGTCGTAAACATCGCAGCTCCGAGATCACTTTCGCTTTCCTCTTGTTCAATTGTCTCAGCCGTGGAGTTGCGCTCCAAGGGGTATCCAACTCCTACTGACATCCATACTCCTGTTCACTCTGGCGCCGGGTGTCAGAGGAACGTCAACACGGCCGCGACTGCCGGTGGCATCATCGCTGTCCTCGTCATCATCATATGCATCTGACAGGCGTGCAAAGTAGTCCGCCAGACCAGAGGTCGGACTTGCAATACTGTCGTACTGCGGAGGAGGAGTGATGAGCGGCGGTGGGGGTTCCTCGTCCTCAAAAGCGGGTGGGTTGAATGAAGGAGCACGCAATAGATGAATAGGGCGATCAAGATTATGAGGTTGTGCACCGGTCAAATGCGCAGCTTGTGGGCGAGCTAAGCTAGGAGCGGTGATGGTTGGTGGGACCGTCGACTCCCTCATGCCGTTCAAAGCGTTCAAAGTAGGGACGTATGAAGTGGGCGAGTTGCGACGAGGGAGAGCGTTTGGACAGCCACATTCGTACAGCGAACTCTCTCTTGATGCAGACTCGGGGCTAGTGTAGGCGGGTAGCGAAGTGTTTGCTTGGGTTGCGCGGCACGAGAGGATGTGGAAGGGGGAGTCGATGGAAATTTCAAAATGTCTACGCTTTCCTGGGTTGTCGGCGTCGGGTTTCGAGAGGCGCATGACGATCTGGACAGAGTCAGTAGAGGCCTCACACCTTTTGCGCATGTCAGTATCCACATACCTTGATCCAATGATGCACCTGGATGTTTTGATAGGTCGTGTCAAAGTGCAGCCTAGTTGCTCGTTCTCTCTCCCGGTTCGATGTACAATTCGGCAGTTGTACGTTGAATTCCATTTCGGTGGGTCCGATGTTTTCGCCTTCCAGGTTGCCGAGAAGATTTGTCGGATCCGATGTCTGTACTTGTTCTCCAGCAGCGGCGCGCGCGCGTTGATCGTATGGTACGCCGCCTCCTGAGGTCACACGCATCGAACTACCAGGGAAAGTGCTGGTGGGTGCCGTGTCTGCCCGTTTTTCGAAAAGTTGCACCTTCCTTGTAGGCTCCATTCGATGAACACGCTTGTTACTGCAGAAATACTCGATGTTCTCCGTTACGAGCACTTTGATACGATGGCACTGTACCTTGGCCAACGGAGTCAGCTTGAACGCAATGGGCACTTGTGCTCCTAATGGGAAAGATTTTCCAGAAATGACAATGTCGTAGTGGAGCTGGTCTTCCCAGTTTCGACTGATCGCAATCGGCTCAACTTGTTCCAAGGAGCCTTCAGCGGGGGCCCTGATCAATTGCACCTCACGTACTCCAACGAGGTTGGCTCTGAAGGCCCCGGCACGTTCTACAACTGCTTCGAGCTCGTACTTGACCGAGCCCAAATCCACATCGATCGTCTCGGGCAATCTGCTGTCAATGGGAAGCTCGAAGTTGTAGACATAGTCTCCGGGGTTGAAAGTGCGGTAGCCCTTCTGTGCTACTGAGGGACCATTGGTGGAAGATTCTCCCTTGCCAAAACTGCGCGATTGGTTGACTTGTAACGACAACCTTCGTTGATCCTTTGTGGTCAGATTCGTTGTTGAGACGTTCGGCGATTTGCCGATTCCAAAAGATGAAGTGTTCGAGGATGCACCGGACTTGAAGAGTTCTACGTGATCTGCGCAGGGTCCCGCTTCGGCGGTGGGGAATTGAGCATTGAAGAATGGCCAAGTGTGGCTCATGATGTTGTCAACCTCTTCAAAGTCGACTTTGCGTGGAGGAATACCTGGATATCATTAGTTGTAATCTTGGACATCGTGAATCGAGGTGTGTCACCTTCAGGCCATTTTGTGGTTGCTCTGCCCTTGAATTTCAAAGTGACTGCCTTGATTTTGGCAGCCTTTGTTACACGCAGGTGTAGGGTTCCTCTTAGCATAGCCGTATTGCCGCCAGCCATGTCGTTCTGCTCGAAGCCTTGCAAGAACAAAGCCGGCTCAGCCAGATTTATTGAGACACTTACACCACTACCAGATACAAGCGATTTAGCAGTGGGATCTGTGCCAGGCATTACATTCATGCCCTGTGCCCGGGCCGTGGCATCTGACGCTTGCCTCACATCTTCCGATAACGAGGGTCTTGAGACCATGCCGCTCACCGGCCCTCCAATTGATCCACGCAAGCCCGACCTCATGTTTCGAGAGATTACTGGTTTATATCCTCCTTCTGCAGTTGCACTTTCAAGGTCGCACGAGGATGGATCCGAAGCGTTTGAGCAACTGCGTGTAATTGTGGTGCGGGAAGCTAATACGGAGCGGATGAATCGTTTCGCGTACTCTTTGGATGTCGATAATCTCCTGGAGAGGCGCAGGTGTGGATGGGACTGAGGTCGATCGAGGTTCGGAGCAAGGTCGTAAGTATCGCAAACGCTTTTGATGCGAATGGAGCCTCTTCTGTATCTGCGGGGTTCAAAGTAACCCGAACGTTCGAAGCCTTCGTGAAAGCTGCTTGGACAAAAATGGGCCCAGCTGTTGCGGCGATGATACGGGTGGACGTCTGCCATTGTATATTAGCAAGAGCAATTGACAGGCACTTTGCGAAGCGGCGAGGGGCGGATGTGCATGCATGGGCGATCGCGAGATAGTTAAGGCTTGCGATGCCGCTGACAAGGTCGTGCAGATTCGTCGTCCCTGCCAAAACAAGGAATGGTGCCCAAATTGCAGGTGCCAGGCCGACATGTGGGAACATCCAATGTGCATGTGGTGCAAGAGAGACTCACCGAATCAAGCGTGTTTCAAGTATGAAAATCACAACTACGGGTGCGTATGTACAGCGTGACCTGACCTCTTGAGCGACTTTTGCGAAAGTCGGACGTGTCGCAAGGTTAAGGATGAGGTCACGGAAAAGGACTGAGCAGAATCGACGTCTCTTTCACGTGCAGCGCTGCTAATTGTGGGTGTACCGCAGGAGTGGGTTCAGGCCGTCTAAGCCAGCTTGTCGAGCGATTGGCACACAGAGACAGCGTCTGAAGCCAAATTGAGTGTGTTGGGCTTGTTGCCGATATGGAGAGAATGAAGGGAAAGCTGGCAGATCAACCGCTAAGCTGTGCTGAATATGTAGAGACAGCGGTGTGTCGAGAATCGTCCGTGAGTCCGGGGCGAGTGAAACACTATGAGAAATCACAGTAGGGGAGCAGGAAGCTGGTCAGACAAGGGTTTGAGTTATCTATGGACTATGGCCGTCGACGATTATGACCAAGCCTCGAGGCGTTTTTTTGACTTTCGTCATTACTATTGTAGAAAGAGCCGTCTGCCGCGGCCTTGTCTTGCTGGTTGCGCGGCTTCGCACCCAAGTCAGGCAGTGACGCCCATTCGCAGTCTCCGTGATTGGTCTTGGAGATACCCACAAGGTTTAGATGTATGCATTAGTGCTGTTCCCCAGTCTGTTTTAGGCCGCTGCGCAAAGGCAAAAGGCCATCAGCTTTGGGTGCTGCAAGTTTTGGTGCCTGCGACCTCTCATGGAAAACAGATTACTCAACGGCGCCTGACACGAAAGTGAAGTGATCCGAGTCTTCCGGCGTGTAAAAATGTCTCTTTCACCCCGGTGGTTCTCTCGTTCCTCAGTCGTCCCTTCGAGAGGTTCGTGTTACGTGTGTCGGAATTCTGATCCGCTTGCTCTGGTTGATGTAATCATAACAGCAGATCGTGGAGGCCTTGAGCAGTGACCATATAATGTTCCTTGACCACCTCCGACGAAATCGTGGAGACTGACCTTTTGATGTGCTGAAACACGACATGGCCGCACGAGGATATATGAGTCAGGGATGCACAACTATCATCATCCTCAATAGTGGCATGCACAAATACGTGCATCAACATGGTAAAAAGCTCGGAAACGATGGATCCGTGGAGATGTTTCTTTGACGGATGAGACCTCCGATGCCGCACCCCCGACGTGAATTTCGAGACGAAGCGGGGTTAAATTGAGTTTCGGCTTTAGACACGTGAAAGCGCGAACGTCTCGGGCAAATTCGCGTCCACCCTAGAAAGACAAAGCAGAAGCAGCAGAGGCGTATTGAAAGAAGTGTATGCGCAGTCATGCCTGACGATGCAGAAGATGGTAACAACAATCTGCTTCGGGGTGTGGTCCTCTGCAGCACATCATTACCGCAGGAACTCAGAGTCAGTAACCGCAACACCAGTCCTGTCCGGGTTGTACTAATCCAGTCTCTTGATAGGACAAGTTGAATGATCTCGCAAAGAGCATGGGTGCTGTCCATCGTCTCGACCTGACCGCCGACGTGACACACCTGATCGTAGGGAACATCGATACTCCCAAGTGCAAGCACACAGCAAAGGAACGACCGGACATACATGTTCTCAAGCCAGAGTGGATCAACGCCATCCGTAAAGCCTACATGGAAGACCAAGACATAGACGTCGATGCACTGGCTCAAGAGTACCGCCTTCCGGTATTTTACAATTTACACATCTGTGTCACTGGCTTTGAAGATAGTACGTATGCTTGCACATGCCAGAGCCGGATAGCCATCTAACAAAACTGGTCACAGTTGACCTAAGGCAAGACCTGATCCAGAAGATCGGCGACAATGGCGCTCATTACCATGGGGACCTCACCAGAGAAGTCACCCATCTCATCGTCGCGAAACCCAAAGGCGCCAAGTACGATCGTGCCAAAACATGGAATCTCAAAACAGTGTCTAAGAAATGGCTCGATGAAAGTCTAGAAAGAGGCATGGCCGTTGATGAGGACCTATACCATCCCCTGGCACCTGTAGAAGACCAGGGCTACAACGCCTTCGACCGCACTTACCAAAGGCCTCCCGTGCTCGGAAAGAGACAACGTCATGTGTCCGCCAATACGTCAATGGAAGAAGCTGGGAGGCGAAAAATGCGCCGAACTGCAAGTGCGAAGTTGGCGGACCACAGTCAAAGCATGATGACCAGCTTCCTGTCTCATGGAGGCGACGAGCCGTCTGAAGTCGCAAACGACCAGTGGAAGGACCCCAAGAATGAAACGTCACGATCAAGGACACGAACACGAAGTGCAAGTCCCTCTAGACCAGAGCACGACATATCTCGCCATGCATCTCGAGGGCCAACTCCTCTTCACGAAGAGGAGCATAGACTATTCTCTGGCATCTTGTGCCTCGTTCACGGTCATGACAACAAGAAGGTATGTTGAGTCCTGGGCTCGAGTCAAATCCCGTGCTAATGCTTTCAACAGGCAGCAAAGATTGATCAGATCATAAATTCGAATGGTGGCCAGATTGCTCATTCTACCGATGCTTTGTACACGGCCCTAGACAAAGACAAGCATCAACGCACAGTTCTTGTACTACCAAGTGAATGGACATCACTCACTAAGGGCTCGACACCCGAAGTTCCTCCTGAGACATGGCTTGTCACGGAGTGGTGGCTTGAAAGATGCATCAAACAGAAGATTGTCCTTGACCCAAATCATGATGTGCTCAGTCAGCCGCATCTACGCCTCCCCATTGATGGTACTGTGCAACCTTGATGCTGTATGTTGCTGCCTGCTAACAGTAACAGGCTTCAAAGGCATGTCAATAGCAACGTCTGGCATGGGCCATGATGTTCTACACATATCGAAGGTTGTCAAACTTGCAGGTCAGAATTTGTTCCGGGGAGATACTGGCACAATGAAGCTGACATAAACAGGCGCATCCTATGACGAAACACTACTACCGAAAACCTCTATCCTTGTTGTTCCCGGTGCTGCTTCAAATCCAAAGACCTCATATGCTGCCAAACATAAAATTTTGGTGGTACTGGATGATTGGCTTTTCTCTAGTCTCCAAAACCTGACAAAGATGCCAACGTTCGATTACTCTGTGGCCGGGCAATCTAGGCAGATTCTTGATCACCCAAAGTTCGATCACACTTCGAGAGAAGCAGGTGTAGCTCCTCCCCAAGACAATAGGTAGGATTAGTTGGTGTTATTGCTAGCATACAGGCTGATAAAGTCTGTTAGAAAGGATGGCTCATCTGCTCAACGCCTCTCAGCTATTCGGAAAAGAAATGTTGCTCCCTCTCTGCATCTCTACCACTCAGGCCCTGCTCGTCCAGTGCCTCAACAGAAGACTGAGCTTGAACGGCGAGGACCCTTCATCGAAGAAGACGAGGACGAAGTGAAACCTGCCAATGAGAATAACGACGAGCTTCGGGAGCCGATAGAGCAGTATGGTGTGGAGACCGATGATCCACCACCGTTCGTAGCGGAAAATGATGTTATAGAAGTCGATGTTGCGCAAGGAATACAGCCACTTCAAAACATACACCCGGAGGTCAACTCTGCTAGACGACAGTCAAAACCAAAATCATCCGGAGATATGGAGATCCACCCAGCCCCTTCATCACTGCAGAAAGATAAGAAACACGAATCAGAGTCAGCAGGATTAGCGACGGCGGACGAAAACACCAGTACGCCAAGTGCTGAAGCAGCGCAAGCCAACCAAGTGCGACTAAGTGGAGAAATCAAGTCACTTCTCGAACGACAACATTCGCATCCAGGACCCTCGCCAGTGGAACAACCGGCAAAAGGAAGGTGGAGAAAGGACAAAAAACTCGGACGGGCCCCATCATACACATCAAACTCATCTGCGTCCGTCTCATTCCGTCAACACCCAAGTATGGACACACCCAACTCAGGCCCATTAGCAAGCTTGATAGAAGCGGACGCACCTGCACCAAGTCAACAAGTCACATACGAGATGCCAGATGCTCAGGAATATCGTGCGAAGATGAGCAAGAAGATGGGCACGCGACTCATGGATGATAGTATCGGTACACGAGTCGAGAGCCCTGGGCTGGTCCGTGATGTTGATGCAAGCGGTGGTACTGGTGTTGGTGGTCGAGTGCGTGGACGGCAGCGATCCGCGAAGAATACAATATGAAGTGACGAATGAAACGAATACTGTCAGGAGATTGCTACAGGTCTAGGATATCACTGTAGCTACGCAAAAAGAACAACCAGGATACTTCAATATGGGAGGCCGGTGATGTGGTCGTGTGGTCATACACGAAGGTACTCGAGTACAAAGCGACTCGGTAGATAAACAGAAAAAGGAATAAAAAGAAGAAATAAAGCACAATGTCGCCATCCAAACGGTCCGACAAAGCGATCGCATCGGATGAGAGCACAGACGGGAGTTCCAGACCCTCTCCCGTGCTGCCTTGTTCATGTGCCTGTTCGCAGCCATGTGACAATTCGTCCTTTGTGACTTCCTCTCGAGATAATCGCCGACCTTTGGGCAAGTGCATAAAAGGAAGAACATCGTCACTGCTTCGTCCGGCAGTCGTCATGGCGTCGTTGCAAACACCGCCTCAGCTTCTCTCGCCTCCGCCTTCTCCCGCCCCGCAGAACTTGTCGACCGAGATCAACACGGCCACACGGTGCGCTTCTTCCAAACCACTGCACAGAGTCACCTAGCAGTCGCTGACATGACGCAAGATCGGTCCATACACGACTGAACAAACTCATCGTCTCCCGCGTGCCTCTCGCTCTTCCCCCGATAGCCAAGTCCCCCGAATTATACGCTCATGGCATCAATACCTTCGGCGACATCTATCTTGTTTTTGAGAATTGCTGGCGGGCCCTGATCGCCGACGTCGACAAGTCCCAAGGTGACGACTCAACACACAGCGCCAAGTTGCGACCATGGCTCTCTCAGCTAGTCCCACCCGGTCTATGGCGCTCCGATGCGATCAAGAAAGATGTAGAATATCTAGAGACAACCACTGGTGTTGACTTGGAGATAATATCGAACGAACAACTTCGCGCCTTTACCGAACACATATACCGACAAACTCGAGAGAAGCCACACGTCTTGGTTGCATACGCATGGATCATGTACATGGCCATCTTTTCTGGTGGTCGCTGGATCAGAGAGCAACTGACAAATGCCGGTCCCGAATTCTGGGGCGCCCACAACCAAGCGGACAAGACGGATTATTGGGTGCACGGAACGCTCAGACCTGGCTTCACACTGTTCTGCTTTTCGGGCACAAGAGACGGAGAGGACATCAAGGCAGACTTCAAGATTCGTCTCGAGAAAGCCGAAGAACTGCTTACGGAACGTGAGCGTCAGGACATCATTGATGAGGCCCAGTTCATCTTTGAGCAGTGTGTTGCCATTGTTGAGTCTCTAGACAGCCAGCTCATGACCGATCTCGAACTCGTCAAGTCGCTAGCTTCTCGAGAGGCCAAGCACGGAACTTCTCATGTCAAGACGACTCCTACCAGAGCTGCTCTCCCAGAGAACGTAGCACAACTGACCGCAGAACCTAAGTCGGCAGGCCTAATTAGAGCCATTATGGTCGCGTTTTTCGCCTTTGCTTTCTATCAATCATATCGCTGGCAGTATGGAGATGTGGAGGATGCTTGATTGTTTGATTACGCATCGAACATGCATTTAGATTTAGATTAGATGTGAGGACGGAGACGACAGCATGCGACGGATGCGCAGAGAGATACCCAATAGAGATGAATACCAGCTTCCTGATTTAAATTAATACCAGCTTCCTGATTTAAATTTTTGAAGTTGAACTCGCAAGGACCCTCCTGCCTCTTGCCTCTGTCGTCGTGTTTCAAATGTGGAGCTGTCGACGCACAGACCTCCCTTCACATGCCACCTCGTCTCCCAAAGACTCCTTATGCCAGCGCTGTTCAACCATAACCGAGTGCGCACTATTCAAACCGGAAGGTGCCAGATCGCGGCTTCTTGACACTGACAATACCTCCTGAACAAACTGCCATACGATTGGAGCCACGTCTCTACCAAGATGATATCCGGATTCAACGAATGGGCGGCATCAGCCCAGCTGGGCCATACCGACTCATTTGTCGAGCTCAACGATCGCCGACTCGGGATTGAAGCTGAAGACTTCATTGCTAACATACTGACCACTGCTCCTACGAAAGAACCTCTGCTGCCGGCTCTTGGTGGTCTTCCTTTTGCCCTGGAGGAGATTATCATTCAACAAGTAACCACTCTGAAGGATCATGGCTGCGAGCCTTACTTCATCTTCAGTGGTGTAGTCTCGAACGGCCAGGAAGAGAGACTTCAATCTGCCATCCGCGCGACTAAGAGCATTGCGAAGGCATGGGACTTGTATGGCGCTTCCCAGCCTGAATATGCTGTCACCGAATTTGGTACTTTGTGTAAGCATTGAGATGTCGCCTTGCTGAATACTGAACATGACGACTGATATAACTGAACAGCAGGCACAATCAACGTCGAAAACATTTATCGGTTCGTCCAGGATATCTTGCGCAAGAACGGTGTTGCGTTCTTGGTCGCACCGCACAGCGCATGCGCCCAGGTAAGCATAAACCTTAGATGATCTCGGTCTGACACTAACCTCTTGATCAGCTTGCGTCGATTGCTGGAACTGAGTTTTGCGACGCTGTAGCTGGCTCTAGTGACATCCTCATGTTTGAGATTGATCAGCTCATCACGGAACTCGATTTCGAAAAGGCTCAATTCTCTTGGATCACTCGTCGAGAATGCATCGAGGCCCTCGGAGTTACATCTACAAGCATGTTCGTTGATACCTGCCTGCTTGCTGGCTGCTCCTTCCTACCGACCCTTCCTCAGCTGGAGAACGACTTGACCGGATCTCCCAAAGGCCCTCGGATCAGAGCTGCAGCTGACCTGCTTAAGAGAGGTCAGATCAACGGCAATGCTCTGTGTCTACAGTATCGCGACGACCCCGCTATGGTGGCCTTGGATTACTTGAATCGCTACCAGAAAGCAAGCCTTTACGTCAAGCACTACGTTTGCATTCGACCTAACGGCAAGATTGAGACCGCAGATGTAGCTTCTGCACCTAGCGATTTGAACAACATTATGGGTCACCGCTTGCCAGAGGAAGCGTTTGCATACCTTTCACGTGGTGTCATTGGCTCCGATGTTTTGTGCTGGATCGCATCCAACGAGATTATCGAGCGCCCGCCTCTGGACGGCGGTGATGCCGATGCCTACCGCCGTCTCGTCTCAGATGGCCTCACTCCATTGCGAACCTCTGCTCTGTCACTTCTCTCGTACTCGGCTCATCGTTTCTACCAGCACAATCCCATCGATCTGAGATGCTGGTTCAACCCTGCTGCGCCAAAGAAGTTGAATGTCTCGGACACCACAGACCCTCGATCGACAATTTCTGGATGGAATGTTCGGTTGGATCAAATTGAGGCAAAGGCGAACAAACTTGAACGCGACGTGTCGTCGTTGGCATTCATAGTGGGTAGCTTGCAAGACACCGACTTTGCGAAGAACAGCGTGACCGCCAAGTCCGGCGGGAACAAACCGCTGAGCTCCCCCAAAGAGGTACGATCGAATGCACTGTGGAGATTCCTCCAGCTCCGTGGCTACATCCAACAAGACCATCAGCTCAGTGCTCTTGGCAAATGTCTCCAAACTGCCTTTATGCGTCACAACCAGCAGGACTTGGAAGAGCCTGCACTTCTTGCTTTCGAAATGCTGCGCTTGAACCTTCTCAACTCTAACAACATGTTCCCATACAACGGTTCTCCTCAGCGTGGCTCCGATACCGATAAGCGCAACACACTGCTGGTCAGTAGAGTTGCCTGCTTTGCTGGACTCCGCCATAAGACAATTGGATTTACTGGACCTCTGAGTAGACACCTGCTGGCTTACACGTCAATGGTGTCTGCAGTTCGTGGAAATTTGCGTAACGTGGTTGAGATGAGTCTCTTCGGATTGCTGGCCAACTACCACGTGGACCGCAGTATGGCACTCGACCAGCTGGCTGAGATTAGCTACAGGTGAGTGACAATCTTGAGTCCTGATATCTACGGACAACTGCTAATTATTCTAGCTTGCCGTTTTTGAACGATGTAGATTGCGCTCTCGGCATTGCCGTCAAGTCGTACTTGGATGAACTTTCGGCGCAGGGCGAGCCCACGTCAGAGACCTCACGTGAGGCTGTCAAGATCAAGGGAGCCAACGAGTGGTTCCCTCATGCCAAGGATTTCCAGGGTGATTTGCAGAGGGCATTCGCTCTTTGGGACTCGGTAAGCTCTATCAGGGATGGAAACACGCAGGAGTGTGCTAATCTAATGAACAGGTCTATGCCGCTGTTGCAGCAGCCCCCGATAACTTGGTCTCAAACAGGGACAAGAAGATCTGGGAGGAAGCCGATGTCTGGTTGTCCGAGAGAAAGTAAAAGCAGTCACAAGACCCTCTTTAAAGAGCCGATTGGAGGTGAACAACACAAGAAAACACGAATAAAAAACGAAAAAAGTATTGTTTTATGTTTATTTGCCAATGGTGAGGAACAGTCTGTCACCGACATCTCCTAGACCCGGCTTGATCATGCCCTTTGCATCTGTTCCGGGGTCTACAGCGCCGACCCAGATTTGAACGCCCTCTGACCAAACGCGACTAACTTTCTCCAAGCCCTCGTAGCTGGCGAGGACGCTGCAGACGACAATACGCTTGACACCCCAATCTTTCAATGTGTCGATTGCAGCGCTGGCTGTAGCACCAGTGGCGATGATAGGGTCAAGTAGGATGGCTATGTCGGAGGGTGTGGTCTGTTGTGAAGTGGTTGTAGCGGAATGGTAGGGTAGGTTATTGTAGTACTCTACAGGCTGAAGGGTCGTCTTTTCACGGTACATGCCTAGGTGGAATACGGGGACTGGGTCTGGCAGGACGGAAAGCAAGGCTGCAATGTCGTGTCAGGCAAAAGGATACGTGAGGAAGTATTGGCATGAAACGTACCGTCTACCATTGACAGGCCGGAACGTAAAATAGGTACGAGGGACACATGAGAGGGTGAGATGGAGTCAACAGGAAACTCATAACCCAATGGTGATTGATCCTGCAATTGGAACACGATGGTCAGACATGATGTGAAACTTGACAGCAGGAGTTCATACAGTGCCTTGTTGTGTAGGCTCTAGGGAAGAAGCCAATGCCTCGTAACCCAGCATAGTCGAGATCTCATGGATAAGACGCTTAGCATCGCGAGCTCCAGTCTGTTGCGATCGAAGCTGCGAGACCTTTGCTCGTAGACAGGGATGTTGAGCTACGTGCACATTGGAGGGTAGAGAAGACATGTTTGGACGGCGAGATGCGGGGTGAGCTCGAGAGAGACGAAGAGGTTCGATGAACAAGAGACAGGATGAGAATGAGAAGATGGTCACAATTTCAAGCAGCTCGGGTACGAGAAGAGAACACCTTTGAGCGTGTTACTATCACTGTTTGTTCAAGGCTACGCAAGATAAGAAGGCCGACAAAGGCATGTGATGCATTGATAGGGCGGCGGACGCCGACCTGCACTGAGAGGAGCAATCAATGGCGGGGTCAATTGACGCTTGGGGCAAGGGCAAGGACAACAAGCCACGGGCCGAGATCACCGAAGAGGCACGGCCCGGCCGGCGATTGCAGTTTTGCGTCCATTGCGGAAGGTACGTACTCTTCCCCAAACATGATTCGACGACATCATTATCCTTTCGAGTGATACCACTTGAGCCAGGCTGCGCTACAGCTGTAAGACTTCTCTTATCCTGACCACTCCGGATAATCCTTCGACCGTGACACGCGATCAGTGCCGATCCGGCCGCCGAGGCTGGGACCATGGACAATCGACCTGGCGTAGACGAAATCAACGCGCCAGCACCGGTACAGAACAGAGACGACACTTCTGAATGGCGGCGACAAACTCATTTAGAGGACGAGTCGCTCGAGTCCGCACCGACACCGCCTTCCTTCCACACGCGCTCATCGCAAGCCTCGCCGCCACGAAGAGACCCCTTGTCGCCCATCGCTACCCAGCTCTACATCGTATCACACCTCATATTCTTCTCCCTATGGGGCACTCTCGCTCGCTTGGGAATGCAATGGCTCACCTTCTACCCCGGCGCTCCAATTGTCACCCCTGTGCTCTGGGCCAACGTGGGTGGCTCGTTTGTCATGGGCTTCCTCTCTGAGGACGGACGCCTGTTTCGACAAGAATGGGGCCTGGACAATATGGATCCGCACACAAGAGAAAAGGCGCTTGAACAAGAGAAGTCAGACCCTGCTGCTGCCAAGAAGGCCCATGCAAAGACGAAGAAGACGATTCCACTATACATAGGCCTGGCTACCGGTTTCTGTGGTTCTTTCACCTCCTTCTCCTCATTCATGCGCGACGTCTTTCTGGCTCTGTCGAACAATCTGCCAACTCCTGTAAACCACCCATACTCGGCAGTGCCCTCATTTACGTCCACGATCCATCGAAGTGGTGGATACTCATTCATGGCTCTCCTGGCTGTCATTGTATATACCGTAGCGCTTTCGCTGGCTGCTCTCAATGTTGGCGCACACTTTGCTCTTGCTCTGGACCGTTTTACGCCTACCTTGCCCTTCAGACTTATTCGTAAGTTCGTCGATCCGCTTGTTGTTGTACTCGCTTGGGGCTGTTGGCTTGGTGCCATCTTCCTATCAATATGGCCGCCAGATAGACCGTCTGGTCCTTCGAGTCGTGGCAGTTGGACCAACGAGGTCTGGCGTGGGGAAGTCCTCTTCGCACTGGTCTTTGCGCCCGTCGGGTGTCTGCTTCGCTACTATGCGTCGCTCAAACTCAATCCGATCACTGCGTCTTTTCCACTCGGTACATTTGCGGTCAATGTGTTTGGATGCGCGGTAGAAGCGATGTGCTATTCCGTCCAGCACGTGCCCATCAATTCGACAGCAGGCGCTCTGGTCGGTGGAGGCAGAGTGAGTTGTCAAGTTCTGCAAGGTGTCATGGACGGCTTCTGCGGTACCACAACCACCGTCAGTACTTGGGTGTCCGAATTGCAGTCTTTACGTAGACGACACGCCTATGTCTACGGCATGGCGAGCGTGGTAGCTGGTCTCTGTCTCATGGTGATCATCATGGGCAGCGTGAGGTGGACTGTAGGATGGAGCACGCCAGCGTGCGTGACCATGCGAACCTCTTTGTAATAGTGTAGAATGTTTGTGCTTTGTGAAGCGACGACGACAACGACATGATGAGTGTTTTCTCTCAACAGCCATCACATGATGATGCGATACGGAAAACAAGCGTATTTGGTGACCGCTCTGATATGGAAATCTTAATATGATGATGCTTTTATTGCCCTGGGTCCCGCGATGATCATGCGATCCCTGCATCGGCGGGAGGACCCCCCCAAATTTTTACAGGGGTTTTACAGGGGAAGGGCTGGAAAAAGCAATCATGATTTGCGAGCCCCCAAAAGTTGCTTCCAAGGCACTTCCAAGGCAGAGGGCACATCGAATGACCACAAGCCGCGTGTGCAGGACCACACATGAAGAGGTAGCATTACGCGAGCCAAGTGGTAAAAAGTCTTCTGTCTCTGAGACATACACGAATTGTATTGATTTGTTGATAGACGTCATCATAGCGGCAGAGAGAGCCTGTGATGAAAGCAAAACAGTGGAGTCGACACTTGGGGAAGAAGAGCCGCAAAGCCACAGCTCTTTTCCTTACTCTGTGGCTGATGTGGATAATTTAAATATAATGGCACGGCGCGGGCAGCGAATGTGGTAAAAGACATACGAGAACCTTCACTCAGAAAGGAAGATTGCTTGATCGGATCGAGTCTCGCGGTTGTGGGACGGGATTCGAATTCATGTGCGTGAAAGCGATGGATCTCGACCAAAGTGGATGTGGTCCATCGAGGCCCATGCTCATTGGAGCAGCCATGATGAGGCTCTGTGGTGGGACGACTGCTCGTTCTGGAGCTTTCAGCTCGCTCGTCTTGCGACAAACTGCTTGTTATGATTTCCAAAATAGCGGAATGCAATGCGCTGGCTCTAAAATCCATTGTACACTTGGTATCAAATACTGCCCCTTCACCGTTCAAGTTCACGTGCCTCTTCATCTTGTTGTCCAACCGTCGAACAAGGAAGCGTGAAGCGGGGAGTGGACGATGATGGACGTGGCGCCCGCGGCGGATTGATTGATGGCTCTTGTCCCTGGTTTTCATGCATGCAGTCGTCTGTCAATCCCCCTTTTGTCTTGCGTTGGACGTGGGTTACGCGCGACATGTATAGCAGCTGTGAAAAGTGAGGCAAAGCACACAAGTCGCAGGAAGCTCATCCTCTGCTGGATGGAAACAGTTGGCATTTGGCAAGTTGGCCGAACGACAGGTTCTGGGGAAACCAAGGTTCTGTGATGGTGACGCTAGAGGTAAATCAACGGCAAGAGGTAAATCGATCGGGCGCGCCCGTTTTGGGGAAGGCGCGGTGACGTCAGGAATTTCGTGGCAGGTGGTCCAGCAACGCTCCCTTCTCTCAAAACCCATCGTGTTTCCTTGCTGCAAAACACCATTCTAATTCCACGTCTTTTCTCCTTTGCAGTTTAGATACCCCCTTCCACGATACCCGCCACGTTACTTGTTAATTTCATCTGATTGACGATTACGACTTCTACCTCTCACATCCAGATACCCCAGAACATCACAGTTAATTCCTACAACCCACCACAGTAGATTCATCATGGCGCCCTCTGCGTCGGTCAACGTTCCTACGAACACCAAGATCAAGGAGCAGGATGTCAACAACAAGCTCCAGCTCTATGGAATCTTCTCTGGTAAGTTCTTCCACCGATGCGACATTGTCAGCTATGTCAATATGCTAACATGTGCTCCGCTCAGCCTTTTCCAATGGCAAGGTCCCATCAAACAAGCAAATTGATGTTGCTATGAACAGCGCTCTCGCATCGCGACCGCTCTCAAACCCTTCAAAGAAGCTCTCAACAGAGGGTCAGAAGCTTGTTGGTGATTTGCGCGAGGTTGTTGAGCAGGCCAAGCTTCTCCTCTTGACAAAGAACGAGGGCAACCTTCTTCAGGACTTCATTTGGCAAACCCAGCAGATCTCTGGCGGCAATGCCGGCACTCCTAACGCTCCTGTCGACAAGGAAACCGCCAAGCAGCACGGTAACGAGGCCCTTGACGGCCTGCGTACCCTCGGAACGCTCATCCTGTCCAACGGTCAATTCCGCAAGCTTTGTAAGTTTGATCTCTTCAACTCAACACTGTCTGTTCTAACAACCTCCAGTGAGCGATGCCAGTATTCTCTTCAGAGACATGGCCGGTGATGCCGCTCAGAAGGCGGCCAACAAGGTCAACCCTTCCGAGGATGAGCTCAACCAGATTGACAAACCTGCCGAGGACAACACCTGGCACGATGTTCCCGACCTTTCCAAGGATAACCTTAAGAACCAGGCTAGGTCCAAGTACAACGAGCAGAAGCCGTTCAACAAGCAGGAGGCTAAGGGTGCTCTTGGTGATGCTGCCCAGGCCGCTCACCCTAGCGGCTCTCGTGACCCCGCCCACGCTGCTGAGCTCGCCGCCCGCGACCAGCAACAGGGTACCAACTCTGGTGTCGATGCCGGCAAGGGTCTTCAGCAGGGTGCTGACCAGCTCCACCAGACTGCTCGCGAGAACATCCCCGACGAGACTCAGGAGAAGGCTCGCAACGCCAGGGAGCGCACCACCAACTACATGAAGGACAAGATTCCTCAGGAGCGCCGCGACCAGGGCATCTACCGCTTGAAGAAGATGGTCGCCGAGATCCAGGGCCACCAAGACTGTAAGTGTTCAATGCCTTCCACATCAACCCCTCCTGCCAGTCGCTAACCCTTTCCTCAGACCAGCAGGCCATTGATACCCTCCTTCGCCTTGCCGAGCAGTACTCCGGCCACACTAAGAACCTGGCCAACCAGAGCCAGGGAACCGTGAAAGGTGCCCACAAGGATGACAGTCTGCAGATGGCTGAAGCTGACCTCAAGGTATGTTCTAGAGTTCAAGATGAATAACCAACACATGCTGACCAACTTCAAGACTCTCATCGAGCGCTTCGCCAACGGCACCTCGTTGGACGACATGTTCGACTCCATCAACGTCATCTACCGCGATGCCGACAGTGATCCCGAGCTTAAGGGCTGGTTCACTCACATGAACAAGTACATCCGCAAGTGCCTCAAGGAGCAAGGCTACGTCCTCCAAGACTCTTCCACCGAGGAGTGGAACAAGCTCTACGACCAGGGCGAGTTCCTCCTCCGTGACCGCTACCGCAACCACACCGACAGAATTGCCGATGAGTTCAAGTTCTACATCGATCAGTTCAACCAGGACAGACAGAACGTCGCCTTCGGTGATGCTGTCCAGAAGCTCTTCCTCGACCTCGGTCAGGATGAGAACGGCCAGGCTCAGTTCAAGCCTCATCTCATCAAGGATTTGACCGAGGTTATCCTCCCCGGTCTCTTCGAGTCCATCCGCTACGTCCCTATTCCTCGCATCGAGTACTCCGACTCCATGATGGACGCTATCGTCGAGAACCTCGTCCTCGAGGGTGACAACCTTGCTCCCAACGTCATGGAGTTCGGCAGCGACAACTACTGGCGCTGGGGCCGCAAGTCCATCACTAGCAAGAACAAGAACAAGGTCATGCTTTCCGTCTCGGGCGTCCAGTGCGACCTTCGCGACGTCAGCTACTACATCAAGAAGAAGGAGGGCTTCCCCAGTATTACTGACAAGGGTGTCATGGACATCTTCCTTGGTGGTACCGGTCTTAGTTTCAAGGTCGCCATGGAGACTGCAGACAAGACCGACAGCAAGCACTTCTTCAAGGTCAACTCTGTCCACGTTGACATCAAGAACATCAACATCAAGCTGAAGCAGTCCAACCACAAGCTTCTCTTCAACATGTTCAAGCCTCTTCTCCTCAAGGTTATGCGTCCTGCTATCCAGAAGGTTGCAGAGACCCAGATCCGCAACAACATCCATCAGCTCGATGAGATGCTCTTCGCCATCCACCAGGAGGCCAAGAAGGCTGAGGCTCAGGCCAGGAACAACCCCGACCCCGAGAACATCCAGAACATCTACCAGCGCTACGCCACCGCCGCCCAGCAGAAGTTCACCAAGGGCAAGCAAAAGAAGGATGAGGTCGCTGCCGATAAGAAGGTCAACATGGCCGTCACCCAGCACGACAGCATCTTCAAGAACATCTCCCTTCCCGGCGGTATCAGCACCAAGGCTACCGAGTACAAGGAGCTTGCCGCTAAGGGCGACAAGTGGGAGTCCCCCATCTTCAGCATTGGTTCTGCTAGGGAGACTTCCAACCTGCCCAAGATGGCTGCCATCAGCCGCAAGCCCCACCGTGTCAACCAGGAGGGTGTTCGTGGTCCCAACAACCTCGGCACCGACCAGTATGGCTCTGGATTTAACGGATCCTCTGAGACTGGCCCCAGCGGTGGTCTCAGCTCTTCGGGCAACACTGGCTACGGCTCTCAGTCCGGTTACGGTTCTCAGGGCAGCACTGGTTACCACGGTGGTTCTAACACTGCTGGTCTTACTGGTCAGGTTCCCGTCCGTGGTGGCAACACCACTGGCACTGGCTATGACCAGAACACCACCAACACCACTGGCTACCACCAGGGCTCATCCCACTACGCTGCTGGCGAGGGTCCTATGGGTACCACTCGCGAGTCCACTGGTGCTGGAAACTTTGGTGGCGAGGTCGACCGCGCCTTCCACGATGCCACTACCGGTACTGCCACCGGCACTACCGGCACCACTGGCACCACTGGTGCTGTCCAGGGTGACGAGACTCAGCACACCTTCTTCGGCAAGAACAACCCCGTCTTCCAGGGTCGTGTTTAAGCGTCTCACCTGATGTTTACTTTCTTTGGTTATTCTGTTTCGCGATGTTTTTTACCGTCATGATACCACTGCCGCACGGCAGTTGCGAAGAGGAAGGAGGATATGAAAAGAGACGTTATACCCCAGCAACATAACATGCGAGTGATAATGGTGGAGTGTTCTTATCCTGCATTCATTCAGAAAATCGGTTTCCTTAGCTTTTGTACCCTAATACCAGTCTTTCAAGTTATAATCTCCTATCTATTCTCTCTTTGCCATGTTTTGTGATAGAGTGCGTCTGTTGTCTGTACTCAATTGTACTCCCGAGTCTTGTCAATTTGCAACGAGTCTGTTTGTGTCCCTGTCTGTTTAGAAGCCGGGTCAGCCCTGTCTCTCAGACCATCCCATTTCAAGATGAGATATTTTTCCAGGACGCTTGAAGGTTTGCATACTTCTCACGAGTCAAGATGCGAGTGAAGGGAAATGTAAGGATATAGCCCTGCTCTCATGAAGCGAGATTCTTAACCGCGGCAAGTGTACCCAGTCAGGTTGGCGCATTTGCCGGCTCCTCTTGCACGATTGATGCTCAATTCGGTCAGCGCAAGACCAGATCGGAGGATTTTGTTTGTCCTTTGCGGGTTCCCATGTCTATCCGTGAGAAACTCAAAAGCCACATCTAATATTAAGCACACGTCCGAAGCTATTGGCAAGCTCATGCAGGTGTAAAGTGGAAACCGGAACATTCTTGGCCCACTCCTTTTCGCCGATCCTCCGACCGCTCACCATTAGATCGAGTGATGCAGTCGTTTCTTTACATAGACACGGTTCGATTGAAGGAGCTGGTGACTTGTCTGCTTGTATTCGAGTATCCTTGACAGCATGCCTTGCAAATATAGAGTTGATGGGCAACAGCGTTACTCCAACAGGCTTTGAATGGAGCTGAGGCTTCGGACTTTTTGCTCTGGGGACGACGAAGCCTAAATTTGATGCGATACAGCCCGATGTGGAAGAAGAGCGAACCAGAACAGAAAGAACGCCTTCCACAGCCAAGGCATATCTCACACCGACGTACTCGGCGTATACATGTCCCGGTCTGCGTTGTCGCACTGCATACCATAGCAACAGCAAACGACACACGCCGCTCTGTGGGCTGTGCTTGGTCTGCGTGGGAAAATGTATCGGCATGTGTCAAGACGTCAAGAATGACCCTCGAACGTCTGACTACCAAGCAGCGATGTAAAGGCGTCCTGACTGCTGTTCACCTTGGCGGTATATCTTGTGTTCCAGCTGACGGGCTTCAGCTTGGCTTGCTCTTCTTCGCCTCGTGGCTGGCTGGGCTTGTGGTGCTTGCAACGCACAAGACGAGACCTCGAGGAAGACAAAAGCGTGTTTTGTGATATCCACCCGTATCCACTTCTACTTCGGGATTGTGCCAAGGTACGCGGCACATGCATGTCTGCATCAGAAGCTTGGAAGCGACCTCTTGTTTTGACCATTGATCACGTCCTTGGCCCTCACTTCTGCGGTTCTCGCATCCATCCTGGAGTTGGGACGTGGCAGCCCAGGTCCTGCTCCTTCAACTTCGGCTCTCCTCCTCCAGATGCCTAATTCCACCCACTCAAGTTACGTGACGCTCCTTGCATGCTATGCATGGTCCCGCGAGATCGTGGTCGATGGTCGAGATGCCCACAGCCTGCAGCGACCCGCTTCCAAATCGAGCTTACCTGCTGATGCGGTCAACTAACTTGCACCTATGATGAAGCTATCCATCCATGTAAGTAAGCTATGCATCCGTAAGTGTGCTACTACAGGTAGGAAGAACTGTGGGACTGTGGAAAGAAAAGAGGGGCACGCCTTTGGCTGTCTTCATCTCTATATCATGCTCATATCCGTATTTTCTTATCTTCCGAACTCTTTCAATCCTTGAACTTCGCAAGCTTCCCTATACACTATCAGATCCACAGCTTCTATCTGATCCTTCTCAAGCAATCGCACGAATGGGTAAAGTGAGCCCCGAGCCAGGCTTCAACGTGGTATGTATCCTGATATCACCAAAACAGATCGTTCGCTAACTGTATAAAGCCATCAACAGCTACCACCAAGGTGCCATCGCCAATGGACGATTTCCCGCAGTTCCTGAAGGACCATAAAGACATCCAGGGGCCCGTCATGGGTGGAACGTATGACGAATACAACCATGGCCCGGTATCACCGCTGGACACACCTGTAACACCTTCCGCGTCATCATCCCGCCATAACTCCAAGCACATATCTGTACATTCTCGTAGTGAACTACTGGCTACTGATAGCTGGCTACATCAGAGTATGGAGAAAGTCCCACAGATCCCCGCCATTTACACTAATGGACGGCGTAACTCGACAAATTCACTCTTGCTTCAGGCTGCAGGAAAACTGGAACCATACGAAGCTCTGGGGAATGTATCTATAGAACACATGCCTCCACCTCAAGGACCACCAACAAATGATCATCCGGAACTCAAGATCGGCGGATTTCACGAATTCTGCTTTATAGCGGCAGTTGTCCTCGCACAATTTTTCTGTCTTGCAGGTCTGGGCCAAGCAATTGCACCGGTCAAAATCATCTCAGCTGGATTGGGTGTCAACAATCCTGGTCAAGAAGCATGGTTCTCAGCCGCATACAGTCTCACCACCGGTACATTTATCCTGATCGCCGGTCGACTTGGTGACATCCTCGGTCATAAACGCGTGTTTGTGTTCGGGTACCTGTTTCTTGGAATCTGGTCCGGATTTGCCGGGTTCAGTGCTTACGTCGGCAGACAGATCTTCTTCGACGTCTGCAGAGGCATGCAAGGCATCGGCAGTGCGTTATTGGCTCCCAACGCTCTCGCACTGCTCGGACGCGCATACCCTCCTGGTATCAAGAAGAATCTCACCTTTGCGTTGTTCGGCGCCATGGCACCATGGGGGTTTGTGATCGGTGCGCTCTTCGGAGCTCTCTTCTCGCAAACCACGTGGTGGCCCTGGACTTTCTGGAGTTACGGTGCCGCAGCATTCGGCATGTCAGCTTTCTCACTGCTCGTCGTGCCTAAACAGCTAGCCAAGGAGGCTCAATTCGCAGGCGTCACGCATGTACCCGGTTTTGACTGGACCGGCAGTGCGCTGGGTGTCATAGGACTTGTACTTGTCAACATTGCATTCAACAATGGACCCTTGTACGGATGGTCCACACCTCACGTATACTTTGTTCTCATCATCGGAGTTTTGGTACTGGTAGCGTTCTTGTGGGTAGAACGTCGGGCTTCGTCTCCCCTTCTGCCTGTCTCCGCCTTCAACGCAACAGTCACTTACACCATGGCTTTGATCGGCATTGGTTGGGGCAGTTTCGGAATCTGGATCTACTACTCATGGCGTTTCCTCGAAGAGTTCCGTCACTTGTCGCCGCTCAACGTTTCTGCTCAATTCACGCCCGCCTTGGTATGCGGACTCATCGCTGCAGGTGCTACCGGGTTCATGCTCACGCATACTCCTGTATCATTCACAATGTTGATCGCCATGCTGGCTTTCTTTGTGGGTCAGGTCATCACTGCCTTTATGCCTGTCAACCAATCTTACTGGCCGCAAATGTTCGTCTCAATCCTCATCATGCCTTTTGGTATGGATATGTCCTTCCCTGCCGCCACCGTCATTCTCTCCAACCACATGCCTCGCGAGCATCAAGGTCTTGCGGCGTCGTTGGTCAATACCATGGTCAACTACTCCATCTCACTGGCGTTGGGTATCGCCGGCACAGTCGAGGTCTCAGTCATGACTCATGACGGCACGATCACAGATTCGATATGGGGTGTCCGTTGCGCGTTCTTCACAGGTCTCGCCCTTGCTGGCTGCGGCCTTTTACTAGGTGTTTCGTACTTTGTCAAGTCGATGGTCAAGGAAGGCTGGAAAGTTGCGCAGCACTAAAATCACGACCATTTCCCGCTTGTATTTATTTGATATATTCTACTGGCTATGGATGTTGGCGTTTTGCGGTTGGTTAGCCGGAGAACAAAGGCTGGTGTTTATCAGCTTTATGAAAATGTCATTTGTTCGATATTTACATCTTTGAGGCTGCAAGTAAAGAGTGGAAACTGAAAGCTCCTTCTTCGAAAGAAATGGAAAAACCATAAAACCAAGCTGGTCAACAAAGCGCCCAATGCTCCTTCTGCTTCAACCATGACTACGCCAAGTGTGTTTTGCTTGAATCTCTTTCGCATCGCCAGAGTGGGAAGTAACTATTTGGATACACAACGCTTCCTCGGACTGAAAACTTATCCAGAGAGAAGCCTCGTCGCCGATCCTACACCCATAACTCTTGCGATATATAATTGCAACTCTCCATCATGCCGAGTCCACAGTGGGTTTAGTTTTTAACTTGTTTCCAAGTTCAGGTCTTCACATGGCTTTCGTCCAGTCTCACTCTTCTTTTACTAGTCACTACCATTTCAACTACGCTTTCACTCGACATTCACTAAACCATCAGCGCCGATTCCATCTCTTACAACAAACTGACACGCCCTATCATCATGCTCTATTCCACCTCACCTTACTCCGATTTCACTCGAAGGTCGGAACATCCGACAGAATTCAGAGCTCTATCACTTCCATCCCTCAAATCTGAATTCAATACATTCGTTTCTCATCAGCCAAGCTATTTAAAGCTCCTAACCTTCCAAACTATACCTCTTTTCGACATCGTCCAACTAGATCCATCCTATCATACAACACAATACCACATCATACAACACAGCCATCACAGTTCGAGCCGTACTACATTGGCTATAGCCATCGCACCTTGATCATTCCGTAAGCATTTGACATCAGATACTCATCAAAAGATCTCTAACAAGATCCATAGCAAGTACCGACCATGTCATCTCCAACCCTGATTACGCTGCCCAACGAGATGATCGCGCGAGTCGTGGATCACTTAGGAGTAGAAGACTGCCAGCAACTAAGACTCACCAACAAACTTCTCAGCGTCTTTGCCTCGAAAGAGTTGGCGAGACTCTGCTTCAAAACAGTCAATGTCTCCATGACCCGGTACACTCTTGATGCTCTTGTGCGTGTCTGCCAGCACCCCATATTCGGACAGTACGTGCGGGAGGTCGGCCTTTTGACCACACGTGCCCGACCAGAAGACATCACCCAACCTCTCAAAGACTTCCAGAACTCTTTCAAAACTGGCGGTCTAGAAGGCCTGAACAATGCCTATCATGTCCTACAAGTATACGCTAAACAATGTCATGAGGAATTCACTCTTGAACAGAGTGGCGAGGGCACTCAGCTCCTCACCACGGCGCTCAAATCACTCAAGGAACGGGGCCAGTCTGTGCTACTTTCGGCGACCGATTGCCTAAGTCCCATGGAAATCGGAGCCAAAAGAGCCTACAGAGACCACGCATTCAAATGGCTATCCCACTGCAACGGACGTCTGAGGTCCTCGATGCGTGTACTTGCAAATGCAGCATTTCGTTCTGGATGCCGCATCAATGGCTTGCATATCGAACACGACTGCGATATCTCGGATTGCGCGCTGGACGCTCCTGAATGTGTCATCGATCTAGGGCACGTACTGGGCGCCTTCAGCATGATCAAGACTTTCTGCATTGAATTCAGGGATCTACCGTCCGAAAAATCTTTGAAGTCTCTGGAAGCGATGCTTTCGATCAGTCGCCAGCTTGAGGACGTCGCGATATCCTTGCGCTGTGTCCCGGGTAGGTCCGGAGATAGACTGCAAAAGGCTTCTATCAGAACCGTCGACGATCTTCTTTGCGAAGGTCTCAGGCATGGACTGAAAAAGGTCAGACTCAGCGGCTTTCCAATCTCGCAGTATGGCCTCGTGTGTATATTGGGCAACAGTTTCCACACGCTCCAGAGCCTAGAGCTCACTCAAATTGCTCTGCGTCGTGGAACCTGGGACCTGGTTATCCCCTGGCTCCGGAACAACTTCTCCCTTAGCGAAATCACAATTGAGGATGTATACCAGGTCGATGACGATGACCTCAACGGGGAAGGCTATCTTGCTGAAGAGGTCGATTTTGAAAGTATCTGCGCCACAGGCAGAGAGGAAGTCAACTCTGCCCTCGCCGATTGCATCTAAGGTAGGGTTCGGACAATGAACCATAAACGCTTGTCCTATGATCAGGAGATGCAAGATGCTTCCGATACGGCTGAAAATGAGGCATGAGGCCTCTCTTTGAACATTTATTCGACCCGAGGAAGCATTGTGTATTTAGACGGCGACTTCTCACTCAGTCAGCCGAGGGGGAGGAAACATCCAGACAGAATAGAGCATATAGTCATAAATGATGATTCTACAAAGGAGTCATGGCTCCTGGTACATTAGATTCACCCGAAACAAGACTGTAGACTCGCACAATCTTTTGTAGTGTTGAAGTAGTCTCCAACGAGAGCACGCATGACTTCAGCAAGTATAGTCTTTTTGATGTCGTTGTAGTCATCTAGTTGTTGACGGCCCTCGCGATATCGCGGGCAAAGGCATTCGAGGCCCAGAAGGATCCGCCGAACTCCATGTCGTACCTGATGTATCTCGGTCAGTAAAGCTCGTAATTAAAAGCTGTTGCATTTCACAATCGCTCGGCATCGTAGATCCGTACATTGCAGCAAAAGGGAAAGGAGCAAGATCAGGGAAGACTAACCAGTAGTTGACAGCACAACAGTATCCTTCATGACCACAACTCTGCCCGACCTTGTGATACCACTGAGCAGGCAAGTACATCATATCACCCTCATTCAAGGTAACTCTCAACGGCTTGACAAGCTCCGAATACGGTGTGGATCGAACATCAGGGAAGTCCGGATCCCAAGTCGGCACCGGCACGATCAATTCAGGCTCGTCAAGTGTGTGCTTCAAATCCTCGACTTTCAGCTCTGCCTCTTCATACCCATTTGTCGAAGTATATGTTGTGCCGGGGATACTCTGCTCGTTCACAGCAGCGGCAGCAACAGGAGGCATGATGACGAAGTGTTTTTGGCCTCGGACTTGGACATAGATGTTTTCGTAGTTGTCTTTGTGGAGAGAGGTCGTGGACAGGCTATTGCCGAGCCAGAAATTCACAGCCTCGGGGTTCTTGCGGAGGGCGATGCGAGCGAAAGGGATGTCTGAGGGGACGTCTTCGAAGAGGGAGGAGTATTCGTTGCGGAGATTGTCGTTCTCTATGGTTGGCAGGAGATCAGAACGGCCGTGGAAGGGAAAAGATTGAAGAGAACATACGCGTCTGGGCATACTTGATAGGGGTTGTTTTTTCTTGATTCGATTCTTGCTCTGAGATGTAGCGGATGACCTTGTCAAAGGGCTCGAGTCTTTCGAGAGGCTTTACGTAGGATAACGAACCATCATCTTCTTTCAGCACGGCATCTGCGTTGCTTTTTGCGTGTCAATGCTGGCAACAAAAGAGGAAATATGAAAAGGGGAGAAGTGAGAAGTGAGAAATGAGATAAGGTGCAGAAGAGAAAGGGATGTCTTCTTTCTGGAGAGATAACAAGAAGGAAAGAAGGACGAAGTGGCACCTACCCAAATGGAGTAATGGCTACATTGACGAGGCTGTCACCAAGAACGCTGAGTAGATAATGCGAGTCCCATTTTTGGACAGCGGTCCAGTCTTGGGCACCTTTTCTTACGACGAATGGCCGATTGCGAGCGACATACTGCATAAACTCGAGAGCACTTGGTTCTTCGTAGAGTTCATCTATGACTGTCGCGTTCAACTCATGGTAGTTGATGATGAGATCGCGAATTGCAGAATCTAGCTTGGATGCTTGATCATCAGGAAGTGATTGCGCCATCTCTCTTCTCTAACTACAAAATAGGTCAGTTTGGTGATTCGGATGTGGAAGATGGCAAGATGGTTGTGATGTCGGAGAAAAAGGCATGATGGTCCAAGCTTGTGACGAAGCATGTCAGGGTTGATGCATGATCGCATCGACATGGCAGAATTATTTGAATAGCGATCAAGTCGACATGCTGCGACGACTACTGCTCGCGCAACGAGGCGGCCTGCCGAATAGGACGTCCACACCTGGACTGCGACGACGAAACATGTCAATCTTCGGATACACCGTCACAGCGACCAAACGCAGCTCACAGCCCAAGGCTCCTTTGCGCGAACGCTACCCGAATGGCCATGTCTTCGCAAGGAGTTTTGGCTATGGACTTATGGCTTACATTAGCATGCACATCTTCTTCGACCACTTCTTTACCTGGAGGGCAACATGGGGTCCATCAATGCTTCCCACCCTGAACGCAAGTGGCACGACCGTCATCATATCCAAATATTACCGTCGCGGACGGGGCATTGAGGTCGGCGACATGGTCTCGTTCAAGCACCCCGTTCAAAGCGAAATGAACGCCATCAAGAGAGTGATTGGTATGCCCGGTGACTTTGTGCTAAGGGACACTCCTGATCAAGGAGATGGTACCATGATACAGGTATGCATATGCTTCTCTATGTGCCTTTGTGTCACTAGCTGACGATTGACTGATGCAGGTTCCCACTGGTCATTGTTGGCTTGTCGGCGACAATCTGCCTGCCTCACGCGACTCGAGAATCTACGGTCCCGTCCCTCTAGCTCTTATCAAGGGCAAGGTCATCGCTCTCTGGAATAACTGGTTAGAGTTTCCTAAATCTGTCCAGCCCGCTTTTCAGGACGTCCAGGACGTCCAGGACGAGGGTTGAAAGAGAACAAAAAGCAACATCAAGCAATACGGCCAACACCACAGCCTCTGCCAGCAGAGAAGACACGCCGGGTCGGACAGCTTCCGATCCAGGAAGCGTCGAATGTCCCCAAGTCGGAATCCGACATGGGCGAGGCTGAAAAATATGCCTCCTCCCCACGAAGAAGTCATAGGCATACCAAGAGGTCAATGCGGGATGGAAGAGAAGCCTTCTGCCATATACTGAAGGCAGTCATGATTGACGGATTGGTGGTGGGTATATACATGTACAAATCATCACTTCTTGCTGCTGCCACTCTTGACCCAATCAGCAAAGTCCTTGCGCTGAGCTCTGATGTCGAGGAAGCCCTGTCTCTGCTCCAATGCTGCGTAGGGGTTTCCTCTAGGTCCCAGAGGGTCTCCGTTGATGCTCTGTGTCTTTGAGCTCTTCTCCTTCTCAAGCTTGCCGGCCCATACGCGCCATTGGATGGGCTTCAGCTCGGGGCTGCCTATAACGATGCCGACGCAGAGCAGCAGGACTGCGGTCAAAGTCTCCAAGGTGATGTCCAGCGGCAGGTCGATTTGAGGCATGATGTATGAATGGACTGGTGATACGGGGACACCGCCAGCGAGGGTGGCTAGGGTTGAGTGCTCATGGGCGCTGTAGACGCTATAGCTTGTGTCAGTTGGATATGCGGAGAGCGGCGCCGGGCGATATGGACAACGTACGCGTGTGCTAGCAGCACGGCACCAAAGATGTTGAGAGCGCTAGAAACGAGTGCCATGACGAGGTTGCGTGTGTATGGTGATAGAGGTCGGCCGGAGTTGGTGAAGCTGCTGCTACCTGGGCAAACGGCAAAGGCTTGGCTGAACCACGAGTCGAAGAGGGAGGTGTGCCGAGAGCGGGTGTTCTGATTCGGAAGCCGAGTCTGGTACGGATACAATCAGTTTAAACCGTTGTGCTGAAGATTGCTGTTATGAGACAGAAGAAGCATCCGGACGCCCAATGACTAGCAAGCTGCAAGGGAGACGACCACCACGAGGCGCCAAGCTTTCCTGGGGATGCTCCTTCCTCCACCTCTTGCTGCACTTCCACCTCTTCTTCTTCTTCATCATCATCGAACTTCGAGTCAAACGTCGCATTCCCTCCTTTTGTCATCCTAATCGCAAATAAACATGACACAGTTCAACATTGTGTCTTGAACGATTACTGATCTTTGTATTTGTCCATGTGTCTGAGTTCAATTGCCGCCTCGGTCCGTACTCAACTCCCTGCAACGTCCACAACGTTTTATAGATTCCAGTCCCCTTGTGTCCCGTTTCTGCTTGCCTCGCTCCAGATTCTGCTTGACTTCAAATACAAAAAACGTGCTGAAAATGTCCCAAAGTGACGCTGGTGGCTAGTCGTTATAAGACATGGCGTTCCTACCGCACGTGGCTCTGTATTTAGGTATTTCTTTATCTTGTAGTTCGCTCTTTCCCATATCGTCGAACTACTCGTGCTCAGTCTCTCCTTCAAGATGCATATTCCAACTTTCCAGTCTCTCGTTTGCCTTTCTCTCCTCACCGCTCCTTACGTATCTGCTTTTCCTCTTGATGAGAACCTACAGCCTAGAGCTGCCACAAGTATGTTGCTGTTAAAGGAAGCAGAGAATCCATCCACTGACCACATGCAGCCTGCAATGCCAACGATGTCAAGACTGTCAAGAACAGCAACAAGCAGCCAGTACCATACTGCAAATCATGGCTCTCCAGCAAGCACTCCACATCTACGGTCAAGGGTCTAAGTGTCGCCCAAGTCAGCAATGCCTGTAAATGTATCCAAGCATCCGCTTCATCATCTTCTGTCGCCGCAGCGAAGAAGACCACCAGCTCCGCAAAGAAGGCTTCTTCTACAAAGAAAGTAACTTCGTCAACGAAAAAGATCTCCTCTTCCACAAAAAAGGCCACAACTTCGGTCAAGAAGACTACCTTCAAGCAGGCCTTGGTCGTCACCAAAGCTTCTTCTTCATCAAGCAAGTCATCTTCCACCAAGAAGTCAAGCACCTCAAGTCAGAAGACGTCGTCCAAGCCAACATCTACACTCGTTCAGTCAACGAGCAAGAAGACTTCTTCCACAGCACTGAGGTCATCGACATCAACACTCAAGACCATTGCTAGATCTACAAGTGTCACAAGCGAGAAGTCAACTTGGACTCCTGTTTCGACCAAGCAGAGCAGCAGCAGCTCTTCTAAAATCAGCTCAAGTTCCACTTCAGGAAGATCCACAGCTTCTTCAAGCTCCTCCACTCACTCTACTATTTCTACTTCATCGACGATCACTTCCTCGGCTACGGGCTCCTCTTCCAGTGCAGTGGTCTCCGGCACTTTGAGTTCTGCATTTTCTTCCGCCGTCGCCATCCCTACTGATCCTACTTCGGACGTTGTCGCCAACCAGAAAGCCCCCACCTCCGTTTCCACACGATCAGCTTCCGACTCTCAGACTTCAACAAGCAATGCTGTATCAAGCGAGACCTCTTCGCCGTCTACCAACTCGAACACCGCTTCCACTGGAAGCAACATCATCACAAACGGCAACTTCAACGGGGGTTCCACCAACGGATGGCACGGAGCTCGTGCATACGGTACCAAGTTCTCGGTAGCTTCGCTCGCTGGCGACTCGAACTACGAAGCACTTGTCAAGTATGCATTGGCCGCCAACGACAACGCAAGTGGTCAGCTCTACCAGAACATTAGCATTCCAGCCAACTCTGCCTGGCAGCTTAACGCCGATGTCTACCTCAACTACCCAAGCGGACTTCCTGCTGGAGTTTCTTGCGTGGTCAAGTACAGTCTGGGTAGTGACAGCATCATCCTCAAGCAATATGGTGCCGTCTCCACCAGCGGTGCTGTTCTTTCCGACACTGCTTCTGGCCAACTGTCGCAAGCTTTCACTGGCAGGTTCCAGATTGATACCTACTGTAACAGCGCCAGTTCTTCGGCAGCAAGCTTCGCCCTAGGCTTTGGTAACATCCAACTTCTCGTCTCGGACGCTGGCAGTGCTGCAGCCACGTCCGCTGCTGCGACTTCAGCCGCGGCGCGCGTTGCAAGCACAACTGCCTCGAGCCCCTCAACGACATCTTCGGCCGCAGGTGGCAGCGCAACAGCAAACAACATGCTTACCAACGGCAACTTCGGTACCGGCGACTTCTCGGGCTGGGCCCTCTATCGTCTCGGCAACCCTACATTCGCAATCCAAGGCGACCCCAATGCCTATGTCTCGTAAGTCTCTCTGCAGCCCTTGGCAAGCCCGAACGACAGCTAACCATCGCTAAACAGTGTCATCAAATTCCCCGCTGGCGGTGATTCAAACTCCCAAGCTGCCCTGTTGCAACAACCCGCGAGCGTCCAGGCCGGCAAGACTTACAACCTCTCCATGGGCCTGTTGCTCAACTACCCCTCTGGCCTTCCCGCCGATGGCGCCACTTGCAGTTTGCAAGTATACCTCGTCGACTCCAACGGCTTCGGCATACTGTTCGCTCAGACAAAGTACGGCAACGGCGACGCAGCTTTCCAGAGCATTGCTGGTACCGGAACAGTAAACAGTGGCTTCGACGGCAACTTCAATATCATGCTCAGGTGTTATGGCAGTGCGTCGGCGATTGTCACTGGTATCGAAGATGTGGTCGTCTCAGAGTCGTAGTTGCTCCTTCTTATCCTCTACTTTTCATGTACACTCGTTCTTTCGGCTTTGATATAGGTTGGCGCCTCAGATAAAATGTTATGTCTCTGGTATACTCTAGCGTTTGATACACTCTTTATATTAGCGATCAAAATTTCACGTTTTCACCTCGTCTTTTTTCCATCTCGGCTATGGTGTGGTGTCTACTCCTGAACAAGCCCATCAAAGGGCAAGATTCTGTCCTGAATATAGAGTGTGCCCAGTGAGAGTACGGTTCTTACGTGGCTCTCGCTGGACAAATGGCGAATTCCGAAAGTCATCTTGCCTATTTGGTGGAGAATTCTACAAGGTACCACGGATGAGCTGAGATGTCCAATTCCTGATCAGGTAGTTGCACAACCGATCCTACTACGATTTTATTCCCGCGCGCGCGGTTATCTCGCTGGTTTTTGTGCAATCTTCATATCCTTCAGGCATCGATTCCGGACCTGTGAAATAACACTTGTGGCAGAGGAATTTGGATTTGTCTTGTCGTTCTTGCCACCTGCAAGATAATGACACAGTCAGTATATCAAGAGATCCAAAGGGGTCTGCGATCAGATGCTGTGGATTCCAATGAGAAGCGGGAAAAGGAGCGATCAAGTCGTTCATGTCATGTGCACACGTACCAAAACTTTAACCCTCCATGTCTGGAGACCAAGCACTTGCCACAGTTGTGTTCGACCTTGTCCTCATACAGCACAGGCACATGGGTTTTCCAAGGCAGAGATTCCCTCATCCAGCTATGTGTGGCCAATGTAGTACGGATCCTCGTTCGCAACGTATACAACGGGTCTTCGGCTTTCCGTCTCATGTGTGCCATACGCTTTGCTTCGAGAGCGAGTTCGCGATTCCTGAAACCCCAATTCTCGTGAGGAGGCCGCTCGCGATACCCTTTGAGTTCTTTCGCCACGTATTCTGGATCTGTGCGGCGTCTGTTGCGTCTTCTTTCGTTGTAGCGATCCATCTGCTGTCGTTTGATGATCGGATCCAAGGAGCGGCCGAAATATGTCTGAGAGAGTGCAAAGGTCCGGATGTGGGTTGTTGGGTAGGCAAAGGTTGGTGATTGTGATATGCCAACCCTTTTGAAAAAGTGTAGTGCCATTTTGTTGAAATCGGAAAACATATCGCTCGGCAGCAGAAAAAGACGGTCACTGAAAGTATACCAGTTGCGAATGCTTGTGATGAATTGTGACCTGGCGCGTATAGATTTGATGCGTGTTGGCAAGTCTGTTGACACCGAATCAGAACCTCGCCAGTTCCTTTCCACAACTTACAAAAATCTTCACGAAACGTACAATTGATCAAAGGCTGTGATGGTGCGTTTGCACGCGCTAATGAAGAAGGACTCGATATGTTATAGAGGGTGACAAAGCGATGTCTGAGGTGGAAGCCAAGAAGATTTTCTGAGAAGCAGGTAATCAGGGTCACCCCGGACAACAAGCGAGAAGGTCAGGGTTGTGCTTTCCCTTTTTCTTTTCCAGTCCCACGCCCGACTTTCCAGGCCAGACATCAGACATCACACAGGCACGAATTGTTATCGATTATCCTGGTCTGGAAAATTGAGACGTGTCCCTTTACAATTACATACTGTATAGCGGCTGGCAACGATTTCACAGTGGGTTGAGATAGATGAAGACCATGTAAATCATGTCAAACGGAGGTCGTATCGATCCTAGAGTAGCATTATTCAGCTTCACTCAACCCATCAGCACGCTCGTCCAATCAAACTTCTCCCAACGTTTCCTGAAGCTTTCCACTCTGGGATCTTGTCTGATCCACCTGCCCTGCTTCTTGATGATTTCTGGCCCCTTCCTCAGCATGCCTCCAATGACTTCTCTTGCGAATAGATCACCCTTCGGCCACCTGCGTTCGTCCTCGATTACGTGGCCCATACCACCATCCAATGTGAACCAAACGTGGAAGTATGGCATCTCCTTGACAAGACTCTTCCTGAATGCTTGCTTGCCATATCCAGGACGTTGTGAGTTGGCGAGTGTGTCGATGAGCTTCTTGTGTTGACTCCACTCCTCGTCAGCACTGAGAATGGCTTCTTTGAAGAAAGCAGGCGCATTGTCGGCGAGATGGAGAGGTACAGGGACAGCAAAGAGAGCTGCGTGGCCACGACGACTGTGCATGTGAGCTGCGTTTTCGTAGAAGATGACGCCCCTTTCACGCTCGTAATACATGCGAGTCAAACTCTTCATGAAGTTCCGGATCTCTTCCCATTCGTCGTCATCACATTCCAGCAGATTGAGATGGTGCTGGATTGGTACAATAACGGCGCCACCAGCTGCAAGCTCTGGCTCTGTCTGTAACGTCATGTACACCCGTGTGGCTAGTGAGACTATAGGTGCTGACGGGGGTGTATTTGTGTCTTCGTGATGGCACAAGGGACACGAGTCGAGGACCTTTTGCATCTTTTGGAAGTCCCCGATAGCAGTGTTACGAAGATTGATCTCTGACTTGCCAACCCGTTTGGCCAGTTTAGAGGCATTCTCGTCCATGTAATCAAGGTCGTCGGTGAATTTTGCGTCTTTGGCAATGCGCTCTGCGAAAACTTTGCCCTCACCACCAGCCATTCCTCGGGTACGTCGTTCTTGACGCACCATGTCTTCTATGCTCATATCTTCGTTTTCCTCTACGTGACCACGCTCACGGCCACGCTGATTTTCAATATGCTTTACCTCATTGCCGCGGCCACCAGCGAGCATACGGTTCTCAACTGCGCTGAGAACTACTACGTCCGATTGCTTATTATTGGCAGCAGAAGCAGTAGCAGCAGCTTCATACTCGGCCTCTAGTGCAGCGAGATTCGGTGCTTTACGCAGCTTGGCCTTCATCAATTGTGCTTTGAGCTTGTTTAAAGCAGTTTGATCGAGAGCTACCGTGGTTGCCGGTGCAGGAGCCTCGTCCATGACCTGGCCCTGACTGGGATTGGCTTGTTGAGGCACAGAAATGTTGGCAAGGGGTTCGGGCGATTGACGATGCGAACCAGCCATTTGTTTCCGCTCGGCGTATATTTCACCACTGGGCTTCTCAAGGCCGACGTAGTCCTCGCCATACATCTGACAACGGTCTAGTTCACGCTCTTCTTCACGCGCATCATCAAAATCTCTTAAAGACCCAAAGCGTTCCATAGCGACTTCGTCTTCAGAACGACCGGACTCTTTGGCTTGACGATAGACAGCGTTCAGCTTGGTCATACGCCATTGTGAACCTTGATCGCCGAAAGTGTAGGATACCTCGTGATGGATGGGCTCATCGTCTACGGGCGGTGCATCTTGGACCTCTTCATCATCTTCCTCCAGATCTCTGGCAAGTTGGTCCAGGTCTTGACGGTGTATTTTGCGATCGAGTTGGTCTTTGGCAGAGACGAACTGTGAGGGCGGAGACTTCGGGCGCTGGCGTTGGATATATTCGACATTGAGTGCTGATGGGGCCTCCATCCATGTGTCGCGCTTCAAGTTCTTGTCGGTCGCAGCTTCCAATTGCTCGTCCAGAGTGTCCTCGGTCGGCGGTGCAGTCATGGCTTCTTTCTCGACCCAATCGTCGTCCTCTTGGCCGTCATCTTCCTGAGGGCGAGCGGGTCGCGGCGAACGACTGCGCCTGCGCTTAGAGTGTCGCTCTCGTCGGTCTTCGTCATCGTCTCTTTCGCGGTGGTGGCGGCGTTTGTGTCTACTGTCTGACTCGTCATGGCGCGAAGAGCGGTGGTGGTGCCGGTGACGTCGTCGTTCTTCGTCGCCGTGGCCTTCTCTGTCGTCTCTAGTACTGTGTCGCTTGCGATCCGACTCCTTGCTCTTGGTGGCTGCTAGCTCTTTCTCAAAATCTTCGAGACCCATGGTTGGCCGATGTTCACTGTCGATTGAGAGGATAAATGTTCATGAGACAAAAATTGGAATTTTGGAAGCTACGATGACGCCGGCAATCGATCCAGGGTTGCCCCCAATACAGGATTCATGGATTTTCATCTTTCCTTTATTCACTTGTAAACATCTAGCTATGTCAAGAATTCAATTCATAACTGAGCTTGAGGGCCCTCTGTACCTTGATATGGCCAGATGGGCCTATCCAGAGTAATCGTCAAGCTACGTATGGTTCGAGAATGTCGTGCTTCACAATCCATCATCAATCTGGGCTCGCTACACCGGGCGTCCCTGCATTGGTCGACTAGTCACGATGGAGACAACACCGCACGGAATACACACCGGGCGTCCCTGCATTGGTCGACTAGTCACGATGGAGACAGCACCGCACGGAATACACACCGACATGCCCCGAGAAAGCAGGTAAATGCCAGATGCTTACCAAGCAGCTCACGCGAGGACGGCAGCGACATCACATGCAGCGAATGCTCGAGCGTGCCCCTCCCGTTCACATTGCGTCCAATATCGTAGACCCTGTCACATTATGTCGAGTGCTTACACGACAGCACCCTGACATGTCTCGGGTGAGTCGATGACAGATGCGCCAGCATGTTGCTTTCCGGACCCTCGTCAGCCCATTACATCGAGAAGCGTTGCTGCCAGTACTATGCAATAGCATTATCAACCAGCTTCATATGTCCGACCATCGCGCAACGGCTTCCCAAGGTTCGCATGAGCAGCGAACAGTTTACATCTTTCTATGAACTCGCGCTTTGCTCCCCAAAATAGCCCGTCCAGCGGACATGTCTCCTCGCTCAAATCCTGCTCTTCTCCATCTCAGCACGGCAGACGACTTGCATCCTGTTCGACCCTGTGGCGCTCATGCACCTGAAAATCTCTAGCAGCGGGCTTACGTCCTCCTGCACTGTCGCATTGTTCCATCTCAACTTACCCCGTACTCGAGGTGAAGACTTGTCTAGACCGTGACAGTAATACGGATTCCTTTTTTTTTTTTTTTGGCTACAGATGTCTGCCCTGCCTTCCAGACCTGTCTCGTTCTGCATTCCATGCCGTTGTATGTCATACTCGAGCAGTTGTCTCGTTCGGGTACCCCCGTACGGAGCACACCGCCTGCTGTTGCCTTCATGTCGCGCCGCATGCGTCACATGGTTTTCGGTAAATAAGTCCGTCGCATACCAGAAGTGGATACTTGTAAAATGGTCGCACTGTAGCGAATTCCCATGCAGCGCCAAGGTAATCCAAAATTTTGCCATTTATCAGTCAACCGCGCCGCCGGCAGTTGGTCACAGCAAAAATGACTTTCTTCAGCCGCTTGAGTCTTGACCATGCCTCTTACGCGTATGGGGAATCTGTTTCGGAGCGACCGAAGGCTGACTAGAGGATGGTCAGGGTGCGTGTACAAAGAGCTGAAGTTTTGTATCTTCTGTACGTGTAGTGATATCCTTTGCGCGGTGTCAACGGCCATACCATCGAATCAACACGCGTACGTGACAGGAGCCGGGTCGTGATAAAGATCGGTCGTCTGATTAAGAGGTACCACGACAAGCTAGCTGTTGTGTAAAAGGACGGAAGTGCGACCCCCGATCAAGTACGGCAGCTGGCTGGCATGCAGGGAAACCTTGTACATTCTGCTTCTTACGGCTCGATATAGGTTGAGAAGCGGGATGCAAGTCCGCGCTAGATGGACATGACCTTCACCGATATGGTATGAGCCTCATCCTGGAGCTTTGAACGCTTGTGCAGTACAATCGAGCACTCGCTGTTAGCTCGATACAACAGAGTCCGTCTCTTCCCCTTGATCAACTGCAAGAGAGAGCGAGATGATACGGAGCATCCATCGATGCTCGTGTTCGGCAATCCAATGTTCATGTTTCGAGATGCTCACGTCATGTCATACTGCTTGTTACGATCGTGTTTGGAATTTCAGATGGTCGGTCGCTTAGAATGTATGAGAAGATCGCGTGTCTTCGCGCGAGATACAAACGAGGCAGGCGCGAGATCCGGCGGCTCCGCGCGCTCAAGTCACCGCTCCAGCGTGGGGCTATACAGCTTGGCTTGGAAGTGTGCATCGACAGCCTATGTGTGCGAGCTCGTAATCGAAAGGGCTTTCTAGTTGGTGATCCGAGACACACACTTCCTGATTTTTCTCGTGTTTTGCAATTTCAAATGTTTCGCTTACGCGGCCATACCGGTATTTCAAAGGAGAGCGGCATCTCACAACTCTTGAAAGCCAGAATTGCTGATCGAGCTCGATCATCGGAGAAGCTGACTGGTAAGAGTTTAAGCGACGGGCATCCAAAGGTTTTGGATCATAGACTTCAAGGGTCAGTTCTCTTCGCGTAGTTTGGCATCGAGTAATACACCAAGTAATCAACAATCTTGCTGGTCCACTACCAACTTGGCGAAAAGGAACAGTACCTTGATCCGAAACCGAACTACCAGGAGATATTTCCAACGGCGGTAGTTGACCTCTCTCTCTCTCTCGCAAAGTCCGTAAAACTGTGGAGACTTTATGGTTGCCAGCCCCTCTCCTAAAGAAGCGCGGAACTCATGCAATCTACGTGGGTGACATACCAACAAAGTTTCTCGCGCGGGGTTAGGTTGGTGGTGTTTTGATATTGTGTTCACTGGGAATACAATAATGACATCAATGTCTTCGTTCAGACGCGTAGACAACACATGGGAAATTCGGGTATGCGTGAAGCAGATTCTTATCATTCTTTGCACATTGTGCTGATCTGTCTAGCTAAAACGATCTTGTAGAAGTTCCGCAAAAAGATCATGCAAAACCAACTTCCATGCAGGTTGTGAATCGCCATGATCCGCAAATTGGACTCTTTTCGTCACATTCATCCGCACTACATGTCCGAGTGCGGACGAAGGATCGTTGTGAGACTGTTTACCATCTACCGATGACAAACGCAACTATCCTACCAAACCGGAAGGTGGTTTAGGTAGGCTTTTGGTCATGATTCGGGTGTGCAGAGTTTTACTGCAATTCTGCATGCCATCGAGATCCGTTTCCCTGAGAAATCTTAGGATAAAGCTACCTGAGAAGCTAAGAGCCGAAACGGGGGTGCGAGTTGGCCCTGACCACGTGCGGAGAGGCTGAAGCCACATTAACAAAGCATGGCACGGTAAGCGATATGGGGAGAGCTATGGGTCTTGCTCAGCAAGACTGCTTTTCTTCGTTCCAGCCTCCGTAGCCTGAGCAGGCGATCGAGCATAGGATCAGTGAGGTATGCGAGCGTGAAGGGAAGATGAGTCGCAGTCGCGACTCGCTAGATCTTGGAAATCTGTTTCACACATTCACTGGAAGATCGATCGAATATCTTCTTTCGAGGCTGAGTCGCCTAGTAAAATTGACCTCGGGACGATGAAAGAGCGAAAGCAGGGATTTCTTTCAGGGACCAGTGCTGACAGCGACGATCACTACAACATCGGCGATGGCAGCCAGTCCCTGGCACCGTGCGCGCAGTTGGGCGCAGGCGGCTCTGCGGGTCTTGACATTGAATTTTCTCGAATTCTGAGACGCGAACAATGATACGACAGCGACGTCATAGGCAAGTCAGGACAGCGACAGCAGGCTCGCACGATGGTCAGACGTGCGCCGACATACCAAAGCGTAGCCAGAGGGCATGAGAATTTATGTTTTGGGATGCAGAATTGAGGCTGTAGGAATTCAAGTCCGGAGGACGAACGTTCCGGCGAGAGGAACGGCAAAAGCAAAAACAAAGAAACATTCGAAGAAGCAGATCCGTCCCAGGAGTGGTCCCCGGAGATTCCAGTCAATTGGTTATGCTTTGCGTAGTGATTTGAGGGGAGACCAATCAATTCAACCAACCCAATGCATGGAATTTAGTCCCTGGCGCCGCCGAAGCTCCATCTCCTAACGCTGGTTGACGAAATGACAGTCAATGAAAGACAACAACGTCATGGGTTGGCCCTAGCGTAGGGGTCGATTAAATGATTACTCTCCAGAGATCAATAGTCGGTTGACTGCGACAGACGTTTAGGAGAGTAAAAGCAGGGGACCGATATCGAAGACGCTAGGTGAAACAAGTTAGGGCCTTTAGTGTGTGTTGTGCAGGAAGAGCCGCAAGACCCTGTGGACCAAACATCGACTTGCACAAATGGAGAAGGTCTCCGTTCTAAAAGCAAAGCTAAAAACCTGATGGCAACAGATGGAGATCCAAGGATTGTCAATACTGCGACGATGGGTACGTTGGAATCTTGGTAGACAGCGATGAAGCAAGAATTCTCGAGCGGTTGTGCCGGTGCTAGTCGAAGGATTATTCTCTGTTGCAGAAAAATACGGCTAGGAAGAGATGACCTAGAGAGGTGGATCGAGAATTGGCAGACATCGACGCTGAATGACAGAAGTGGGGGGGAGGATTGACAGGGCCCTTGGAAAGGGACTTGACTTAATCTGGTAAGACCACATGCAGGGCCGAACAGTTCTGCCCACACCTTGTGATGCCAGCGATGAGGATATCTCGAGCATGCGCCTACCGGATGCGGATTAACGCACAAAGTCTGTAAGGAAGCTACACTGCTACAGTCGTGCGATGGCAAATAACCATCATGACGAAAATTGCCGACGCGAAAGCGAGATAGGAAATATCCATGAGGTGCAGCAGAGTCAATTTGTCGCGACCTCGGGGCTCGGGTCAGCGAGCACCTCAGACGGACTGAGCAGCTTGTGCATGGAGGTGTGTGGTATGTGTTGCCCGCGTGGTTGTGCAGGCTGAATTGACACGCAGATGTCGCATGGATGCATGTGTAAAAGATGAGGCAGCACCAGTTGGCTCGAAACGAGCGAGTCAGGAGGATTTCGCGTGCGCAGGTGCAGGAAGGCACTCCTAGCTCCAAGGCACAAATTGATTGTGAGATCACCAGTCAGCAGCGGCGGTTTCGCTGGCTGCAGTCGAAATCGAGCATCCCAGGCGGCTGGCAGGGATCGGGCTTAGGGGGTGGTCGGTAAGACCATGCAGCTTGCAAGACCAGTAGCAAGCTTGCAGGAGAGGGCTTCCGTTCAGATCGGCGATTGTTCCTTCAGGGCCCCGCTATTATTTCTGTCAGGCAGGGCTGGCGTATGAACGGGCGCTTGTTGCGATAAGGTTGCGTTCAAGCATGCATGTCTCCCGGCGCAGACGGTGGATGGCGCTGGCCGTCCGCGGCGAATATGACGATCCCGTCTATGGGACAACTCGGCCGTTCGTGGCTTTCCAGGGTAGTAATTGGGTTGGCCATCCCGGCTTTACCATAACAGGATCCGACCTGTGGTCAAAGTGCTCCACGACCGAGTAAAGTCGAGTGGGAAGCTTGCGGCATCCCCTCGCGCGCCGTGCGTTGTCTCCCCTTCATAAAGTACCCGTTGCCCTCGTCCATCAAGGGCCTTGAAAGTGTTCGTTCTCTCCAAGGCCTGTTACATTCGCACCTGTCTCTACACCCTCACCATTTGACACTCAACCCGTTCACACACTCCCTCAATCAAACAATCAAACATCACACCATCGACACTTCTAGCTTAGGCTTTTGCAAAGTCCCACCTTCAAGTGTATATCTTCTGCGGTCTTCATTCCGCAGATTGGCCCAAGACTCGTTTCCTCATGATGGACGGTAAAAACAGCATCGGAAGGAAGGTATCATTGCTCAACGACGACTCGCACACTGCCGCCGTATTGCCCCGTCTGCCGCCGCTGAGCGTCTACTACCGTGCTACGCACTCGCACTCGCGCTCGCCAAGTTTGGCTTCGTCGACGCCCAGCGTTTCCCCACAAACTCCCCGATTGGTGAGAAGCGAATCGTCGGATTCCCGCCATCTTCCACTTTCACCTCTCACACCACCTCCAACATCCTTCGACCACTTGCATCATCCCAAGTCGGCCCACTCTCTTTATTTCGCCGGACCTGCCTCATTTGCCAAAATGGATGACTCGACGTCCTCCATCTACCCTCCGGTCCCGGACTCGCAGGCCGTTGCGCCTTACCCAATGCCCGTCTCGCAGCCCGCATCATTAACAACGCCAGCCATGTCGCAACCCATGGCGCTGTCTTATCAACGCAGCTCCAACTCGCCTGTCTCCGAGTCATCACGCGCCCCTGCCGCCAACAAGTCTTCCACCAAGAAGAACCAGTATCCCTGCCCTTTGGCTAAGCACTACAACTGCAGCGACTTCTTCACCACATCCGGCCATGCCGCCCGTCACGCCAAGAAGCACACTGGCAAGAAGGACGCTTTCTGTCCCGAGTGCAACAAGGCCTTTACCCGCAAGGACAACATGGAACAACACCGTCGTACCCACCAAAATGTACGCGGCCCTTCCAAGTCTTCGACAGACGGCCGTGTCAAGAAGTCAACCAAGCCTGCCCCGCGCAAGTCCATCTCTGGCCCTCTGGAAGCTGCTGCCGTTGCTCAACTGGAGGAGCACCAATCTCAGCCCCCGCAACAAATACCTCAACACCAACACCAATTCCAGTCAGCTCAGCAACCCATCATGTCGACCAGCCCTTACTACATCAACCCAGACCCCATTCAACCTCTTCCTCAACCCATTCTCTCCGACTTCAACAATACAAGGCCTCCGCTCTACCGCTCCAGCTATCCCAGCTCGCTGGACTTCCTTCCTCCTCAAACCAGCCTTGTGCAAGACCCAGACCTCCACTACAGCTATCCCTCACCCGGTCTTTCTAACGGCCTTGACACTCTGGCCCTGGCTGCCAGTGATCACCGACGCATGTCTGGCGAAGACTCCTGCTAGACTGCTTTCCCATTCCATGGTCTCACTGATCATCTCTTACGAACCCTCAATGTCTGCACGGCTCCTCTTCTATGTTTTGTCTTTTTGTCTTTTCTGCACGCACATATACCCAGTTTCGATTCTGCCTCATACTTTGTTCCCCTAATGCTGGCTGAGGAGGATTCATTTTCGAAGGTTGACCACATTGGCAAGCAAGGCGGACTTGCATGTCGGGTCTCATGTATCACTAAAAAGCATTACGCGAGCGTTGGGGGTTTCTGATTTCCTTTCTTTTTCACAAGGTCACGCATAAAACTATTGTATAATGCGGATGGCCAGTGTGCGATCCACACCTGGCGCACATCTATCGACAGAAGGGCAAAGGGGGTTGGCTGCACCAAAGCTACTGTGGCATAGCACTGTGTACTAGAAGTAGCTATCGAATACAGATCATCAAGCGATGATACCCAAGCATATGTTTACTCCTGGCACACTTCTCGCTCCTCGTAGCAACAATGTAAATCGGTGCTTGCAAGGATCGACCGATCTCGTTGTCAATATCAAATCTGCCACAGCCAAGTCAACACTCACAAAAGTAGATTGCGAAGGGGCCAACAAGGCCGGCGATTCCGACGAGAGCCACAGTGATGGGGTGGCGCGGAAGACGTGTAACGGATTCATGAATGCTCCATCGCAGCAACTCACCGACTCAAACAAAGCAATCGTAAGCGAAAAGCGTTCCAACCCCAATTCAGAACGATCGGCGAACGGGTATTGTATCCCGGAGGGCTCCTCCGTGAGCCTCACCTTCTTACGCCCGTATGATTTTGTTGGAACAACACCGCCCTTGCAGCGTATTCTGGCGGTTGCAAGGATTTTGGTCTATGGCTTATGTGTAAATATCAACCCTCCAATGTGGCAGGTCGAGGCCATCCCCATTTCAGCCTTCGAGTTCAACCACAGGGACCCTATCATTGAGATCCGCGGAATTCGCTTCGGAAGGGAGGAATCGCAGGAATATGAACGGATCCGAACGAACCCTTTCCTTCGAACCAACCTTGCTGTGCCGACATAGCATTACCCGCCATATTGCGGGGCGCCTCGTACATGTACTCAAGTGGTGTACCTTTTCTCGGTACCTTTGACAACTTCCCTGCAGAGCCGACATGCCAGCTGAGGTGTGTCTGGCGTTTGTCTGGATTTCGTGAAGCGCTTGTCATAGGTTTGTATGGCTGCAGGGATCTGTCTCAATCTTGCCAAAGGGTCTTGTCAAGGTGAGCGAGCTGACTTGTTGACCATTACCCAGATTCTGTTCCTGATTCAGCCGCTCGTGACCCCGCCAGGACCCTGTGTCGAAACCAACCCAAGAGAAACAATGAGATTAAGAAGCGCCTTTAGTGCTAGCTATATAACATAGACTAGATATAGTGTAGTAGTTAGTATATCCTCGTAATTATTAGGTTCGCTCTGAAAATTAGAGTCGTCTACTAGCTATATTAATATTATAATGCTTAGCGCTAGTCTAATAGCTAGTAGTAGTAGCTTCTCTTAGACTTTAATTACTATATATACTAGCGCTCGATAGAAGGTTTTATTGTTTCTAGCATTATCGTAAGTAATAGATAGTATATAGTCCTTAATACTATACTACTATAGTATTTCGTAGACGTATTTAGATAGCTATATACTAGTATATTAATTATAAAGCGGTATAAAGCTAAGAAGGTAGATACGAGTATACTAATTAGAATCTAAGTAATAGGACTTAATTATAAGGTAGGATTAGCGAGTATATAGTATAGACTAGTAGTCGAGTAAAATAGTAATACTAGCTATTATCTTAGTAAATAACGAAGTAATTAACTCTATGTTAGCCTTAGCGATCCGTACTACTCTATCGTATAGTCTAGAAGTAGATAGAAATTGTAGATTAGGGTAATACTTCCTATATGTCCTTCTAATAGATTCCTTCTTAAAGAACGTAAAGGGTAGTCTATAGTTAATAAGCATCGTAGTCTATAGGTCCTTAAAGGTCATCTTAGAGAGGTCCTCGTACGCCTATACTTCTATTAGTATGTAGTAGTAGCGTAGTAGTAGCGTAATTGTACCTTAGCTTCTATAGCCTTACTCTAGATCTCTAGTAGTCGTTTCTAATTACTAGCTATCTTATAGGCCTTACTAGATAGATGTGCATTTATTCTACTATTGCTGCTTCTAAATCTAGGATAGAGAAGGGACTAGTTATACTATAGACAAAGAATATAGGGTATACTAGTTACATCTGCTCTAGGTAAGTAGTACTCCTAATAGGGACTTCGTTTATAGTCTAGCTTAACCTACGTAAGGCCCTACTTCTAGATAATACTTAAACTTGCTTAGTAGTAGGTAGTAGTACGCTACTATGCCTTATACTGCTTTATATAGTCTTTACTATATATGTAGAGTATTATACTATTAGATGCCTTAGTACTAGTAAAGTTAGTAATAGTAGAGACCTATGCCTATAGCGTAGGGCTTAGTAGTAGCATAGATCTAGGTGTATATAGTATAGGAGATAGTAGTATAGTGTTTTAATTCGATGTAACGCTCTTATATGTTTAGTATATATAATTACGAGGCGACCGACGTAGGCTAGGGCTATTAGGTATGTCCTAAGACCCTAGGGTTAGAAAGGTAGAAGGTAGTATAATAGAGAGGTATAAATGTAGAAGTAGAAACAAGAGATAAAATAAGATAGATTTATACTCTATATAATAACTAAGTAGAGTCCTTATTAACTAGTGCTTATCTACGTAGTAGTAGCAGCTATAGTAGTAGCGCTATATAGTAGTAGTAGCCTTAGAGGAATCTACCTTTATAGTTATAGGTCTAGACGCGCTTAGGGAGCTTAGTAGAGTTCTATATACGCTTCCTCTCTACGTATATAGTAGTAAGAAGGGGTAGGAATAAACCCTTCTTACGCTAAAGGCGTCTAGTAGTAAACTAACGCATATAGTTACCTACTAGGGCTAAACCTAGCTTAGGTAGTCTAGCTATTTTAGGCTAAACTATTAGTAGCTTACTACTCTCTACTATACTATCTAACTTATAATAGGCGGGGATAGGACTAGGCTAAGGACCTAGAATAACTAATTTATAGGTAGTACGAGCGCTACTACGCACCTCCTTAGGGAGAGGAATCTAATTATGCTTCTTAAAGTTATAGCGCAAATACTACCTACTAGTAGGACTAGGGTAGACAATTTAGCCATTATTAGAGTAGAAGAGGTTAGACTTAAAGTCCTAGTAAGCTCTATTACGCTATATAGCGCGCTCGTAGACTAAGAAGAAGTAGTAAGGGTAGATAAGCTTTCTATCTATAATCCTATCCTAGAAATAGTTAGCTACTACTACGCTACTACTATAGTAGACTTACCTAAAGGACCTCCTTCTCCTTACTATCTAGAAGGAGAGTAATAGCGATATTAATTAACTAGGCGCTAACTAGTTAGCTACTATTATCGTAGCCTTTAAAATAGGCACAATTATTAACAATTTCTAGCTTAATAAAGAGAGACTTTATAGTAGCCTCTATAACCTAGACGACGTAGTTATAGAACGTACTAGCGCGAATAAGGGCCTTAGCTATTTTTATATAAGCAATTATAGAGTTAGATATAGTAGATATAGTGTCTAAATTAATACTAGTATCTTCGCTATAGCTATTATTGTCGTCGTTAGCATTATCCTCCTACTCTTCCTATAAAATTAGTTAGTATATCGTAGTAGTAGCTACTATATATACATTATTACTAGTTATAGCGTCTAGCATATCTATATCTTCCTTTTAGAAAGGAATAGCTATCTTACTAGTTATAGCTAGGTAAGAGGGTAGGAAAGCCTAAGAGGAAGTAGAAGTAGGCGTAGGGGGTATACTAGGGACCTCTATACTAGTAGTAAGCTCTTATATAGTAACTAGACTATACTAGTTAGTCTTCTTACTACTAGGGGCGTTATTCTCGTACTAATCGTCTCCCCTATAGTTAGAATTAGCTACTACTAGGCTACTACTACGATATAGTAGTATATGTTCTTATAGCTATTTCTTAACATCTTCTACGCACTTATCTAGTAAGACCTATTATTCTATAGTTAACTTTATGTTAAAGCTAGGTTCTTTCTTTACTTTAACCTTTATATGCCTTACTTTCTCTATCTATACCTTCTTCTTATTCTTAAAAAGCTTTTACTTACTTAAGTAGTTTAGCTAGCGCGTTATCTCCTTTATAGTATTAGGGTTAGTCGAGTAGGTGTTATTAGCCTTACGCTTACTATTATTAGGAGTCTTTAGTACTATAGTAGTAGTAGCATGTAGTAGTAGCGTATAAAGGTATTATAGTAGTAGAGAAAAAGTTGTTAATAGGGATTTCTTTAATTATTTTTAGAAGATATAGGCGTATAGATACTAGCGTTACTTAGCATAACCTAGCTTTACTTTATAGCGTTAACATAGTTATATAGTTGCTCTACTATAAGATATTTACTTAGTCCTAACTAAATCTATTAGGGAGTCCTAATTATTTAGGGTAGTATAGGACTAGACCTACTTATGTTTAGGGTAGTATAGTATAGGATAAATAACGTCATTTTCCCTATACTACCCTAAATCCTAATAGGATTTCCTATACTACTACTAGGTCTAAGGGCGATATCTATACCTTCTTTAGATACTATCTTTACTAGTAGAAATAGATTAATGACTACTATAAAACTATATATAATAAGTAGCTTATCTTAGGTTAAACTAGACTAACTAGTAGCTTCTAGGGGTTAGTTATTTATTATATTACTAATTACGTACTTAACCTTATAAAGAAGGCGTATAACGACGTAGTCGCTAATCTTAAGAACTATCTACTTAGCTATAACTATTATAGAAAGTTATGTCTAAAACCCTACTTAAACTACTAATAAATCGTCTATAGCTTACATTATAAGTATTAGATAATAGAGCTAATTAGTAATCTAGAATCCGTCCTTCTTATAACTAAGTTCGACCCTTACTAGTAGCTTAATCGAATAGAGTTCTAAGGTTATTCTACGCCTCTTATAGAGCTATTAACTTAGCGCTTAATAAAGTAGGTAGTTAATTGCTCGTAGCTCTAAAAGGCTAAGTTAAAGAAGAAGGGAAATAGCGCCTAAGGTACTCGCTAAGAGTAGCTTAGTACTAAGTATAATCTTAGTACTTAGACTATTAACCTTACTAATATAGTTACCCTAACCCCCTCTACCGCGCTAGCTACTCCTTTAAACGTATATACTAACCCTCGAGTAAACCTAAACGTTAGATTAAGAGTCTCTACTAGGCTACCCTAAGACTTAGACTATTTCCTTACTACTTAAGAAGAATTTAAGCGATAGTAGACTAAGGACTATATTAAGTTCTAATAATAATAAGAGGAGGCTATATATTAAGAGGACCTAGCACATTAGGCATAATAGGCATAGTATTTTACTACCTAAACGTTATTAGGTAGCCTCTATACTATAGTTAGTAGGTAAGGTATGTCCTAGCGCCGTATAGCATAGTACTAGTACCTTATAAACTAAGTAGTATACTAGCTCGAGGCTCTTAAATAGCTAGTTAGAGGTAGCGATAATAGCGAGCTTAAAGCTCTAAATCTATAATAAAAATAACCTTAAACTATTTATATGTTTACTTTATTTATAACTCCTCCCTATATCTATATAGCTAATTCTATAGCCTTAGACATACGAGATGCTAGGGCCTACTCTAAGTAGGCAAATTTAGCTAATTCTAGTATAAAAACCTCCTCTCTAACCTACTATAGCTAGGGTAGCTAACCCTAAGTGTCCCTTACCCTTAAGTGTCCCTTAGCACTAGCGTAAATTAAGTCGTAAAGTTTATATAGATCTAGCTCGAATTAGCTATAGCACTAATTACTAATAGCTAGTTAAACTTAGAGGAACTAGCTAATTAGCGACTTACAAAAATACTAGACTATCTCTAAGCTTATTACGCTTATCGCTATATAGGGACATTATAGCGAGAGCGTATAGTAAGACCTACTAAATATTTTGTCCTATTATAGTCTTCGCTTTACTAGCTCTAGAGCTTTTTAGTAATAAGCACGCTACACTACTAGTAATAGCCCTAGTCCTCTAAAGGGACTATTTCCTAAAAGTAATCCTTACCTTAACCTATAACCTACTAATGTCTCTAAGCCTATTACGACGTTTTACTACGTAAAGGTATAATAGAGAGAGCGTATAGCTAGAGCTACCTAATAACTAATTCTATTATAAGAGTAGATCGAACTACTAGCTATCTTAACCTATAGTCTAATAGTAAACTAAGCTCTTTAAAGTAAACAGGCAAATTAGTTCGTTATTATATTTATATTACTTCTCTAGATACTAGTTATACGATATAATTCCTCCTAAGTAGTTAAAGCTATAGACTTAGTACGTAGAGCAAAGAATAATATACTCTTTCCTTTAATCTTTTTAACCTTTCCCTTTATTCGTTTCCTTTCTTCTTAATTATCTATGTAAATATAGTAGACTAACGTAGCAATTAGAAGGTCCTATCTCTTTCTTACTTCTATACTCTTCCTTCCTAACTTAGTATAAGGCTATTTCGATTCGTAGCTAAGTTAGCCTAGAGAGAGCGTTTAACTTGCCTAGAAGTAGACCGTAGAACTCTACTTAAGGAGAACGTTAACCTAAAGAAGCTAGTTAAGGTTCGTAAGTAGTAGCTTATCGACGCCTACTCTAAGTAGTCTATTAGGCATAAATATATCGTCTCTAAGAGCTATATAGCAAAGTTAATAACCTTAGAGATAAGACTATAAGAATAAAGAGAAGTAGTACTCCTAATTTAATAGATCCCTAATTATTTATATAAGAGGCTTTTATAGATGCTAGACCTTAATGTATAGGTCTACTATCTCCTTATCTTTATTATTTAGTATTTCTAATATAATTTGTAGATCCTATATACTCTCTATAGAGTTTAAGACACTCTTAAGAGATATGCTTAAGTTATCGAATTACCTATTAGTAGGGAATAGTAGACCTACGTATTAAGGTTCTTCCTTTATCCTTAAATGTCTCCTCTATTAAAGATCCTATAGGAAACTTATCTAAAGAAACTATAGCCTCCTTCGTTTCTATTCTCTTAACATTTTAGTTAAGCTATAAACTAACCTATATAGCTTATAGAATATACACTTATCTTAGAGTAGCGTTAGAAAGCTATTACTTATATAGCTTAACATTCTTCTTTAGTAGACTTAGTAAGTTAGTCTAATCTTCTTTAAGCTATACTAATAAATAGGTTACTATAAGTCCTCGATGCTTCGCCTAGGCTTCTTTTACTTAGCCTTAAAAGCCTACGACTTAATCTTCTTAGTCGCTAGACGTCCCTTAAAGTAGTCGTTACGCTCTTAAAGATCTTAGTTTATACCTTTACTTCTTGTTAGGCGGCCTTAGAGCCGTCTAATCTTAGTCTTCTTTCTTTTTAAGACTTTCTCCTAGTAGTCGATATATACGTTATACTCCTTTACCTTTACTATCTCTTTAGCTACGTATTTCTCCTACTAATCTACGTTAGCTCTTAGAGTAGTAAGGTTGTCTTAGAGGATATTGTTCTAGATCGTAATGGCGTTAATTATACTAAGTTAACTGATTCTAGATTCCTAACGTAGGTGTGTAACCTTAAGCTTCTAGTTCTCGTCCTTAACCTTTTTTATGTTCTCTATAATGGAGTGTAGATTATGTTAACGCCCATCTCGGCCGCTTAAGCCCCTTTTGCTTAGCCTTAAAGGCTTGTCATAGGATCTTCTCGGTCGCTCGAGCTCCTTTTTGCTTAGCCTTGAAGGCTTGTAACGATTTTTCTGGTCGTAAGGCGCACCTCGAGGCAGTCATTGCGGTCTTGGAGATCGGCCTCTAATACGTCCGCTCTTGGTCTTCTTTCTTTTCAGGGCCTGGTCGTCCGATCTTGGTCTTCTTTCTTTTCAAGACTTTCTCCTGGTCGTCGACTTCGCCACCAAGTTGATTGACTTGTGCTGTTTCTTCAATCGCATGCTTCTCCCACTGGTCCACGTTGGCGTTGGGAGCGGCAAGAGTGTCTTGTGGGTGTCGTTGCGAATCGTGATGGTATCAGTCTCATCACCAAGGTGATGATTCTGGTTCAAGAGTATTGACTTTATCACAAAGTCTTCATGTTACAACGGCTCTTCTTTTTGTTTTTGTGCCAGATCCACTTGGTCGCGCAGCGGTCTGTTTTCTTGCCGCATCCTTTTCTTTGCTCCGGAAGGCGTTGAACAATTCAACTATGAGCAGCTACGAATTTGGTTCTTGCAATCGCGAGTTCGGCTCATGGCAAGGCTGCAGACAACACATGGATGCCTTGGGTCATAGTCGTTTTTCTCACGACCACGAGACATGCAACAAGCGGTTCGGTACCGAGCAAGCAGCAGCACAATATACGGACGCTCTAAACCACTGGGATGCGGAGGATGATGACGAAGAAGACGACGAAGACGAGGATGAAGCTTCAGATGATGACGAAGAAGACGACGAAGACGAGGATGAAGCTTCAGATGACGACGATGATGATTACGAGTGCGACTCATGCGATCGGACCTTCACCCTATAGTCGGGCTGCAGGCAACACATGGATGCCTTGGGTCACAGTCGTTTTCCTCACGACTGTGATACATGCGAGAAACGCTTCAGAACCAGAGCGCTACTCTAATCGAGCCGGCTTGACCAGCACATGAACTCACTTATCCATACGCGCGCCGACCCCATCCAACGACCTGCTGCTCCCTTCGCTCCACCAATCGCTAGACCGGTTTCTGGCTACGTACACTGCCACCTGGACGGCTACCAGTCCAATCACAGTACCGCATCAAGGAAGACCTCTCGCCGATCATTGACGTTCATCCAGAACACAAGAAAATGAAGTTGACGGAACTCACGGAGCTGGGATCAAGCAACGCAAGGTATTCGGAGAAGAAGGTTAAAAACAACCAGAGCTTGTGTTGGATGCGCCTTCCATTCGCCCCCGCTGCACGCCTTTTTGTTGTCTTCAAAACTTCAACGCATTATCTATCACGCACCTCTACCCATTACGGCTTAGGTCACTCATCCCCTGATCAACCAAATCACTTTCTCATCATAATTCTTGACTGGAGTCGATTGACTATGAGTTTCCGTCCTCCCTCACACTTTAATATCCTCGTGGACCTAGACAATTCTCCTCCTCCCCGCGGATTGTTCGACTTTCTCCTAGTCAGCTTTTAGATGCCTACGTTCATTAAGAACGTAGAGGTGAGAGTGCACTTACACATACATTAAAGGCACGTCACTAAAACTATACAGCTGCGCAAAGGGCCTCGCTAATAGGATGTTCTTACTCGGGTAAATGCTATATAGACTTGCCTAGAGGACTTCATATCCTAGGATCGCCGTCTTAACGGAAAGTTTGACGTCTACGAACTATGTTAGATTGCTCGTATTACCGCTAGAGCTACGAAGACTGCTTTCTAAAAAGTAGAAGCTATGTATATTAAAGAAGACCTTTAGGCGGCTATAGATCTTCTCGAGAACCGCGAAAGGATAAGATAGACGGAGCTTATAAAGTTACAAACGAGAAGAGGGGCTACTAATAATAGAAGGTAGCAAACGCTTTTAGGCACTCGAGGGAGAGATCCTTAAGCTTATAGCCGTCGAGGGTTAAAGAGAGGGGCTTAAAGGATATATAGATGTTCTTAGAAGGAATAACTAGTTTTCTACTTCGTACGGAGAGTTATATATGTCTAGCTTCCTACCTTAATTATGCCTCTACGGATTATAAAAGCTAAGTTATTAGAATAGTCCTAAACTCGGAAGCCTATACCGAGTTTAGCATCTACGTTTACGTCCTAGCTCATTATTTCGAAGCTATCTCCGAAGAGAATCGATAGGTTATCCGAGATAGGCAGAATTTTATAGCACTTAAAGACGACCCTACGGCTTTTACTCTCTACGCCGAGTAGGTGTACTTAGGTTAGATTTAGCAAAAGACGTAATACGGACAAGAATTACTATAGTTACCCTTCTATAATCCACCGAATGACCTATAAAAGAAAAGGATAGAATAGGCTACGTGTCCGCGGATATAAGGAAAAGGGAAATATTAATACTCTACTTAAATTAGCTATCCGTAACGAGGCCGACCGCTATAGCTTAGCTATGCTTACTATCGACAGTCTTAAGTCTATCTTAGGTAATAAGGGCTTATCTGCCTGCGAGACCTTACTTAATAGACGTACTTAGGCTATAAACTACGCCTATAAGTCTAGTAAGGACCCCGATAACTTTATTAACTAGCGCTAGAACTACTAAGCGGACGACAAGTCTACTAGTACGTCGACAATATGATTATAAGGCGTTCTCTATAGGTAGCTAGTAGCTAATAGCTAATCAATTAATAATTAATGTTCTTTAAAATTCTAGTAGTGACCGAATCGTGCCTTCCTCCTTAGCTCTCCTTTCGCATGTTCCTACCTCTTTTGCCTTTACCGCCACTTATCTATTTCTTTACTCTCTACCTCGCTTACGTCTATTCTTTGTCTATTAACCATTAATGCTCGCTGCTCTCGCTTTCCCTAAATATGAATGTTCTAATGCCGTCTTAGACATTTTCATAGCGATCCTACTAAGAGGACGACCCTAACTCATTTAATTAGCAAACATCTTCGGATTTGCTCGCCTGTTACTGAACTAGTTCACACGAGTCAATACCACAGTTTTTGAATCCTTCAAGAGACGATGAAATTGTGTTTATCATTCAATATATTGAGAACAACCTGCGACTGATCAACTGCTACGCACGATCGTTTCGACTCTTCAAAGCGGATCCTGATACTCGTGTCGGTGACCCAATCCATCTCACATCACCACACTCGCCCGTCTCGCCGTCGGCCACTACGGCAAAGCGTCTATCTTGCTACTATCCTTTGCGCCTGCGACACTCTCGACTCACAATTTAAGAGTACTTAGAACTCGCATCATCAGGAAGCCTCTACACCAAAATCCTCCGGGACCCATGTCCGTTCTCAAGATGCTCGATCCTATTCGGGGACAGCGTAACAAAGCGCGCAAAGACTAGGAACACTACCGACACCATACATGAATGCGTAACTCTATCTGAAGTGGTACTTGTAGCAAGGAGTTGAGACCCGATCTGCCGCCATTTCCCCCTCGACTCTGGTTGGTCATTGAGGCTTTGAAGCCGTCTCTAGAGGTGCAGTTTGGGATCCACGCCCTCACCCTCCGCATTATCACTCTTACACATAGTGCCCCTCGTGGGGGCCGGGGCAGATCGTGCCTAAACCCTTGCCATTGACTAATGCTGCCCTTGCGCGCGGGTGCCGGGTTGACGAGCATTGCGCCTCAGGGTCAACAGACACTCTTGCGACTCCATTGAACTTTGTTTAGGACTCCGCCTCGCATATTCGTTTTTCTTCTGCACATCTCACCGCGGCTTGTACATACCACTAGGCTTGGGCATCTCTGACTGTAACACATCACTCTCAGGTCATCGCTCCTCATGTATCATGCAGACAGTCATGAGCTCTTGTTGTTCAAGCGAGCTCACTTTTAGTCTCGGTTCGACATAAAGTTTGAGGCTCTAGGCATGCGGTGATGTACTTCTCGGGCCTTTTCAACCTAATCGACACTTTCTAATTGCTCGAACATCATTTTGAAGTCTGCAGAGTACAGGAAATGGTTCTGTATGGACCGACATAAAGCTAAAGACACAATGTCGACATCAAATCCCTTTGCTCCGTACAAAATGACTCGTTGGACGACAATCTGGAGACCCCTTCCGCACGTGATCCCTCGAGTCAGGATACCGTTGAAACGGTCGAACGCCCTCTCGGTCAAGTCCGAGGTGAGACATTTCAAAAGAGCCTCAGGGAAGTCCGCGGCCAGAGTTGATAGCCCTTTGTACCTGAGAAGTGTTTGGGCGATTTTCTAAATCGTATGGGGTTAGCAATCATGGCTCCGCAAAGGCGAGCCCCGTACCGGCATCTGATGGCCGGGTAGGAATGATCACGGTACTTACCCGCGTAACGCTCGTAACTGTCCAGGTAGAGTTCATCAGTGCTCGTTGTTGCCCTCACAGCATGATCCTGCTCAATAGCATCGACCCATTTTGCCCAGCGACTATCTGCCTCAGGCTCGGGCCAGCCCCTGTATGGCTGGAGCACTTTACGTAGGCGAACCACCCATGGCGCCATCTAAGACGGATCAGCATCTAGCCCTCGAACTTGAATGGGGGGAGAAACGCCCTACCTGAACGTCCACGAATGTCATCTTGTCGCCGAGGAAGAACGGACCAGACTTGTCTGCGGCATCAACCAACTTGGAGATTTGCTCCTTGAGCTCCTCCGCATTCTCAATCTGAGCTTTGTCGTCCTGGGCCTGCAAATAACGGTAGAAGCCTGGCACGATACTGCGATTTACCTGTTGAAGTCGTTCAGCTCGGAACATTAGTTTCCCCGTCTGGATTGGTCGATCTTACATGGTCAGACCACAGGCGAGAATGCGCCCTCAACTTTGGGTCCGAAGGCAGCAAGGCCTCACCCTTCTGCAAATCTTCGAGCTATACGTTGCCCTAGTCAGCCTGTGCCATCTTCCAAGAAATCAGGGGGGGCCTCAACATCTGAGGGTGAAGGTACAGTTAGCAAAGTTCTGTAAAGAATGGAATAAGGTATTTTTCAGCGAGTCAGCTCACAACTCGAGTCCAGCCTTGATGAAATGGCGTCCTAGACGCGACCTCACCCATGCTGGTCAAAAAAGTAAAGCTGTCCCGCTGAGTGTGTACCTTCAATAAACGTACATTCCATCAGAACGGTCGACTCATAACAGCCCCAGTCACCATGCCTGAGGGCTGGGACTAGACCTCGTGGATTGACTTCGAGCAGTTGTTGTGGCTTCTTGTATGGATCGACCTGTACACGGTCCGATGTTAGTATGATTCATCTAAGATGCTCTGCACCGCTGACGCTGCAATGTATGTGTCTGAGCGCAATGCAACGCCTAAGATGATCCCAATACCATGGACCAGTCTAATATTCCCAGAAAACTGATGGAAAATGACCTGAAAGGGCTCGAATAGACGAGCTCTAGCGATAGCCAGGAAGTGCAGGACCCCTCACAACGGCATTCGGGGTTGAGTCCGGACCCGACCCTCACGACTCAGGTCCCAGGGGGCTTACCTCAATATACTCATAGTCGAGCTGCTTTACTTCAAGGGAAATCCAAACTCTCTGCACGAAGGGGCTGTGCAGTCGACTGTGTTAGCGTTTGTCATGCAAGCTGCAAAGTTGAATGCCAATTCAGGCATGGCTTGAAGCACTCATGACTTTGGTGTTTGGGGCTGGATTGATCGTCTCTTTCTCTCTTGGGACAGGGGAAATGATTTGACTTCTCTGTTATTCCTCGCCGTGCCCCAGGTGATCGATGAAAGCAACGAAGACCACAGCCAAGTCATTCCAAACGAAAGGTGATCACGTACCAGAAGCAGCTTCCGAAGAGTTTGAGTTCATGGTCAGCAGAATGCTTCTCAACTGTCTTGAGAGCAGCACCCGTGGCCTTCTTGTGGTATGTCTTCTTGTTCGAATCGTTGTTCTGGTTGGCATCCATACTGTATCTACGGACTGCACTGTGTATGAAAGATCGAGAGATGGGAAAAGATCTGTAGGAACAGAAGATTGGTTTTGGACTATCAAAAAGCCGTAGACAGGGTTTCGACTTTAGAGCAAGACTCGACATGAGCAATAAAATAGAGACAGCGTGCGGGCTCGCGGTATGAGGTTGAAGTCGAATGCGATGACGATGATGATACTATAAATCGAGACCCCCCGCAAAATGACGAATCGTATTGGTGTACCGAACATTTTGACATGGTTGTTGCAGCAAGGAGCAAAGGCAAAGTTTGAACGATAGCTATCAGATATATACACAGGCTCCCTAGACAAACACACAACAGTTGCTCTCGACGATTGTTCTCATAGCTTAGCTGTTTCGCAGCCTCACGAGCTATGGTGGTTTTGATGGTCAAAGGCGGTAAGTGAGAGTGTACGTCATCAGGGTTCTGCCGCTCCTGCCGGGCAAGCTCTCGCAAGCAAGTCCGCAAAGCAGGGAAGGAGAGATTGAACGAACGACGAGCAAACATCTTAGGTAGCTCCAACTTGATCTTTTACTCTCACCTAACAAACGCACATCAGCAAACTCCGAACTCAACATTTCAACCATGGACGTAAGTAATGCCGACAGTGGCAGCTCCACAGCAGCCTTGTTGACTCGAAACAGAACTTCCGCATCTACAACCAGGCAACGGCAGCCCTGCTCGCCCTTGAGGCAGCACCTCTCCTCCTGAGCCCTAGCATGGCCGCCTGGATGGCCTCGTCCGAGCCCAAGACGGTTTCAGCCTTCGAGACTCTGGTTGCACGTGAATTGGGCTTTGCTCTGCTCTTGTGCTCCTTCCTTGCACTGCTCTTCTCTGGCGAGCTGCACCGTCTCTGGGACGATGCTGAGAACGTGCCGGGCGCTTCTGCCACCGCCGTCTCTCCCTGTACGCTACCATCACCCACCATGCTGTTCAACTCCTGACACTAACGTGTGCACCAGACTCCTCGGCCACCACCATCGCAACCCTGCTCTACCACCTCTCGACCGGTATCCTGATGTACATCTCCAGCACCAACGCTCAGCTTTCTGGAATTCTGGTCGCCGGCGCTTTGGCACACATGATGCTCGGTGTCGCAGGACTGCTGGTCCTGGTCTTTGCAAATGATGGAAAGATCAGCAAGCGCACCGGCGCTGACAAGAGAACTTCGGGCTTCATGTTCAAGAACAACGCTCATGTTCAGAAGCACTCGTAAAGAAATGACATGAAGAACGTCTGCCACGAAGATCATGACACTAGCAGCATATCAGTCAGCGACAAAGAAAAGTCAGACTGTAACACAATGAAGGGCATAAGAAAAGCACATCAATTCATGCCACTTCGAGAAATTTACACCTTTTTGAACATTGAGCTTCAGTCCCCATAACACGATGTTCGTAGTGCCATGCCTTTGTAGCCTCCTTGAGCCCTCGTAAGGACCACAATTCAATGCTTGCGGGTGTACACGTTCTGATTTTATTCTGCACCTGAGCAACAAGCAGAGCCTTTCATCAGTGACGACCGACCATTAGGAAATTTAACATTGAGCACACCGATGCCATCGGAATACCTTCCGTTGCCAACAATGAAAAGCGCTCCATGAACGTCAAATTGAAAACAACTCCTTCCCAAAATCCGAATTCGACAAGCACATTCTCACTCGATTTGTTGTATACATGAATCCCTTGTTGCTTTCTCTGTTCGAGTGATACTGCGTCCTTCTATACACCACTGCTTTTCGGTACTCGACTCACTCGAGATGGATATTGAGTTCTACTGATCATGGATTTGAAAGAGAAAGTCCGAGACCAGTTAGTAGATGCAGTCGGCAGTTTGAATTAGGAGGTTCGATTGTGGAATGTGACTTGCTCAAGCATTCGGGCTAGCGAGATCGATCTTCCTGAGCCAAGAGACACACATTATTCACTTCTTGAGCACAAGCTTCTGGTAGCCCCCATCACAGGAGAAGCTTTCGTCGGAATGTCCTTGTGATTCATCAAGCACGGGTGTATCCAGGCCTGATTAGAGCATACACTGTGCTCAAGGTCAGACGAGGCATGATACGTTAGAACCAGATCCGCAAGATTGCCAATACCATCATCAAACACACATACACCAAAAGACAAGAGCAGTAAAAAACATAAAACCCAACAAGAACCAGTAAACAAGAAAACGTCAGCCAACGAATAGACAAATGTCAAAATGACAGCATTGATGAAAAGGCAAAGCAGGAATACCAGCAGACTGGATGGCGATGACCCAAGGAGAGCTCTTAGCACCAACTCCGCCGGTAGTCAAGTTGGGGTTGTCCGAGCTGACTGTGACACCGATGGCGAGTGAGCCGAGGACGTAGAAGAACAGGACACGCCAAAAGACGCACATGATGCATAAGCTTGGCATGCCATTTGGAAGGGGGTTTTGATGCTGACATGAATGGAAGGGGCGATGTGGCGAAGCAGAGAGAGATCAAAAGGTGAACAATCTTGAAAAAAAGAAGACGTCTAGTATTTGGGATTTGTTAACGGGGGAGTCGATGTGACCCCTTGAGAGAAGAAAGGCAAAAGAGGCTGAATATGAGACGAGACCGCAAAAGGGATCAAGGAGAGAAGAAACAAAAGTCAAAGCAAGCAGAAAGACCACAAACACCAAAGTTGCCCCCTTTTCCCTTTCCAGTCTCAAGCGGGTATCTAACCCGCGCTTCCGATCTTAGCACCGCCTTCGTCTGCTGCCGTGGCTGTTCGCCTCGAGGCGTTTTTCCGTCTCTCATCGTTTGCTGCGTTGATCTGCATGCCAGCGCCTTGAGCTGGTTCCTCTTCATCTTGTGCATCCTCGTCCTCGTCATCTTCATCCTCTTCGTCCATCAATTCGACATCATCATCTCTGGTCTGGCCAGCGTTCCCCCGTTCCCAGATGGCGACCTCATCCAGTTGATTCAGATCGACGGGCTTCTCGCGCAGCCACTTCATTCTAGGACCGCTCTTTGCGAACTCGCTCACGCGGAAGCCGTAGATGCGGGGTTCGTAGATGTTGTTCTTGCCTAGACCGGGAGCCATGTTCTCTGCGGCAAAACCGTTGATGGTGGCAGGTTGGGCAGGCAGAGGGGTGGGTTGAGCGGCGATTGGTGGAGCGGATGAGAAGGTGTCATTGACGTTTGTGAGACTGCTGCGACGTTTGCGGTGGGTGGTGGTGTTTGAGGAGAAGTCGGCGGCCTGGTCGGGCGAAGGGCCAAAGGCGATGCTTGTGCCGCCAACGCGCAGTTCAGGGAAGGTCATGAAGAAGAGGCAGCCAAAGGTTGTGCCGAAGAAGGCGCCATCGACGGATTGGAAGCGACTGTTGGGAGGTGTGTAGACGTCGAGACAGCTGGGACAGAACAGCTTGACGGTTTCCTGACCAGGGATGTCGCTGCAGCCGACGGGCAGGACCTTTGCTTGACCGCAGTAGACACGCGGGCATGCGCCGAAATGGCCAGCTTCGTACTTCTCGGCCATTTGTTGGATGCCCTGGCGCGAGGTGATGTAGCGCTGGTGGATCAGGCCGTACAGCATCTCGGCGCTGCTTTCGATGACCGACAGGTCCGAGGCCATGCGCATGTGTCTTCTCTCCTGACGCCTGTAAGCGGCCGCGTCCCTCATCTCTTCGTCATCGTCGTCCAGATCGTCGTCTTCATCCTCGTCTTCTTCGTCGCTGTAGTCGTCCTCGGGCTCAACATCCAAGATCATCTCCAGAGCTTCCTTGTACATGGGCACCTGGCTCTGCAGGCCCGTCAGGTTGAAGTCGTCCTCGACAAAGTCCTCGGAGACCTCAGCAAAGTACTCGTGGCCCACCAGGCTGCAGAAGGCGCTGATCCAGGATTCGGCTACTTGGCTGCTGGAAGACATGTCGCTCTCGTCGTCTGGGCCCACATGGCCAGCGTATGCGCGTGAATCCACGATTGCGGTGTTGAGTTGCGGGCTTTGGGGAAGCTGGTTGTTCGTCGGCGCGTGTTGGGCAGGCTCAAAGTCTCAAAGTGCAGTCGCGAGGGGAGCTGTTGGTGAGCCGAGGCTGTTGAATTCAAGGACGGTGCGCGACAGCAGACTGGAGGGTGAAAGATTATTGGCCTGGAAGCGTCGTTGTCTTGTTGTTGTTATGCACTAGAAAGTGAACGGCCGAACATGCACCTGCAAAGTCGAAGCGTCACGGCGATAACCTTCTCGAGACACACTTTGATTTTCTTTTTCTTTCTTGTTTTTGTTGCAGACACTCGTCACAGCCTTGTATACAGCTGTTTTGCTATCCAAGTGGGATGTTTCCCGACAAGCCAGTCGCCAAGCCCTGCCACTTGATGCCCTGTTCCGCAGAGCCGCATCACGTGGACGCCATCTTCAACTCAATCCTATTGACCATCAACTCATCTACTCGTACATATCATGGCTACTGGTCAGCAATTCTTCTTCATTCGTCTGGTCTTGTTCTTTGCCTATGTAGCAACCCATCCGTACATTCCTTCGTCAGAACAAATCCCTCAAGATTCTGCTCAACTCATCTTCCCCACCAAATCCACTCTCGTCCAACTGATGCACTCCTGCCCCGAATCCACCTCCGAATCCATTGGCATACCCTCCAGCAGCTTCGAACAGGTTTGTCAAGTCTTGCACCATGCCGTCTGGTGAGTTGGAAGATGCACTTCCCATGTTGTTCCAGCTACCAGTGTTCAAGAATGCTCCTTCATCGACCTTGTGTCCTGCGAGTCCAGCCATGGCCACTGCTGCTGAATGGTTCGGGTCGTTCTGCCCGTTGCTCGTCATCAATCCCAACTTTGGTCCGACCTCTTTGAGCAGCCGAATAGTCTTCCACAATCTCTTGCTGATCCAGCTACCTTTTGATATGCCTCTTACGAGGTCGAGTGCCATGTAGAATTCTTCCCGTACCTCTGCAGCATACGTGTCGGGCATGTGTGATACTGCAAGGAACAGAACTGCCAGAGCAGTCGTGAGGAAGGCATTGAACAAGCTTTGCGACGCTCGGTACATCCTGCTTGTTCGGTTGATGTGCGTCAAGATGCGAATCGTGTCTTTGGCGATATCCACTACCGTCTGCGCTTGGATGGGATTACTCATTATAGACGCCGCCGAATGCAGCACTGGTCGATGGATCATGACTCGCATGACGTTTGCTCGCAGATAAAGGATAATCCGGAGTCGTTGCTGCCCAGGAGAGACATCTGTATCGCTCTGACCCCATGACTCGCGATCCCAGTGTAGCTGCCGAGGAAGGCTTCGATGCCAGTTGACAATCTGGAAGTCGAGATAGCTTACATCCTCTTTGCTGACCTGCTTCCTGCTAGAGTCAGAGTAGATCAAGTGCCGTACCTTGCTGGCAATAGCAAAGTGATCGATCATTGCTGTAAGGTATAGAGATTTGTCGCCCTGTGGCTTCTGATTAGCTTGGCTATATTTGGAAACAATAACGCGAAACATACCGGCTTAGGTAGATTGGGATCGATGTCTGAATCCTGCAGAGCAAACGGCATTCCTGTGCCAAAACTCCATCTCCTATCAAGACAGTAGACGGACCAAAAGGTGAGCATTGCCATGGTCCGTGGCTCTTCGTCCATCCGATCGTACGTCTCCCTGCGATGTAAACCTAATTCGATACAAAGGCGTGCTGTGAGTCCTATGATACGCCATGAGATGCCTTCATTGTCGCAATGGAATTGATAAGTCGCCTGTATACGATCAGTAAGCTGAAACAATGAGTCATGGCGATTATCGTACTGCAAGTGCAAGCAGCTGTACACTTCTCAAACCTGTATCGCCAAGAAAGAGAGCATCAATAGAAGGTTGCACGTAGGCATACATGGACCGTCCAAGATCGCTTCGTCCAGAGCCTTCGACGACCATTGCAGTAGCCATAACAATCTTCAAGATGTTTGTCTCTTCATCGTCAATACTGTCGGCTCCCGGAAAGGCTCTCATCATGAGGCCAGTGCGCTGAGCGGATTCCATGAAGGTATATAGCTTATTGACATATGCAGTGAGTTCGGGGATGGAGACGAGAGGGTACATGATGTGCATGTCATCTTGATAGACGCGTATCAGACGCAAGGCTTCTTCGCGATTGACATGCCAGATAGGGTCCTTGCTGGCGTGCAGTGGAGCGGTCGCTAAGACATCTCCATTGGGCGACTCTTCGCGTAGGCCATCGTCGTCGGGAGCGGCAGGAGCTATGCCCATATTTTCCAAATGGTTCTTGGCCACACCTAGGTTGAACTCTAGACTTGTAGGGCCTCTGAAGGTCGGCCTTCTTGACATGCTCTTTCTGCGAGTGGCCTCTGGAGAGGGGACTTGGTCGTGCTGCAGGATAGATTGGTGCTGCAGGAAAGGATCTATGGGTGGTTGTTGGGTATTGAGGTCTGCGCGTAGGGTGTTCATGCTGGCGAAGAGGGCATTGACTTGGTCTTGCAGCGAGGCGATCTGGTTGGACATATTCCTGTACTCATCGGTATCTTTGAAATTCGAAGTGCAGCAGTTGGGTGCGTAGACGCAGTCAAGAGCGAGGTTGCCGCATCGCTGACACGGAGTCTGGCCATTGCATTTGATCTTTCGTCGCTTGCATTCGTTGCTTGTGGGCGTCAGTGTGTTGTCTGTATGGTGACGTGTGCAAGATTGGAGGCTGGGAATTGATGAATGAAGAGTGTAGAGTGGTCGCGTACCAGGCTATCGAAATGTAGCGATTGCGCTTTGCGCGTTGCTGCTGCTGTTGCTGGCTCTCGTCGCTCTTGCGCTTGCCGCTGCTGTTGCTGTTGCTACCGCCTCCATCCTGCACCGATACAGGAGACTCGTCCTCGAGCGCCATGGCTGATGTCTGTCAAGTTGTTTTAGTCTTTGTTCCCTTGACCTGCTCGCAACCCACCGGAACAGATGCACCGAGCGTTCAAGCGTTCCTTCCTTCAGCTGCGGAGAGCAGCACCAAGCAAGATCGTCACTCACAGCCTTGCGGGGAAAGGGACCCGCCCTAACTTTTTAGCTTTGCGAAGCAATCGACTTTTTCCCAATTCAGTAAGACCGCCCGTCGTTCAAGAAAGCCCACCGTCTCGCACCTTCTTCTTCATCATCAGCCAATTCTCTGCCACGAGTCAAGGATCTCGCTGTTTCGCTTGAGCTTCATATAGGCCCGATCCTTCCCATGCAGTCAACATTCCAAAGCTCGCATGTGCACTCAAACGACTCAGGGCTCAAATGCGCCTACATGACGAGGCCCTGTGGTTGGGACGCTCCTTGGCCTCCGATTCGCCCATGCCTGCTTGGGACTAGGTCAAGATCTAAACCCTTTTGTCAACTCACCTACTCTAACGTAAGCCCCGATGTCCTCGGTCCCTGTGCCAGATGTCCACACTCATCGGTTTTCCCACACCGATCCAACATCCAGTAAACCCTTTGTAGTTTGCACACCGGAGCTGCCGGGCCTAGTGAACCGATTTTCACAAGGCTATGACCCTTCCGACAACTTAAACATTGCCAATCACCATCAAACTGCTTTCTGAGGCCATGTTGAGCCTCATGTCTCAACCTCTCAAATTCGCATGAGTCCCGTCATATTCAATCTGATCTGTACTCATCAATCAGACCCTGCAGCAGCCCACCTTGTCTGTTTAATCTAATCCCACCTACGTCCAATCCATTCAGTACCATGCCTTGGGGCTACCAGAGGCTGATATGACCTCGCAACAACGTTTCACCTTCGTCAATGTTACCGCTCCCCAAGAGGCTGCATCGGAAGGGAACAAAAAGCGCATTCGTAGTGCGGCCGCTGCCTCGGGATGGGCATCAGGCGCGCGCCCTAAGATCCACCAAAAACTTCCCGAGACGGAACAACTCCCTCGATTTTCTTATCCGGTCGACCTAAAGGCTTTGTATGAAGCACCAGACAAGCCAAACGTTGCTCCTGCTCTCCAATTAACCGATGGAAAGAAGGGCTCGGGTGTTTCTGAGCCAGAGGTTGCACCTGCTTCGCATCATTATTCTGATCGAAAGTTCATCTGGGAGACGAGTCCTTCACGAAAAACGACTACCGCCAAGTCTCGTGCTACCGAAGTCACGGATGAATCACCAGTGCAATCCAACACAAAACGAAAACGAGCAGCACGCAGCAGTCAGACATCGACGTCTCGCAAACGAGCACCAGCGAGTTTGTCCTCGGCCTCTACTTCTTCAGTCTCTGCTATCGCAAGCCCTACGGCATTGGTCTCGTCATGGATATCATCAGTACAGTCTCCAGGAACAAGCTTGACTACTCCGAATTCCGCACTCATCAGCCCTCACGACCTGGGCAGCGGCATTCGTGACGCATTCAACTGTTATCCTGTCAACAGCCAACCTTGGTATGATCGAGTATTACATCACATGTTGACCGTCTTTGCGCCTCGCGGCTGGCCCGCATTACGCATCTCCAATGAACAAGGACTGAAGTGGGAACAGTTCATGACCCAACACGCTCTCGCGGACTCTGCTCTCTTCAACGTCCGACTGCTCTTTGCGTCCGGCGACTTGATACGACTGAAAGCTCTGCCGCCTGAAACGGCGCTCTGGTTACGTGATCAAGCAGTCAGGTCCATAAACGAAGCTCTGAACGATCCCGTCCGCGCCATCAGTGATCCGTTGATTCTTGCCGTCGGTCGCATCGCCCTCCATGAGAGCATGTACGGTGACAGGAGTGCCGCCAATCTGATACACCGTCCTGCCCAGCACCGAATGATCATGATGAGAGGAGGCATGAGTGCTCTGGACTTCCCAGAGCTCGTCAAGAGGCTGATGCGATGGGCTGACAGGGTCATGTCAATACAGTCCGATACACCCAGGTTCTTGCCTGACGATGATCGATCATTCTCCATTGACCAGAGTGTCGAGGTTCTGGAGAAGTGGGTTCCACAGGAAGGGATGACCTTACGACAAAAAGTGCGCACTTGATATATCCTGCCCCATGTACTAACGACAGTCAACAATACCTATAGAATATTACAGTTCATTTCACATCTAACTCATATTGAAAGTGAGCCAGCCGTCTTGACATCGCCCCAGATACAGAATGTCCCAAATACAAAATCCCCGTAGACTTATATCTTTACGTGACCGTGACTAGGAGAAAGGCAGAAGTGATTCGGGTAGCTGGAGCACACATTCCATGAAGTTTGGCCCTATTTCACATACTCCTAACTATGTAGTGATTGTCGCTTTCCAATCATGATACTCCGATCTTGATGAACGCTTGATTCCATATGCGCAAAAATATTGAGACTAGAAGCAAAAGTAATGTCGCAGCCGTGAATCGAACACGGGGCTCGTGCATGGCAAGCACGAATTTTACCACTAAACCACTGCGACTAGTTTATGTCGACGTTTCCAATGTGTCAAAATATAATCCACACAAAGGGGCTAGCCTAGTTGGTTCCACCGTAGACAGGAGCAGCAATCGCGATTCACAGTCAAACAACAACCATTCCAACTTTCATCACGCGAATTAACCACCGAACTTTCGTTTTATCCTTCTCAACACATCTCGTCGTTTTCCGAATCCGAAAATACGTCACCCTCAACTTTCGTCCAATGGAGCCTTTGCACCTACCAAATCTCGAGGAAAAGACGCTGGCCATATTCGACAGCCTTGCCAGCCAGGAAAAGATATTCTATGAAGAAGCCCCGTCTGAATTGATTACAATCAAGGGCTTTGATGTAAGTCGAGCCGCCTTTCTTCAATCAAGAACAGTTTTCGTCCATATCATGGCCCAGACTGGTTTACTGACTATACCACCAGTTCCAATTCATCATCGCAGGCATACTGAACAAGAAGCCCATCCTTCCCGCCAATGCATCAAGTAGAAAAAAAGCCGGTGGTCCATTCATCAACCCGAATCCAGAAGAAATCGTGACGGAATTGGGCTCTACACATCGTCTCCTGGTCAACAAATGGGGTATATTTCGACCAATGACTGTGATTCCAACCACACACTACGCCCTCCAAACCGATGACTTGGACATGTCAGATATCAATGCAGCATGGTCTGTTCTGAAAGCCTTCGAGACGCCGTCGTTGATCATTTACAATTGCGGTGTCAATGCTGGGTCGTCGCAGGGACATAAGCATACGCAGGTGTTTCCGCTTCCTGAGCATGCGTTGTGGCCTTCGAGGGCTCACTCTTATGATGGTCTGTCATCTATCCTCAAGTCACATCTCAAGCGAGCTCGCTGACCTTCTCAGACGTCTCTATAAACATAGCAAATGTGCCATTCAAGCACTTTTCTATCCGTCTCCCCAGCCACGCCGACACAAAAACGGCATATGAAGCATACCTCCGCCTTCTGGAGCTGTCGCGTGAAACGCTAGCGAGATTGGGTGAGGGCAGCAGAGATTACAATGTAGCCATGACCGCGGACTGGATCACCGTTATACCTCGTCGAAGTAGCGAGGGTCCTTACGGAGCCAATGCTGCCGGTATGCTGGGGATTGTGTATCTACCCGATCAACAGGAGCGAGACAGATGGGCCCAAGTCGGATATACAAAGCAGCTTGAGGCTTTCGGTATACCAGTCCACGCTTGAGGGGGTCACAACTTGATCTTCCTGTCCTTATTTTTCTCTCTGCTGATTTCTTCTCATGTGCTATACAGAGCTGTATAAACACAAAGTGTCACGGAGTGAAACGGCCATCCAGCACACGCAACAGGCACTACGCATGCAAAATCATCCATTTCGTTCTTGGGCCCGTATATGAGCAGAATTTGCTCGTGGTAACACACAACGTTTTCAGCACTCGAGCTGGATCCAGTGAAGCCTCGCCAGAGAAGCACTCTCCTCAAGCGAGTACCCCTCTCTCAAAACTATCGTGTATTGTTACAGCGCGTGTATGGAGTGGTCAAGGAGTAAGATGCAATGTCATGTTTGATTCGTATATCATGTTCTCGTAAGCGTAAGGGCTCTGTAGCCACCGCCTTGATCCTCCATAAGCTATACACGTGTAGCGAAGACTTTAACAAACCATCGAGAGTCATCGTGGACCGATCTGCTAATACTCCATGAACTCATCCACCTGGGCGGTCCTGATGTAGTCATCGCACCATCTGCACAACGCCAGGCATCCAACATTGGCGACTTTGCCACAATCGCAGAAGTACTCCTATCATGAATTAGCTTTGGCAGCGCAAAGCCACCCACCAGAACTCACAGTCTTGACGTGCTTGCGTGTCTTGACACCTTCCTCCATCTCCCACTTGTAGATCTCTCTCTTTGAGCGGCGACTGTAAGCCTCAGTCTCCAGCTTGAAGAAACATGGAATACAAAGCCAGCGTTCTTCGATGAATTTCTCGCTCAAAGTGCAGAAGCACCAGTTACCATCCATTTCATGCATTGCGATGATGTCACAGATGGCTTCCACATCTACATCTCCATCACCGTCGTCCAGGTCTGGTCTGCAGTCTGTGCAGAAACGGCGCTCGCGAGGCTCGCCAGCAAGAAGAGCGGCTCTGATACCTTCGATAGGGAAGTTGCCTGAGTGGAAGTCGGGGCACTCGCCGCAATGGTCGGCATGGCAGAGGCGAACAGTTTCGATGACAGATGCGAAGTCGGCTTCCTGAGACTCCCAGTGCTCGGCGTCGTTCTTGCAACAGGGCAGGTCATCCAGGTACGTGATGTGGTAACGGCAATTCTGATCGTAGTTAGTAGTTGCTCTCTCAGGGGTTCCTTTGCACCGATCTCAAAAACATCGCGCATTTCTGCAGCATGGATGCCCCTGAACCGACAAGGGGGAGAGGGGCACTTACGTTGCAGACCACGGCATGGCAGCCATCGCAGGGCTCAGATACTATGCCTTCGCACTCCACCTGGGCCTTGGTGACGTCTCCCTTCCAGTGTCCAAAGCACTTTGCTCTGGCCTCGATGCCCTTGCCGTCGCAGAGGGCACGGTCCTTGATCCTGGTGTAGATTGTCTCGTCATCGGTGAGGTATGTCTTGATCTCCCTGCATGTAGAGGTGAGGTGGATGATGTCGGCCGAGGATAGCTGGTCGGTGACCATGATCATAAGCTGGTATTGAGAAAGGACCTGAATGAGGGGCGGGACCGAGGCCTGTGGTTTGGGCTGGCGCTCGAAGTTGAGTCTGCCCTGAGTCTTGGGCACGACAGGAGCCTTCTTGGTACGCTTGGGAGGCATCGTAGCTGTCAGACCAGGCTGGAAGTATACACCGACTATGATCAGTGCGGCAACCGATAAGGAGATGGCCGGTAATAGTATTGCAGTAACGAGCGAGTTCTGCATTGAAGCGTGGTGCAGAAGCATGTGCATCAAAGAGAAAGCCATCTGCGCGAAGGTGCGACTCGAGTCCAGGCAGCACATGCTTGATACTTGATTTAGAGAAGGAGCGTTGTTGGCCTCAGGCTGCCGCGATCGACTTCCGACCGCGTGCCTGCCACTTTCAGTATCGCCGAAGAACTCGGGCGGGCGTCCCAACCGAGTCCGGAATATTGTTTCTGTCAGTACTGTCCGGTGCCTACTTTTGGTTAGATTGAATGATACTCTGTGCCTTCTCTGACGCTTATAGCGATACTTGCACGTATGATAAGGAGATTGATTGGCGGCTTGTCTTCGACGAAACATCTTTATTAAGTGGTCTTCTACTCGAACAAAAGTTCAGCCTATTAGTTACTTTCCGTCGCATGCGAGCGTCGAGTAAAAGTTTGTTCATGTAATATTCGTCAATGAGAAAAGGGAACTGCAAGCCTGCTGTTCAATGTCTCCACCATTGCTATATGATCGTCAGCATCATGTTGTCTGACTGGAAGCAAAGCAAGACGTACCCTCATTTCTCCCACGGCAGCATTTGCAGCGTCTGCACCCAAAGTGGCACCAAATCCCCACATCTAAAGGGTCGAGTTAGCATGATTCTAACGACAAGAAACCCATGGACCATTATAGGGCCAGCAGGACCAGCAGCAAACGAACCCATCAGGGCGTCGCTCAACAACATATCTGCAATGAGCTCGCTACATTGAGGTGTAGATTCGAAGCTGAAACCACCATCTGGGAGACCTTTGGCTTATTTTGTGTACTCTCAACTTACCATGGCGCTTGCGGCTTGACCACCGTACATGCGAGCGTAGTGATGGCACTCATGCTTCTTGCTTTCATGATGGAACATCCCACGGTCTTGCTGTGGTGTGTCTCTGTCCGAAGGTGCTGTGTAGAAGCCAGGCGCTTGAGTCGACATTATGGAAGAATGTGTAAAGGATAGCTTTTGAGACCTTTGAGTATAAGATTAAGATGGTATGTCTAGCCAAGCAGATAGAAAGTGTCAATATCGAGGTCGCCGGTGGCTGGAGTGCTTGTCTCTTATAACGTCACATGAGGTCAGAGCTTCTACTGCTTGACTTCTCAGCCGCTACCGGTCATGCCGATCGCTAATGTGGGGTCTGAACTCAAAGGAGAAGACAACCTATCTCGCGGTAAACCATTCGATGGGGTGTGTTGCTGACTCTGTTTGTGTTTTGGCAGTCTTTCGTGCCTGAAACCTTCTGCCACTTCTCCTCACGCAGCTCTCAACGCATGAAAAGTCATCGGCCACATAATAGATGATGCTAAACCAGAGATGCACAACCATCGAACTTTGCCAATGAATTGTTGGGAATGCTGCTAAAAGACTGGTGTGACATAACGGAGAGGTGTGCGGTGAACTGGTTGTGGTAATCCCAACTGGATGATACAAATCGTGCATACTTTCGTGGTTGAGATCACTCGTCGTCGTCGTCTTCGTCGATGACCCTCCTTCTTTTGGCTCTGCCGGCCTGAGGAATGTCATCGTCTTCGCCTTCTGCGTCCTCGTCGTCTTCATCGGGACTTGCACGCTTAGGTGCACGCTCTTTAGGTCGCCTATCCTCGACGATGCCATCGTCCTCATCCTCATCATCGTCAACAGCTTCCTCTTCGTCACTACCGGCGATGAAGTCGTCCTCTTCGTCGTACTCGTCGTTGCCAAAGTTGCTCTTCTTGCGACCAAAGTCTTCATCCTCGCTGTATTCACTGTTGCGGCGTTGGCGCCTCTTAGGCTTTGCTCTAGCTCTTTGGCGACCACCACCGCCAAGCTCATCGTCTTCGAGCATGCCAGCAGTGAGACCACCGCCATAGCCCCTCGAGCCAAGACCCGCGCGACCAAGTGCACGTCCGTTTCTCTCGCGCTCTCTGGTTTCGGCTGCTTCTCTTCGCTTGCGAGCACGATCCTTTTCTCTTTCTGCGACCTCGGCCTTCTTCTTGGCCAGCTCGGGATCTTCGTCAATGTTGAGAACTTCAATACCGCCTGCGCTGCTCTTGTTCTTGCCTTGCGAAATGGCAGCCAGCGAGTTTTGTAACTTCTCCAGTGCATCATCGGTCGTATCAGCGGAAGGAAGAATCGACAGGCCAGCAGTAATTTTGTGAGTGACGCGAAGGAGACCGTTAGAAGGATCAGGGACAGTCAAATATGTGTATGAGTCGTTGGCGTGATCCTTTCTACCAGGTCTCAGACTTGTTGGGGTAGGCTTGGTAGGGTGACGCTGGCGAGGAGCAAGGGGGTTGCCCTCAATTTCGTATTGCTGTGTAGGGTTCGAGGCGAGTTGTAGTGTCAAGCTGCCATCAGACCAGCGCAGAATGCGTGCATTGGACTGAATTTTCTGATCGTCGGAAGGAGAGCGTCTCCAGTGAACAGTGCTGATGGCGGTACTGAAGGCGGAGAAGCCAGGGGCAGCCTCACGCGAGTGATGATCAGTGGTAGGTGGTTGGTAGGTGGTGTGGTGATATTTTCGAGGTTCAATGGACAGGAATTTGGGGATTCTAGTCAAATACATCTAGGACGGTTAGCAGGGGGATGGCGATGAATATCACAAGTCGTACCTCGCCGTCGCTGGGCTCGGGTAGATGTTGTCTGCTCATACTCGACTCCTGGATAACGACATTCTGAGTCTCCTGATCGTATTGCTCTGAGGGCATGCGGTCGTGGCGACCCTCGTCATCGCCAGAATCCAGCTCCTCGTCTTCGAGGGTGCGTAGCGGTTCGCTGCAGATTGTCAGCTGAGAGTTGCATAGCGGACGCATGAGGTATCAGCATACGGCGCAGCTTCTTCTTGGTCTTCATCATCTCCGCCATCGCCGAACAGGTCGTCATCGTCCCCCATGTTGGAGACTTCCTCGTCGTCGATCTTTGTGTTGACCAAGTCGGCAAGCGGTCTCTTTCTGGGAATAATGTCGTCTTCGTCTTCACTCAAGTTGTCCGGGGCTGGCTCATCGACAGGCAAGATTGCGCTGGTGACTGCGCCTGGCACATCTGGAGGGGCGTGGTCGCTAGGATCGGTGGGTACTTGGTCCGACATTTTGATGTGTTGTTGCGCTCTGTCTTGTTGGAGAGGAGGTTGAAGAGAAGGCTTAAATAGCGGATGACGAGAGGCAGTGAGTCAAAGCGACAAGTCGAGTGGGATGACTGAGAAGATTGATGGCGACTGGCGCACTCGATGGCTAGCTCAGTGAAAGAGTACCAGGAGCTCATGCTAGCCAAGTTGCGACGCGCAGTGACGGGAGCGAGTAATTGTGTTTGACATTTGAGCAAACGCGCAGCTGAGCGTGGTCCAGGCGTCGCAGCTCGAGCATGTGAAACAAGCAGGGGCAAGCAGGGAGGGAGAGTGAGTTATACAACCTGACTTCTTCCCCCAATCTACTCGACTCCGCTCCGCTTCGTCCCGATTCTCACTCTTCCAGCTGTCTGCGATAGCTCTCAAGAGAGAAGTCCGTATTTGATTCTTCTCATCCCAACGAGACATCCCTTTGAGAGGGCTCCAGCGTAATCATGGCTTCTTGGATTTCCAATATGTGAGTGCTTCCGGAATGCTCCCTTGTGTCACTCGAAGTCAATGCCTTTCATTCTTCTGTTGTCGCGTGTTATTTCTTCCAGAAAATGTGGCCAAGAATGCCTTGCTTCCTGTTCACTCTCTGGTATAAACATTGCCCCGACTGAAGACACATGGCAACGCCTGGAAGGATTCACTCCACCCCTCACACGCATTGGCTGTATCCGACTTCCTCTCTGTAAACAAAGCTGACACGTCGAATTCCAGGCGTGGCTTTGGCCGCCAAAGCAACAAGACACAACAACCCAAGCCCAACACTCCCTCACCAACCATGCAGAGCCCAGCAAACCTCGCTCCTGGCTCTTCGCACCAGATGCCTTTATCGCCAGGCTTGTCGGCCACCGCCATGTCGTTCGAGAGCAGAGAACCCACCAACGACTCCCTCAACCACAACCAAAGACCGCCCTTTTTCTTCCGCGAGCAATACGCCAACCTGATTGTCAAAGGTAATTTCATGACTCTCGCAGCAAAGCCCGTGCTCGTGGAAGAGGGTGAATGGCTCGCACATCAGAGTAAGATAGACATACCCACAGAAAGAAGGCACACCACTGATACAACACCCTACAGTCGTCGAACAGAACCGCCTACTAGACGGTATGCTCAAGATCATCCAAGAAGCCGACCGTAACACGGGCGTCTCAATCTGCAACCAACAAAGCTGCCCAGCCATGAGCGCCGGCGCCATGACCTACACCTGGCTCGACGCCAAACGTGAAAGCGTCCGCGTCCCCGCTCCCCAATACATCTCCTACGTCCAAAAGTGGATCGCCGGCAAAATCACAGACCCCTCAATCTTCCCCACCGACACCTTCATCAGCGCCCCTCCCTCGCTCTCCGCTTCAGATCCAAGCAACTGGCTGGGCAAGGCCTCGGGCTTCCCTCCTCAATTCGCAAATGACATTCGCAACATTTACCGCCAGATGCTGCGTTGTTATGCTCACATCTACCACGCTCATTGGCTTGAGTTCTGGCATTTGGGCGCTTACAAGGAGTTGAACACCTGCTTCATCCATTTCGTCAACGTAGGAAGACTGTTCAATCTGTTGGGTGACAAGGAGTTGGAGCCCATGGCCCCTCTGCTCGACATCTGGCTCGAGAAGGGATGGATGGCTCGTCCTGGAAGCTCGAGCGGTCTGAGCACAAAGTCTAGCAACCAGTCTCAGCAACAACAGCAGCAGCAGCAGCAGCAGCAGCAGCAACAACAACAACAACAACAGCACCAGTGATCGATGGCTGCCTGGAAGGAAGGAGACGAGAAACGAGACTTGAGGAGCGTTCAGATCTCGTAACAGCATTGCAATCATGTTCTTGCCCGGAGTTTTGGGAAATGGAGTTTCAACAGGGCATTTCTGGGGGAATCAAGCAAATCCACAGTTCTCATTTTGGAAAAGAGAGAGAAAGAGAAAGAGAGCAAGATGCATTTCCAAAGATAGCACAACTTATACAGAAAGCAGACACTGCTCAGGAAGCCTCGTGTCTTTTGTTCATAAAGTCCTTACATTTCTGTGCAAAAGAGACGTAATCGTCTAAACGCACTTGTTGACTTGCACTTCACCTCACCGCTTCGAAAGGCGTTTCAAACAGTATTTAAGGAGCCGTAAAACATTCGAGTTCTGATCAAAAAAGGGAGGTTATGCATATTTAGCAAAAGCAGAGAAAATAAAGAGAAACCACGACAACAAAAACGCCTCCCCCTTCCGCCAAAATAGACATTCAACATCTGGGTTAGTTTTTTGTCCCCCTCTCCCTTCCCTTGCCCTCTCTCGTCTTTCGTCGACGATGAGGTAAAGGTCGTCGAAAAGAGGTCATTGTGCTTCTCATCGTGACACTCTTTTTCTCGTCATTTCCATTTCCATTTTCTTGTTTTTCGCTTTTCTGTTGACTTTGTTGTGAGGTTTGGTATCGAAGTTGTGGTCGCACGTGGGGGCAGAGATACCCGTGTGTATGAAGGGCCGGAGAATAGGAGGTCCACGATCGTAAAGAGACGGAGAGGAAAAGAGGTTGAGAGACATGAATTGAGGCGCGGCAGAAAACGGACACAAGGTTCAAGCTGGGGATATTGTCTACTGGTGGCCAGCCTTGCGGAGCGAGTTGCTCAACCATTCCAGACCCTCGTACAGACCGTCACCAGAAGTGGCGCAGGTAGATTGGATGTACTGTGGATATGTGTTAGACGGAGGAAGGCCGAGTGAAGATGTGACCATGGACTTACCCAGGCGCGCTGTCTCAAGCTGTGCAGACCAAGCTTGTCGGTGATCTCGGCGGCGTTCATGGCGTTCTGGGAGAGGGCTGTTAGCTTGGGACTTGTAGTGGTCAGAACGGCAGTAACTTACGGGAAGATCCTGCTTGTTGGCGAAGACCAGGAGGAGAGCATCTCTCAGCTCGTCCTCGTTGAGCATGCGCTGCAGCTCCTCACGGGCCTCGACGACACGGTCACGATCGTTGCTGTCGACGACGAAGATGATACCCTGGGTGTTCTGGAAGTAATGTCTCCAGAGGGGACGGATCTTGTCCTGACCACCGACATCCCAGACGGTGAACTGGATGTTCTTGTACTCGACGGTCTCGACGTTGAAACCTGTAGGCAAGCGCTCAAGTCAGCTTCTCGAGTCGAACGGATAACGATGGACGAAGACACGGACCAATTGTGGGGATGGTGGTGACGATTTCACCGAGCTTCAGCTTGTAGAGAATGGTGGTCTTTCCGGCGGCATCGAGACCGACCATAAGAATTCTCATCTCCTTCTTTCCCCAGAGACGGTCGAACAGACGCGAGAATGTGAGACCCATGTTGGCTGTGTTGTAGATAAAAGTGTCGTGTGGGTGGTGGTTATATGACGGAGCGGCCTGATGTAACAATCGAGTCGTCAGCGGAGGTTCTTAACCAAGTCGAGAATTGAACGTTGCAGCTCTTTGTACGAGGCCAGGTGGAAGTGAATGGCAGACAGGCAGCAACTTCGCATTCGATGAAGCGCAACTTGTCCACAAGACATGACACCCCTGATGATGCGCACTCGACCGGAGGAGCCGGTGCGCGCCTGACGATACATTTCGCGCTCGTCCGGGCATGGTTCTGGTGCAACTTACGGGAAAAGTGACACTGGCCGTCGAAGATAGAAGCACAGAGTCTTGTATGGACAGTCGAAGGGGGCAATAACAAGAAGCCCCATCTCCAGCTTTGGAAGTTGCGGTTGAGAGGGATCGTCACGTGAAGCGCCAAGCAACACCTTCCATCTCCCTGTTTTCGCTGACCCCTTGGTGCTCGACGAAACTGGATTCGTGGCCCCGTACCAATCTTTGCTCTCCGCCAACCTAGAAGATCCACAATTCGATCTTCGTACATGTCGCGTCGCCATCAACCACTCCCGTCACTGTCGAATTCACTGCCCACTGCCACCTAGCCAGATCATCTCATTAATTGACTGTCAGCACACAATTTCTTCAACGCTTTGTCGCTCCGAATACGGTTGTGAATGAGATTGCGCCAATCTGTTCTTATCGCATCTTCACATGCAAGACTATCTACTATTGTCTAACACGACATGGGTATCAAAAATATCGTTATATAAAATCACATCTCTTACTCTTTTAACACCTCCAACACCCTCAACAAACTCTATGACTGAACCACGCTTTTCTCGTCTGCTGTCGCTTGGCTTTTCGCCTTGTCGAGTTTCACGAATCCAAGGAAGACCACAAGCGCAGCACCTGCCAACCCAACCTCGAGCCAAAACGCATTCTTGTACTTCTGAGCTACCCCCTGGTCCGCTGTCTGAGACACCGTAATGTCTGCTAGACCGAGGGCAATTGCAATACCCAATTGCAGCAGACTGTTGATAAGTGCACCGGCTAAGCCCTGCTGACGAGCAGGCAAACTCGTCGTGATGAAAATGTTGGTGACATTGAAAGTGATGTCAATACCAATCGTGCAGCACACCATGGCTGGAAACACGTATGGCCAGAAATTCTGTCCGCCCACAGGTACGAGAGCGAACAACAATGGCGATATGATCCAGGCAACCGAGGCGATGGCAATGAGTATTGTGCCTGGAAGCAAGTGTAGCACGAAGCCGCCTACGGTCGCAATGATACAACCCCCCACTGCTGCCGGTGACCACCAGGCCACAAGCTGCATTGGTGAGCCTCCCATGATTTCTGACATGTAGTTGGTGGCGTATAGCAGGTATATTCCGCAACCACCATACGTCAACAGCAATGCTAACACAAGGGGCTTCATGTACTTGATCTTGAAGAGTTCCGGCGGGAGCAGCGGCGCTTCAGCAACCCATCCCTCGACATATACTGAGAGACACAGGAAGACCACGCCAATGACCATGGTCGCAATGATGTAGTCGGTCGCCCATTCGTGTGGAGCTCCAGAACTTCCCGTCAAGGCGAAGACGACCAAAACAATACCGACCGAGATGGTGAAAGTGCCGAGCCAGTCCATCTTGATGTTCATCGCGCGTCTCTCGGCAACATCTGAAGGGATTGTCATGAATCCAGCCAGACCGCTGAATGCACTGATGATAGCGCCAATCCAGAAGTACCATCTCCAATTCGCATATTGAGCCGATATACCAGCAAAGAAGATGCCTGCGAAGAAACCGAGAGGTGCCATTGCGCCATAGATTGAGAAAACAAGATTCTTCCTAGGTCCTGGGCGATAGATACTGCCGAGTAACGCCATGCTAGCTGGCAAAAACGCAGCTGGTCCGAAGCCCTGGAATGCACGGCAGACGTCCAGCATGATCTCGTTGGTTGAGAATCCAGCGATGATTGACCATACTACCGTCCAGATGATGCCGCCTACGTAAACAGGGTAGGCTCCGTACATGTCGGCAATTCGTCCAAGTGGTAGTAGAAAGGTTGAGACTACCAACGAGAAAGCACCTGCTGGCCATGTTGTTGACTCTGGTGGTATATCCAGTTCCTTTGCTAGTGTTGGGATAAGGACGATGAATCCAGAAACGTAGAACTCAGACATGAGTTGTGCCATGACGACCGCGAATATAAATCCAACTTCTTGAGCTGTAGTCTTGAATTTTTCGGGTCTTTCTCTTCCTTTCCTTTCCCATCGAGCTTCTTCTGATTCATCTTCTAGGTCGAGAACCGGAGGATGTACCTGGTTACCAAGTGGCGATTCCTCTTTCATCGTGCTGAGTCTGTCCAAGTGCGAACAACAAAGATGAATGAGAATAGAATGAGGTAGTGTATACTCTATCGAAGAGAGAACGTAACGACTACCGCCACAGATATAGGGAGAAAGACACTCCCAAAATGCTTACCAAGAAATGCAATGTTTGAAGATGCCGAGCGAATTACTCATATTTCACCATTTGCCCTACAGATGTTAAGTAAAAGAGGACAACGCAGAATATCGGTCCGGATCAGAATGACGCCCCTGATACCTATGTACATACAGGTTTGAGGTGGAATGGCGTTCCGACTGGCCTGATATGATGACCGTTATGTTCTTTTTTCTTTGCGGAAGGAACATCGCACTCAACTGCCGCTTTGGGAAAGACAAAGTGTCTTGGCGCGATTACGTCGGTGGCCGCGGGCTCCTGCATCAGAAGGAGCATGAATATTTTGCTGCGGAGAGGACAGGCGAGTTCAAGATGAAGGAAAGTCGCACCGAACATCTTTCACAGTCATACGACCGACCACCGAGATAGTTTTCGGAAAACAGAAAGATTTGACATGGTTTGATTGTCCTGAGAGAGCACGTTGAAGATGTTACTCTCAATGGACATGCGTTTCGTCATCAGGAGCATCTTGTGTTTCGACAGCATGTTTCATAGCTTTGCAAAGAAGAGAGAGTGTGTCCACAGTTCTGGTTCGGATCCCCAGGTCCTCGAGTGTCTTCGGGGTGTGTAGGCCAGCTTTTTGATGGTCAAACTCTTATCACTGCTACTCAACCCTCGACCACTCCGTTGCGACTCAGAAAGCTGAGGAGCATGCGTAGCATACCGGTCGTGAAGAGGTTTGACATCCGACACGGCGAGGCTTCTTGAGCAATTTCGCCTCTCATTGGGAGGGGAACGGATTTGGTCTTTTCTCGGACACCGTGTCGTCGGTGGGGTACACGTACTATTCAGGTAATAAAACCTCCGAGACCACTACAGATTATATAAACCTTCGAGGTCGCCCACACTAATGACACGCCATTTCCACCCTTTCTTCATCGTCAAGTCTCAATCATGGCAGCCAGAAACTCTCAAGTCGAGCGATCCGGAGGATACTTTACATCAAAACGACACAACACTACCTACGATCATATCTCACCATTGCGACTGGACATGAGCGAGCGACACATTCTAGTCACTGGCACGGCCTGGGACAGTGGTGTTGGGTATGCTACAGCCACGGCCTTCGCTCGTGCGGGAGCGTCTGCAATAGCTGTGGCCGATTTGCACGGTGTGTCAGACGAGCTCGTGAAGCAGCTCAAGGGTGCTGCAGTGCAAGCCGGACGTTCTGAACCTCTGGTGTTAAGCTATCAGGTTGACATCACAAAACAGGAGAGCGTCCAGGCAATGTACGAAAGTGTCCTGAAAGCATTCAACGGCCGATTGGACGTTCTTGTAAACAATGCCGCCCACATGGAGCCGAACAAATCCACCCTCGAATCAGACCCAGATGTCTTATGGCGGACATGGGAGGTCAACATCCATGGTCTCATCAGCATGTCTCGTGCTTTTCTACCCATGTTGTTATCAACCTCGAGCAGCAGCAGTGGGTTGTGCACCATGATCAACGTAGCCTCATCAGGCGCATTGAGTGCTCGTCCTACCACCGCAAGCTATCGGAGCTCGAAACTGGCAATGCTGAGATGGACCGAATCTCTGGCGCTTGAATATGGTGGGAAAGGTCTCTTGACATTTTGTGTAAACCCTGGTGCCATCAAGACGAAGATCAGTGAAGGAGCAGCGCCCGAAAGTGTTCGCAACTCGTTTCCAGATCAGCCCGAACTACCTGGTGATACGATCACTTGGTTGGCTGCTGAGCGCAGGGAGTGGTTGGCTGGAAGATATGTTAGCTGTCCCTGGGATATGGAGGAGCTCATGACCAAGAAGGACGAGATTGTTGAGCAGGACAAGTTGAAGTTGAGAATGGTGTTCTGATCGGGGAAAATGTGCAAGAGCGCCGAGATCTAGACATGAATTCCATCCTTCTCCTCCTCTGCAGAGGCAAGGCGTAGCTGTCAATATGCTTTCCGCGCTAGGTCTTTGTTGTTCAGAGGACGTGAAGTAGATGCTCTTACTGGCAACACATGGTATCTTTGATTTCCCAACTTCCGTGACAACGACTCACGAAAGAACTCTTTGCATTGAGGCAGTTGCTTCGACTCGAGTGCACGTCCATTGGAGCAGTTAGCCACCGATTGTCCGTCTTTGTCCTGAGATTTACGGCCGCGAGTGCCACTCACGACACTGAGAAGACGCATTTACTCCTATTCAAGGACAATCCCAGAGGTGTGGACGAGGAGACCAGACCAATCCGTGCGACATCAGAATGGTAGAACTTGCAAAGCGCACGACTCATGCAACTACACCAATTCGATCATGCAAGACCACCAGGTCCGAATGCAGGTTTTCTTTCCCTGCTTTTCTCGCAGTAGCCAAATTTTCTTTCAATAGTTCGGAACGACCCTAAGAATAGTTTATCAGGGGTCCATACTGTGACCCATTCTTGGCTGCTCTTCATTCAGTCAGCTCTGCCGACTGGAAAAGTACTTGCTGTCATCCAACAACATCATCAACAAGCGTTCGAGCTCGGCTGTGTATACTGCGTTGTTAGATCCTCCTGGAGCTAGAACGCAAACTCGGCCCATGATCAGATAAGATCCTCGGCGTGTCCGTATCGCTGCCTGATCTGGGAGGCGGAAAGGAGCTGGTGGCTCGAGCGCGACCGTCGCTCTCCTTCTCCACCACGGGCCTCGATGCTCGTCGACGATCAAAAGAACTCCCCTTCGCCTACTCTGCCTACGACCCCGCCTTGGCTCTCAGCAGCAGCGAAACCTAAAATCAACAAAGAGGAACATACAGATTATTAGGCGACCTGTGCCTGTCTTCTTCGTTTTGAAACATAACTTGTCATTCTTGCTTCTATCACTGCGTCACGAACATATTCTAACGTCTAAACCATGGTCGGCGTGCCCAGGAGTACTGGATGCGCGACATGCGTGTCAAGACGCATCAAGGTACATCATCATCCTATGGAACACTTCCCGGACCCTTTCCATCTGACCCGGTTCTCGAGTATGACAGTGTGATGAAGGACGGCCGACTTGTCAAAAATGCGAAAAGTCCGGACGCGCATGTCCGGGTTATACCCGTGAACTCCAATTCAGACACAAAACAGTGACAACTGTGTCGAAACGAGAGCGGCCGCAGATGATCAGTTTCGTGGACTCGTCGTCGTCAGGGGAATCCAGCCGCAGTAACAGCAGTAACTCGATAGAGATTCGCAGAGATTCTGCCGTTGCGACAACACCACCAGAACCGGAGATAAAGTCACTGCACACACCTCGAGTCGAGCAACTGCAGTGTATGGCAGCATTGATAGATGGATTTGCACCACCGTCAGCAGAACCGACCCAAGGACCTTCCATGATACGAGACTGGCTTTCCTTTGTCTACTTTCGTATCGGATCAACCGCGCCCCTAGATCTGGCCATGCGCTCAGTCGCTTGCATGCAGTTTGGCTTGCGGAGAAAAGACTCGCGAATGATCAATGTCAGTCGAACCTACTATGGTGGCGCACTCCAAACTTTGCGAAAGGCTCTCATGGCTCCTGGGACGGTACAATCAGATCTACAGAGTACGGTGATGTTACTCACATTTTATGAGGTAGAGCTCTCGCGGTCCGTGTTAGATGCTTCGAGCTAATATCTTAACCTAGCTCATGTCGAACCGAAAAGAGGATGAGTGGGTACGGCATTCTGGCGGCTCTGTCGAGATGATGCGAGTACGAGGTCCAAGGGCATACAGAGACAGGAAGAGCTTCGACTACTCCATGTATCTGGTATGCCGATATTACATCGTGAGTCCTTTCAGTCGAAACAGTCTATTCCGTCACTGACCTTAGCAGGTCATGGAAGCCTTTTACAAACGCAAAGCTTGCTTTCTTGACGACCCGGAATGGAACACCCTGGCCCACGATCCTGATTCAGTAGAGGGAGACATCCGAGAGTCCATGTTCCGCATCCACGTCCAGATACCAGGATTGATCCGGAATGCTCAAAGGACTGCGGTCGGGCAGTACGACGCTTTCGAACTCATACAGAAGACCGTCGAGCTACGGACGACCGTCAAAAGGCTCTACGACCAATGGATAGTAGCCTTGAAAGCCACCGGCGGCATGCCAATCGAAATCCCAGGCGAAGACGAACTGTTTCCCACCGTATACCATTTCAACAACCTGGCAGTCCATGGCTTCATGTCGCAACACTGTTCGACAATAATCCAGCTCAACTCAGTCCTAATCCAGTGCGGCCTTCCAGGGAAAGATGAGTTGATACAAGAGTGCCGGGAACAGGCCGAGCAGCTCTGCAAATATGTGCAATTCGCACAAGGACGTGTTTTGGGATCCATTCTTTTGCATTTCTGGCTCATCACAGCAAAAAGGCATGCCGAAGAGAAATATCAGGACTGGATAACCGCCAAGCAAGCAGCAATCCAAAGATGAAGGGCGTTTTCACGACAGCATCACCAATCTCAGAACAAAGACATTTCCACAGAACACTTTCGAGTTGATGGAATTTCTTGGGAAAACAGTCGCATGACCAGATCAAAAGGAAAATAGGGAATCTCTGTACTCATAATATACTACCCATCCTTCTACTCCACCTCCCCGGCATTCTCCGGATCCATGCGTAAACAGCGTCGTGGCTTAGCATCTTCTCTCGCTAACATTACTCAATGCGGAAGCATTCTGCGAACCCTATTCGAAACAAACAACGACCACTCCCACGGATACCATTCACTCTTTCCAGCGGCTCTTAGGTTTTCTTCGTGCGTATGAATCAATTTGTTTCGAGGGGGAAAAAAACCACCACGCCGTTTTGGTGGAATCATGACATACCATTATGATCACTATGAGGAACAGTGTCGTTCATGGCTGAAATCATTGGGCAGTCACAGTAGACATCTTCTATGTTCGGTGTTTCTCAAGTGTGTGACACAAGACGCAGACTACTTGACGCAATGCAAGATGCTTTGTAGATCATCCAGGTTCCGATGAGATGGGTTTATTGGCAGACTTTCATTGAATCTCTTTCTGTGAGACAAAGATTTGTGTATTCTGATGCGGACAATCGTGAATGACTTGATCCATTGAGATACTACAAACGTTCTCGACTACTTTCAAAGAGCTCTCTGTGGGAAACATGAGCGGATCAGCCGCTGCAGCATTGTACGGTACTTTGCAAAGCGGGAGAGCAAACATTGAGAGCGCGGCACTCTGCAAGCAAATTGACATTGTGAACCCTCATCCTTGTAGAAATAACAACTCGTGTAGCAATGATAACAGACAACAACCCGGTCAAAAGCAGCAGCAGCCTATCATCCCTGCACCGGCACACCTCTTGCCACATCACTGACCTGCCTCTTGTGTCTCAAACGACTCTCAATCAACTCAATCGCAGCGACTGAGTATTTTCTCTTGTTTCCGTTGTTCTGCCCCTCCTCTTCAGCCCTTGCCGTCGGCGATATGGGTGTCATCTCAGCAGCGACTTGCTCACTCCAATCAGATGGCGAAGACCAGGTTGGTTGCCTGAACAGTGGTACGGCGTTGATCGGGCGGCTGGGAGTGGGAGGATTGGCTTTGGCAAAGACGAAGGGGCTGAACGGCGGAGCGAGAGGGCTGATGAGTTTATGCGTTGCCTTTGGAGTTGGAGTAAAGTCTTCAGCGGTCGGACTCAAGGATACTCTTTGAGTCGGTGCAGGAGTCTGTCCGAATTGTGTGTTGATGGTCAGAGGAAGAGGGTGTTGGATCTCGTGAGAGAAGACGTGGTTGCTGTGGTCTTGAGTCAAGTCAAGGTCAAAAGGGTGTGCGTACAAAGCTGGTTCAGAGAAGCCAGAATCTGGACTTGTGGAACGCGCCTCATGTTGGTATGTTTCTTGTGTGGGCGTCGTGCTGTTGTCCATCAGGGAATCAATATGTACGTGTTGAGCATTACCATATAAATCTGCTTCCCACGAAGCGTCGGTGTGCATCTGAGCAATGCGTGCCTGGCAGAGCGACAGAGATTGTAGCAACTGTTGCAGAGCGCGTTCCAACTCTTTGAGGTATCGTTCTTGTGAATTGGATACCCACTTGGCTTTCCTTCTGTCATACCGTTTCGTTTCTGGATTGGCTAGTGTTCGTTGAGCTCGTCGGAGTTGTCGTTCTATATCTACGGAGTGATGCTTGAGTAGATCGATCTCGTTGAAGAGATAAGTCTGCTGAGCCCAAAGAGTGTTGTATGGATCGGAGTATGCCATTGGAGTGAAGAGATAGTCTGTCGAGGTTGCTACGAATTACTCGCAGTGGCGCTGCGTATTGTGCAATACTGAAGATGTAGAACAAGTCGTTGCTTATGCTGCTAGTCAAATCGTCCTCTACGACAGAGATCAACAACAACTCGCAAGTCTGCTCTTTCGTAATCCGCAAGCCAACACTGGAAGTGAGATCTATACTGTGGAGAGCGGATACTGAATCCATATGTCCGGCATAGGAAAAGACCTTTGATTGTTGATCGTGGCTTGCAGCCAAGCGACGAATTCTTTCATCTTGTGGACGGCACCAGAAGGATATCGTTTGTGGTCGATGGCAGTGACATCAATCGCAATAAGCGGACGACAAAGGATCTGATGGTTTGGGGACTAGTCAATGATGGTATTGTCAGTGTTATACAGACAGACTCTCTGTGCAATGACAAGTCGCATCGTGAAGGAAGTCTGAAAGGACATCGTAGCTACAATTGCAGGAGGCTTGAAGAACGAGGGTTCTTGACTTCATTCACGCAAGAGGACGCTGAGCCCACTATTTTCGAAGACAGCACCTTCTAGGGCCAAAACAAAGAAAGCCAAGACAGGGAGGAGCAACGTGGGTGATAGTAGAACGACAAAGGCAACCGCATTCCACAGCCAATGCGGAGTCGTGTACAAGCGATGTCGGCAGTGAAGAATACCAAAAATAGGAAGGGCCACTATGGACTTTTACCTCTTCATCAGACGTGCGGTTGGTCGTGGAACAAACATGATGAGTTCGCTGAGTACGATCGTCAATGGAGAGGGGGTCCAGAAATCTTCTTCAGACACGCTCGCGCTTCTCCCGAACACCTGTCCCGATACATGAGTGTTTTGCATCAGCCTTTGAGCTCGCTGGATACCAAACTTCGCGTGGGTGGTCTTGCATCAATGCAAATCATAACACAACTTCTGCATTGCGTCAACGATATCGCACCCCAGCACGAATGCAGCAGATGTCCACCATTGCGGACCTCTCTCGACCCTTCTATCGCTCAAGTGACATATGATGCCTCTTCCTACCTCATTGTATAGCCCCTCAAAGAACAAGCCGTAGTCCACCGGACCTACCTCTGAGATATTTCATATGCTCCAAATTCTTCAGGTCCTATCTTCGTTCTTGTAGATACGTCGACCATCCCCGGCACTCTTTCTTGACATCACTGATAGACCTGGCCGGATGCACGAAATCTTCGGAACTCGCTGAGTCGCGCTGCTTCGGACTTGGAGGAGGCTCGCGTCGGAGTGGGCAGTCGCGAGTGCGGTACGGAATATGGTTGAGTATTGGCGAATCCGTGCTACATCACCACGTGTAAGGTGGTAGTAAACCTTGTACTTCTCTATCAGCGATTCGACATGGATGGCTGAAGCTGTAGTATCGAGACAACTGCCACGCCTGAGGACCCGACACGGCCATCGTGTCGTGCATGGTCTGTGCTTACTCCAACCACCTCTCCAAGTTTGCGACACGGTGGCAGAATTGTTATGATGCTGGCTCTTATCTATAGATCTGAATGATTCTTATAACACAAAGGACTCTCTCTCTCTTTCCAATCCCTCCCAGTGAGACATCAACATGGCGTACCAGATCAAGGCGACATCGCCCACACTCAAGGATGTGAGGGCTCCCGGTTCATGATCAACTACCCAAGTTTCATCTGACGAATCGGGGTTAAAAAATCGGCACAGTGCGACAACTGGGTCATGTCAGCATCATCGTGTTCATGGTCCATGGGCAATCTGCGGGTACTCACATCGTCACCCACAACGTGCTGGGCGAAAGCGTCGTGGCTACTGGAGAAGAAGAAGAGAGGTATGATGGAGTCATCGACTGACTTATAGAGGTCGAGCTCGAGATCGATTGACTTGCGATGTTCGACATGGATCTGCCTGTATAGCTGGATGACACTGATGAGCGCCTCGACGGCGAGGTTGAAGAACGCTTGGATGACGAAGACCCGGAACGGACAGAGGTCAATAACGAAACACGAGCGGAAGACGACGTTGAATAAGAAGACGAGAAAAGCACTGAACTCATGCTTTGCGTTGACGAGAAGGAGGAGAGTATGGAGCTTGTGCTCTGTGTTGAAGATGAAATCGGTGCGTATGTGAAGGTCAGACTTGGTGAGGGAGTCGCAAAAGATGGCGGAGGAGGCACGAAAGCCGTTGTTGCTGGTGGAGGTGGGCAAGACGACGTCAACGGATGTGGGCAGATCATGCCTCCCGAACCAGCGCTGTGTGAGGGCGGCACTGGTGGCAGCACCGATTGTGGTGTAGCAATGGAGGTCGACTGATATGAAGGAGGTGCCAGTGTCGCCCCGCAAGTACACGTCGGCGCACAAGTGCATACAGACGTACATGTGCATGTGAACGACGACGCATGGTTGCAGTATGCACTTGAAGAGACCAAAGACAATATCGGGTTCCCGGGTGACAGGATGGCTGCAGATGGGGGCGGAAGCATCAGAGAAGTTGTTGATGGCTTGGGAGGTGACAACGTCAAGGTTTGCGGTGGGACTGGTAGTGGTGGTGGCTGTTGTGAAGTTGAAGATGATGGCAATGGAGATGATATTGCGGGCTGTGGAGAAGACAGAGGCAATGATTCAGCTGATGACGAGGCAGCTAGGTATGTACTCTGTGCAGACGAAGGCGCTGGTGGCTGTATTGCTGAGGAAGCCCTTGAGGTTGCATTCTTGATGATGTCTGCTGCCTGTCTGATCGTCAGCAACTGTACAGCAGGTCAAGCATTCCAACTTCCTACCTTCTCGGCAACACCGTATACCACAGCCTGTAGGTGGCTCGCAGGTATGACAGGCATGATTGAGGCGTCGACTATCCTCAGGTTTTGAGTACCATAGACCAGCAATTGTGGATCCACGACTCCTCCCAGATCAAGAGGCAGCATGGCGCATGTACCACTCGGATGAAACTCTGTTTGGATATTGGCTTTGATGAACTGCAGTATCTCCTGGTCGGTCGCGTTTGGTCTGGGATTGAGTTGCAGTGGCTCCAACAGTTTCATTGACGTCGTCCCGAGTACCTGTCGATTGTATACGATTGAAGCCAACAAGACCTCGAGGTCGACCGGGTTTGAACCATACCGGGGGTCAATAAGCGGAGGGTCGAAGGGTCGGGATGAGGTCAACTGCATTGCGGGTGGTGAGTATGACACACAAGAAGCCGAAGAAGACTACTCACTTTCACAGTACTACGAGAAAAGGGCCTCATGTTGACGTTGGAGAAGGCGCCATAGTTGAAGTTCAAAAGCTCATACGCGGCTCTTTTCGGATCTTGCAGAGCCTTGATCAACAGTTGACGCTGGGCTTCAAATCCTGCAATCACGTTTTGGTGGACGTCTGGTGGTAAGTAATCAATCGCTTTCTGTGTCTGGGCTTTGGTGATGATCGAAAAGGACCTGTTGGTCAAAACCGAAAGAGCAGGAAATGCATTGCCGTCCGGAGGACCAGCCGTCCAAGGCCCGGTTCTGTTTGCTTGATATGTTGCGCCGAACTGACTCATCAGACTGTAGTTGCTTGCGATTTGCACACTCGTCAAGGATGTAGGTTTCTGGTAGGGGTCTGACAATGTTGTTAGGGTGGTTTCTCGACATGAGGCCTGGCACTTACAGAATACTCCAACAAGGGCGTGATCCTGGAGATTCATTCCGACACCAGGAAGATCAACCAATACAGGTATCTGGAGTGATTGTAGCTCATTCGCAGGACCCAGACCGGAGAGCTTGAGGACCTGGGGAGTGTGCAATGCTCCGGCAGCGACAATGATTTCTCGAACCGCTGTGATGTTTCTTCTCGGCTCGGATGCTGCTGACGCGAACTATAAGCCAGTCAGCGTCAATTCCGGTGCTGGAGCCCATGGCGGTGTGAGACACAAACTAACCTCTACTCCATTGGCTCGCAGGAGGCTTCCAACAGACGTCACAGGTGTGTTTGTCGGCTGTCGTTTCCGCATACCAAGCCGCTGTTTCAAGCTGTCCAGAATACGGTAGACTGGTCGAAACATCCGACGTCTCGACGCAATGCCGTTTTGTGTAATGTTCGAGAACAATCCATCAGGTCTGGAGAACGAACTGCCTTGACCGACGCTTGAATCGCCAGGCGTGGGTGTCGTCGTATTAGGGTTGCCGGATCCTCCTTCGAACAGGATGCGGGTGACGTGTTGGTTCGTCGATACCCAGAGATTGGGCCTCATGGCGTACGGCTCGAAATAAGCCGATCGGGCATCACATCTTGTTTGGTTTGCTGGGTTGAGTGCCAGCGGCAGGAACGATGCTCCTGCCGTTGCTCCGTCATTAGGATCGTATGACACAGGCATTTGCAGCTCATTCAGCGCCGAGAAGAAGTTGACGGTCTCATTGTAGATATGGCTGGAGAAGCTGACGTTGACAGGGCCTTTGTTTCCGTGGACTAGAGGGTTCTGGTTGATACCGACAGCATTGGCAATTTCGCTTTGTGGATGAGGCGTGAACGTTTCGCTCTGTTGCTTTGCATTAACGTTCCGGTCCCTCTGGACTTGACGATATGGCATACCTTGCAGAAGTAAGGCATCAGGTCCCAGAAACTCCAGCCTGGGTTGCCGAGCGTCACCCAGTCGTCATAATCGCCAATGCCACCTCTGTTCTACAGCATGGCATTGAGTACGGTACCACCACCCAAGACCCTGCCTTGTGGCAATGCGCGACTTCTGCCGTCGAGATAGGTTTGAGGAGCCGTCAACAGGTTCCAATCCAGAGAGCTGCCAACGCCTTGTCCTGCGAAGAATGGTATTTGTATCCAAGGCTGGTGATTGTCTGCTGGACCAGCTTCGAGCAGGAGGACGTTTACCGTGGCATCTTCCGAGAGGCGATTCGCGACTGTGAGGCCACTTGGGCCGCCTCCGACAACTGTATCAGTCAGTTGCATGTTTGCGCTGACGCGGTACGAGAACAATCTCTCACCAATGTAGTCATATGAGTCCAGCAGTGGAGAATTGAGTGGAAGGCTTTGGGTCGCATGCAAGATGTAAAGTAAAAAGACAATAGACAAATTCATGCTTTCGAAGATACACTGTAAGAGGAAATCTGCAGGTTGTCTCAATAAGATTGATGTTGAGAAAGCGTTCTGCTGGTGTTCAAAGGTTCGAAAGTGTCCTTGTCTGCCAAGTTGCGGCAGCGGCAACCCTGGACCGATCTCGTGGCTATGCCGAAAGAGGAAGCCACCGCCATGGATTGTCGTCAACCCTCTCAAGTCGTGCCGGCTATCGACTCATACACGCTCATGCATTTCCTGGAGATAATTGCTGGGAGATAGAGTTCTGAGAAGGGCTGCTGACCAGTTGCGTTTCCCAACCGCTCAGCCCAACTATTGTGTGGAAGCACGGAACACTTCTGATTCACAAAGACCGGGACGACAACGTGAGACGAGCAACACTTCGTATTTATATGAACAAAAGAAAACGTATAAACAGCGCGAACCTCTGAGTTCCGCGCATCTGGGTATAGACAAAAACTTCGATGATAACCGCCTCATTCTCAAGGGTCTTGCCCGAGTTGACCCAAAACTCCAATGAACAGACCAAACAAAAACAATCGACTTTAGACATAACATCATGGCGCTTCGACTCTCTCGTGCTTCTCGGGAGCGTTGGTAGGAAGCTCGAAGACGGGTACACCAAGATCCCCCTCATGAGCATAGTATCCTTTGTGGTAACCATACTTTTGCATGAAAGCTTTTGGCTGCTGAGGAGCATATGTCGAGGTTGATTCGATAGTCGTCATGGTTCCAGATTTGGAGAGAGTAGAGAATGAACGTCTTCGGTAGTTTGCGGGAGGATCCATTGGTTCGAGACGCTGTTCGAACATGCTTTGGAGAGCATGTCTTTGCCTCTCCTTTCTCAAGACCAGAATGGACATGACCAGAGCGAAGAACAGAGGAAGTCCAACACCCAAGGCAACTCCGATCATCGATCCGATACCATATGAATGCTTGGTGCTACTCGATGGGGCCGAGTAGTTGGCCGTGAGGGCTTCAATCTGGGATGGTCGTAAGACCAAAGCGTTGCCATCCTTCATAGTAAATGTGGAATGGGTGTTTGAGCATTGGGTATTGTTTAGGCCGCAAGCGAACGTTCTTGATGACGCATCGCAAGCAGTCAAGCTAATAGATGTGGATGCATTCACTGTGACACTTGTTAGTCCAGATTCAGGCTTCACGTCAGTGAGTCTCGACGTACCATCGGTGCAATACTGGGCACACTCTGCGGATGCCCAAGATTGATCTGAGCAAGAAGCTCGTGAAACGACACCGCCTCCAAAACATAATCCATTATCCATGCAAAAAGATCCCGTAGGGCAGCATGAAGACGTCGCTGCGTTGCTGTTACATGGTATGTCGTCCGAGGGAGTAAGACCATCCGGATAATAGCAAGTCTGAGCCGACACGGCTCTCAATAGCAGAGAAGCCACGGCGAGGACGCGAAGTCTGTTAAGGAACGACATTCTGGCTCTCAAACTAGACCAGAGGATAGACACAATAAAGAGTGAAGGGCAACAAACGGGTTCGTTGTTATACCGACGAGTCAACGAAGATAATCAAAGCAAACAGAAAGGAAGAATCAACGCAGCAAGGGCGATGAGAGAGATCATAAGGTAGATTGAAGACGTTGTCTTCCTTGCTCTCCTGTATCCGCAATCATCCCGGAACGGTTGTGCTGGCTAACGGCCTGCAGTCCCGAGCAAGGGCGGGCTGATTTGAGATGCTGTACAGCTGCCGCCATTGCTGAACAATGGGAGGCCTTGGCTGAAAGTTGCAGACAAGATCCAAGTCAGAAAACCCAACCACCCCTGTCAACCCCCACAAACAGCGAATCCACCGATCGACATGATTCGCCGGTCCAGACACTCCTTTAACCCGATCAGGCGATAGCTTCGATCAAGAGTGCGAACACCTTCTGTGTGACATCTTCTTCTGTTTGTTCAAGTCCTCCAATTTACCATGCCAATTTGTCCATCCGTATCTGCTGTATCGTTCTTCGAAATTCGTTGTTTGCACGTACCTGTGCATGACTTCTCTGCATGCAAGATGCCTGACCCGATCCAATCTCCAGGGATTCGCGTGCGCCGCCGTTTCTCAGGGGAAGCATGGCTGGCGAAAACACCTGTCAAGCTGCATTAGACCGCACTCACCCACGCTCTAGTCTGGAAAATCCTGCACGATGGCTTGCGCAACAGCGGGTGTGCCGAAGCTAGGATAGCAGCTGCATCGCTTAGATGAAGAAGAAGCAGAAAAGGTGAGCGATCGAACATCTGCAATGGGGTGCACGTTTCAAGAAAGGAGCAATATCGAAGGCTTTCAGCGTGGAAATGTCTGACCCAGCAACCTGGCCACGATGAGAAGTATTCCAACTGGTGCATCTGCAGGAAAGAGCGTCATCCACTGGATGGGCCTTGACCACTGTGTGTTCTTTGTCGAAGTTGTGACATGCTCATTATTAACAAGTGTGCATGAAGGCCAAAGTCTTGCTAGGGTAAGCAAGGATGTCTGAGTGACGACACACTAAGAGTGTTTGCCTACGCGAACAGTTCGAAGTAGCTTTAAACCAGCACAGAATTTGGCGAATGCCTAGATGAGCAGAGCTGTGAACAAGGTATCCTTCATTGTGAATTTCAGTAGCAGTAGGTTTGTCCCCAATATTAAAGGCACGGAAAGACTGGAATCTCAAGCTTTGCCTCACCAAACGAATGCATGATAATCAGATACTCTAATGCAATCAATCGAGTATCCGAGATTCCAATCGACTAGATTTTCAGCCCTAGTGAGCTCATCAAACGATATGCTCGGTTGATACTCGCAGTCTGTAATTGATGCGACAATTCGGATGCCGTGTCAAAGAAGAAAAGAAAGATGAAGATGTAGGTGTAACGGAGCAGTAAAGTACCATTTCACAACAGAGCCAACTTACACTATCACCTTCCTTCCAGCTCGTCGCCATGTAGACTCTGGAGAATTGCACTATCAATCTCGCAGATTGGACCGGACACATCACAATCAGCGGAGAATCTTTTCACAGTCATGGTAGTACCGTACTCGTACACAAGTTGCGGCTCAACATCAAGTGTACGGCCGGTAAGCTGAAAGTTGTCGTCGTCGCTCACAGAACTGCCTCCGTTTCATACTTTCCAAGGCGTTCCCAGATACTAGGAACGCGCCTACAAGCCAGAACTTTCCCTCATGCACATTATGTCGACGAACGACTGGCTGTGTAGAGGCTGAAGAAGACCACGACCAAGGATGACATGAACACCAACACGGATATCTTGAACCCGAATCGGCTCTTTAAACGCCGAGCGTGTTTCGCTTGATGGACCTTCGCGTGGCGTCCGGTTGTGTCCATGTTACAGGCGGAACGTGTTGTGTTTCCTGTAGATGACGATCATCTATAGTCTTGGCGTCCTCTCCTCTCCTCTCCTCTCCAGAGCGTCAGGCGTTGGCGTTTTTCAAGAGCTCTCACACCGTATCATCTCACGACTTTAGAGACAGCGCGAGGATCGATTTGCTGGCGGCACACTCTCGCGGCACACGCACACAGCCTCATTCGTGATGCTTGCCGACGTGGTCATCGTCGAGGAAGCAGGACAGGTGGCTGAGTTTTTGATGTCATGAAGCTTGATTCCGGACGGACGGTAGGAAAGAAGAAAGCCCAAGCAAAAGCCAATAATCATCAAGTGTCATTGCCAAGCCAGGAGCGACTGGTGCAGCGATGCAAGATGTGAGTCTGGCGTCGAGCAAGGAAATGAGATGCACCAGAGCTCGTTTGCACTACCACCTACGTAGGGCGACTACTTGGTTTCAATCTGCTTTTCCCTTCTCCCCTTCCCTAAACTCACCACTCCACGATTCAATAAGCTGCACCACACGCAAAGGCTCGTGGCTCGGTCGACAAACAAACACAACACGCATCATCGCCTTTCGGTATGTATCTATGTTTCATGCGACCCACTTCTACCCCAGCTTCTCGTGGGCACAGCCACGCTCATCACATCAGAGAGCATGTCCCGCGCAGAGTCCAGGCAAAAATCAGTTACGCAAGGACTGCCCTGTCCCAGTGTTGTTTCTCGCCTCGGACGTTCGAGTGAAGTCCAATTTACGAGGAAGGCACTGCAATTCGCCGCTGGCGGCATCTCTCGTCTTGCACTCAAGCTCTGAATACTAACATCACTCTGCGCTCAAGATACAAGGCCGCCCTTTCTTTCCCAACCACTTTGTAATTCCCGGCTCCTTTTCTTTTTCTCTCTCTGCCTTATCTGCGCCTCGGTTACATTCGCCTGTTCATCACGAGACCCGAAACCTTGGCGGCTTCTTCTTCGACTAAGCATTGAAATGCGTAAGCCCAGATTCTTGTCTTGTCTTGTCAAGCTTGTCAACATTAACGAAACCTTCTCAGACTCAATCAAGCATCAGGCCCGGAACATTGCCTGGAGGTACAACGACGGCGAGTCCAACTACAACCCATTCGCCAGACGTTCTCGGTCCTATGTTGGACGCCCCGAGGACGAGGAGAACAACCTGCAGCGCCGCCATACAGCCGACCAAGTCATGTCTGACAGCAGCATCAGGCGCAACGACATGCGCAACGTAGACAATGCCGACTTTGCCTACCCACACCATGCCAACACAGCGCCGCCGGACTCGAGTGCTTCCTCCGACGCACCCACATCAAATGGAACTCTCGTCGGCCAATCAGACATCAAACCATCCAAGGAAAAGGAAAGCATACCGCTGGACCGCGACAACTCTCGATCCATGTCTGAGAAGCCTCACACCGAGTCCGAACACAAACCCCGTAAACGACTGGCTCTTATGAACTTGCTTGGCCAGCCCGACCGCACCAAGACCGACTCTTCCGACCTCGAACGCTCAGATACTGGTGACACCAAGAAGAGACGACCCAAGATCAGTATCGTCAGTCAGTTCAAGGCCACCATCCTGGGTTCGTGGGTCAACGTCCTTCTGGTCTGCGTGCCCATCGGTTTCGCCCTCAGATACTCGCACGCCAATGGTTATGCTGTCTTCATTGTCAACTTCATCGCCATCATTCCCCTTGCCGCCATGCTGTCCTTTGCTACTGAGGAACTCGCCTTGTATGTCGGAGAAACACTTGGAGGCCTGCTCAACGCCAGTTTCGGAAACGCTACCGAACTAATCGTCAGTATCATCGCTCTGGCTCAAAACAAGATTCTCATTGTGCAAACATCCTTGATCGGAAGTATGCTCTCCAACTTGCTTCTCGTCTTGGGTATGTGCTTCTTCTTTGGTGGTATCAACCGCGTCACCCAGCACTTCAACATCACCGTCGCCCAAACTGCTTCCAGTATGCTTGCTGTCTCTATTGGATCTTTGATCATCCCCACCGCCTTCCAGCGCTTCGGCAACAACCCCCAAGGAGGTGTCGGACCCATTTCTCGAGGAACCTCTGTCATTCTGCTTCTTGTCTACCTGGCCTACCTGACCTTCCAGCTCAAGACGCATGTTGAGATCTACAACACACCCAGTCAGAAGTCTGAGAAGAAGAAGGGATCTGCTAGAGAGAAGGGAGACACTCTCATGGGCCTTGCTCGTATCGGTGCCGGTACTGCTGCTTCAGCCGGCGGTCAAGTCAACCAGTCCAACCTTGTCTATGAAGAGGAAGAAGAAGAGACCCCAGCTCTCTCCGTCATCGGTGCCCTGGTCACTCTGACTATCGCGACTGTCTTCATCGCATTCAACTCTGAATTCATGGTTAGCGGCATTGACTACATCGTTGAACATGGTAACATCTCTGAGGAGTTCGTCGGTCTAATTCTGGTTCCCATTGTCGGAAACGCTGCAGGTAAATACTCGTCCCTCCCACGTTTAGATTGTAACAATGCTAATATCATCCAGAACACGCTACCGCTGTCACCGTCGCAATCAAAGACAAGATGGATCTTGCAATTGGTGTTGCTGTCGGATCCAGTATGCAGATTGCTCTGCTCGTTCTCCCTCTCATGGTTGTCATCAGTTGGTGCGGTCTCGGCAACGATCCCATGACTCTCGACTTTGATGGCTTCCAAGTTGCAGTACTGTTCATTGCAGTGTTGTTGGTCAACTACCTCATTCAAGATGGCGAGAGTCATTGGCTTGAAGGCATCCTGCTGATGGCTACATATATCATCATTGCAGTCAGTGCTTGGTTCTATCCAGCATCCGGAGATCTGGTTGGTTAAAATTGCTTTCCATTTGTTAACTTTTTCGACTTTCTTGGGTTTCTGAACTAGCGTCCTTGCGATTGCCATTCCTCCTGACCTTCTAATGTACCACTATTATCTCCTTGATACCCCAGTTTATATCCTTCTCGTCAAACAAATATTTTCAATCATTCTCCTTGGTCAAGTGCAGTAATACAGTCCAGTGTCTGTCGACCGCTCACACGACCTCGCTATCGAGGTTGATATATCACTTCACTCAGACCTCACCGCCAGCGCCCTCGGCCTATATAAACCCTCTCTCAGCCCACCATCCTCCCTCTCCTCTACCACAACATCAACCTTCTACCTCATCCACCTCATCCACCTTCCACCTCTTCTACCTTCTCATCTATCGCCTCACATCACACAGTATCTACTCAAGTACATCAATCTCTTCACTCAGGCCTCGCAGTCACTCGACTGAGCGCTGCTGGCCTATTTAAGACCTTCCTCCGGCTCAGACCAACCCTCTCCACTACAACAACATCCACTCCAACAATATCGACAACTATCTCATCCAACATCATCTCTCTTCGTCACACTCTCATACCAGTTCACTCAAGCTTCGCTGTCACTCAGCGGAGCTCCACTGCACTATAAAAACCTCTCCCACTCCACAACAATCCTCTCTTCTACAACAACATCCACCTCAACTTCGACAACAACCTTTCATCTATTTACATACCATCACACCACACCCTTGCACAGAGCTACTCTATCACTTCACTCAGGCTGCGCAGTCAGTGTTACGATCTCTGCGCATCACCTCGTCGAATATATCGACACCTTCAAAATCTACAACTCAACCCTTTCGAATCAACCCAAGAAACTTCAGTACGTACCTTCCCTGCTCCAGCTCCAGCGCCTGGCCTTCTGGGTAGCGCGTCAAAATGCACGGTTGTATTCGGATTCGAGAGTTTGTCCACAGAGAGCCCCAAATCCATTCACATAAACTCCTATTTCCTGCCCGTGCTCCAGCTCCAGGTTCCACCCCCTGAGTAGCACGTCAAAATGCACAGTTGTATTCGGATTTGAGTGTTTGTCCACTGAGAGCTGAAAAGTTGTCGACTCTCACTGGAGGAGCGATCAGATCTCAAAATCATCTTGCATTGCAGCAGCCCCTTGCAATCTCGTACACTGTCTTTGAGATCATGCTAATCGTTGCCCAGTCATGAGTTTCACCAATCGTAAAATCAAGAAGTTCGACCTCCCTGACGGCATTCAGTCCATTATCGTTGAGGACGAACCTGACCAAGAGTATTCTAACGAGGACCACGAACCCAAATCCGAAAACCCTATCAAGACCGAGCCTGAAGACGACCCGCGCCTGGACAAAGACATGGACATCAACGAATACATGGGTGCCAACACCTCGACTCCATATGTCGAAATCACCACCGAGCCGGACGTCCAAGCCGGTGCCGAAGAGGAGATTGAGATTCAATCGGCCCAAGAGTCTACGTCGGTCTCTGCAACACCTACCGTCCCTATCACGCCCGTCGGTCTAGGAAACAGCATACTTAATGCTCCCAAGGTCGTACAGGTCAGCACCATCCAATCAGACGATCAAAAAGAGGCCCTGCAAAGGCAACAGGCAGCTTTGTACGCTCAGATGGCGTCTTATGGCGGCACCGGAGACGATGACGGATCCGATTTTGATCCACAAGAGGATTCCGAGGATCCAATCGCTCAGGAATTCCAGTTTATGGAGGCAAAGCACATCTATCTGCTGAAAAAGCAGAACGGAGAGCTCACACAGGACGACGAAATGGACTTCCTGCAGAGATCACACGCTTATGACAAGCGAAAGCGCGAACTTCACACCTTGCTTGAGGAGATTGACCAAGAGTCACTGTTCGTACCTGAGGACCTGTCTCGCAAAAGCGCGAGAAAGACGAGAAAACGCAGCATCTCAGAGTTCGCTTCAGATTCTGAGAACAGCACTATGCCTTCAAGCAGATCATCAAGCAAGAAGGCCAAGACCAGGAGATCGCGACGTAAGGATCTGGCACCTCAGCCACCATCTCGCCCCAATCTCAATGGACACAACAACTTCTGGGAGACCATCGATGCTGCAGATCAGATGAACACAGAGCCTGCTGTCGAGGGAGCTGCAAATCGTGTCGATGCTTTGAGAGGTCTCAGATCCAGAGTCAATGCGCCTGCCGAAGCTAAAAAGGCCGCTGCTATGGATATGAAGCGACTCAAAGCCTCGTTACGGTCTTTTGTTGGCAAGAAGGGAACAACAAAAGGCAGTAAGAGTGTTTCCGCTGTCAACGGCGGTTGGCTCGTCAAGGGAATGAAGACTCCGCTGAAGAGCTACCAAATCATCAATTGTGGCTGGATGCGAAGCCGTGAGATTGGTGTGAGCGAGCCCAAAGGGGGCATCATCGCCGATCAGATGGGTCTCGGCAAAACACTGACGTGTCTTGCTAACATCGTTAATGGAAGACCCCTGAAGACATTTCCACCTCACTTGCAATCCACATCTCGTACGACCCTGATCATCGTTCCATCAAGCTTGGTTGGTCAGTGGCGAGCGGAGATCAAGAAACACACGAAGAGAGAGATCAAACGCAATGCCTGGGGCCTAGGCAAGGTCATGGTGTTCAGAGACATCATGTCAGAGGACTGCGACCATGACAGCTTCGCAGGGTACGACATAGTCCTGACCACCTACTACGATATACGAAGAAGCTGGCCGGATTGTAAGTACCCCGAAGGCCTCTCTGAGCGTCAGAGACATGATTTCTGGTTGGAAAACTTCTACGAAAAAAGAGGCCCTCTTCACCGTTACGGATTTCTCAGAGTGGTTCTGGATGAAGGCCACCAAATTGCCAACCCTGAGACTCTGGTTTCCAAGGCATGCTTCAACCTTGTCGCTGATTACAAATGGATCTTGACAGGCACTCCGTAAGTGGAATCATCTTCTTATTTGACGTGAACGAACCACTAATTATTTATTAGCATGATCAACGGAAGCAAGGATCTCTACAGTCTGCTACAATTCATCGGCCACCCTACGGTCAAAACTATGAAGTACGACTCTTTCAAATCGCGTTTCTGCAACATCAAGAACCCTATGAGCTTGGATGCCCTCAGTCAGGAGATGGTTGAGAGTGTTGCCTGTTTCACCCACAAAGACAAGCTATTCAACGCCAGGCTCATCACACTGCCCAAACCTCGCAACAAGTCGCTCACGCTCAAACCAACTAAGCTCGAGGCCGAAATCTACAATGTTGTTCGTATTCGTTTCAAGACAAGGGCTCAAACTTTGGCCGGTAACGGTGACGTCCGGTCAGCAAAGTTCGCTATGTTTGCAATGTACACTCTTCTGCGCCAAATGACTGCCCACCCTCTCATTGTACCATCCAAAGTCTGCGACTACTTGGAGCTGGATGACTTTGACAAGCTCGACAAGGCTGTGGACAGACAAGTCGCCTTAGGAGAGACCGGAACGAGCATGATCCATGCTCTCAAGTCTGTGATGAAGCAACAACGTACCCGCTCTGAGGCAAGAGCTGCCAACGGCATCTTGCCAGGCTCCAGAGAATCCTCGCAGACCCTCGACGAGTTCGATGAAGGCATTGACGAAGTAGATGAACTTACACAGCCTGATTTCATCGAGGAGAACAACAACGTCATAGGCACTGGCAACTCCCACGGCAAGGATGTGCAATACTCCGCTTTTGTCGAGTCCTTCCGCAGATCGGCAAACTTCCACGTCTTCAAGGAGCGATCCGTTTGTTGCTCATGCAATCGTCCTGCCGAAAATCCTGTCATGACTTCGTGCTATCATTTCTATTGTCACACACACCTCAACGACTTGATGCACCGAGCAGCCGAGAACAGGGATAACCAGTATGCCACTTGTGTCAAGGAAGGCTGCGGAAAGGAGATTACAAAGAACTCAAACATCGATCCCGAAGCCAATATCAAGCCCAGATGGCTCGATGCAGATGGTAATGTTCTGCCTTCCACAAAGACTCTTGCTGTCAAGGCTCAGATTCTTAACTGGTTAGACGAAAAGACGGGCGACCCTTCTGGAAAAGTGATCTGCTTCTGCATCTGGAAGTCCATGCTTGGTATGATCGCCAGAATCTGCGAAATCGAGGGCTGGGGTTACACCACTCTCCACGGCAGCATGAGCAAGAAGGTTCGCGACGAACATATCGAGAATTTCAAGTCAGACCCGAAAACCAAGATCCTGATTGCGACTCTCAAGACTGGTGGCCAAGGTCTCAACTTGACATGCGCTCGATACGTGCTGAACGTCGACCCATACTGGAATTTCGCTGGAGAGATTCAAGCTTTCAGCAGAGTGTTCCGCATTGGTCAGGAAAAAGAGACCGAGTTTGTCAATCTTACCCTGAGCGGTACCGTTGATGACCACATGAACGCCATCAAGCAGCGCAAGAAGCTTGAAATCGATCAGGTATGTATTTTGTATCTTCCAAACTGACCCAAGCTGACAAACGTGCAGGTAAACGCCGGTCACAAGCGCATGACCATGGAAGAATTGCTCAAGACTTTTGAGCCTACCGAGGATAGCGAGGAGGATTCTACTTCAGATTAAGTGGCTATGAGAAATAAGGACATCTCGGGAATGATTCACTAGCATAATTATCTAAGAAAACACAAAAAAAATACTGTACCCCCAAAAACAACCATCTCAGACATCTTTGTGAATCCCAAAAACGACTATGTCAAACCTCTCACTGGACTTTCCTCCCTTTCTGAAAAACACCTTGCATTTTTACAGATATAAATCAAGCCTAGCACGGAGCTTGGGATAGCGTGCCTGCCCTTGTTTTGAGCCCCTTTTGACTCCGAGAAAATGACGAGGTTGTAGAATTGACTTGGCCAAAATAAAAACTGGGACCAGAATGTGTGATCATGCTCTCACTGGACCCCTCAGGCTGTCCGAAAATCATCTTGCATTTTTACAGATATAAAACGACCCTGCCGTGGTGCTGGGAGAGGGTTGAAGTTGAGCCCATGTTCTCATTCCTGGCCTCGCGCACAGACCAAGAACGCGTCGGTAAAACCTGACCCAAATCAACCGACAGCGAGGTGCCTTGCCGGAAGATTGCGCCTTCCTTTCACACCACAATCTTTTGAAGATCCAATGGCAAACGTCAGAGTGTACGAATTCGCCGTTGGACGTTTCTCCTCTGGTGTCGTTTCAAGCCTCTTCCCTTTGCAACACGAACGATTGTTACAATAAACGGTCCCCGAGAATAGCCCTTCCACTACGCAGATGTTTTGTCGAGGATGGTGACCATCTCCCTTCCTCCACGAAAAGTCCTCCACACCCGTCCTTGTCATGCGAGTGCTTTCATGCCTCGTAGGTATGAGTGCAGTCACAGAAGGGATTCCTTACACACCGCTGAATGTATGATGAATTCCTTTGATCTCTACGCGACGCAAGGAAGGCTGTACCTTCCTTTATTCATATCTTGATGTCTGCTTGCTCTGATTCTCTTGAGTTTGCACCTTTCTGCTCTGCTCAAAGATGCCTTGCTCAATAACATCAGACAGTGGGTTTACTGAAGCAGAAGACCATACCCCGACTAATCATATTTTAGCGTTGAAAGATCATGTTTCTGTCTGGGAAGATGCTCCCTTTCTGCAGGGCACCACCCGGTTTGAGCCTCAATCTGATATCAACAATATCATGATCACAGGCGGTGCTGGTTTCATGTAAGCAATATAGCTATCTTAGCAATAATGTACTTTCGGAGCCGTTGCTGATATTTGCAGCGCATCATGGGTCGTCAGGCACCTCGCCAGAACATATCACGGACACTATAACATCATTTCATTCGACAAGCTGGACTACTGCGCGACACTCAACAACACAGCGCAGCTAGACAAAGATTCGAATTTCACTTTTTACAAGGGCGACATCACAAAGCGTGAAGACGTGATGGACTGCCTGCGAAAGCATAATGTTGACACCGTAATGCACTTTGCTGCTCAGACTCATGTCGACTTATCCTTTGGCAATTCGAACGACTTCACCAGTACCAATGTCGTCGGCACACACGCTCTGCTTGAGTGTGTCAGATCTCATGGGGTCAACAAGTTCATCCACGTCTCCACCGACGAAGTCTATGGAGAAGTCAAGGACGACGGTAAAGACCTACTGGAAGATGCGCTTCTTCTTCCAACCAATCCGTATGCAGCGTCCAAAGCAGCGGCAGAGATGTATGTGGAAGCATATCGCAAGAGTTTCCAGGTGCCGGCCATTGTCGTGCGAAGCAACAACGTTTATGGGCCGCACCAATTCCCAGAGAAAGTCATCCCCAAATTCTCCATGCTCTTGCAGAGAGGCCAACAGCTTTCATTGCATGGCGACGGAACACACACAAGACGCTACCTCTATGCTGGCGATGCCGCCGATGCCTTCGATACGATTCTTCACAAGGGTCAGGTCGGTCAAGTGTACAACGTAGGCTCTTCAGACGAAATCTCGAACTTCACGCTCTGCTCCATGTTGCTGGGACAATTTGGGCTATCCAACGAGACGAAAGAAGAGGTTTACAAGCATGTTGTTCATTGCGAGGACAGACCGTTCAACGACCACAGATACGCAGTCGACGGATCAAAGCTCAAACAACTAGGTTGGCAACAAAAGACGACTTTCGCCGATGGGCTCAGTACTACAGTCGACTGGTATAAAAAATATGGTGGATCATGGTGGGGTGACATCTCTGATCGACTCACGCCATTCCCCACTGTACCGCCCGAGGAACACATTGAGAGAGCAAAAGATACAGAGCTAGCGATTTCTCCTGCCAGGTCCAAGAAGAATGGCAAGCGAGGCTTTGACGAGGTGGAGGGGTCACCGGAAATGAAAAGGAGACGAGAAAACGACCACATGGACTCTGTCCTTGGTGCGATCAAGGCGTAACGGCTGCCAAGTCATTCAATACCATCTCTTTTCTCACTTCTCCAACATACGTAACATCTTTTACCAATGAACGGAGGCTGTGACTTGGGAAAGCAGACTCTCGCTATAACAAGGTGTTTGCAGAGTGGCATGTATGCGTATGATAGGCCAAATACACCACCTCAGCGTGGCTCAATGGCTAGAGATCATCGATACGAGCAATCTTGCGCATCTCGGAGAAATGGACAGTGGTGTTGATACGAGCTTCAAAACACAGCCATTGCACTTCCCAAACCATTACCAAATTTGAACCACGTCAACAATGATGTCAGATCTCGCGAAGTTCACCATCAAACCAATCAGAGAATCAGTCTCTCCAGCCACCAAACGCTGTCTCATCAAGCAATATCACACCTTGAGCTCCTCATGATGCATCCCCTCGCATTCGAGATGCACTCTCTGCCACACGTGAACATCGTCAAATCCAAGTACAGGAAGATCCCCGCTAGGGTCAATCTATCTATCGAGATATACGATGATATTGAGCAATAGCACGTCATCTACAGAGAGTCATGGCCAGAAGGCGCTCTCTTTGGACGTAGTTCTACTTCCGAAAATCATCGTGCATTTGTACAATAGTTTCAATGACAAGCTTTAGCACGTGGAGAGGATGAGACTGTTCTGTACAACCGACGTGTTGCCTACTTACTAGTAAAGGAGATCCAGCAGGACAGTTTCTGTATCCGAGAAGATGCAAAAGGGAAAAAGACATCTAAGCGGACTGTGTACCATTGTTTTATCCGCTAATTATTCGTGTGGGGTTGCTGCGAGAGTACGCAAAATCTACTTTCCATCTGCGGCCACTGCGTGTCAAGTGACTCCTTTCTTAGGCTTTCTGGGAGGAACTCCACCTGTCGCTTTGCGAACTTTAGATGGTGGTTCTTCATCCTCGTCACGTGGTGTTGGGTCTCCGCCGTCCAACCAGCGGTGCATTCTCCTGTCTTCTTTCCTGCTCAGTCGGAGTATTTTCTCCCTGCAACCATCCTTGTCGAAGTTCGTAGGCCAGCCATATTCCAGATAGGTGTTATAAATCGTCTTGAACCATATCAGCGATGTTGGAAAGATATTGCAAGGAATTACCTACAGCAGTAAACAGTTTAGTTGCAGCCATGTAAGGTTCAAGATCGCTAACATCAGGATGCCATGCTGAGAGACTTCGGTTTGCGAATTTCTCATCTTCTAAGTAGTTGTTGGTTCGAGTCCAAAATCTGCCGTTTGTGGGTCCGCCGAGCGAGTTTGATGTCAACATGTTCACGAGCTTCTCATAGTGTCTTGTCCACATGCCGAAGAAATCGGTTACTGGAAGTGTGAGGTGACATCTCCATTTTTCATCCAGTGGGATAGACTCCATGACTTCGAAGGACTCTCTGACACTGTATTCCATGATGCTGTATGCTGTTATCGTGCCTGTGAACCATCAGTGGAAGTCACTAGATTTGCTAAATGCAACCAACCTCTTTCAGTATCCATAATTAGAGAATACCCTTCTCTATCCAAATTACAGGTCAAGTATACGCAGTGACCTGGTAAGGGATGATTTTGATCCATCCAGGTGCAACTCCCTTCTTCTGCCCCAGCGTAGCATATCGCGAGCGTTTCATAATATACCAGAATGTCTTCGTGAGGCTTGTCTCCGCGCAGATATGGCAGATGTCGTAGAAGATCAATGACGGTGTCGGTTTTTCCTTCATTCTTGAGCCCGTCTACGGCCAGTGAGTCCCAGCCGCTTGCAGGTGGAGTTACGAGAGCCGAATCCTCGAGGTATGGATGCTTGATTATCTGTTGATAGAAGGCAAATACCGCTGCTACGGTCTCATGTCGTGAATACAAGCTTGAATTTCACAGTGCTGCTTGCACTTTTACAGACGAAAAAGGTCACAATGGTTATTGGGTAACAACGCTTGGATGTTGTCGCGGCGGTGAAGCAAGATCGTGCCAAGCGTTCATAACTATGCACGTTTTGTGCTACCAATGTGTTTGCATAATAGAGTGAAGTGCAAGCACCGCAGCTTCGCGAAGCTCACTTAAAGTTACGTCGCGGACGCGCCTTCTTTCTTAACCACTTTCGACCTGCGCGTAATGTAACTAGATTTACCATCCGAGGAGTCGCCTTTCCAGGCTTTCGTCAAAATTGAGCATACAACCCGACACTGCTCTCCGGCGTAGATCGGACGCATAATCCAGCCATCAAAATGCACAAACACATCACAGCTTTGGGTGTCTGCCATTGAGAGCGTGTCCGGCGACGAGGTTCACCTGTAAGCTACTCGAATTGGAGACAACTCTCCGCAAAGGAAAAAAAAAACACTTCTAAGACGACATCACTCGGTAGGGTCAAGACCACAATAGATCGAAGCAAGAGTGCTGCCGCAAAGATCTCAGAGGACATCGAATGCCACGACCATGCCGGACATCCACACCAAGGCCTCGGAAATCGGTCCTCCCCATGTGCTATAAAGTATGTAGCTTTGACTCTCAAGCCGCGGCGATGCGCATCGTTCCAGCCATCAAAATGCACAATGATTTTGGGCGAGAGGACGTCGTCCACAGAGAGCGGCTATCTGACGGCCTCCCCTTGGACCTGGCTCTACTTTCAAAGATCATCGTGTATTTTGACAGCAGTGTCAGTGACAAACTTTAGCACACGGGGAGGATCGACTGCACGAATTGATCGACAAAGCGAACCAGACCAAGAACACCACTCGAAGAGCACATGGAGCTTCGGTATTCAAACTAAGGAAATGCGGCGAGACTACCAGATCTGTCGCATCAATCATCGCTGCGAATTTGGAATCGAGCAAAGATCAAGTATGGCGCGTATGGGTTGCGGTCGACAACCTCCAGCAGGACCTCCGTCACCAGACCAACATCACACAGACCAGGAAGTCGTTGCTGCGCAAAATCGTAGCCAGGTTCGAAGATCTTCGGTCCGATTCGGCAGCAGAGATAGCGACCCTCCAGGCCGGAATTGAGGCAGCATATGGCCGTATTGTAACGTTGGAAGAGGATTCGACGGCCGTCATGTCTCAAATTGCTGCAAGAGAAGAGACAACCGTGGGTGAAATGGAGGACCTTCGTGCAACCATCCTTGCATTCTAAGTTGCAAATTGGCGAGAATGCCGATACGAACGAGGAAGCAGATCGAATTTCGACTGTGTTTCTCAAAAATGCAAAGATCACGACCAACAATGCGAACGATGTTATCTCGAAACTCGAGAGAGAGAGAGGTTGCCTTGAAGACACAAGATCTTCGATCAATGGACGACGCCACAGAGATCATGGCTCAGCGAACGACCAGTTACCAAGACGCAGAAAAGGCAAAATTCAAAGATCTCGAATTCAAAAATTCGCAAACAAGAGGAGGATCAATCGAGAGCCCTCGGGAAGACGAACGAAAAATTCAGCCGCTTGGAAGCTCAAAAAAAGGAAGATGTTGACCGATTGAATGAAGAGCTCGGCCAACCAGAGACTCAAAAGGAGCAAGAGGCCAATCGATTGAATGTAGAGCTTGGCCAGTTGAAAACCAGGACATCGGAAGAGGTCAAGGAGCTTAACGAGAAGCTCAGACAAGCGCAGACGGATCATTCGAACATGAGACGAGCTCGGAATAAAAACTGCCAAGTTGGACAACATGATCATCGAGAAGAGTAACGAGAGGGTCATGACACCGTTGACACGGAGCAGCGTGACACTCGCCGGAGCAAAGAAGAGAACTCACTCAGACACCATGAAGCATAGAAACATAAAAGTAGAAAATTTTGAATACACGCTAATCCATGTCAAAACGCCATGCAAAACCATAAGCAATGCAAATCTATAAATACAAAACAGTCACAGCATGTCAAGAATGCTGGTATGAACATCCCATTTACTCCTCTTGTGCAACTTCCACAGCTTCTGCCATGACAGCTTCACCTTCATCTAATACCTCCATTACCCTGCGCAGACCTTCACACATCTCATCAGCATGTGCCACCAACAACAACTTCTCAGCATTAGCCTCGAGGCCGAGGTAAGTGGGGGGCTCGCGCTCGGGAAGTCCCTTGATCCAGGCTTCAAAGTCGCGCTTCATTGTACCGGTAGGCACTGTAAGACCTTGCTGCAAGGCATAGTTTTCTTCGAAAGCTGCAGGGGTGAGCACGGAGCTGACCAATTGAGATAGCACCGAGAAATCAGTAGCGCTATCGATCTTGCCACCGTAAGTCTCAGTGACCAGGATACGCAAGAGCGACCAAGGAATCGAGTTGGGGGCAATGTTCGAGCGATTTCCGGCAACGGTAGTCATCCAGGTGTCGATAATAAACACAGAGCACTCGAAGTCGCTGTCGTTGAACTCCCAGAATCCGCTCCAGCCAAGGCGTGGTGCGTATCTCAGGCGTTCTTGTACAACAGCATGCAGGAAAGCGAGCAAGAAGTACACTCTAGCCTTCTCAACAGGCTGCTGCGAGCCGCTCTCCTTGAGCGAAGCCATAGAATCGCGCATATTGGCTCTGATACCTGCAGGCTGCTCATAACTTAGCACTCTTGACGCTCTCAAAAGGTTGACCGGGATCTTAGGCGAGGACTCCATCGACAAGAAGAGTCTGAAGTCAGGATGAGGCTTGAGACTATCAATTCTTTTCTCAAGATTCTGGAGCCAATGGGCAGCCAAGTGAACGTTCTTGACCATGACCCATGATCCTGTGGCTGCGGCGTTGGCAAGAGCAGCGTCGGCATTAGCCAGTGACTCATTAGAACCCATAGCTACGTTTGCGCAGCGTGAGGCGGTGCGCTCGACAAGTTGGTCGACCTTGTAACTTGCGTCGAAGCCAGGTGACGAGGAAAGCGCGATGGGTGTGTGAGCAGTGACTTCCTTGACAATGCGACTGAGGTCATCACTGATGTCAAGCATGGCTGTGCCAAACAAGGCAGTGATAAACACCTCAGCGGCGGGAACAAGACGATCGACGCGCAACATCTTGATGAGTAGAAGGTTGAGAAGTCTTCGGTCTAGCTCGTTGTCGGTCTGTCCAAGAGTTGGTACGTTCTTTTCGGGGAACTCGGCGGATAAGAAAGTGTTCCACTCGTCTTCAGACACTTGACTAAGGCCATCCTTGAACTGCTTGATAGATGAGGCGCGGGCCATGGCTTCGTCTTTGAGTTCAGGGCTGGTCGACAAATCTACACCCTTGATGTCTTCGTCCAATACCTTGTCGATCAGCGATTTGTCCATCTTCAATGGAGATGCTTGGGCCAGAAGCATGGCAAAGGTGATGCGATCCTTCTGCAACAGAGTAAGCGCAGTACTGCGATAAGTGCTGATGAAGATTTCCTTGATGATGGCATCAACTCTGTTCTCATGACTTCCAGCAGGTCTACTCTTGGAAGCAGAGAGCACGTTGTGGAAGATATTCACAAAATACTGCAACGAGAACTGATAGAAGTGGTTGATATGGTGCAGTTGGTCGAGCACAGCGAATATTGCTGAACATGATTGGGCAATGACATCGTACGACATGGTGATACGTTCCACCTCAGTCATGACACCATCAGTCTCGGCAGCCTTGACAGCGATCTCACTGGCTTCCTTCTTGAGTGTCTCAAGTGTTTGGATGACCTTGTCATCGTCGAGAATATTGCCTTGGGACTCGTTGAGGGCGCGAAGAAGCTGCTTCTCGAGGTGACGGAGACGTAACCTGAATTCACCTTGAGTCTTGACAAGGTTGGTACGTCTCTCATCAACATCAGGACGCTCAGACTTGAGCACATCATTGAGAGCTTGGGTGCGCAAACTGCTTTGAGTAACTGTAAAGTTGACGAAGGTTGTTCTGCTGCAGATGTCAGGCGCGAAGGTTGCTGAAGGATCTCTGGTAGTGAGATACAGACGGAAGGCAGGTGAGAAATCGATCTCCTGTCTTCCGAGCTGGATGAGCACCCGACCACCAGTCTTTTGGTATTCCTTGTTGAGAACGTGGTTGAGAATGGGGTCGAGATGTTCGGCATCCTGGATGAGAATAGGGTTGCCGAATCGCAACGAACTCTCCAGCTGCTTGGTGAATGAGCTGTCAAGGAAACTTGTGACGGTCAATCTACGGTCCTTGCACTCATTTTGTAAGAACTCCACAGTGCGTCCCGAAGGATCGATGATCAGAGGGTATCTGTTGAAACGCTGGAGCATGATAGCATTCTCTGTGCAGAGATCATCAACAGGCAGCGAGTTCTGCTGCCATTGCAGTCTATCATCTGCAGTGGACAAATATTCTGCCATAGGGTTGTGAGGTTTGTGATGGATGCTAGAAGCGGCAAGCTGGAATGCCCAATCTTCAAGCATGGCCTTGCGGTATTGTTGATCATACAGACCACCGTAGGCGAGGAAAGCAGCTGCAAGGAAAACGTCACCAACAATGGTGTCCATTTGTGCGTCGAAAGACTTGCTGGTCTCTTCCCATCTCTCACGCTCAGACGAGAGATTCTTGATCAAACGCATACTTCGGTCAACCTTGCTCTGAACGCGGGCCATCTCGCTCTTGATGGCTTCAACCTGACTGACCAGAGAGGCGTATTCGGTCTTGTACGTAGCAATGTTGTTGTCGAGCTTCTTGATCTCGGAGAAGATTGCTTGTGCGTTTGCCTTGGTTTGAAGGGCTTCCTCTTCAAGTTGGGTGACCTCTTCCCTCAGAGGGCCAACGCGGTCAAGGATAGCAGAGTAGGTAACCTGTGCCTCAACCCATTGAACAAGAGGACCGCATGCCTTACTGGCACGGTTGACACGCTCAAAGCTGAAGTCGTCCTTGGACAAGAACTCTCTCTGCATCTTGATACGATGGCTGCTGGTCATTTGTCTCTCGTTATCATAGTTGACAATGCTGGCAATGAAATCATCACGGCGGACGATAGACACGATGGTCTTCCAGTCAGGCGCCTTGTGACCCAGCAAGGTGCAGACAGACTCGAGTGCAAGCTTGACACCTGAAGGAGGGTTCTGCATAGAACGTACTTCAGTCAAGTGTTGCTTCTTGATGTTGCTGACACTCTTTTGAGCTTCGATAACGGCTGGCTCAGCCTGAGCAAGATCGTTGAGCACAACCTCTCTTCTTTCTGCGACAATTTTTTCTTGTTCGACCAGGGCATTCTGGACTTCGAGAGATGCAGCACGGCGAGTTTCTGCCTCGCGCTGATCGGCAATCATACGTTGCAACTTCTCATTGGCCTCTGCATCCTTTGTCTGTAGCTCGACATTCTTCTCAGTCAAACTCTTAGACATGGTGGACACCTGGACTGTAGTCTCGTGCAACTTGTCGAGACCAGTATTGAGATGACGTTGCTGCTCCTCCAAATCGTCACGCTTCTCATTATAAAGCTTGACAAATTGAGACAGGAAGTCGAGGAAGTGGCGGGGAGTAAGATAGGTCGTCTTGTTTTGTTGACGCAGCAGTCTACCGTTGAACTTGTGCATGGAGTGGTGAACATGAACCATAGAGTTGACTACGGCGTCGCGGTGGGAAGCGGGAAGTTGAAGCTGTCTGTAGGCGACAGGGATGCTGTCAGGCGAAGTGTATGATGATCGGTCGAGGTCGACCGACTGTGTAAGCTCGTAGCCGACCTGGAAGAGTGCTTGGTCGGACCAGTCGCCAAACCAGTTGAGGACGCATCTGTTGAACAAAGCTGGACTGGTAGCTGCCTTCGACGACAGGCCCTCGGTGGGAGGATTCATGGTGAAGACAACATGCAAGTTTTGCACAATCTGCTGTGTGAACCACTTGTACAGCTCCTCTTGTGAGTCCAAAAGCTGGCCCTTGCTCTGAGCAGCTTCCTTGCAGGCAGTCATAAGAGAAGCAAATTCATCACCCTCGAACAGACCAGGAACTTCACCGTTTGCCAGGAGAGTGTTCATGCGCTCTAAGAAACCAGAGTCGAGAACATTCGATTCATCCATGATGAAGCAGATCTTCTCGCCCTTGACACCACATCTTCGGAGGACGTTTCTGAGGTCGTCATCGAAATCCTCGGCCGTGTACTTGCCATGTACCTTGATTTGGAAGACCTTGAGACCACTTGACCAAGCGACAAAGCGTGACAGTGTTGTCTTGCCACTGCCACTGACACCGATGAGGATGAGATGTCCTTGTGGCTGTCTGAAGACTCTGTCGATGCGAAGGATGTGGTCAAGAACATCGTTGAAGAGGATGAGAGGCACATCAAGCTCTTCTTCGCAGAATTGGCGCAGACGAATGCGAAGGTAGTCACGAAGCTGTTCGCGATCAACAGGCTCGTAGTGCTTTGACATCCAGGTAGAGTAAAGGATAGGACGCTGGAGAGCAGTGACCTCGTCAACATTGGGGAAGTGTTCAATTGCAATTCTGTCGACTGCCTCTTCAGTCCATTGTCTTTCGTCTTCAGCGATGAGTCTGTCGGAGAAGAGTCGCAGGGCTTCGTGGGCCCATATTCTGACCAACCCCTCCAGGCTGAGTGCCTCCAGAGGCTTGATGGCTTCGTACACAGCACGAACCCAACGAGTCAACTCACGAGGCGAGTAAACGTAGTGAGGCTGAATGTCTGCTGTGAATCGTTTCTGTGACTCCGAGTAGAGCTGGATCATAGCTCTTGTCAAGGCGTCTGAGTAACCACGCAATGAAGGAATGACCTTGAGCACAGCGCTGTTGAATGTGCCGTAGATTTGAGTAAGAGACAGCTCACCAGGATAGTCAACCATGATCAGAGGTGCATGTCTCAAAAATCTCAAACCAAGTGGTGTACGACCAGCATCAGTGGGAGGGTTACAGGCGCCAACAAATTGGATGCGCTCAAGGCTGACCCAGGTCTTGGTAGCAGTACGCCAGAAACCACCATGTTCGACCATCTGGCGCAAGAATGAAATGACCCTCTGAGTGCCATACTTGTCAGGAGCAGGCAAATTGATCTCATCGCAGAACAGTACAAGCCAGCGTCCGATTTGTGTAGGTGCAAGAGTGGTACCGTTGAGTGTCTTTCTGTACTCGCAATATTGTTCGAGAGTCTTGACAAGAAGCTCAGGGCTTGTGGCGCTGGAGAAGTTGAGACCAACCACCTCGAGAGTGGGGAGCTTTCTCAAGGCGCTGAATAGAGTCATTGTCTTGCCGGATCCAGGAGGACCGCAAAGCAGGAGAGGTTTGTGCTCGGCGAGCCATGAGTAGAGCACATCCTCGTGACGGACAGTGTCGACAGTGGGAATGACAACATCGGTCTGAGTGATTGAGTGGGTGTTGACCTCGATGGAAGGAACTTGATTCTGCCATGGTACCCATTGCGACTCGGGAAGCACAACATCGTAGTCGATCATAGAGCCTTGGTCAACCAATGGTGGCAGGTCGATGGAGGCAAGACTTGCAACGTAATCGCCGAAGGTCTTGCGGTCAGTCAGAGGACAGTCTCCTACGAAAGACCAGATAAGTGCAAGGACAAGCTTCTTGGACATGAAAGACTCAATCTGTTCAAGCTCCAAGGGGAAGTCGGGATGCTGGACATTGTACTCAATGATCGATCTGCAGGCCTTGCGCAGAAGGGAGAATAAGGTAGTCAAGGCTCTGATTTCAGTGAATTCCATGATGTGGTTGTAGCCCTTGGCCTCGCTGAGAGCTTGTGTGCAGAAGTTGTTGGTTGCAAGTCGTTCTTGTAGTAGATCGGCGACCTGGTTCTGTACAGCTTCCACTGCTGCAGCTGTCTGAGAAGTGAGAATAGAGTCTTCATCAAGATCATCGAAGCTAGCGCTGCGGAGCTCAGCCAGATGATTCGAGATCATGAGTTCAGTAGTTACTGTGTCATCGCTGAACCAGACCATACCACAACGACTGACAGTGGCAAGGGTGGCATACTTGAGTGTCTCCACTTCAAACATGATTCGTACATTTGCGGGAAGATTGAGACGCTCACCGTTGGGCAGCGTAAGCAGCTTGTTGTCATCGAGGACACTGTTTAAGTTCTCAACCCATTCAGGATCAACATCTCCGTCGAAGATGACCCAGTGGCGTTTGCTGTCTTCACCTCTCAGATTGTCGACAATCTTTCTGAGAATGCTAGTGAATAGACCATCGGTCCACTCGCGGGTGGTGGCGTCTAGGCTACCGTAGAGACTCTCCTTCGACATCACCTTAGGGTCGATGATATGGCAAACTCCCTCGATTCCATCAACACGCTGCAGAGCGGCAAGCAAAGTCTTCCAGGCAGTAGACTTGCCAGTACCTGAGCTACCAACAGTCATGACACCATGATGAATATTCTGGATTTGATAGAGCTGAAGCACTTTGGTCATCCAAGAATCGGTTGCAATAAGCTTGTTCTCGGCAGCAACGTCTCTGATGGCCTTCTTAAGGTCAGCCAGTTCGGCTGGCACATACTGCACGCCAGGGAAGACCTCGTCTTCGACTTGACGCATGATGTCAACATCAGGACGGACAAGTTTAGGTGCGATAGTTTCGCGAAGACTTTGAACGATAATTTGGGGCTCGACGATCTCTTCTGCGAGTGTCTCTCCAGGGTGGTCCACCAGACGTGATCGCTTGAGACCACCAGAGCTGACAAGAACACTCTTCAGCGCACGAAGACCGAAATCGTAATGAGGTTGATTCGACAGACTGGCGCCGCAGCGATCGAAGAAGGGAACCACTTGTCTTGACAAAGGCTTGGCCTGTGAGAAACCTTGGGAGTAGAGCATGACTTCGGCAATAAGCTCCTTATCAGGCTTGGACATGGCGACACTGCGGAACAACTTCTTCAAGTTATCGGGCAAGTTCGAACGACCAGCGTAGCCAGGGTTCATGGTGATGAACAGGCCAGTGTTCTGATGCACGATAAGCTGGCGTCCAATAAGCTCGATCTGTGCCTTCTGTTCGCTCGTGCTCTTGCGCAGACCAAGCTGGATGTTCTGGATCTGCTGTGAAACGGCAGACAAGATACGCTCTTCCAGTCTGTTGAACTCATCGAAACATCCCCATGCACCGACTTGGGAGATACCGAGGAAGATTCTGCCCATGGCTTGATAGTCGAAGGTGTCGTCACAGTTGAAGACCAAGGTGAAACGTCCGAGCTGGACACCAAGTGCTTTGACGGATTCAGTTTTACCAGTACCTGCGGGTCCATATGGCGAACCACCAAGTCTCTGGCAAAGAGCTTGGGTAAGGGTAAGGAAACAGCGATCTGTCAGAGGAGTGCGGACAAGACGGTCGGGCACGCCCAAATATTCGAAACCGTACGCAAGAACAGCATTGGCCATCTTGATCTGAACACGGTCCAGTAGCTCGGCTTCCGGTTGATATTCGTAACGCATGGAAAGAAGCCAAAGGTGGTGAGTAGGAGAGTCGGCACCTGCGTTTACGAGCTTTTCTACGGTATCTCTCTGATGGACGGATTCAGTGATCAGGTGCTCACACTTTTTCCTGTAGAGAGCATCCAGGTCACCAAGGACCGAAGCAGCGAGAAGACGCAAGACCTCAACCAAGCGATCAAACAATTTCGGCAAGGAAGCGCCGCCTTCGCTGAGGGCTGTACCGACCCACTTTGTCCAGCATGCTTGTGTAGCGAGCACGACAATTTGACCGGGATAGTCGTTGATGAAGGCTTCCAAAGCCGAGCCGTCAATGATCTCTTGTCCGGCGAGCTCCTCAAAGGCATCAAATGCTTCCGTGAAAGACTCAGCAAGCGTCTCCCTCATATTCGTCTCTAACGCACCAAGCCATTCGTTGACTCTGGGTGTCTTGGCGAGAGATACGATCTTCTTGAGCATGACCTGCTCTCCTTCTCTTGATGTGATACCGGTAATGTTCGCTTCTTCATCTGTAACGACACCAGAGATACCAGCAAACATCTTCTTCAGATGCTTAGCAATGCGTAAAGTGTCATTACTGTTACCAATAATCTCGAGCAGGTCCTCGTCTCCAACGAAGTAGAAGCGAGGGAACGATACTCTCTCGCGTTCGAGGTATTCTCCAAGAGCTTTCTGGATTCTGTTAAGCTGATCGGCTAAACGCTCAAGGGATTTCTGTACGCCAGGTATGTTGAGAACATCAAGCACCAAAGGTGACTTGTAAACTTTCTTTAGCACTGCCAAGAACTCGGTGTTGATGTTGTTGAAGCGGTTGGACTCCATAGGAAGAAGAGTTTTGATATCAACGTTGCCGGTGAAAACACCCTCGAGATAGACCCATTGGCGTTGTACGTCAATCCATACGTCGAAGAGGAGATGAACACGGTTGAGGCGCTCTTCCCAGCTAGATGCGTCTTCCTCGAAGACCTTGTAGTAGGGTGAATGGCGCATTGCCTGGAGGGAGTTGAGATGTTCACTGCACTTGGCAAAAAGATCATCCCAGCCGCGGATCAGTCGGCAGCGGTTCTGGTAGTTCACCAGCTCCAGAGTGTAGTTCTGCCATGTGTCCTTGACTTGACGCAAGAACTCTTCAAGAGCCATTTCACCTTGGGCTTGAGTGATGACATCCCTGATGATGACCTCGCTGGGTCCAAGTTGCAAGTCCCAGATGTCTCCTAGTGTCATTGAGATGGACGAGTAACGTTGCGATGGTCTGAGAGCCTTGAAGATCTTGATCCAATGTCTCTCCTTGACGGCATCTGATCGCAGGTCAGAGAGAATAGGGTTGACCTTGAGGAGCCCACGAAGGACGCCAAGAACGTGCTCAAATGCTGCGTATTGTCGCATTCTGCTGGGCATCTCCTTGGTCATCTGGATAAGCTTCTCAAGTGATTGACGAAGCTTTCTGGGTTGAATACTGGTCCATAGCTGCTCACGAAGTTCGTTGAGTCCGTCCCAGACCATCTTCAAATTAGCCCATACAGACTTGAAGTCTTGGACTTCTTCAAGCAGCGAGGCAAGACCATAGTCAGCGCTGGGTGGTAGGTTAAGCGCCTCCTTGGCTTTGGCGACCATTTCGGATTGTTCATTCAGTTGTGCAAAGCCGGTCTCAAATTCGGCCAGAGTTGACACAGCTTCCTCAGGCGGAATAGTACCGGAGACAGGCTTACTATCATTCCAAGAAGCTGTCATCTCGGTAATTCTTCCAGCAACGACTCTGTCTTCTGCAACAATCTTGGCCTTGAGAGCATCTGTTTGATCCTCAATGACCTTACTCTTGCGGTCCAGAACCTGGTTTAGTGCGGTCCACTCGCCGTCGATTTGCTCAACGTAAAGCCAGTCGGTAGGGAACTGGTATCTCTGTCTGATGAGGGTCTTCTGTCCATCACGGAAAGTGTTGACTTCTGGCTCCCACGACTTGACCTTGCGCTTACATTGTTGGACAGTCGTGATGAAAGTAACAGCCTGAGCGGTAGAAGAGGCTTCCAACGATTGGCCTTCAAGCTCCTGTCTGGCCTTTTGAAGTGCAGCAAATACTTCAGACATGCGGTTACCTAGCCTCTGCGCAAATTGAGTACGCAACTCATGTTGCCACTGATCGTACTTAGCGTTGACTTTCAGTTGGACTTGCTCGTACTCGATGGTGAGATGATCGAAGGAGCGGGTCGTCTCTGTGGTGTCGAACGTCTCACGTTTCTTACGAATCTCAAGCAGAAGCTGCAGCCACATGGCGAGGTCTTCGCCTAGGTACTCGTATACCTGTTCAGATTGCAGATCCCACAAAGACTGGAATTGCAGCCATTGGTCGACATAACCTCCGATTACAGAGATCTTGTCTTCCACTGCGTTATATGCATTTGACAGAGGATCAACGCACAACAATGGCAAATCAGAGAAAGTGACAGCGACGGGGTCTTGGTTGAAGCTGAGAGCAAGCTCGAATCTCTCTGCCTGGATCTTTGGCAGACTGCAGACGATGCTGAGCCAGTTGTGAAGATGCTGGAGCCATGTAGCTCTTGCGCTTTCGAGTGGGGGATCGAGATAGATTGACTGATTGCGCATGGCCATTTCGTGCATGCAAGGCTCGAAATGGGGTACGTCACGATCTTGCTCGGCATCCTCGTTGTCGTCCTCGTCATCCTTTTGAGCGGCGAACACACTGATCCATTGCCTCAAAGCGTGTTGCAGGCGAGACAACAAGACAAGCTGAATCTTCTGGTTGGTCTCGGCAACCCACAAGGACAGGTTAGAGAAGCCCTTCAAGTTGAGCTGGTCGACAGATTTCTGGATGATATCGATTTGTTGTCTGAAAGCTTCTTGAGCGTAAGAGCATGTTTCGAGTTCTGTGAGCGCGGTGTGAACGGCAACGTTGATTGACGAGAGAAGCGATGTCTTCTCTTGGAGGTCACGGATTGCCTTGGCGAAATCTCTGATGAATTTGACGTGCTTGCTTTCCGTTTGGTCTGAGGATCCGGTAGGCATTTGACGAACATTGACTTCGTAAGCACCGGAAAGACTGTCCCACTTCAAAGGCGTACCCTTTGCAATAAGTGCTTGCACTTCACTTCTGATGCCATTTACAAGCATTGAGACTTCGGGCATGCTGTCAATCACGTTGATGGTCTGAGCGTATGTGTTGACACTCTCCATCAGACTGACGGCATAGGGGTAGACGCGTCTGGCTTCCTTCGAGGTGTTGTTGATCGCATGAGGGATGGTGAATTTCTGCCATTGCAAATTGCGGACTTCCTTGAACAAGGTGATGACTTGGGCATCAAAACTCACACTCAACTCGAGAATGTTACCACTGGCACGGTTGCGGCTGATAGCAAACAACCGACCAGAGACGGACAGCTGTCGGCGGTTGACATCTCTCAGCCATTCGTCAAACACAGGCTTGACGTCAAGCTTCTTTCTGAACATGTTGCTTTCAGTCTGAAGCTTTTGACCTTCAACGTGGAGAGCCCAGTCTTTGCCGAGGACGTCTTCAACTTTGCTCATGTAAGCATTCAGTTGACGCTCAATTTGCCTCGTGCGGATGATGGCGCCAGAGACAGGAGGGAGATCACGGAGCTGTGCCATTGCATGTGTCTCGGTATGACCGTACGGGTGCATGAAACGCTCTTGTAATGCCGCAATATCGTTCTTGACATTTCCAATGAGCTGAGTCTGGTACTCCGAAATGGCAGATCGAATCTTTGGTCTGACGAAGAGAGCGTTGAACTTTGAGAAGACGCGGAACATCTCGTTCGAGTTCTTAGCAAGTGCCAGGCGATCTCTCAATCGGGCAATGATTGAGTTCTCCACGCGTGAAGTGCGCTCGTTGTATGCGGCTTCGGCACGCACCCAAATGCGAGTACCCTCTTCGGAGACATCAAGAACGTCTACGTCCTTGAGAACAGAGTAAGCCTGCGAAATCTCGTCGATCGCGTCGACATCGCCCATCTCCTCGATGATGACAGGTCCAGAGACACCGTCGTTGTGGATATTATCCTGGTCCTCGCCCAATACATTGGCAATAGTGTCGCGAAGCTGCTCGTGATTGACGCGGAAAGTGTTGATATATCTTAAGCGATCTTTCGTCTGCTTGTGGCGTGAATCGATCTTGATAGGAATGAACTTTTCACCTCTGCGCCGGATGACTTCTCTTGCAGCATTTGCAAACTCCTTGAAATTGTCTTCCCAAATGTCCCAGATCTTGTCTGTTGCAGCCATAAGATTTTGAAACTCCGGGAAATCTAGATGCATGAGACTGCGGCCGTGGAGAAGTTCGTGGAGTCTTGTGTCAAGATCGCCAGAAATGGCTTCAACCAAGGGTAGAGCGCGGCGAATAGGATATGCACATACTCTCAGCTTCTTGTTGATGTGTTGGAAGACCTGGTCGAGTGCTTCTTGGATTTTGATCAATGTCGCCGCAGCGAGCAGCTCCTCTAGTGGAAGTTCTCGCATGAGCTGATTGTACTTCTGGACTTTGTCGGCAGCCTCTTTGAAACCTGTATCGGCGTGGAAACTGACAGCGGTGGCGTGACGCTTGGCCTGACTGAGCACATCGAGAGACAGACGTACAGGATCGCTGTTTTGTTGACGCTCGATGCTGTCTAGTGCCGACTCCATGGATAACCAGAAGCTCTTCTCCTGCATAGCCGTACCAGTGCTAGGATCGCGGGAGCGCTGGGTACTCTCCTGAATGGCCTTGATCCAGCCATTGACGGCGGCCTGCAGATTGTTCAGGAAGTGTGCGTCGTTGAGCAGTGACTGTGGTAGATGTGCTGACGTGGGCTTCTCGCTACGTGAGGCAGCTTCCTCGACAGCGGCTTGAATCACAGGATGAATAGGCAGATGCAAGTCGGGCACATCGATGTTTTGCTGTAGGTTCCTCAAGCTGAGTTCAAGCTCAGCAATCCTCCTCTTTGCTCCAGGGATACCAGTGCGAGACTCGGCATCCGTGTGCTTGGTGTATGCATGATTTGATTCCTGGCTCTTTGTGCAGGCATCGAAATAGGGGGCTAATGCGAAATGGACGAGAGAGTGAAGGGCTTCGAAGGGCGAGGCGGATGAACCAGCGTTGGGGTTGGTGGATAGAGAGGCGCCTGCACCGGGCAGGTTAATTACGGACAGCTGACTGCTGATGGGGACTGTGGGTAGAATGGGTACTGGTCGCTTGAGGATGGCGACACATGATGCCGTCGAAGGGGTGTATGTGAGTTTGGAATCGAGAAGGTACGTCGACTGGGTGGATACAACTAGTTGTGGTCAGCATTCGGACGTTAGATGTGTCGAAACCACTCACGAGCATCACCGTCTCCTTGAATGTCGTCGATTGCGTCCAGAGCCTCTTGCTGGACGTAGATGGCGACCTGGGCCTCGGACGCAAATCTCTGACAGCGTATCAGTGTCTCTGGTAGGTTCGCCGGACTCAGGAAACTGTTGTTCGCTTCCAGCTCCTTTCGTGATGCGCCCAGGGTGACATGAAGGACGGATTCGAGATATGAGAGGATCAACTGCGGGTCTATGGTCGATGTGGCCGGCGGAGCTGGAGATACAGGTCTTCCAATGGCCGTTCCGTTGGTGGCCGGGACCAAGGGGTCCTCCATTTCAGTTGTTGGTCACTGTGAGGGAATCCGACATGGGCGCTGAAGGACGTTTCCTAAAGTGTTGCTGCGCGCCGGAACTGCAATGAGGATAGGATAGGAAGTCGCAGATTTGTTGATTTGAATATTGTGGAAGGAGCGCAGGTCGACTATTCACTCGCCACTTCCTAATTGCGAGCTGTGCAGAGTTGATGGGAGGTGAACGATTTGTCTACAACTAGCTCGCTGGTTTGACGCGCTGCTGTCCTGGATCGAATTTAACTGAGCCACACGCACCGCCACATTTGTCTCCGCGTGTTTCATCTCGCTGAAGCATCAAACGCTCTTCTCCCCATGCTGAAGCCGCATCCGTAGAAATGCACAAAAGTTTCATAAAAGCAGTGACTGTGCGTTGACAGCTCAAACTTGTGGTCTCCTCACTGGACACTTTCCAACATTTTATATCTTTGTGCGTTCCTACAGCTGGATAATCTTTGACATCTGCTATTGGAGAGCTGGCAGCTAGCGTGCAGTTGGGTGTCAAGTACAAGATTCTATCCAAGATCTTATCAGTCCTTGTGTTGCCCTTGCGTGTACGATCTACGGTGGAGAACATATGTTATGCATAGCATCTTGGAATTGCAGCTTCGTGTAAGAGAGTTCAAACATCACACGAGGCTCTAGACATTATGTACCGGCTCGATCTCTTTGTACGGGTATCATCATTTTGTGCTTTTCTTTCGTCCCTCGTCCTTTCGTCAACACGTTCAATACACACTGTGTTTACCAACTCCTGTGATCTCGAAGAGAAGCGGGTTGCCCTCCACTGCAAGCCATGCAATGCCTATGAATTCATTAGCCGAGCTCATTCCGTGTCAGTAGATACTCCTTACCTGCGTAAATGACCAGTTTGGTCACGACTTCAACATCATACCGTACTCGCGGCTTTGCCAACGCAAGGAACATCTGGTGATCTTGCTCTGCGTCGTCGCCTTCTTCTTTCTCTTCTCTTCCTGCATCGCTGCCGTTGCCGCTATCGCTTGGCGGAGGCGTCAATGGGAGAGCGTTAAATGGATCGGGCATGAGAAGGTCACCCTTTTGCCCAGGCGTATCAAGCGGTGTCGCAGGTCTGTGGCTGTCCGAACCGTCCTCAAAACGTCTTTGCTTCACAAGGGTAGGTTCTTCTTCTAATGTAGTGTTGTAGAAAGACCCACTCTTGGTCAATCGAGGCCTAGAATCGCTGCCATCGGCAGAGGAACGACTCTCTCTACGTTTTCGTTCCCTGTTGGCAATGTATTCTCGAGCATCTGCCTCTGACTGTGGTCCGATCGAGATACCACGTTTGCGAGGATGGCGAAGATTGGACAGCATTCCTGGGATATCTGAAGCAGATGGGATAACGTTGTCGTCTTGTCGAAGAGGAGGGACTCTTTTGTACTCGCTGCCACTTGTTAGACACGTTTTTGTGCGAACACGTGAAGATGTTCTTACCTTGCTTGCGTGAAGAATCGCCGAGGCAGAGTAGCACCACCAGTCTCGAGGAATCGGAAGAGTGGGGGTAGATATCTTAGGAGTAGAGGCTTCATCGTAGCTCTCCAGAGGAACACGATAACCACACCACCGACAACACGAGCCAAAGTTTTGAGCCATCCAAGTTTCGCGAGGCTGAAGAAGACAGTAGCTGGAGGCTCGCCAACAACTGCGATACTCGTCCCTGCAAAATGCCAGTGCCCTAGCTGGCATCCCAACACTACAGCAGCAAAGGCCACGCTGTCATCATAGCAAGGGCAGTTATCCGCTGGCTCTGGGTGAAAGCGCACCGCAAGAAGTACGATCAAGAAAACCAATGCCGGGTGAGTCCAAGATCCTGCAGCTATCCAGTCGTCGAACGACGTTCCATAAGCCAGCTGAACTACGGCGATCAACGCACCAAGAGTGCTGCCTACAATCACGTCGAAGAAGCCATGCATGCCACAGTACATGCGACCTAGCACAATTGATATCGCGTAGAAGTACCCAAGACAGAGGCCAAATAATCTCTGCGGCGAAGCAACATCATCGGTCGAGGTGTGCAGTTGATACAGGAAGTAGAATGCCACAGATACGGCGTTTGTCGAATGGGTTGATGGGAAACCATACTCCAAAGCTGCAGAACCGGACATGGTAATTCTCTGCAGAGGAGGAGACAAAGGCCTTGGTAGACATACCAGATCTTTGATCCAACCACTCAAGAAAACACCCAACGCAAGCATGTGCACCAAACTGCGACAAGTCAGTATAAATCTAGCATATCAAGAACATTCCAATGATCGTACGCTCTACCAACGCTAGTGTAGCCACACCAAAAGCATACAGGAAGCGCAGCCATGAAGAAGGTATGCGTGCCGAGGTTCGCCGTCATTGCAAAGTACGAATCAAGGAAGGGAGTTCGGCAGGTTTGTTGAAGCTTGGCCAGATAGGGAGTTTCCCATCGGACAATCGGTAGGAGGGATTGCCTTAGACGATAACGCCATTTTGGTAGTTTGCGAGAGTCTTCTGGGTATTAGCAATGCGGACAAGCTGAAGGGGAATACAGAACATGTGATGACGCACAATGGTCAAGACCTCGTAGGCCAGCGTCTGGCAGGTTTTCGGTCAAGGCACGAGCTTGTTTAACAGGATCCTTTGGTGGGGTAGAGGCAGCGACATTAGACATGATGTTGGAGGACAAGCGGTGACGGTAGTCCAGTGTCGGAGGATTTTGGAGGGTTGTCTTGTCTGAACAGTGCTGGAGCCGCTAGCGAGCAAAGCGCGCGGCAAGATGAGTTGGCTTCTCTGGCGCAGTACGGAGAAACGACGAGAGCAGGAAAACAGGAGGCTTATGTTGAGGGGTCTCTAGCAGAGCAAGATGAAGTGTGGGGAATGGACCTCCATGGGTTGAGCGTGTGGAATATAGCTAAACGGCAGGCGGCAGTCTCGAACGATTTGCAGATGAGACAGTTACAAGGCTAGATATGCGATTGCGATACAACAGTGCGGACGAAAGCAGCGATCAAGGTTGGTGCTTGCAGGTTCGCATGGATTAGCTGGTGGATCCAGGATCCTCAGTCATCGGCGGCAGGGCTTGTGCGGGAGCCAAGGCGGTGGCTTTGGGAGCGTCGGTGCCGGGGCAACGGTGGATCCGTGTGTAAACAGCGTCTCCGTTGAAGTTGGGCATGATTATGATGAGGCTGGCCTACATTTCTTGACCTTCTCAGCGTACAACTCTCGTTCGACTTCCCCTCCAAACTCTTCCCCCAGCCCATACCGGCCCAGACTGATTTATACACAACCGCCAGCACATTCCTCGCATAATATCCGCTACCAACAAACCTTCTTCAGGATTCCTCTCGCCCATCACACACCATGTCGGCTACACACCGACACAACTCGAGGCTGCAAAATGCTTCCGTCACATCTCTCCGCCGCGGCCCTCAGAGAAGGGACAGTGGCCGTCGCAGCGATGGTTCAGTCACATCTTCAGGACGCGAGTCGATTGGCACCGGCTTGACTGAGCCGCCCGCGTACTCGAAGAAGTTTGTTGTCGTTGGTGACGGTGGCTGCGGCAAGACATGTCTGTTGATCAGCTACAGCCAGGGCATCTTCCCTGAGGTGTGTACTCTCTCACACTCTATCGCAGCATTGGTCTTGGACAAACACGACTGACACGACTCCCAGAAATACGTGCCTACCGTCTTCGAGAACTACATCACCCACTGCGAACACAAGCCTTCGGGCAAGATTGTCGAACTGGCTCTTTGGGATACCGCTGGTCAGGAAGAGTACGACAGACTGCGCCCCCTTTCATACCCCGAGACCGATTTGCTCTTCGTCTGCTTCGCCATTGACTGCCCCAACTCTCTTGAAAATGTTATGGACAAGGTACGCGAGACACACACACACTCACCCTCAACGTCCACGCCCATCAACTAACACACACAGTGGTACCCCGAAGTCCTCCATTTCTGCCCCACCACTCCCATCATCCTGCTCGGTCTCAAGTCGGATCTCCGTAACAAGCGCACCTGCATCGACCTCCTCAAGACCCAGGGTCTCACTCCCGTCACCACCCACCAAGGCCAGGCCGTCGCTAAGAAGATGGGTGCCCTCTACATGGAGTGCAGTAGTAAGGAGATGACCGGCGTCCACGAGATTTTCGATGCCGCCATCAACACCGTCGTCGCAGAAGCAGAGGGCCTGAACCAGTCTCCCCCAGCCAGCCGTGGCAGTCTCACCGCCCAGAACAGCAACTCGCAACAACAGCAACAGAGACGTCCCCAGACCTCTAGCAAACCTTCAGAGAATCCTACTCCCATGATGGCCCCTAGCAAAAAGAAGAAGAGAAAGGCTTGTCTGATTTTGTAATCGTCATGTCCTTTGCCTTTGAGATACCCAACTTTGCAGCGTCCTCCAACTCGCCGAACATGACGCATTTACAACTGCCGTTGCGCCATCATCCCGGCATTCCCTTCTACCTCTCACCAGGTTCCTTACGCAACCGATTTTTTGTGCTCTTTTCTACTTTTTCTCGCGTTGGGTTACGAGAGCTATTGTGCATAAATACTCGGCGTTTTAATGGCGGATTCCCCCTTTTTCTCTTTTTCCTTTTCTCTCAATCAACTACCCAATTTTCCTTGTCCGTCACCCAAATCCCCTCCTGCACTGTCGAAATGTTGAATTCCCCCACCCACCTACCTGAATATGTCTTGGTTCTATGAGGGTAGGACTTGATTGAAAGAGAAGGCTCTGGCAGCGTTCTGCGATGAAACGATTATGGCTGCGACGAAAGAATCAAGAATCACACTCTGCGTTTGCTTTTCCCCTTTTTGTTGCATTTCTTATCCGAGTATCAATTTTAACTCTACATTTCTTATCACCTTCGTCCTTCTCTATTGCTGAAATCCTCCCCTCCCGTCTACGTTCTCACCTTTGAAGGGCCAAAACCAACGAATATCTATCCGTCATTGGAAACGAACCCCAATATGCTGCTGTTCGCTCAACAACGAGCCAAGGTTTTTTGAAACAATAAATCATAAAGTTTCCACGGACGCGGATCGAACGACCACCTATTCTCGTAATTACCTCGGAACAGCGAGCTGTTGAGTCACTTACACGACGACGACCCAGCTACGCTGCATCACATATACAAAGAGGAGAGGTACGCGATTACTACATCTCGCCCACGCACCGCATCGACTGACTTCACTACAAAACTCAAGATGACGGCTTTGCTTCAAGTTCTCCAAACTCCTGAACTTCTGACTCTGGTTTTTGAAAGTGCCGCCACACTGCAAATCCCGCCACAATTATCTCTGCGATGGAGCTCTTTCCCAATCTCAAGGTCCTTGCTTTGTCCTTGTGTTCATCAACAAACACGTCTTTTCTCTATAGACTTGGCGCGATGCCGCGGCTGGAGGTTCTCTTCATCTCGACGGCCACGCAAGCTCGAATTGATACGGACGGCTTGCTGGCGATCCACTCGCTGCACAACCTTCGCAGTCTACACATCTTGTTTCTCAACGAAGAGCCTCCGGAAGAAGTCGAGAAGTTTACGGAATCTGAGTTCGATTCTCTTTGTTCTGGCCTACCGTGTTTGCAGCGGTTCCACTGCAACCTCGACTTTTTCCGCCCTCGTACCTTTCAAGTCTGGAGAGACACTGTCGACAGCTATCCCAGCTTCACCTGACTCGTGGACCTTGCAATCTTCAAGAGCTCGTCAACCCATCCGCGCAATCCTCGACGTTAGATTATACAATGGATAGAGGCGTGGTCAGGAATTTTTCAACACAGCAATTTGCGAGACTGATCGACAATCACGCCCCACAGCTAAAACGCTACATGTTTCTTCGCAAAGGCTTCGAGGAACAACTCGCTCGAGAATGGACAAAATGGCTAGGTCGACGACGTTCAGAAAGATCTTTCTTCACAGTGGACTAAGATCTGTCACTCTGGGTCATTTCCTACGACCATATGTAAGCTCAGGGGAATGCACTCTCGAACACAATCACAGCCGGTCGCCTGGATATATTCGGACTCTTGGTAGTGCTCAGATGGGAAAGGAGTGTTTCTCCAATCTTCATCTTCACGAATCTGCTGTGGTCATGCACTGTCTGTACTTTCAGCCCCTCTTATATACGGCACGCACAATATCTATCTGACCAGACTTATGCCCATCGTCTATAGATGACTATACCAATCTCGAAAGCATTTACTCGATTGTACTTCGTGTCTTCTGGAACATGAAACGATGGGGACTGTGTTGAGAACATGCTGGCTTCGGCTGACAGTGCCAACACTCGATGTCAACGCTCGAGCTGTACCGGCCGTTTGCAACGTCTTCCCACTTCCGAGTCAGGGTGACCCCCTTTGCCATGGTTTCCATCGTCAACAACACCACTGCTGTACAACCAGGACTTCTTTCCTCTTCTATTCACGATTCACATGTCGCGTTAAATACAACCACATGTTGTATCAAATGTTGAGTACGCATTACCGCTGCTCCAAGCGATATGCATGTTCCGGACCATCAGTAGTTACGTTAGGGAGAAACCAACGTGAAATCAACGAGTCGCATACCATTTCCTGAATCTCGACACCTTAAAAACTTTAAAGGCAGATATCTCCCCAACCATTGTACTTCAAAGTCCACAACTGATAGCAGACACGTAGAGATGTATCAAGAGCATGCCTACAGAACTTTAGAATGAACAGACCAAGGGGGACAGAGTAAACCTGACAAAGAGAGAAAAAGTGCTTGTTCGGGGAGCAACCCTGGCTTTGCACAGATCACAATTGAAGAACCGGTTCATGGCCGATGAGTTTAGACGAGATGAGAGCGGCCTCGTTCTCTGCCCCGTTGGGGACCGACACAACAGTGACGTAAAGAATAATCTCGAGCGCGAACGACGCTCACCGCTCATGTCCGGGACCTCATAAAAGCTGCCCTGCTTGCAAAGCGGTATCGTCATCGGAGCAGCTCCAAACGGCGTAGACATGGATATAGGACAAATCCCGCAAGAAAACCATATTCATAGAGTGTTTCAAGAAATAAGTATTATTTTCTGGTATCAATAAGAAAAAACATGAAAGGAAACAAGAAAACAACAACGGATTGAATTTAAGAAGAGACTCCCTGGAGACAGAAACAAGAGAAACATGTGTGATGGGAGAACAACAGCCGATGTGAACAAGACTGCCACGAAAATGCCATTCTGATACCAAGAAAGAGTTTTGATGCGCAAAAACAGACGCGTCCGTGAACCATGATACCCAGATGAGAAAAATGCGTTGTTGGGTCCAGACTGTGCGTAGTGGGGTGACGTGCTCGATCTCGATGAGCTGTAAAAAAGAACAAGGAAGAAACAACATGAATAAAAGAAGTTCGGTGTTATCGGGGTATGAGTGGTCGAATCGAAGGTAGGAAATTGGAATAAGAAAAGGGCGAGGCAGCTTCTTGGATGCGCTCAGCGGAGACCAATAACGCTCTGCAGAAAGGAGTCAGTCAGATGCACAAAGGCAGAGTTTCATGGAAGAGTGCTCACCATCTCGAGGGTCCAAACTCTGCGGATCCAGACCTTGAGTGTGCCGTCGATACCTTCAACATTATCAAGGTCAACGCCTTCCCACCAGCAGCGGCGAGCAGGCTTGCGCCAGAACAAAAGGAGCTTCTGAGCCATGCCGACAGCGTTGGAGTTGGCGTCGCCACGGACATCGGTACGCAGACGAGCAAGGGCGATACTGCAGATGACAGCCTTGTTGGGCTCGCCAGCACGGTGACCCCAGGTATCGTCGTGGTTGAAACCACTAGAGTGATGATGTCAGTGAAAAGAACGATGTTGTCTTGACGGGATGAACTCACCCAGCAGTCAGCATCTCAATAAGATGTTGCTCGGTGGTACCAGGCTCCTCACTCTTGCGGAGGCCACTGAAGATGCCACTCTGCTTCAACAAAGCGCGGCCAGCAGCGCGCTTGACCTGGACCATCTCGGGGTGACCAATGTCGCGCCTCGGGGGGATGACGTAGAAGTCGAGATCTTCGCGCAAGACGATGATACCAGCTCTGTCCTGCAGCATGTCTCTAGCATTACCCTGCATGGGCTCAATGGGTACGGGGCCTTGGTCGGCAGAGAACGGAGATGGGGAGTCATCGGTGGGGGAGGTGGGGATAGTTTGGGCGACGGATCGGAAGAATTCGAGCATGTATTGCAGAGAAGTGGGGTCATACTGGGAATAGTAGATCGAGTCAGATAAATATACATCATGATTTTGGAGAATGTGTTGTAGCGCAGCGATGTCTTGAGGACGGAAGGAGGAAATGAGGCGCGGGGCGGCACTAACATCGACGGGATAGACGTCAGGCTCGTGGAACGAGTTCATGTGGCCATCGGGGAGGAGTCCGTTCGGGAAGAGCGACAACAGCACGAACTCGGGGAGCGTGAGCAGCTCATCGCGCGAGAGAGTAAAGCGAGTGCCTCTGCTGGACGTTAGCTGCTGTGTGACGGACGAGTTATCGAGGTCGGGTATACCTCAGATCGATATTGATGTGCTCATCGGATGCAGCGTTAAAAGTGTTGATGGGAGCGGGACCACCCTGGGAGACTTGGGTGATGATGCTCGCAGCACCTCCAGCTTGAGCCATGAGGTAAGTGAAGCCGTCGAGCGGACTGGCACCTTCGGTATAGGGCGGCGGAGGTTCGCTGTCGTCGGGCGCCTTGTCGGAACGAGGTTTGGTATCGGGTGGAAGGGCAGCCTTTGTGTCTTCAACGACAGAAGAGAACGGGGACGAGGCCGATGACGACGGGCCTTCTTCAAAGTCGGGCGGCGGCGCAGGCTGGTCCTGAGGCGGGAAATAGAGTGACGGGAAGTTGTGCGACGAAAAGGGTGGAGGATCTTGGAGTTCTTCTGCTTCGACTTTGGGAGTAGGTGGTAGGTTGGTTGATTGGACGTGGAGTGGTGATGCAAGCTCGCGCTTGTTGTCGCTGGCGTTGATGTTGGCCGGGTTGGAGTGGGTTAATGAGCGTGTGGTCGATACAGAGGAACGGTCGCTTTCGATATAAGACGCCAATGTGCTGATTTCTTCACAAGTCTCTCACAGCATCCAAGGCCTTCGAGTCGCCTTTGGTCGGATGTCGTTGCTGTGTGCTGCTTGTGTTTGTATCATCCACAACCGCAAGTCGTTCCTGCCCCCTCCGCCGTTACGCGCGCTAGTCACGACGCCGAATTGCGCCTTCCCAATTCTATCACTTCTTGGCGCCTGCCTCTAATGATTTTCATCAGTATCCTCACTCCAATCTCAATCGACACCAACGTCTTTTTTCGACATCGAAACCTACCAATCCTTCACGCATAATCCTTCGGCACTTCTGTCAGATTCCGAACTAAATCTTGTATACAATCTCATCTATGAAATACCTGGCAAGTTTATCGTCCACGTCGTTACAAAGGCATCAACCGGAAGATAGAACAAGCATCGAAACATCTCCACCATGATAAACAGTCTAGTAAATCCGTACAGCATGAAGCCGAGTAGGATGACGACCGAGAAGATGATGTGTTTTGTAAAGGCAAAACGCAGATACAACTCATGCCACGCCAGTAGAAACAGAGGCAGCATCGTCGACCCCAAAGCGCAACCTCTCCATGCCCACTTCTCTGCTTCTCTTGGGAACTCGAAATTCCAAGCCGCGCAGTGAACCGCTCCAAGTGCTGTCGCACAAACCAGCATTATTGTATTGGAGAAGGCTCTTGCCTTCAAATGCTCGCGTGACTGTCTCCAGCTCCGGGCGCGATAGAGCAGTGAACTTGTCTCCTCGAGTCCACACTGCGCTAGCTCCCAAGCTTCGTCTACGGTGGGTCTTCGTGCAGAATCTATGTAAATCGGTCTCGCAACACCCTGTGGCTTTTGCCATAGAAAGACATACGTTAAGAAGGTGGTAATCGCAAAGGCTCCAGTCGCTACTTCAAGTTGGCAAACCGAAAGTGATGATGTGGCGCGCGAGATCATCTGAATAATGAGCCAGAGGACTTGACATACAGCCAGTGCTTTGGCGAGGCCATCACTGTTGCTAATCGCGTCTAGATCCTCTTTGCTCATACTGGGAAGTGTTTTGATGATACCATACTTCCGTGCGAGTCGGATTTGTTCAAGGCTCAAATTCCATGTGTCGGTGGTCATCCTCATGGCCATCAGTGCAATTTCTCCTGCCTGAGGGTCGGTCTGTCTCTGCACCATCATTTGTTCGATCAGAGCTCCGTTGCGCGTATCAGGACTCCATTCAGCCGGCCCAAAAGACGTTGATAACCCAGCGTGCTGTTTGGACATGATATTCAGGTCCCAAGCAACGGACTTGAAGCTCTTCTCGCGGATGGCGACATGGACCGGGCTCGGAAGCAGCCCTTCCTGAGACTCAACGGTTGAAGAGGTTCCGGAGACGTAGCTCCAATTGTTCGCATGAGGATAGCTGAGCCGACTGAGCAGAGGCTCTTGGTATGGCGCGGCGATGCCATGTTTCTCTGGCGATACCTCGTTGGTAGTGGTGTCAGACGTTCTTCTTGAATTTTGGCTGTCGGCGTCTCGGAATCGAAGTCTGAAACCTCCCATCTGCGCGAAGAAACCATGGCTCGCCGTCCATTCAATCTCGTCATCTGGCTTCTCAGCAAGTATTCGGGCAGCCTTGCAAGCGTTCAGCCACTCCTCGGCAGCGACACCGCAGAGCAGCTCTGGGGCGATGAGTGTGACCAGCATCCACCGCAACTTGATCCCCAGCTGGTAAAAGAATTTGTTGATCTGCTGACGTACGCTGCGAGGACGGCATTGATGCGGAATGGGTAGGTGTTGGATGGACCAAGTGCAGAGAAGTAGCACACTTAGACAGCTCCAGAGAATGTCGAGGGTGCCACGCACATCGGGACTTTCGACGAAGCGTGTACCTGCTGTCGGCAACGAACAGTTGGTCTCGAATATTGACATCGTTTACGAATAGCCATCATGTTAGAGAGAAGCCAGCAGTCTTCCTTTGAGCATAATATCTTTCGGAAAACTCAGCTGAAAACTATCGGCCTGCAGCGATGATCATGGTGGTGTTTGAGACTGGCCTGCTGTAAAAGGTAAGTGATTCTGCAATGCAATATTTTGATATTGCACGAAGCGAAAACGTGAACTGTAAGAGCACTTCACGTGCTTGTCAAAGCAATCTACAAGAGGCATCAGATAGTGATGATCTCCACTGCAATATACGCTTGGTTCCGTGCCGTGGGAAGACATGCTTGCTGATTCGAGATAATGATGGCGACACTGTTAATAGATTGATCAACACGCGCAGTACATCTGCGATAACGAGATGTCTCGGGGAGAATTGTCTGGTCCCCAATCGGTAGACGAAGAATGCAGTGTGAGGAAGGTGCAGTCGTGGACGAGGCTGCCAGGGCGGTGAGGCTTGAGCACGGATGCGCGCGGGTCTCCACTATCTCCCTCTGTTCATCTTTGAGAAAGCACGATAGTTTGGGTATTTGTGATTTGTCCAAGGGGGACAGTAGAGAGTGTAGGCTCTCTCTAAGTTGTCAGCATCATCATGCATTTAATAGACCGTTCTGGTCATCCTGGCAGGACAGAAGAGTTCCATGTGCAGGATAGAGAACTGACATCAACTCTCCATCCACTTCCATGCAGTGTAGCTAAATTAATCCAAGACACATTTGCTTGGTTATGATCAGTGTGAGGGCCTTCTGCATGCATAAATATCCTGGAGACGTCATACTGCAGTCTTATCATGGAATGAAGAGCTACTTGTACCCCTCACAGCCTTTCCTTGAACAGGCCGAGGTGGTTGGGAGTCTCTCCGAGATGCATATAAGCCTCACTGACAATCCGTCTCCGTCAGTTACAAATCTTTCCTCTGCCGAATCACGACCCACTACGAATATTCACATTCACTTATCAACATGTCCACCGCAATGTACAAGCTGAAGCTTGAGAGAGCAGAAGTCATCATTGGATATCATCCTCGCAAGCCCGCAGAGTTTTATCTTTGGGAAGCCCTCCAAGTTGCTGGCTCCGGCCAAAATCTGATTGGCGGTCGCCGTGTTTATGACGGGAACAAGAGGCTCGCCATCGTCGGAGATGCTGCGATGGCATCTGCTATTGCTGGACCCTGGTATGAGCAGGATGATACCCTAGGTTTGTCTTATCAAGACCACTACATGGAGGCTGAATACTTACGCTTGTGAAAGGCGCCTGGGATACCAAACGTCAGCGTCTGCTGTCTAATGCCAACCTCGCAAGGGTTGCTCATGAGACTGGCCTTGTTGGATGCATGGTCGTCAACCCGCGCAACCCTGTTCAAGCTTCAACCAAGCTTGCTGCCAACCTTGTCGAGGCAGTCATCGGTGCCGTCTGGCTCGACTCCGACGAAAGCATGAGTGCTGTCAGACAGGTTATGGAGACTCTTGGCCTCGGCCTCAATGGCATGGTAAAGTTGAACCCCTTCTCTCTTCTCTGACAACACAACAGACTTCCAAGATAAACTCACCGGCTGCATCAACACCTACGACATGCAGCGCCCCGAACGAGGGACTTACGACAAGAGCCAACGAGACGATCAGCCAGCTCAGTCGCACCTAAGCTCCATTGCCGATCCGTGGACTAGATACTTGTCATGCCATGCCTTGACATCTAGACTGCAAATTGCCAATGTTTAGTTTGAGCTTAAGTACTGTTGGACTGCATGATTGTGTTGTTGGCTCTTCTCAAAAATCTTTTGAGCGATTATGGCTCTCTTGAGTAGGTGCTGATAATGATGGCTTTCTCTGTCCATCATCAAAGCACCTGCTGACTGTTGGATACAGTGAGCTCGAAACACTTCATGTCTTAACGTAGCACTCAACTTCGCGTTCTGACATCGACCGACATTTTTCGTGTGGCCTATCAACTAGGCAAGGATCTCCTTTGTAAGCAGAAATCGTTACTACCATCCACTCTCTTGGCTTGTGATTTTCTGGCGGAGGAAGAGGGGATGAAAAATCAGGAGAAAGGATCTCAGAATTATTCTTGGCTTGATTGGTTTCTCTTACTTTTTGTTCAGCACCAAATCTCACAGTCGTTGTCATCATCGTACCTTCTTTTCTGCCTCTATCTGGGAAAGTCTATCGTACGTGTAGCTGTCGGGCTGCCCGTTTCCTTTCCAAACAGAGTTTGTTTATGGTGAGAGCGAGGCGAATGTAGAACCTACTCGTACTTGTTATACTTGCATCGCATCAAAATTCCGTTTGAGAGTGACATGTCAAGAGGAAACGAAGGAGTGGTGCCGTCTTGTTCCAAGTTTGTTCGCAGGCGACAGCCCCGAGCCCCGCAAAGAAGGTTGGGGTTGCGTCAGCGCTCGTCACCTCACCAGCCACCAAACGCGAACCATCTTGTCAAACCAAATGAATGCTGAGTTTAATCTAAACATCGCATTGAACAGTAACACTGCTATTTCTGCAGCGACCATCATGGGTTCCAGCGATCAGCACGTATTGATCATGGACACCGTCAATGATGTGATAGGTAAGTTCTTCTTCCGTCAAAACCAGCCTTCGAATGCTGCCTTGAATCAAGATGAAACTACTCTGACTTCGTCCATTAGGCGCTCTAGGGGAAGGAGACAATCGTGGAGGGTCCTCCTCTTACAACAAGTTGATATACACTGTTGTTCCTCTGCTCGTCATCGCCATTCCTCTGGTATTGGCCTTCTTATATCTCCGCCAAAAGCAGCACCGCATTTATGCACCTCGAACATTCTTGAACACTTTGGAAGATGCGTATGTGGACAAGCATCGAATTAAGAAGGAGACATGTTGCTGACAGAAACAGAGAGAAAACACCGAAGCCTGCCTATGGCATGTTCAACTGGATCTCTGCTTTCGTAAAACTCCCGGATCAATTCGTCTTGAACCACCAAACGCTGGACAACTACCTTTTCATTCGCTACTTCCGTATGCTCACATATATATGTCTTGTTGGAACCATCATCACATGGGTCTTCCTACTTCGCGTCAACTACAATGGCGGAGGTGGCCAATCTGAGCTCGACATGTTCACCTTCAGCAACGTCTCTGATCCTAACAAATTCTACTGGCACGCTGGCTGCGCGTGGGTCTTTCTCAGTTTTGTCATGTTTGTCATCACCAGGGAAACTCTCTACTACATCAACCTCCGACAAGCATATCTCACTACTCCTCGTAATGCCACTCGTATCTCCACCCGCGTTGTGCTATTCACAGGTGTACCGGAAGACATGCGTCACGAGAGATGGATCAAGGCCGACTTCTTTGGTGTCAAGCGTGTTTGGCTGGCCACAGATTGTACCGAGCTCGAAAGTCTCGTGAGCACTATGAATGACACTGCCATTTCCTTGGAAGAGTCAGAAATCAAACTGTCTACAATCGCTACCAAGAAGCATCTTAAAGGAGAAAAGCATTTCGCTGATGATCCCGAGAGAGCTGGTACTGCCACTCAACAATGGATCGCGCCGAAGGAAAGACCCTCGAAGCGCATCGCACTGGTCGGCAGAAAGCAGGATGCTATTGATATGTATCGCGAGCAGTTGAAAACCACAATCCCGAAGGTCGAAGCTCTCCAGAAACGCCATGTTCAAGGCTACGAGAAGCTTTTACCGGCAGCTTTTGTCGAGTTCGAGACACAACGTGCTGCACAACTTGCCTATTCTGATCCCTTCTGGAGACAGCCAGGAAAGATGGAAGCAGCATGTATTGGTCTCGCAAGCCCGAACGAGATCATTTGGCCCAACTTGGCAATGGGAAAGCCTGAACGCTGGACTCGTACAATTATCGCCAATACCATCGTTGTTCTGCTCATCGTGTTCTGGTCCGTCCCAGTTGGTCTTGTTGGCTCGCTTGCCGATATCGAAAACCTTGCACAAAATTTCCCTCCACTTGGCTTCGTCAATAAATTGCCTTCTTCGACCAAGGGCGCTATCAGCGGTCTTCTTCCTACAATTCTAATCTCTGCCATTCTGGCTCTCGTACCAATCATCTGTCGCTGTAAGTTACTTGCTATGTCAAGATAAGGTATAACAAGCTGACAAGAATAAAGTCATCGCAAGAAAAGCTGGATCCATAACGCTAGCACAAGTCGAACTCCGTACACAGGGATGGTACTTTGCCTTCCAAGTTGTACAGGTCTTCCTCATTACCACGTTCTCTTCGGGAGCTTCGAAGGTTGCTAGTAAGTCTACAATCTGGTTCGCTTTGTGCATGGCAAGCTAACGCCTTTGTAGAAGAAATTTGGGACGACCCTGCTCAGACTCCTAAACTCCTTGCTGACAACTTACCTACCGCCTCCACTTTCTATCTCTCGTTCTTCATCCTTCAAGGTATTGCAGTCACGGCATCAACAATCTTCCAGATAGTACCTTTCCTCATCTTCAACATTGTGTCGCCCTTCTTGGATACGACACCTCGTAGAAAGTTCGAGCGTTTCGTTACCCTCACGGGACTCAGCTGGGGTGATACATACCCTAAGTTCACACTGTTTGCTGTCATTGGTAAGTTTCACAGATTTACGCCTTAGACTATACGAACTGATAGCTCCACAGCAATTTCTTACTCTTGCATCGCTCCTCTTGTCCTCGGCTTCGCGATGCTCGGCATCTACTTCCTTTACTTGGCGTTCCGATACAATGTCTTCTACGTCTTGACAATGGCAGTAGACACCAAAGGAGATGCATACGGCCGCGCTCTGCAGCATCTTAGTGTCGGCATCTACCTTGCCGAGATCTGCTTGATCGGACTGATGACTGCTCAAGGTGGCGAAGGTCCAGCCAAGTTGATGTTGATCCTCCTCATCCTCACCGTCATATACCAAACCTACCTCAACATGATCCTGGCTCCTCTCACCAACACACTGTCAGACGAACTCATGGCCGAGAACGAAGAAGAAGCACTAGCTCATGCCAACGATCAAGGCGCAACAGTTCCAATCGACGTAGACGGCGATGGCGTACAACCCAAACAAGCAGGCCCTTACTTTGAAAACAAAACCGCCAATGCCGTCGCTGCACACTTCAAACGTGGAGGTCTGTTCGCCCCATTCCTCTTCAATGGCTCCAAGAGCAAGTACCCTGCTCTCCGCCGCCAGCTTTGGGATGCTTTCCCAGGTCAACCCGCACCTGAGATTCCTGAAGAGACATTGAAGCATGCTTACCATCACCCTGCCATCACTGCCAAGCCTCCCACTCTCTGGATCGTGAGAGATGAACTCGGTGTCTCGGCACAAGAGATCAAGGAGACAAAGAAGGTGATTGACATCTCGGATGAGGGTGCTCGCTTCAACGAGAAGGGCAAGATCGAGTGGGATGAGGATGATCTGAGACAGGCTCCTATTTGGAAGCCTAGAGTCGAGTATTGAGACTGCAGATGAGAAAGGACGAATGGGATGGCGGGATTGTCATGAGGATAATGAGAATGAGTGTTACAGTATCATGATGGTATGATAATGAGTATAGCAAAAAGCACAAATGAATTGCTGCTGCGATGTCATGCACGGTCGTCATCCACTATGAATGTGTATAAGTTTGACCCCTTTCCTTGGAACAGAGCAGCCCTCATTCCCAGCTGTCGAAAGGCATGATCACTTTGAGATTCGGAGTCGCGTCCAGTGAGAGTAAAAGAAGTGATTCTTATTCGTCTCTTGCTGCAGAAACGCCGATATTCATAATCTGTCCATGCTTCATACCCATAATAACCGATCAAAAGAAACTCAGGTGATAAAAAGCCAAACGCCGAACGCCGTAATCAAGAAAAGGAATCCCATTGCAACATCTCAGAAAATCATGGACCATACCATCCAGCAGTAGCCATGGTAGCGCGAGATGGCTTGCATGAATATTCTTGGCTGTCTGCTGTTAGCTTCTTGCACACAAAGAACATAGCCCAAATTGGTCACTTACCTAGCGGACAGGTTCAGTTGCCTGTGTCTGACGGAAGGCACAGTTGCTGCGGATGTGTGGATCGTGTCTGTGGGAGCTGGCCTGGTAGTAGTTCTCAGGGTGTCCAGTTGTTCCGGCCATACTTGGTGATATGAGATAGACATGACAGCAGGTATGCTTGTTTCGAGTGATCTGGCTTGAATGCCTCTGACGGAAGTCACAGTTGCTGTGGGTGGGTATATCGTCGTGGTCCTCCATGTGCCCGTGAGAGTTCTCCATGTGCTAGATCCGTTTCGGTCTACGTTCATGATTCTCATGAGGCTAGGTCTGCTTGTGTCGGACGATGTGGTTCGTGTTCCGTCTGAAGGCACGGTTGCTGCGGGTGGTTTAGTCGTCCACGTCCACTTGCCCTTGGGGCCAGTGATCTTGTGAGTGATCTTGATAGTGGTTCTGAGCGTTCTGGCCGGAGATCCTTGGTGAAGTGGGATAGACATGACGCCAGGCATGCTTGTTTCCAGCAAAGCTGAGGATGCCGACGGTAGCGGCGGTGTTGGTCTAGTCCACTTGACCCATGACTGGGGGAGAATGGATTCTGGGACTCCCTGATGTGGCGGTGTGACTCCGGGAGGGAGAGTTGAAATCGTAGTAATTGTTTCTTGTGCTGTCGATGCCATCGATGGGACGGAGCATGATATGTTGGATCGTGCGTAGTCATCGTCGAGACAGCCCTGAGGTAGACCGAAGCTGAGAGGGTTAGCGTAGGGCCTGGCAATACTCGGGGAATACGTACACTGCTCCGGTCATTGCGGCGATGATGCTGAGGATGAAGAATTGCATACTGTAGTTGTTGATGATGGAGCTCCTTTGATGGATCAAATTCTATTGAATCAATGTTGTGTAGAGCGATGATGTTTAGAGGTAGAAGTTGGTTGACCGAGAAGCAACAAGCGTGTCTCGTCGTTCCTTCTTTGTCTGGTTGTTACAACTTTGTGTCGTCATGGCAAGACAAATACATACGTTTTGAGGAAGTCGCGACTCCCTCAAAATTCTGGGTTGCGTTTCAAATCCACGACTTAGCGGAAATTGAGGAACGTCTTCGATATATCCTTGTAGTTAAGTTAGTGTCTCTACGACAAGATGCTTCCTCCCCGTGTGCTAAACTTTGTCGCGTGTACGACTGTAGAAATGCACGATTTCAACATTTTCAGAGGTAGCCTCCATTGAAAGCGCGATCGTCAGTCCATGGAGAGCGTGATCGTCAGCGTCTCTCTACGGAGGACTAGAGCGATCTTGAAAACATTATGCATTTCTACAGACCAAACAACCCTGGGCATGGCCGTGGGAGATGGCTAGGAATGACAGAATTTAGCACACGGGGAGGTTGGACAGACAGACAGGAGCTTCTAGATCTGTCAGATTTGGTCTGGATTCTAAAGGGAGCTAGTCCAAAGGCGATCGCATCTCAGGCCATGTTTTTGGTATTGGAACATATTCATGCCGTCGACGAGGACATGAATATCTTTGTGGCCCCCTAGAAGAAAGATAGCACCGTGTTGTTCGAATCACAGGTCGGTCGGTGATTTTGCATAATTTGGAAGCCCGCGCTAGGGAGGAAATTGAACTTTATGCATAATCTCAAGTTTTCCAAAGCTTTGTTTCGATTAGACAGCGATGGACAAACTGAGAGTGAGATGGATCTGGTCGTCTCTTGCCACCTTGTGAGGAGTTCTCAGCCCTTTGATCTGGTTTGCTTGATTGGACTTCGCCTTCGCGCATGATAATCAAAGCCCAACGTAACTCCACAAACATCGTGGAGGCTCAAGTTCGATTGCTACAGGTCGATAGCTTCCGATTGTGTTGCTGTTCTTACAATCGACTGGAATCGATATAGAAAACATGCTTTCGGGGTGCGTCTTCCGAACCCAACAGCTCTTCGGAAGATGATGAGCGTGGCTGGCTTCCGACAAGAGTCTGCCATTGTAACCTTATCATCTGGTGGCTTATGGAAATTGAGAGACTGAGTGCGTGATCTTTCGGAAAGAGCACTCCACCTCTTCCTGAATCATACCACAAATGTTGGACTACGAGTCGTCATCTGTTAAAGACTTCGGATGCTTGTGGTGTAGTGACGTACAATTGAGGAACGCTATGCTTGTGCCTACGAGCCGAGCAAAGGTCTATAAAGCATGTAAGTCTCGATGGTAAATGCTGCATCAAGTCAGTAAACCATTTCGAGAGCCAACTATCATCTCATTTCTTTTCATCCTCATTCATCTCCTCATCATGTACGGCAAAGTCTCCTTCGAAGAAGCCTACGAGATCCCTCGTCTGGCAGACCAGAGCCGCGACCAGGCAGCTTTGTACATCGCTCCCAAGGACCTCGATCGCTACATGCGCCAGATCAAGTCCATCACCGGCGAGCGTCTCGAAGTCTCAGACGCTCATGGCATCGGTTACACCATTGTCTCTCTGACTGTCCCCGGCATTCAAGGCATCTGCGACCCGGCTCAAGCAGAGAAGCACGCCACCGAGGTCAACGATTACATCGCCAAAGAGATTAAGGACCACCGTAATCGTCTCGGTGCCTTTGCAGCTCTGTCTATGCACGATCCTAAGCAAGCTGCTGAGGAGCTCCGCCGTTGCGTCAAGCTTGGTTTCCACGGAGCTCTCCTCAACGACGTCCAGCACGCAGGGCCTGATGGCGAGTCATATCTCTTCTACGATCAGCCCGCCTATGACGAATTCTGGAAGGTCGTTGTTGAGCTTGATGTTCCTGTGTACATCCACCCTGCAGCACCCATGGGTCAGTACTACCAACAGCAGTACGCCCAGCGCAAGTACCTTCATTGGACCTCCCCTCAGCTTCGCCAACGGCGTATCTTTGCATCTCCTCGGTATGATCACCAACGGCGTCTTCGACCGCTTCCCCAAGCTCAAGATCATCGTTGGTCACTTGGGTGAGCACATCCCCTTCGACTTCTGGCGCATCAACCACTGGCTCGAAGATGTTGAGAAGCCCCTTGCAGCCAAGGCAGGAGATGTTATGTGTAAGAAGACCATTTACGATTACTTCAAGAACAACATCTACCTCACCACCAGTGGACACTTCTGCACTCAGACTCTGAAGTATGTCGCTGAATATCTTGGCCCTGAGAGATTGTTGTTCAGTGTCGATTATCCTTATGAGACCATTGAGAATGGCTGTGGCTGGTGGGACGGCGACGCTGAGAACATCAAGAAGGCATTGGGTGGTGAGGAGGCGTACAAGAATGTTGGCAAGGAGAATGCGAAGAAGTTGTTCAGTCTGGGCAAGTACCACGACTGTGATGCATAAGGTCCCAGGAATGATGATTAGTCGCCTATGTATTTCCAAAATATTTGATTCTGTTTCAGAAATTGTGCAGACAATGTGCATGATGCCATGGAGAGATGGAGCGAAGTCAATTTCGTATCAAACCTGTCTCCAAGTCTTGGTCCAAAATTATTAGGAGATGCCAAGGGGGTTTGCTCCTCGACGTTCCAGAGTGATAGTGATGATATCCGAGTAAGGAATGTTGGCCGCATGAGATCACATGTTAGTGGGATGTCACGTGTCTGTGAAACTTGGGAAGGTGCCCTCGACTTCGAAACATCATACCTCGACCTTTCACACGACAATCAGAAGACAATTCAAACGGCTTGTGGACGACGAGCGTGACTCATACCTTCAATATCGAGTAGGCTGTGATAGGCAGCGATCACAAGGAAAGCGCCACCAGATAAAGACAGACCCCAATGTGCAAGCCTCTCCCTTTCTTCAACATCAGCACTACATATCCGAGATCAGCATCTTCATTTCCCGAGCAGAGGCCAACCAAAACGGACCCTCTGAATAAATTGGACGTTGGGCACCAAGCAGGCGGCGATTTCTCGAACAGCGCTTTGGAACAAGACATTCCCGCAGAAGATTGAGCCGTCATTTCAACACTAGTTCTGCGCTCTCGAGTCAGCATCCTGACTTCTCAGAAAGCAGACAATACGAATAAAAGCTCAATAGACGCGAGGCCATACAAACGGAAAGTTCGACGACGAGGTCACACTCTTGACGAAGACAAAATAACACCTCGACCACAAAGTTATACCCTCGACCAGAACGAGCAGACAGCTTGACGACCAAGGCGAGGTCAGAGGGCTTCATTTCAGCGACGAGGTCATACACTCGACGAAAAGAAAGCACAAAAAAAAGGCACCAGCTCGACAAAGACGAACAGACAATCCGACAAAGACAAACGGAAAGTTCCACAAAGGTGAACCGACGATTCGACGACGAGGTCATAAAGAGGTCATAACGAGGTCATCCGCCCGAATAGGACGAACGGAGAGGTCGCACACGACATCATACACTCGGCGAGGGCGAACGTAGAGCTCGAAGACGACAGCGAGGTCATACAAACGGCAATTCGACGACGAGGTCATAGGTTCAGCGACCAACAGGCAGCGACAATTGGGAAGGTACTGCAAGACATAACCGCACCCCTTCCCTATCTCTTGCCTCGACATCAGACGCTACACCTTTGTGTCAGCAATCTCATTGGTTTTCGAATCAACACAAGCATCCCTTCACATCCCTTCTCCCCTTCCGATGCCAAGTCTCTCCACACTAAAGAAACACACCGCGAAAATGCCTAAAACCATCGAGAACGTTCCCAACGAGATCTTGAAGCATATCTTGGTGCAAGTTCGTGAACAGTGTGGTTTCAACTCATTGAAGAACGCGCTCCTTGTGTCTCACCTCTGGAATGCTGCCGGTACACCAGTCCTCTACGAACACGTCGTACTTCACAATGGCAACATCAGCTCCTTCCTCGACACTACGGTCGACCCGCCTGTCGAATCTTGGAGTCTGATACCAAAGTTGCAGTTCATGTTCTACAACGGTAGCAAGGCTTCAGCAAGGGACGCCTCGAGCACTTTCGAAGAAGCCAAAGCCATGTTCTCAAAGCCTTTGCCTTCTATTGAAGAGTTGAAGGCGAGAAAAGGCAAGAAGCGACTCCGTAACCGCGAAAGATCGTGGGGGCAGGTTCACACCTTGACTCTCAACGTCAAGCCAGAGGGAACTGGAAATACGCGCTATGAGCAGCAGAACAGACAAGAAGCGGGCAAACTAACTCCATTGGATGTGCAGTTGATGAGACTGGCAAGCATGCTGCCAAAGCACTTTCCTCTTCTCAACACCTTTTCGTTCTTTGCGGAAGAGGTGTATTTCCATGATAAGCTGAAGATGGAGAGAGAAGGGCCTGGCTTCTTAGACGTTAGAGTCATCCATGAGCTTGTCGGAGCGTTGCCGGAGTCTTGCATCAATCTTTTCCTAGACACCAATGGCCGTGAGATCCAGTTTGGTCCATCGTCTCCTCGCATGTGCCTTCTCATCCAGAACATGATGCTAAGACTGCGCCACCTAAATCTGAGAGTGGCATACGTCTGCGGCTCCATCATTGAGTTACCAGCCAAGGACGAAGACGATGACGAGGAGGAAGTCGAGTATATCAAAGCGCCATACCTCCGCAGTCTATCAATCTCCTTTGTGCCCAGGAACATTCCCTACTGGTTCGACCTGATGTACGCTCGCAACGTCTGCAAACAAACGCACTCGCACAGCATCACAGCAAGACTCCCCAACGATCATCCTCTAGGCTCCAACAGCGAGTCGAGAACAATTCGCCTAACGGAAGCGCTTGGAGAAGCGCTCAACCGAGGCTGTTTCCCACACACAAAAAGCATCCAAGTAATTACACCGATGAGGATCAATCGTCGTGGCAAGGCTTGGTCGGAAAGAGAAAACGACGAAATGATCATCATCAGAGATATAGTCAAAGACAGGACCCACGCACTCCAGTTCATACCTGCCAACAGCATGTACGTCCACGACGAAGATCGGGCACTCATCGATCGCCACGGCGTCTTCGCCATGGGAAATCACCAGAAACTCAAGATGAGTGCTGAAGACAGCATGTGGGACGCCACAGCAAAATACGGTGCCAGACTACCAATCGATACACCAGATATCCAGTTCCAGAAATGTACTTTGAAGACCTTGTCGACCAAGAGGGAGTTGAAGTACTTTGTGGACAGTCTGAAGCGGGAGACGCATGAGAAGATGAAGGTTCTCCATCGGGATCTGACGGAAGACGAGAGACATCCTGGCAGGGAATTCGAGTTTGAGGGAGCATCGTTTCCTTTCAAGGACTTTATGCCGGAGAACTTTTGAGAACCGGATACGGAGGCGAGCTGAAAGAGCTTGAACGGAAGGACGGGAGAATGAGCGGAGGGTCGGAAGGTTGAGCAAAGGGGTCAGGAGATTGTAGCATCATTTAACCAGAGGTCGGGAGCTTGTAGCATCTTTAGCAACGTACGAGCTTGGCGAATGTAGCCATGCGATGATGACACAGTTCTATCCCTCCGAACTTCTTTCGAGCAATGAGACACGTTGTTTGTGTGTGCCTCAACTCATCTCAACGTCTTCTTCTTGAGGAAGGGGCTGCCATGTTGGACGACCACTGCGCTTGAGACATTTTGAAGCGTGGAATAGATGGCCTCTTCGTTGACGTACGAAGAAAGCATACAACAATCCAGCTAGTACAACGGCTGTTGCACTGACGGCGGCAGGTATCTTGAACTGGTCCGGACGAGCGAAGATTGCGGTGGAGGCGTAAGATAGGAGCTCGAAAATGCTTTGTACGGATGCTTCCGTAGCGGAGAAAGAACCTCGCTGGTCAGGTTCAACTGCCTGGTTTGTTGCGTTAGTATGACTCCGTGTGGGATAAGTTGAGCTGACAAACCTCTTGGACAATGACTTGAGCAGACAGATCAAAGCCCCATAGCCCAATTCGACTAGCGATTGTACCAGCAAGCAAGCCAGCAACGGCATACTTAGAGGGCATCTCGATCCAGAGCATTGTAGCCGCAATTACCACCCAAACAATCTGCCAGTTGAGAAACCATATTCCACATCTGATGGCACCAATTCTGTGCATGGCCTTTGGCGCAAGCCATGTGGAAGAGAGCTCAAAGACAGTCGAAACTGTTCGCAGGAGACCGATGGAGATAGAACTGAAGCCGACTGAGAGGAGATATGTGACCATCTGGCCACCGAAAGTCAGAACAGTGAGGTACAGTAACGACAAAGAGAACGAGGGGAAGAAGGCCGGATGTTGGATATAGGAGATACAGCTCCCACATAATTGACGAGCACGACGTGCAGCTGACGAGCTACTTGTTGACTGAGGATCTTCCGATGGTAGAGGGCGTGCTTGAAGGTCTTCAACTTCGTAGTAGACTCTTGCAATAGCGTAGTATTCGACGAAGACGGAAGCAGCAGTCATGCAGAAGGTAACAAGGATAGCAATGCTGGTCGAGAAGCCATCGACCAAGGCGATAGCAAGTGGTCCGACGAGTTTGCAGAAGAGATCGATTCGACGCATCTGAGAGTTGAGCTCTTGCAAGTCATCGGCGTTCTTGGATATCACTACAACCCAATCGCGCTCGACAGATATGGTGTTGATGACCGAGGAGAGCTTTTCAATACAGGCGAGTAGGGAGAGAAGAGCCAGTGCAGCTTTTGCAGACCACGAATCAAGAGATGTGTAGCCGTAGTACAATAAGAGCCATAGTAACGAGCACGATGCCGCAGTGGCTGCTCTCTGGCCAACTAGAAGTGGTCAACGACTGACTAGAACAGGCCAGAAGACGACGGAATCTCGCAAAAGATTTGACAGCAACAAAAATCACGACAAAGGTCAAACGGTATGTAGAAGAAGAGGGATGTGTATTGACGAGGCTAGATTACTTACTAATCGACAGACGAATGAGATGCATGCGTTCAGAGCGGTCGATTAGACGACCAATGAAAGTCGAACAGACGACAACAGAGGCGGAGCGAGTCAAAGCATAGATAGAAGCAGGAAACAGAGTGCCAGGAAAGATTGTTGAGATGAACAAGACAGCACCGAATTCAAACAGGCGAGAGTTCCATGTCGAGAGGAAGTGCGAGACATAGAGCTTGTTGCGGACGTGATAGGATGGCAGCTCGGAGGTGGACATGTTGGCGATCGATTCAATGAGATGTCTCGAAGGGACGAGACGTGTGTCGTTCACAAAGCATGGATGAATAAATACAATCAAGAGCAAAGTCAAAGTGGGTCGAGTGTGACAGAAAAAGAAAAAAGAGCAAATAATTGCGGAGGTCGAGTGAAGACCCTGGTGGCTGGCGGAAGTCTTCACGCCTTGGCACCGTCACTTTCGGCGATTCAGCAGCTTCACGTCGCATGAGAGTCGCGTCTATTCACTATCTTTGCACAACCGAATTATTGTCTTTCTCTTTCTCGACGAGCTGTTATTCATTCCAGGCTTCTACCACCTCCGACTCGCTTCAGAACCCTCAGTCAAAGCTATACAACTGATCTACACGTCTTTGTTCAATCTAAGGGCTTGGCCCCTGTGTAGAAAAGATGCCCGCTAGGAAGCGCGCCCGCCAGGAGGCCGACCTGGACAGCAGCATTGTCGCCGTCGAAAAGGCACAACCCCATAATGAGACACTGGATCGCCTTCGGAACATGTGGCAGTTTGCCGCCCTCATGCAATACATGTACATCTTCGGCAAACCCGTCAAGATTGACCCCGAGTTCGACATGGAGGTATGCGCCGGCGACTCTGATGCGCTTGATCAATTGCTGATGATATGATAGGATCTGGAGCATGAATGTTTGAGGCCCGAAGCATCCGAGAAGCTGGCAGAGATCTGCCTTACCCTCCTCAAATTCGTCTCATCACACAGAGGCCTGACGTGCGTCCAGCCCAGCCACTGATCCAGAAACATCTCACTAACCCATATCAGCTACGACAACTATGACGAATACACCCGCCGCCAGTTTGTCGCCAAGGCTCCTTCGCGAAACCCCTACGGCGATGAAGAAGAGCCCAACAAGTTTGCCGAGTTCGACGTCTTCACAAAGATCCGCGTGCTGCACCAACTGTCAACATGGACCCTGAACAATGCAGAGCGCATGCGCGGTTTGATGGAGGAGAAAGACAGCGAGCAGACGCAATGGGTATGTGCCCCGCAGCAATCATATGCTTCGTTCACTAATATCATCGATAGCGCATCGAAGAACTCGGCTGGGACTCTCAGGATCGCTCCTACTTTGTACTGGACGATGATCGCCTATACCGTCGCACCGAGGCACCGTTACCACCTGCACCTACCCCGAAGCCGAAAGCAAAGGCAAAGGCCAAAGCACGCAAGTCACGCGGCTCTCGTGCTAGCAAACGCATCAAGCTCGACAACTCCGCTGAAGACGGCGAAGCTGAGGAAGAGGAGCAGGACAACACCGAGGCAGAAGTCAAGATTGATGAGCCAACTGAAGAGGATGGTTTCGGCGGAATGAAGTGGGAATGCATCGCCGTCACCCACGACGATTATAACCTTTTCCTGGAATCTCTGCGTAAGAGCCGCGACCCGAACGAGAAGGCACTCGTCAAGCGCATCAACGAACAGATTATGCCAATCCTCGAAAAGCGAGTCGAAGCCCAACGTCAAAAAGTGCTCAAGAAGCAAAGAGAATTGGAGAACTTGCAGAAGATGGCCAGCGCTAAGCGCTCAAGCAGACTTGCTGGCAAGGCCGAGGCAAGAAAGGCTGAAGAAGAGGCAGCTGAGGTGGAGAAGCGAAGACAGGCCGAGCTCGACATGGCTCGCAAGGAGCAGCAGAGACAGAGCAAGATGGAGCACGTAAGTGACAGACGTCCTACAAACCGCAAGAAAGTTACTGACAGATACAGGCTCGCGAATCGCGCATGCTTACCAGAGAGCAACGACTCAAAGAGCGCGAGGTCAAGCGCATCCTCCATGAAGAAGAACTTCGCAAGCTCGAGGAAAACCAGAAGAGCCTCGAGCAGGGTAACGAGATCGAAGGCCGTCTGTCAGAGCGTCACCTTAAGGCGGAGATGGAAAGACGACAGAAAGAGTTGGACGCCCTGGCCGAAGAGGAGGGTGAATGGATCTTCGATTGCGCCGTTTGTGGCAAGCACGGCCAGAACTACGACGACGGCACACACTCGATTGCATGCGAAAAGTGTAATATCTGGCAGCATTCGAAGTGTCACGGCATCGACGAAAAGGACGCAGAGAAGGACGACTTCCACTTTGTCTGTTCAGACTGCGAGAGAAAGCCCAAGCTGCCACCGTTGCACCTGCATTTCCCAGGCCAGAAGGGAGCTGCTCCGGAAGCACCTCGCGGTCGTCCTCTTGAAGCCGTCGAAGTCAGCACATCCACTCCACGCTCCGCCGCCCGACACTTCAACCTCCTTGACGGCCCATCGCTCTCGCCTTCTGGTCAAAGCCCTGGCCCACCTGGATATCACCGCCCTGCTGGAGCTCCTCCAGTCGGCGTCCCTCAGCAGGCTTGGAACGGTACCACCTTGCCGCCGCCTGCACGCCCAGCATCGAACTACAGCAGTTCCCCTCCACCTCCCACACAAAAGTCCAACGATGGCGACCTCTCCAACTTGCATGCTCAAGCTCACGCTGGCGCTGTCTCAGCACATTCGGTCCCTCTGCCAGCTCTTCAGCCCAACGGCTTGCAGATGGGCCCTCCGTCGCCCACAAAGGGCTCACGACCATCATCGTCGCATGGACTTCCAGAGCACCGTACCAACGGCTCAGCGACACCCCACCACCACCGCCCGTCCAGAAACAGCCTTTCACCATCTGGCCAGCGCCTCTTCCAAAGCCCAAACACCTCCTTCCCTCCTCCCGCCCTGCCACAGCAACAACAACGCGCTGCCGCCCATTCGCCCACGAAACAACCCAGCTCCTCGCCCTCGCACGCTCAATCCTTCCACACTCCCGCAGCAGCAAACGCCACACCCTACACGTACCAACACACTACCACCGCAACACCCGCCTCAGCTGCGACAAACATCCTTCGCACAGGCCCTCATATGCAAAGCTCACCCCTGCCTCCCCTCCCGACCGGCAACACACCTCTCATCCCCACCAAACACGACACCCCTCGCCCCATCAGCAGAGACAGTATGGCTGAGACCCCTGTGGTGCCACCAATTACGGCATTGAGCCCTAGTCCAGCCATCTTCATGCCCATGCCTTCTGCACCACCCGAGGGCGTGGAAGGTGTAGAGACGTCGCTTGGTGTAGGCAGTGTCCCAGTCAAGAAGATGCCGCCTAGTGCCAGTCAAGAGAGCGACGGCGACATCAGTATGGCTGACATGTAAAGAGCATCACCAGTATCTGACAAGCAAAGATGGCAGATGATTGCAAGAGAAGATGAAAGATGGGACAGTTCGAACCTGTCATGCATGAGTAACATTGGCCATGGAAGACTTGCGAGCATTGATATCATTTTTCGATTTTTTTCGTGTTAGGATTAGATGAGATGAAGATGCAGAAAGCATTGCAAGCAAGCCAAGAATGAAAACACATGATCAATCCCAGTTATTTGAATCAAGTACTCACCAATTTGTCACTTTCAACGACCTTTTCTGCGACTGCATGATAGAGTCACTCGACGCTTCAGCAATGCATAACGTTGCGTCGAGAATATGTTATCGAGCATACGCAAGGTGCTCAGAAAGTCGCTTCCGATTTTTGCGGAGAGTTAGTTGACTTGGCGGAACAGACTTATTGAGAACCTTGAGTAGAGAACCGCTGTTCTTCACCATCTCAGGAGACGGGTGCTCGAATCGAGTGGCAAGCATAATCTGAGATGAGAAATATATATTCATTACATTCGTGATTTAACCTAGCAGTAGAGTTGTGTGTTGTATATCCCCAACCCTCCAACACCATCCCACCTTCCCCTTCCCTAGAATACAAATCTCCATGGTATACCCAAAAAAAAGCCACCGATTTCCTTGTTGCGCAACACTCTCCACCCTTGATCTGAGCCCTCAATGTCTTTCCTTCGTCGTCAATGATCCTCGCCCTCTTTGCGCACACGCACACACGTCTATTGGACATTTCCAAAAGCATTCCTCACCCCGCCTTCCCATTGTAATTCTCCATTGTTCATTCCGTTCAATTCGTCTCCAAATTCGCCCATCACTTGCCCCCACTCTGCATCACTGAGTTGGAAGAGTTGGCCTTCATCTACAGCTCCTAGCTCTAGCACCGTACTCGTTGACGTCTTGCTGAAGTTCATGAACTCCGTGTTCGAGAAGTCGGACATGTGAGGGAGTAATGTAGACATGGGTGTATCTTGCATAGTTTGTTGCTGTTGCTGTTGTTGAGGGATATGCGTGTAACCCATCGATGGAGATTGCTGTTGCACAGACCCTTGCCAATTATTTGAAGATTGTCTGAAGATGAGTGCAGAGTGATTTGCAGGAATAGAAGACGATGACGAGTCGGAAGGCGAAACCCCACTGTTGTTTGCAGATAAATCCATAATATCTGCCTCACTGCTAGATCCAAGTGTTTGAGGTGACGTGTTTGCTGTAGAACTATCGGAGGAAATGTTCATCCGAACAGGGAAGATTCCCTTGAAGTTTCCTGTATGCTGGGACATTGCCTCTGCGACTTCGGGTGGGAAGTTGCCGCCGGATGGGTGGTTGCCTTGAGATTGGCGTTTCGGAGCCGAGTGTGCGGCTAGACCGCCGTCGCCGAAGGTGGGTACGCGTCCGTTGGTGGTGTCTTTGTTTAGCTCGGCGTAGGGGCATTGCATGGTTTCCTGAGCTTGAGCTTGGGCTTTACGAGCGGCACGGACGCGTAAACTGCGTAGTTCTTCGAGACCAGCTACCTCGAGGTCAACATCGAGTTGTGCTATGAATGATTCGGCGAGAGGGTTTGTCTTTTTCATGGCTTGTAGAGCAGACAACAGGAAGTGCAATGATCCTCTAGCGGTATCGTCACGAGGTCGGGACTTCAGATATTGTACAAAAACTCGAGCGGCGACGTAAAGTGAGAAGGCCATGAATGGGTTGGCTTGAGCCATATCGAGGTGACTGGTCATCTTCATCAAGCTGGAGATTTCGGCAGCTGCAGTCAAGCAGCGCATTTTGGATTCGGTGGCGAGTTTAGCTGGTAGTTGATGCTTTTCTACTTTGAAGATAGCGGCTTGGTGTAGACAGATAACCGAAGTATGAACACACATGTTCATAAAGACGACCTTCGGATCAGAGGCGGCAAGTGGCAGTCGCAATGATTCGGGGAGACCAAGCAATAATGAGAGAATTGTACCGTCCATCTGACGATGTCGCTTCCAGAAGATGCCGTTGATATCGCCATCGTTTTGATCGGGTGCTTGTCGATGAAGATGCAACAAGTTGCGGCCGAAAAGAGCAGCAATGACACCAACCGAGCCCATGGAAGATAGAGTCTCAGCTCCCCCAGGCGTCAAAGCTTCATGTAGAGAGATGGAAGGCTCTGGCGTACCAGAGTCATAGGCATCTTCGGACGATGGTAGATCGGTAAAGATGTCGGTTTCGTCTATCGTCATGGGCCATCCAGTGCCAATACTAGCATATCGATCGGCAGCAAAGGTCAACCAGAACAGACGTCTGCGCTCTTCCTTCTCAATCCAGTCTTTGGGAGGAGGTAGGCATTGTTTGACGTCAATGTTAGGACCATCGACACGATGAAGACCCATCATGAGGGCAAGGCGACTGGTTCTGCCAGTACTCAGCCAGGCTCGGGGAAAGTACATCATCTTGAACTCGTAAGCTGAGATGCATTGCCAGGCTTGGACAGTTGCCAGGTTGATCATCTTCTCGCCGACGCCAGTCATCTCATCGCGCTCGAGATAATGACGGGCTCGGCGGTATAGAGTGTCGACCATGTCCTCATATTTGGGATGAGAGCTCGCACCCAGAGTCCATACAGCGTATTGGAGAGACAGGCGAGGACGTAAAGCAGGTGATGTGTTCTGCATAGCCATGAGGAAGCGGGGACGATGCAAGAGTGGAGCTGAGGGATGAGCGCGTTCGAAGTAAAGGTTGGTCAATTCGGCGCACACTTCCGGAGGTGGCAGAGGTTCGTCCATGCCTGTAGCAAGTAGCGAGAAGTTGGGAGCCCATGTCGGCGTGTCGATGTTGCCTTTCCAGAAGGCAGGCTCCATGTCGTGTGTTTCCGACATGGAAGGCACACGTGAAGCAGGCATGGTGCTGGTACGTTCAAGAGGAGATTGGCCGACACGCATCTCCTGCATCAGACGTCCTTGGTCGGGATCGATGCCACCAAAGTCTGGTAGATCTTCGCCGACAGGGAAGTCGACGGCATTCTGCGGCATCTCAAGACCGCTGTGTGTGTTGAGGAGTGTTTCGACTTGGGCCAATCTGGCCTCCAGCTCTTTGACATAGCCCCTCTTGGGACCGCTCTTCTTGCGCACCTCATCGTAGGCGCAATTGTGGGAGAGGCGTGTGCATGTCGCGCAAGATGGTTTGGCGCCGTCGCATCGGAGCTTGCGTTTGCGACACAGCACACATGCTACACGCTTGGATTTGGGCTGTTGCGATTGATTGGGCTGGTCGGGGAGTTGTTGTGTAAGGTCGTTGAAGTAGCCGTCCGACACGGCTTCGTCTGGTGACGGCATTGTTGCTGCCTTGTCGCTGGAGAGGCCGTCCGAGGTCCTGAAGATTTGCTGACGCGGCGACACGATGCTTTTACCTTGACAAAGAATAAAGCGTCTTCAGTCTCGAAACAAAGCGCCTGGATCTGGCGACTGGGATACGGCGAGGCAGTTAGGCAGCAAGTAAATCGTATGCATCAAGCTCATGCCGGTGCACTGCTACTATTGGTTGAATGAAGCCGCCCTCAGAATCCTTCAATCCTCGAACATCCCCCGTTGTGGCTTTCTCCCTCTGCAACAGCCTTGGCTTGATAGAGTAATCAAACCTTCTTTGACTTTCTAGAACCCTGAAACCCTCCTGCCTTTGGCTCTTGCTGTTCATCTGCATGCTCATCTGCCAGGAAGGAGCTCAATGCCTGCGCTTATCGCATGAAGCCTCCACATTGTGCCTGTCGCGGAGCCGCCAGGAAATACCTCCTCTCCGGCCGGACCTCTCTCACAAGACCATGCCCGTTTGTCTTCCAGTGAGCGGATGCATATCCCAGTTGACCATCAAGGTTTGGTCCAAGACCCGTATCTTGCGGCCATGACCATCTCTGCACAGGCACACAGGCAGATCATTGGAACACCATGCATGTCTTGCCGACGACCGACCACGGTCCCGCGGGAGAGGCACTCGAGGCAAGCCACCATCTAACATGATTTTGACGATTGTATCAGAACATCTACTTTCCAAGGGTCGACTCACCGTGGTCATCTGAATGTTGGTTGCTTCATTCACGGTAGCTCCTTCCCGCAGAAGATCGCGCAGCACATCCCATGCCAAAATGGTGTTACCAATCAGTCCACAGTGTTTCGTTGAGCCTGTAAACACCGACTTGAGAAAAAGTGCCTTCTAGAGGACAGAGCTGCACTCACAAAGACTTCTTGCATGCTGATAGCTACTGGCGTTATTGACATTTATAGTGAGAGTAGAAGTGTTGACATCGAGCAAACCCGGGGTTCCTTACATAGCACGCAGAGCACCGAATGGGGTATTACTAAGGCGTCAGGTCTGAGGTCATTTCATCGGACGTGTTGCTTGGTAAGAAGAAACTATGAAACCCTATCACAAACTTCCAGGTCCTCATTCATCAGCCCATCTACAAGCCTTCAAGCCTCAGCCCCTGCTTAGGCAAACCGCGTGATTCTGATTTCCTCCCATGCATGCCGTGCGAACAACCTTACTTTCTGAAATAGAGAGCCAAGTATCCGAGCACACGATAAACAACAATGATGCCGATCATGATGCCGACAGTCTTGCCCAGCTGACCAGTGGGATAATCATAGTACTGCAGCACAGCCTTGCCATCTATCTTGCACTGACCCGAGAGCTCACTCTCGTACGCGCACGAACACCCAGTGACAACATTGCCAGCACAGCGGTAGGTGCGGCCATCGAACTCGTTGACCATCATGCCGCGGAAGACATAGGCCTGGTAGTCAATGTAGTGGAAGACGTAGCGCCAGAACACATTGAGACTGCCAGTAGGCACGAGAAAGCCACCTACGGACATCCAAAGGCCATTGGCGAAAGCCACGAGGGCAAGAGCGATGATGAAGTTGGGGAAGAGAGACGAGACGAGAACAACCAGGCTCTCGGCCGCGACCAGGTCCAAGAACAACCACATGACGTGCACAAAGAAGGCAGTAGCATCGGGACGAAAGCTGATGAGCCAGTAAGTGACCGTGGCGAACAGGATAGAGATCAGGAAGAGGAAGGGCAGGCCGATGAGAAAGTTGGATACCACGAATGACAAAGGACCGTAGAGACCGTTGGCTCGCTCCTTGACGAATATAGCTCTATCCTCAAGGAAGGCAGGCACATAGGCGACAGCCATGAAGCTCAAGAAAGCCGAACCAAAGAAGAGAGCGTTGACGAAAGATTGGATGTCCTTTTGAATGGTGCTCAATTGCAGCCAGACAGTGCCCATCATGACCGCAAGGCCCATGTACATAGCAACACGGATCCAGTAGGTGACGATATCACGATATGACTTGAGGTAGAGACGGTGTAGAAGGGTGACGGGTATGCCCAGGTCATGAGCCAAACCAAGTCCTTGAACATCAGGGAAGACATCACTCTTCTCAAGAATTGGCGTTCCAACATCGTCGCTGTTGCCTTGCTCTTTCCAAGCAGATTGGATGGTAACAAGACGCTGAGAGGCAGTGCCTCCTTCTTCATCTTCAGAGTCGAAGTCGGTGTTCGTGAGGTCGAGAATGTGCTCAGAGGGATTCATCAGATCGGGAATAGGCATGCCGAGTTGGGCGAAGTATGGCGCTACGCCCGAAACGGCTCCGAAGTAGCATGTCTGGCCTTGGGATAGTAGCAGCAGTTTGTCGAATAGCTGGAAAGTGGCGGCCGATGGCTGGTGGATGCTGGCTACCACAATGAGCTGAAGACTAATTAGCAAGAAGCATGTCAAGATAGGAAGAAGAGAATACCTGGTGTTGCTGGGCATACTTCTTCAACAGAGAAATGACTTCGAAGCTAGCCACCGAGTCAAGACCACTGGTCGGTTCGTCAAGGAAGAGGATTTTGGGGGCGGTGATCAGTTGACTGGCAACACTGACACGTCTCTTTTGGCCACCACTGATGCCCTTGCGTATGGGCGTACCAATGAGTGTGTCGGCTTGCTTCTTGAGGCCGAAACTGTCAATCAGATTTTGGACTCTGGTGCCCTTTTCAGCCTTCAAAACAGATCTTCGAACGTCAGCAATGTCCACAAGCATAGATAGACTCAGCGTACCTAGGGAGGGCCAGACGTGCTGCAAATTCTAGTGTCTCACGTACAGTCAGAGAACCAACAAGAGCATCCTCCTGTTCAACGAAAGACGTGAGCTTTTTGTAAACCGAGGCTTGTATAGAAGCATCATTAACTGCAGCAGTGCCATGGCTACTTTTGTTGCGGCCTGCGAGAATGTTGAGAAGTGTTGTCTTGCCACTACCAGATGGGCCCATGAGGGCAAGGATTTCTCCTAGATACCATGTCAGCAAAACCTGAACATGAGGGCTTGGAACATACTCACCAGCTTGGACACGTCCATTGACACGGCTGATGAGGTCTCTCGGTTGCTTGGTCGAACGATCCTCGACGGTCAATGTGACATTCGACCATGAGAGAGAGCGAACGACATCATTGAACATGTAAAACTCATTGCTGGTCTGTCTCTCTGTGTCCGAAGACACACTGGCAGACAATCGATTACGCATAGTTGGAAGAGATGCGGGTGGATGGGTGAGTGTGTCAGGGAACATGAGATGAGGGAAGCAAACACTGGTCCTTTTGAAGGAAAAACAATAGCCAGGTTGACGATATACGAGCATCTGTTCCAGAAGGGACTAGCTTTCTTGCTCGCCGACCCATCGGGGACCTACAGGATGAAACCCTGCTACATCTTACCGGGGATGTTATATCCATAGCTCGTTGACATTGCGGCCCTCTCACGATGTGTTTGTGTCCGCATCGCTTGGTTGATTGCATTGCTTCGACCTGAGGAGCTGTGACACCCGTAGACCGCGTTTGAGCATTAGGTCGGCAACGAACGCGCCGGCAACTCAATTGACGGGTTCTTGCGGCATTGTGCACCCATGTCAAGTGTCAAATCGTGCAACCAAGGTCACGATGCAGGAAGAGATTAAGCAGCTCCCCGCTCATCTGATACATCAAAATGATTTGCCGATATGGAGAAGGTTGTCAAGACATGTTGTGAGGTCGGCGTTCATGTGAGGCATGGCGGGCGAAACGGTGGCTTTAGTGGTCAGAAGTCGGGGTTCTCCATCTTGGTTCACCATTTGGAGTCCTTTAAACGCCGAAATCTTTGTCTCTGCGTATGAGAGGATATGAGTTACAGGGTCCATCTTTGTACTTGTTGCGCGATGGCTACCGCACTGGAGATGAGTGTACTCCAGATCCTTTTTGCAAGCCCTACATGTGACGAGTCAGAGTCCTTCGGGTGTCTACAGCTTGAGTGTGGAGGATCACCCCCAGCGCCTGTAATGAGGGGCCATGGCTCGATTGAGGCAAGTGTGTCTTGATGTGAGAGGCCCCCCTGCTTATGTACCTAGCTGTGCTGCAGAGACAGGCCGCATAACAAAAGTACCTGAGTGGCGTTGAGATGGCGCTCGCGTTCGTGGGGGCAGGCTTTTGAAGCGATGACAGACTGTCCAATTCGCCTTCCCACCCAACGTAGAGGATCACAACGGCTCAGGACAATCCTCTCCTAGATGGTAGCCACAAGCCCCAGTATTTGATAAATGATGACTGTTCATGAGAAAGTCCCCTTGGTGGTTTGAGAGAGCCGTTGGACTAGCGGGCCGAGGTCAATGCACAAGCTGGCTGCTGGACGTGCACGTTTCTCCGGTCTCCGGTCTCCGCAGGCTGGGGACCTTCCTGTCGCTCTTCTCTCTCCACATCAACATGACCTTGCAATCACGAAATGGACACATCTTTCTCCTTACCGCCCACTCGTCGAACAAATCAAGCCTGTGATGCTTGCAAACTCAGGAAAGTCAAATGCAATGGTCAGGCCAAATGTCAGCAATGCAGTCATCTCAATCTCCGCTGTGTTTATTCTGCGCCCAAGCCAAGAACAAAGACATTGAAGCGTGGAAAACTCATCGCACAATACAAGGAAAACACATCTGGACGCAACGAGAACTCGGACTCAAGTCCTGCTCAACCATCGCCATCTCTAATCATCCATGACGCGCCATTCTTCACTAGTTTCCTGGACGATTATGAGGCCTCTGTATACCCTGTCAACCCCATCATGACCGTGGATGATGTTTTGGCCTCGATCCGAGAGATGGATCAGAATGCGGAAGCCAAAACTTTCGTCTATGCTTACACGGCCATCACGATTGCATTAACAAACAAAAGTCCGGACAACTCCATTGACTCTCAGTCGCAAGTGAGGTATTGGCTAGAAGAACTCATCAAAGCCAGGGCAGCTATTGCTTTCGACGAGAAGATGTCTGTCCGAAGGGTCATGATCAGCCAGTTTACTCACATCTCTCTCATGTGCCTTGCCAACATGGACATGTCTTTCTACTACGTCCGTGAATCCATTACCATGATTCAAATGCTTCGTATTGGCCACCCGGAAGCCATGGATAAGCTAAATTCAAACGAGCGTGCTCGTAGACAAAGATTATACTGGGAGGTGTTCATCCATGAAAGATACCTGGCCATATCCAACTATCGCCCGGTAGTGCTACCACCTTTGCATGATCTTCCGGAGTTCGACCCGTCAATACCTCCGGGTGTACACGAAGGGTTCTTGCAGATCATTCGACTCTTCCGTCTCATCGACGAAGGCTTTCTCGCCAACTGGTTCGGCACCACAACAGTGACTCGGGAATGGATTGACCGCAAACACAAAGAGATTGACGAGGAGCCTGTTGGAAACGAAGCTCATGTCGGCATAACGCCATTGTCGGACATGCAACAGGCGGATTTGATCGTAACTAAACACTGGTTGAGAATGTTGGTATGGCAGATGGCCATGTCGAAATGCTTGCTCAGCTCCGTCTCATCAAAGGAATCACTATCACTGTCATTCCCCGTGCGCCTGTCAACACAACTACGCGCGCTTATGACAAGATTCTCACGACAAGCTATAGAGATTCATGGTTCTGGCATTCAACAAAAACTCTTCGAGCTCACCGACACAATTGCCAATGTCATCATTACAGTTCCTGCATCTACAGTTCAAGAAACGGCTGGCCGCGTGGACGACTTCACATTTCTGATCGGTTTCCTCTTTTCTCTACCTAGCTTCGATCCAGTCCAGAAAGAAATTCTGCAAAACAAACTGGAGCAGCTACAGTCATTGTTTCCCTACTCGGCCAGCGAAGCCGGTGCATCGCCAGCGGCCAGCGACGTCACATACGCGTCTGGTAGCAGGCCACCACAGTACGACCTTCCATCGCCCCCATCACGCATCGTCTGGCATGAAATGGCGAAAAAATTATCAATGGCACAGCCCCAGGAACCTCCTCGATCAGATTCGACTCGCCTCATTGAAGGCGTCTGAGATTCGTGTATTCAATAGAGGATGCCAGTGTGCATAAATGCGCGCGCTGCAGGTTTGGCAAGAGCTGGATTGGCGGCTGACGGGGCAAGGATGGCTCGACTAGACACGAAGCACTGATAGTTTCGGACGAGAGCGACCTTGTAGGTCGCGACTTTGATGGTTTCCCTGCTATTGTTGAGAGGCCCTCTCGGCATGATCGGCATCATGTATCAGGCTGGTGGTACGAAGCTTGGCGTTTGTGCCAACTGATGCACCTTGCTATTGCCGTCTAGCACATCCATCCTCAAATCTATACGTTCCAATTTGATCGCCACCATGCTGCGGTCCTCTGCATCTTTCTTCAATGGCTTGTTTCCTGAATTGATAACAGTCATAACACACTTGCTTGCGTGAGGGCAAAGAGAACATGGTAGGCGGTGGATCAAGCAATAAACCGCTTTTCCAAGACCGTTACCTGTTTTTGTTCGATACCAATGGCGAGCAACCGCTCTGCGAGGTCTGGTGACTGCCAAGGCCGAACTATCGTCGAATTAGAGCCTTGACGAAGCGGGCGTACAGAGAGGACATCACGGAGCAGTTGAGAAAGCCATCTCCAACCTGGAAGACCTGAATAGTTGGCTGGGAGATGAGGTTATATCCGATCGATGTGTAGATTCAAGCCTCAGCTTAATCCTATATGGCATACCAACCCACAGGCTTCATGTTGTCTTTGACTTCTGTCGATATGCAGTGTACCTTATATGGGTACGATTTGTTTTTCTTCGGCCGACCCATGCAGCATGCTGTGTTTTCCAAGATACACATGAGACCACTTCTGCTTGGTATTTAATGTCTGGTGAGAGAGCTTCAGTGCCGTGGAGCTTTTACTTGGCCTCCATTCGGGCGACCACGACGTAGAAGTTCTAGAAGGGAAGGGCTATGATTTTTGAACGCCAGGTAGAATTGCAGTTCTTGGCCAGAGGAATACAGGTGGTCGTTCGATTGGTCGAGAAGGTTGGATCGCTCATGTGGCTTGTGGCTATATAATCTCCTCATTCCCCATCAACGGAGCATCTCATTTTTCTCTCGATTTATATGAATACGTAAGGAAGAAATTGTAGTGTGACTCATAGTCTCATACTCAACAATCACTGTGATGTCCACGTGTGAGGCACTGCTAAGTGAGAATTTCCAAATTTTGACCGTGCTTCTGGATTCTTCGCCGAGCGTTGATCATCTTCTTCTTCGTTGCCATATATTTGTACTTTTTGTCTTCTTAGAATCTCAAACTACCGTTTCTATTGTTAAGATGAACGGTCTATTGGATATGGATGGAGCTGATCCAGAATGAGGCTCTTTTGCTTCGTCTTTGGTCGCATCTGGGTATCATGTGAGCTCTCCGCGCCAAATTGTTACGTACGTATACCTATCGGTTCGCCATAGAGTCTCTGAAGCAAAGTTAGTCGATATGCTGCCTCAAATGTCTAGATGAGCAAACCTCTTTGTATTAGAGATGACTATGCTGACAGACTCATGCTAGGCAAGGATCATCAAAAAGATGTTTGTGGTCTTGATCATACCTTGCTTTTGATCACTACGACCAATCCTTGCCAGAGCAGACACTTGAAAGTCAGATCACCAACGACACCCCTTATCCCACTCCGTCCCGCTTGCATGTCTCTGTCAAGAAATCCACATCTAAACGAGAAGAAAGTCCATGACACCACCGCCATCCCCGGGATACGAGATAGATGGACTTACATCTTCCATATCCTCCTTGTCACTCTCGGAGCGAAAGCCACAGTCTTTCAAGAACTTTTTGCAACTGCCTACCGAGATTCGTCTGCAGGTCTTCGAACATTTGTTGTCCTCGCCCACAGAGAAGAGGTTCCCCCATCCTCTACTCGCGGTCAGCAAAGGTGTCCGCAACGAAAGCGCGCCGCTGGTCTTCAAAAACGTAACCCTCAACCTTTGGCGTGGCACAACAGGAAAAGACGTTCGAGAATGTGTCCTTTATCTCAGCAATTCCCGTTCGGCGGCAAAGAACGTGCGATCGATACCATGGAGCGAGCTCCAACGTATGAGCCTGGCTCAATATCTTCCTTGGCTGGGGACTATCTTCATGGAGGCCAGATTCGGGAATTCGTTCCTGATAACGTTCTTGAGGATCGAGTTCGCTGTTGCAACGTCCGAGCCTGCTAGAGTTCGCGTCGAATCGTATATTCCAGGCCCTGTCAATAAAGACGGAATCACGTACACCCCATTCCGCAGTCGAGTGCGGAGTCACGTAGAGTGCTCGGAGAGAGTCATGGATAGGATCGTGGAGATGGTCGCAGGGTTTCGAAAGAGCCGAAAAGTGAACATTCGATGGATTGAGGAGCTCATCGAAGGAGATCAGCTGGAAGCTATCTGCGAGGCAGTTAGAGAGGATTATGCAAGTGGAAGGAAACTCGATGCTTTCTTGCGAGACCGCTAGATAGGAAGGACAATACGTATGATTATAAAGGAAGGTTGGATTTGCTTAGAAGTATTGGAGAGCGATTTGTTTGGATGCACAACAAGAAGAAGGTGCCCTGGAGTAAAGATGTGCTACAACGCCAAAGCAAAAGCAAGCGCGAATGACTCCCATCCCGCTTTCCTTTTTGCTGCTTCTCCGCTACAGCCCAATGCATTTCGGGTGTCCAAGGGAAGACTCTTACACTTCTCAGGACTTTCATGCTGACCAAACAGCGCCGAACTTCGGCTTCTTTCCATAACTTGTTGCACACGACTTCGAATGCTAACTTGCTCACAATAGACACGTAGACGTACGACCAATTCTACCCTTCTGAGAGCTCTGTGGATTTATTCTACGAGATCTGGGGCTTCCATGAGAGAGGTAGAGAATGCGGCCTAGGCTTGTAATACTGGATCTGCGTCGCGAAGTGTTGTAGCGAAGAGCAATAACGATGGCGGGACTTTACCTGTTCCCTCGGGAGTCGAAAGATTTGGAAAGGTGAGTGTCAGTAGTGTAAGAGTGGCGCAGAGTTGTGAGGATCCATGAAGTCGTGGACAGGCAGACGGCGGAGACCCTGATGGCTATGGCAAGGTCAACAGAGACGAGAGCGAGGCAAGGTGATGTTTTGGTCGAGCAGGCGCACTATTCGAACCATACGTTCACTTCACTTAAGGGATGTTGGCGCCTGCATGGTACTCTGGTCTGCTTGTTTACGGTGGGGTCTACCAAGGGGTCTACCATATTGCTGTCGATGGCTGAACCGGACTCATGAAGGCGCAGAAGAGGCTGCCCACATCCAGCGCGCCATATGCATATCTGTTGCTGATAGATTATTATGATAGATAGACACAGCGCGCTGGGTACTTGCAGACTCTTCGCCCTCAGAAACATCACTTCACTTGGTCATCACAACAATGGCCGCAAGCTACATAGTCCGTTTCACCGAGCACCCTCCCACCAACCAGGTTGGGCCCATCGGCACGGTAGCCCACCTGGTTCGGCGTGTGGTAACCAATCCAAGGTACCAACAGTCTCCGGTTCAATCCACAGCATCATCAGAAAAAAATATAAGGGGCAAACAGGGAAAAAATGAGACAAAGAAAATAATAGAAAAAAAAAGAAGAAAAAGCAGAAAAAACAGATGCAAAGCCACCCCGTCAGAAAGAATGAAAAAAATCACAAGTAAACTGAGCAAAGTTAGCCAGTTTCTTCCGCGGGGTCTTCCGGCGTTTCTTTTGCTCCTTGTGTAGGATAATAAATGTTTCTTTTTGCTTGAGATGTAGAGAGATGTAGTACATACCTGTTGACGCGATGGAAGTCGGTGATGAATTAAAACACCTGCTATTCAAGAACTCTCTCTTTGCATATACACACCAGAGTTCGAGAATGTGTCTTTCGGGTTGCTGATCGACGATGACATATGCAACTGGCGAGTCCAACCGTGTGCTGTCCCAGGAGACTTATCGTTATGGGCCAGAACACTCGATAGCGTCGGGAATTGATACATTGCTTTCTACCATTCAGTCGAGAGCCTTGTATACATCAGAGATGCAGGCCAAAATTGTGATCTGGCTCTCCAATGCTGTCACTACGGTTCTTCTCGAAGGATGGTACCCAGAAGAACTGCAGGTGCTGAGATACTAGATATTTCCTGAACTGGCACACTCATAGGAGAGGGACCATCTGACGTGTCTTCACTGAAAATTCACATGAAGCGATATAGAAATGTCGGACGACGTTGGTTGGAGACTTCGTCGGAGTTCGTGTCCGATGGCCGGCATCGGGAACTTCTTCGGGTAAACTTGTTGCGAGTGACGAAGTGCGCTTGGTGGGACAGAACAGCGACGACGGTGGGAAGCTACGAGTATTGAGCTGTGCACACACATCTTTCTCACACGACAATGTCGGTACCGCTGTCGTCCAAGGAACAGTCCCTGTTCAAGCAGGTCGTCCAACTCTATGAATCAAAGCAGTACAAAAGAGGTGCGCCAATTCACGATTACCAGAGCCACGGACTGGGCTAACACTCTGCGCAGGTATCAAGACGGCCGACCAGGTCTTGAAAAAGGTTCCCAACCATGGCGACACTCAGGCCATGAAGGCCCTGATCCTCAACTCACAAGGCAAGACGGAAGAGGCCTTCGACTTGGCCAAGCTCGCCCTCAAGAATGCCATGAAGTCAAATGTCTGCTGGCACGTCTACGGCTTGTTGTACCGCTCCGTCAAGAACTACGATGAGGCCATCAAGGCCTACAAGTTCGCCCTTCGCCTCGATCCCGAGTCCCGCCAGATCCAGCGCGACCTTGCCCTCCTCCAGGCCCAAACCCGCGACTGGAAGGGCCTCGTCGACAGCCGCAAAACTATGGTCACAGCTGCTCCCTCCGTTCGCGCCAACTGGACTGCCTTTGCCATCGCACACCACATGGCTGCCGACTACCAGGCCGCCGAGAAGGTCCTGACCACCTACGAAGGCACCTTGAAGAACCCCCCGCCGGCCACCGATCTCGAACACCACGAAGCCGTCCTATACAAGAACACAATCATCGCCGAGTCTGGCGACTACGAACGCGCTCTTGAAGGTCTCAAGGCCATCTACAGATCAAACCCCGACAGAACCGCCGTCATGGAGTTGAGGGCCGAGTACTTGTTGAAGCTGGGTCGTAAAGAGGAGGCTGAGAAGGCATACCGTGCTCTGCTCGAGAGAAACGCCGAGAGACGCGCCTACTACGATGGCTTGGAGCAGGCTCTGGGTCTGGACAGAAATGACTCGGCTCAACACACACAATTGCAGGACCTCTACAAGTCTTTCGCCGAGAAGAGCGAGAGAATTGATGCTCCCAGACGTGTGCCGCTGGACTTCCTACAGGGCGATGCTTTCAAGGAGGCCGCCGACGTCTACTTGACAAGAGTGTTCCGCAAGGGTGTTCCCTCGACCTTCGCCAATGTCAAGGCTCTTTACAACGACGAATCCAAGAAGCAGACCATCGAGCAGCTCGTCCTCGGATACGCCTCGCAAAACAACGAAGAGAATGGCAAAAACTGGGACCTCGCCGTAAACTACTTCCTCGCACAACACTACGACTACCACCTCTGCCGCAACCTCGAAAAGGCCTCCGAATACATCGAAAAGACAATCTCCCTCAACACCAACCCCCAAGACTACACCTTCCACCTCACAAAAGCCAGAATCACAAAACACTCGGGAGACCTGGAAAAGGCTTCCAAGCAAATGAACGAGGCCCGCGAAATGGACCGCGCAGACCGCTACATCAACACAAAGTGCGCCAAATACCAATTACGAAACAACCAAAACGATGACGCCATCAACACCATGGGTCTGTTCACCCGCAAAGAAGCCAACGGTGGCCCGCTAGGCGACTTGCTGGATATGCAATGCATGTGGTACCTCTTCGAGGACGGAGAGGCCTACAAGCGTCAGAACAAGCTCGGTCTGGCTCTCAAGCGCTTCAAGTCTATTCACGATATCTTCGACGTCTGGTTCGAGGATCAATTCGACTTCCACAGTTTCTCCCTGCGCAAGGGTATGATCCGTGCGTATGTGGATATGATCAGATGGGAGGACCACTTGCGTCAACATCCTTTCTACTCGCGCGCTGCTTACTCGGCTATCGACATCTACGTCAAGCTATTCGATGACCCCAACTACGGATCTGCTAATGGCGACCTGAGCGACGCAGACAAGAAGAAGGCAGAGAAGAAGGCGCGCAAGGACAAGGAAAAGGCCGAGGCAGACAAGAAGGCTGCCGCTGCCGCCAAGGCCACAGCCGCTTCAGAAGAGGTCGTCAAGAAGGAAGACACAGACCCACAGGGTGAAGAGCTACTCAAGACCAAGGACCCCCTATCCGAGGCCATGAAGTACCTCTCACCCCTATTGGCAGAGAGCCCCCTGAACATCAGATCCCAACAAGCAGGCTTCGAGGTCTTCATCCGCAGAGAAAAGTACCTTCCAGCCCTCAAATGCCTGGTCGCCGCCTCCAAAATCGACAACGCCAATTCCCTGCTCAAGGAGCAAACCGCCCGCCTGCGCAAAACTTGTAAGCCTTTTCCGCTCTCCCAATTATTCACCCGTCCATTTGAATTGCAATCTGACCTTTTTTACAGTGGCGGAACTCAAGGAGCCGTTGCCGGAGAAGATCAAGGAGGTTATCGATGCCGAGTTGGCTACTTTGCCATAGAAGGAAAGTTGTTATATACCTTTTCGCCTCCATCTGCTGGGAGCCGCGAAGAATCAAAAGTATATTTGTCCTCTTTCTTATATTCTGATCATGCTATCTCAGTGGTATCATGGGTGTGTGATGAAGGCTTGCAGAAATGCACGATGGTTTTGAGGTCTGAGGGTTTGCCAAAGAGAGCAAGTGTGAAGCAGGCTCTCTCTGGACGAAGAGCTGCTTCTGAATTACATTGTGCCTTTCTACAGGGTTCCTGACGGCAGTTGCTGTGTTTGGGGGAGGGTTGTTCGCTCCTACTCCAATCACATCCACGGCGTCCTGTTCGTATCCGTTCACAACAGTATCGACTTCGTCACAACGGTCCAACAACCCCTCTTGTCGGCTGTTCTCTGACATTCCAGTCGTGACTTCTTCCTCGAGTACAACAAGCCCGTTCAACTTTGACATGTCCTCCGTCTAGTCCGACGCACCATGGACGTTATCCTCTTCTTTCCATGCTGCAACGTTCGCCTCCAATGGCCCGTTCTTGGTCGACCATTCGAGGCATTCCGCAGTCATCCGTGGTTTGAAAAGTTGGAACGCCTTCGAACTCGACTGTCCCGCTGCATGATGAGAGAAACCCGTACCGTAGCTATGGTACCCGTTTCCGCATAGCGTCAACACCATTTCGGAAGCTGCGGCTTCGTCTGGTGTAACGATCAAGAAGATGGCGAACTGATGTAGTCGAAAAATTCCCGGCCACATTACATGGCAAGTCGATTCGTATAAATTCATGATGTAATTTGGAGTCGGTATGGCTTCTATGAGCCTTCAGTCGATCAGGGATGTACAGGCCGTATCCGAATTCGAGAATTGCAGAATCCATAGGGCTATCTGGAGTGTGAGAGGGAGAGGTCAAAAGTCGTTATTTTATGCCGTCAATAAATCCCTCGATCTGGACCCTCCAAGCAGACTTAACGAGGTATCTCTGGTGGGAGTGCTTCCAGATTCCTTTTACGGAGTCGATGTCAATATTTGATTGAGGATTGTCGCTGTCGTTGTCGATATAGGCCTGCATCTTTTCGACAACAATAATCAATTCGTTTCTCGATAACGCCGACCCATCAGATGTTCTTCCAATAGAATTGCAGTAGATACCAGGTCTTTTGGATCCAGTGGCCTCTTCCAGTAATAGATCCAGTATTTGCTTGGTTTCCTTGTCCGTATGGTATCGTTCAGCTATGTCCCCTTGCATAACCCCTATCAACACTTTGGAGTGGATACCCATGATGATTCGAAAGAAACAGCCAAACAGTATGTCTTCGTCGACCTCTTCTGACTTGAGGATAAGTCGTTGCTGTCGTACGAGCTCCAACAAGAACGGTGTGTATCCTCCCTTTATCATCTTGTCGATGAAAACATTGTTGCCATCCGAGCGCTGTCGAAACTCGCCTCGATCCAAAGGTTGCTTCAGTACTGTTCGTCTCGAGGAACTCATCGCAGACGGCACAAACGACAGAGTCGTCTGTCGTGTCTTCTAAACGGTGTCTACATTTTCGTCGTCCTGTTCGTCGATTTGCGGTATTGTGTATGGGTCCGGCTCAAGTTGCGAGCACATCGTATTAATGTCGGTTTGTGATATCGTAAAGGGGTTCGACATTGTGGTTCCTACTAGATAGGAACGATTCGAGTGAAAATCTATTGGATTTTGGCTGAGCTCGAACAAGAAGGCGAATTGTTCGCGGTTTCCTCGACGCAGCATGTGGACGACGAAGAGAGACTCATTGCTTGACTTCTGAATACAGCGTCGATTCGGCACAGAAATTAGGGGAAGACTGCTCGATGTCGGCCTTGCATATAATACCAAGTTCTGCCTAGGAGACGGCGAGTCGTTCTGGCAGTGAGTTGTGCCTCTTTCGCTCTGTCTGGACATCAAGCTGCATCTGAATTAGCTTATACATCTCGACGGCTTCAGTGGCCGGGAGATGATGCCTTCACCTGAAGTCATCTAAGGTCTGGGAATCGGTCAAAGAAACTAAAAGGCAACGAAGCCTTCCATGAACAACGAGCTGAATTTTGAATTGATTTATGCATTTTGACAGCTGCAAAAGTGGTAGAAACATCCTGCTTCGGGAGGTGGAGTGTGCGTGATGCATTCATTCATCCTCAAACAAACTTTCTGATCCGGAAGCCGCAAGGGTAGAATCGCGAACTGGCCTTGCTTCGTTGGACAGTGGCTCCTTCTTGAACTGGATTGTGCATTTTTACAGTTTGTTTCGATGGCAATGACGATTCAGCTTGATCATGCGAAGAAAACGAAAACTGTTCGGACTAAAGAACTTCTATACTGTCGATTGTTCGAAAGCGTCTGAAAATCTAATCTCTATCCAGTCTATCTTCTACCAACCCACCCACTACAAAGGATTGAAACAGCGCGAAAAAGAGAAAAGAGAAAGGAAAAAAGGAAGAACAAAGCCAGATCAAACTAGGAAATAAACGCAAATGCGCAGTAGTAAGAGAAAAAGAGAAACTCCTCGCAAAATATGGCAGCAGGTCATGTTTCTCGTTTGAAAAATTGAAAACATCATAAAAACATGAAGGTGTTGTTGAAGCAGGAGTCGATGGAGACAAACTAGGGTAAAAAAGAGATGAGGTGTGTTTCAACCTTCACCCTCCCTTTCCCCAGGTCTTCAACTCCAAAGAGACTGTAGTTTCAAGTCTCGGTCTGCTCAAGAACCTCCGTTCTCAACCTCACCCTTCTCCATCGCAGTCTCGAGATTGCGAGCTTGGGTGTGTTGACGGAACATCTGCAAGACATTCAGTCTGCCTTCGTTTGTCTTGCCCTGCCACTTTTTGGGTGTGTAGTTGACAGGACTCTCTCCGCCCTTGAAGACGCAAACATCGTATAATACGCCACCGGTAAGACCGCCTGAGATTGTGGCTCCCCAGGCGCCCCAGATCCACCAGTTGTGGTAGGCGGTAAAAATCTCAGTGCCGTAGCCCATGGCCATGGCAGCCAAGCGGGGACCAAAGTCACGGACGGGGTTGAAGCAACCACCAGTGTTGGAGCCAAGAGACATGACGAGGACGATAGTCAGGAGACCGATGATGAAGGCATGCATACCAGCACCAGGAGGTGAGTTTGAGTCGTCACCAAGAGCCAAGATCGAACAAGTAAGAATTGCAGTTCCAGCAAATTCAGTGAAAAAGGCAGTGGCAGGGGCGACGTATTCTTTAGGTTGTGTGTAGATTTGGATGCCGCTTGAGGAGCCAATCAATCCGCCATCATTGTAAAGTATGGCATCACGATAGATTGCTATGGCGATGAGACCACCAGTGAAGGCGCCCAGAGCCTGGAAAATGATAAAAGTTGGAAGTTTACGCGCAGGGAAACCTCTCTGAATATAATTGTCAGCAATTTGAAGAATGATTGACGAGGTAGAGATGACTCACGTAGATCCACAAGGCGATAGAGATGGCTGGGTTTAGATGGGCACCTGAGCTTCCACCCGAGATGTAAATGCCCAACATGACTGCAAGTCCCCAACCCCAGTACATGTTCTGATAAATTCCAGGGTGCTGTGATTCTCCAGTTGCAACAGCGAGGTTACTGCTGACGCCTATTGCAATGAAGATTGTTGTCTGGAAGCTTAGTTAGCAGGCGAACAGAAGTGATAAATCAAATGCAGAACTCACTCCCAACCATTCACCCAAAGCATCCTGGAATTTGGCACGAACTGTTGCCAACGAGTTGAATGGCGCGGGTTCATCAAGGACATCCTCATCCTCAGGCGCCAGAGTTGTATCATCGCTATCACCACCAGGAGAGTAAGTTGCTTCATCGGCGATCACACCTGTGTTCTCGCCATCTCCAGCCTGAGCGCTTGATTCTTGCATCATCATGCCTCCAGATTGATTACTCTGTGTGGATCCGTGATTCTGATGCTTGTAATCCTGGGACGGTTCGGGATCCTGCTTGGATCCACCGCGGTGTTTCTTGCGTTCGTCAGTATCCTGAAGCTGAGGTGCTGCTTCTCCCTCTCCCTTCTCGCCAGGTTGTACACCGGGAGCTACTCCAGAGGGGTCATTCTTCTTTTTGCCTTGCCAACCACGCACAGTGCGTGGCAGATTAGAGCCCAAGCTGAAGGTTGGTTCATTCTGTTTCTTCTCATACTGCGGGTTGAGATTACGGTAGCCTTCTGCGACATAAGTCTCTCTGTTGGGTCCACCTCGATGACCTTCGGGTTGCTGTGAGCCAGCTAGTGAGTAGCCACCTTGTTCCGCAGTACCTCCTGTGCCGTTGGTGGCCATTCGACTTATTTGAGTGGCCATACGACTCATCCTAGGCCTCAAGGTGCTAGCCGTGTGTTGGTTGCGCATGTCCGGTCGCGCCGGTCGATTCGTCCTGGATCTCAAGGTGCTTGCAGTACGCTGGTTTTGCATGTTTGGTCGCTCAGGCTGCTGCGCCTGACCTTGTTGTTGGAAAGAGACATTTCGATTCATATTGTGTGATGACATGTGTATTTGATTTTTCGTTGTTGTTTTGGATAAGAGACGGAGTCTGAATGAAGAGATTGTTGATGTCCAATGAGTCGAGGACTCTGGATAGGAGGGTGGGAGAAGGTCAGTTGTTTGGTTGGGTTGCTTGAAAGAATTGTCGTCGTCGTCTTTAATATATCAAAATCAAGAACGAGAAATCGTTCATTATGACCGTCTCGCCTTTGCCGCCTGGGTACCTGAACGACCGACAAAAATTGAATTCAAGAGTGGGACCGAGAAAGTTCGCTGGTCTGTGACGATATAAGCGGGTCTTGTTGAGCCTCACGGTTGCAGCTTGTCGAATGCCCTTTCCCCTTTGAGTAATTCACCCTGCAAATCTTCACACAAGCAGGGCCAACGACGACGTCAGATCTTCGATTTTCTTAGAAATCCCCTATCTTCGTGATACCTGACACGCAAACCTCTACGGAGTCCGCTCCAGCGGCGGCCAAATCTCGCGACTATTGCATGCCGTTGCCCATCTATTCCTCTTTGAATCCTATCTGTGGTCATACTTGCGGGATAAGAGCCTCATCTTTTGACACATGCAGCCCTGAAGTCACCTCCGCATCATCATGAAACTATTCCCACACCTCCACGATCTTACAAAGATACACACTCCTAGCGGAGCAGAGATGGTTTCAAAAAAAAAAGTGGGCGATGAAGGAGGGCAGACGCTTGGTCCGCTGTGCATAAACGAGGGAGAGAAAAAATGACATTCTACTGCTCTAACAGAAAAACTGTGGATATAATAGCCCAAAACGGGCGTGCGAAGAGAAAAAATACGCCTGCCCAATCTATTGTGTCGCAGAAAAGAGAAGAAAAAATTAACGCCGTGACACCCTTCTTTTGCAATTCGTAGCTGAACATCTGGGTATGAAATCATTACCAGCAATCACAATACGGCGCACTATTTTACTCGTCGTCACTGTCAGGAGGGTGAGGAGTTCCCTGTGATTTGGTTAGCACTCCGCGAGGTGATCAAGTTGGGATATCGCGATGGACGTACCTTGGGGCTGTTGAGCCACTCGATGTGACGCAGTCTTCTGCGGACCTCTCTCTCCTTCTGCTCCTTCTTAGTCATCTTCTTCTTCTTTCTGGCTCTGAAAGCCATATCACCACCCTCAGTATCGCTCTGAGTGGGGGTACCGACGGTGGAAGGTACGGCGGAGCTAACGACCGAGCTGGCAACAGATGAGCCAGGCTTGGAAGAGTCCTCGAAGCGGTCGAGCGAGACGGCGACGGTGCCCTTCTGGGTCAGGCGACCGTCGGCGACGTGCCACTGCTCGGGGCAGAGAGCGCCGACGAATTCCTCGTTGTGAGAGATCATGACGACACCACCCTTGTAGTCACGAATGGCAACGGCAAGACCACCAAGAGAGTCTCTGTCCAAGAAGTTGGTAGGCTCATCGAGAACAAGCAAGTGAGGGTTGTTCCACATGGCACCGGCCAGGACGACCTTGACCTTTTGACCACCGGACAGACCGCTGATCTCGTTGTGGTTGGCAATTTCGGGGTCAAGACCGACATCCTCGAAGTGCTTGGAGATGACCTTGGGCTCCAGGGAACGGAAACCAAGACCTTCTCTGCTGGCCTCGTGGTCATCGAACTCCTGGACGAGCTTCTGGAAGCCGAGTTCCATGAGAGTCTCGCGAGAAATCATGGTGTTGTTCTTGGGAAGCATACCAACCCACTTGATCTCGTACTGGAAGGACTTCTTCCACTTTTGTCTACCGATGATAGACTCAATCTTGCGCTGACCCATGCCAGGGCCAAGGTCGACGAACTTCTCCATCTGAGCCTTGTCCTCTTCGGTCAGTTGACGAGTTCCCTTCATCAGGACCTCACGGTCATCGCCGTTAGCGTAACGCCACTGGAGGTACTGGTTGGGTGTCTTTTCCAAGTGCATCTCAACGTGCTCAAGAGCGTGCTGCTTAATGTAACCGATACGCAAGTTGGGGTGCTTCTCGACCTTTCCGGTCTGAGGAATGGTCTCGCCGGTGAGAAGCTTGATCAGGGTAGACTTACCAGCACCGTTGGCACCGATAATGGCGACTCTGGAGGAGAGTGAAAGCTGACAGCTGACACCCTGGAGCGAGGGCTTGGAAGATCCAGGGTAGGTGAAGTTGCAGTCGGTCATACGGAGAATGCTTCTGGTGTTGGACTTGACACCGGTCAAGATACCAGGAGGGGGGAACTTGAATTGGACCTGAGAAGCGGAAAGAGTGTAGTATGCACCAGCTTCGGGCTTCTGCTTGACAAAGGCGGCAAGGTTACCCTTGTAGTTGACAAGCTTCTTGGTCTCGTAGTGGATGATGTCAGTGCAGACATCGTCGAGGAAACCAGAGTCGTGAGAGACAATCAGCGAGGTGATGTCAGTGTGAGTTCTGAGGTACTCCTGGAGCCATCTGACGTTGGCAACATCAAGATGGTTGGTAGGTTCGTCGAGAAGGAAGACGTCGGCGCGCATCAACATGGCTCTGGCCAAAGCGAGCTTCATCTTCCAACCACCAGACAGAGAGCCGACCTTTTCAGATTGGCGACCTTCAGCACCGGAAGAGAAACCGACCTCCTCGAGAACGGCGACGATTCTGTCCTGGCCTTCAGCCTGGAGCTCGGGATCCTTCAAACAGTAGTTGAGAATGGTGAGATCGGCATCCTCACCCTGGTTGTGCTCGACGAAACAGGTGCGAACCTCATCCTGAGGAGGGAAGCCCTCGAGCTTGCCGTTGGCAATGGCGCGCATCAGAGTAGACTTTCCGGCACCGTTTCTGCCACAGAGACCGTAGCGGTGACCCTTGAGAAGACGAAGGTTGGTGTGCGAAAGCAGAAGCATACCACCGTAACCAAGAGAGAAGGTGGCGTTGACAATCTCGACTTCACCATCCTCAAGAGGTGGGGGAGCACCGAACTTGCGCTCATCCTCAGAGATGTAGAATTTGTGAACAGCCTCGGCGACAGCGTCAGCCTTGCCAGCCTCCATGAGGGGAGACATGTAAGGGGCGATGTTTGCGGTGATACGGTTGAGCTTGCGGTCGGTGGCATCCTCGGCAACCATGGTCGAAAGGTAAGGCTTAGCCAGAGCCCAAATGTTGGCGTCGCCAGACATTTGGAGAAGACCACCATTGGCCTTGGTCTCCTTCTCCAAGACCTTAGCAACCTCCTCAGGGGTGGTGCGGTCGGACTCGGAGTGGTCGCCGTTGGTTTGTTGACCCATGGCCTTCTCGATGACATCGAGGGCTCTCTGGGCAATCTCACGAACCTCGGGAAGAGAGGCTCTGTCGCGAACGGCCTTGGTACCGGGGAGCAGCTTGGGGAGGAAAGCTCTGGCCTCGACGGGGTCGTGAACAAGCTTGGTCAAGTTCTCGACAACGACGACGGTTTGACGGGTGACTTCTTGGGAAGTGCTGGGGCTGTTGAGAGAGCGCTCGAGAAGAGGGGTAAGAACGGCGAGAACGGGAGAGGTGACAATGGCCACGAAGGTGGTTTGCGACAGGGCGTGGATGGCCTTTTGCAGACTTTGAGTGGAGGGGTCCTCCATCGACTTGATCAGAAGAGGGAGACGAGGCATGACATCGTCGTTCTGGAGGAGAGCGGTGAGAGCGTTCATGGCCTTGATGGCGGCCTTGGAGACTTCAGACTTGAGATCGTGCATGCCACCTTCAACGATGGGGATCAGGTCCTCGAGCTTGCGGCCCATGGCCTCGCGCAGAACGTCCTTGGCTTGCTCAGCCTCGAGACTCTCCATACCCATCTTGGCGTCGTCGGCCATGCGACCGACCAGGTCGTATGCGACAACAGCGCTCTGCCACTTGGCAGTGCCCTTGCGGAGGTATTGGATCAGGATAGGCAGCAGGCCGTAGACCTTGGCCTCGGCACTGAGCTCCTTGTAGAGAGCATCAATGGCGTACTTGGCTCCGTCGCGAACGCTGGGGGTCTTGTCGGCAATAGCGTCAAGAGCCATGGGCAAGAGGTATTCGTGTTGCAAGAAGAAGACGACCTCGCTCAGGCGTTGCTTGCTGGGGAATCGTTCGAAGATGGCGCCAAGGGCGAACATGGCACCCTCACGGCGACCGATGTTCTTCTTGTCTGTGGCTGCCTTCTTCACCTCTGCGAGAACGTTGTAGTCGTTGAGGCCACGGAAGCCGACTGAGTTGAGGAGGACATCGCAGAGACTGTAGGCCGCGTCGAGCGACTCTTGCGACGTCTTTGATTCGTAGATGCTCTTTGTGATGGCGGAGATATCCTCCTGGGCCGGCGGCGCCGACTTTGATGAGATGGCGGTGTTGTTCATGCTGGGCTCTTCGTAATGGGGCATATCCAAGAAAATTCTTTAGGAGAAAAACGCGAATAAGGGCGTAGGCGCAGGGGTGCGCTTTTTGCAACCGGAAGAAAAGGCAACCGGAGAAGGGATCTCGATACCAGAAAACCCGAGAGAAAAACAACTAACAAGAGTGGAGAGTGGAGAGAGAAGGTGTTTGCAATCAAGCACTCCTTCAAGATGGTTGAATAAAGAGAAGAAGTTGGTTGGGCTGATATGGGATTTTTTTTGTTGCGGCCCCCTCGGTCAGCGACTTTCTTGCCGGGCGGCGGGCCAACGCGGACTGGATACTGAACGTCGAGCCCATCTTACTCAGCGTGGCCTGGGGATAATGATAAAGACCGAGGCCGAACTCCTGCTTCTTATCGGGCTCACCTGGCTCACTTACTACATGACTGTCCAGATGAGTGGTCTTATTGAGAGCTAGGTCAATATCCAACGAGAATTCGACAATCCACAACGTTTACAATCAATATACAGCCTTGGTAGCAAGATGGTCGTTCTTGCTAAGTCCAGGCTGCGTCTTGGCTTGTGCTGCATAACAAGTCTCGTTCGGTCAGTATCGATACCCCAACTTCACGTGCTTACATCCTTCCAATTGACTCGCGCTAAAGCGTCATCAGCGTTTAATGAGTCGAGATCCTTCAACAAAGTCTTGCCTTGAGGTAGTACAAACGTCGACAGAGCGGTCTAGTATTTCTTTTCTATTTTTCTACTGCTTACATGCTCTCCTTGACGTAGAGGTCAACGTACTTGTCAATCTCCATGCCGTACAACTTCTCAGGTGAGTTACCGAGGTCTACCAGCTCCTTTACCCGCGCCTCATCAAAGTGAGGGCCCAGATGTCTCTTGTACTTGGCCATGATCTCTGGCTTGGCTTCCTCACGACGCAGTCTGTGTCCAAGAGGTGCCTCGACAATCTCCTCTTCCAAGGTTGTGCCGTCTTCCAATGTGACGGTCAATGCGTTGGAGATGGTTCTCTTCTCGGGGTCATGGTAGTCCTTGGTGTACTGAGGGTCTTCAACACACTTGATTTTCTTGCGAAGCGACTCGACAAGCGGGCTTTCTGCTGCTTCGGATCCATCTGTGTAGTCTGATGCCTCAAGGCGGTTGAAGACGAACATGGTTGCGACCATGTATTGGACACAGTGGTCACGATCAGCAAAGTTGTCCATGGGCTTCAACTGTTTGTCAATGATACGGATGCAGGCCTCGTGTGTTCTGTTGGTAACATCCTTGATGTCCTTGGCGCTCTTGCCCATGGCCTTGAGCTTCTTGTTGATACGGCTGGCCGCTTCGACGGCAGTTTGCGAGTGGAACTCGGCTATTGATATACTGTCAGCACAAACGCTTGCTGTCATAATTCACAAGTTATAACTCACCAGGGTAAGAGACCTTGAACAGAACGTTCTCCATGACATAGCTTCCGTATTCTCTCTGGAAGTTGAACTTGGCACCGTGGAAGTTGACGTCGTAGAAACCCCAGGTGGGAGCAGTAAGCACAGTTGCCATACCGCCCTCACCCTTCATGACCTTCAAGCACAGGTTGACGGCCTTTTCGCAAGCATCGCCTGCAGCCCAACTCTTTCTGCTCATGGTGTTGGGGCTGTGTCTGTAGGTACGCATACTCTGACCGTCGACCCATGCTTGCGAGATGGCATCGCGAGTCTGAGCCTCGGAAAGGCCGAGCATTTGACTGACAACGGCGGTCGAAGCGACCTTGACCAAAACAACGTGATCTAGACCAACCTTGTTGAAGGAGTTCTCCAAGGCCATGCAACCCTGGATCTCATGTGCCTTGACCATGGCCTCGAGGACGTCTTTCACAGTGAAGATTTTTCCATTGCCCAAGTTTCCACCGTTGCGGTTGGTTCTGCTAATCCAATCTGCGACAGACAGAATGGCGCCCAAGTTGTCACTGGGGTGACCCCACTCAGCGGCAAGCCAGCAGTCGTTGAAATCGAGCCATCTGATCATGGCACCGATGTTGAAGGCACCGAGTACAGGATCGAGTTGGTAGGGGGTGCCGGGAACTCTTGTACCATTGGGGACAGTTGTTCCGGGTACGACAGGGCCCAGAAGCTTGGTGCAGTGGGGGAACTCAAGGGCCTTGAGACCGCAGCCCAGCGTGTCGAGGAAGACGTATCTAGCTGTGTCGATCTACACACAGAAACAATAGTCAGTTTGGCGGTCTTGGACATGACGTTGGAGTGATTGGGGACATACAGCAAGTTCGGAGGTGACCTTGTAGTTGTGGATGTAGGATGCCATGTCGGTGATCTCGCGATCAAACTCGGCAGCAGGGGCCGGGCTGGCGATGGCGTCCGAGTTGGGCTTCATGGTGGTAGAGAACGCGGCTGCAGAGCGAACGGAGAAAGCTGTTCGGGCGATTGATGCTCTGCTGGTGATTCTAGCAGTGTTGCAGAGAAGGGCGCGCTGGCTGACAATGTTTCTGGAGCAAGTGCGGAGAAAGGTACGGCTCAGTGGGGAAGACATCACTGCCCGAAGTCCACCAGTGTGTTTGTGTCGGTAGATTGACCGAGAGAGGGCTGCGAAGTTGGGTAAGAAGGTGAATGCAAGAACAAATAAATGAAGTTTTCACCTCTGCAGATGATCTGATAGCTGGACAGCTCCTCGAACCTAGCTTCCTACCTTGGCTACGTCGCCGCTTGGTCAACCACGACCCCGCCTTCAGATGTCAGGCGCGTCCGTTACCGGGTTACCGAGGGCCGAAGGTGGGGGCCAAGGGAGCAAAGGAGTTACCTCTACGAGTCTGCATTGTCTACGGGCTTTGAATCGCAGGCAAGTAGGAAGCTGGGCTAGAGACAGATGTAATTCTGCAAGACATGCATACTGCGTATCGCCACATCCAGTGTTCGAATTAGACTGTGGTTACTGTCTCATGGTGACTTCATGTTTCCATCAAGACGGATGACGAGCGGGCAACCCTGGTATCAATCATGGCCTATGTTGACGACATGGTTTGGTCTTAACCACAGCCTTATAATAATGCCAAACATGCTCTCTGCTGGATGTCTGAAGACTGAACTGAGCAGAATTACTCCGTTGATCGAATGAAGAAGAAATGTCGAGACAACATCCTGACCACAATTTTGTGGATATGGGAGATCGAAAAGCCACCACTATCAAGCAATGCTCAATACTCACAACAAGCAGTAGAAGTCCTGACAACAAAACACATGCATCACTCGATAAAGCTTGTAGAACGTCGAGTACAGCGTATGGTCTGCCCAACGAGTGTGTGGATTAGTGAAGCGAGGTGGGTGTGAGAGGGTATCGCCGGCAAAGAGGTACCCAGTACAGATAAGACATACGAGTATTGGGGACCGTGATGGATGTGTTGTCCCCGATAACAATATATTGCGAGAAGCAGTCAAGTGGGTAGAGTCTTGCTAATTTTAGGCCTACCACTTGGTTGAGAATTTAGGAAAAACTTGCAGCAAGAATGCCTGCATCTTACGATCCCAGCTGTGCGTCCCTGGCCGCATGGTTCACGGTGTCAAAAGCGCATCGCGGTCTCGCCGAATATGCTGAGCAAACACTTGACAGCTGAACAGAAACAACAGAAGCCATTCGGCTGAGGCGCCGCTCAAGCAAATTGCAATTCGAGATTGCCTGGCTGAAGATTTGCGGACGCAATACGGAAATGACGTGCAAGCCATCGACGTCTGGTTCCTGACTCTGCCTTGTCAGCATGTTCCTTCGAGTCTCTCTCAAATTTTGAGGCGTCAAAAAGTACAACAAGCTCAAGTCTCGATGCAGGTCCGAGTCGACCGAGGTACCAATGGGCGGCGTAGGCGGGAGCTTGATGAGCTCGGACAGAGACATGGTTTTGACGGCCGGTGCCTGGCGCAGATCTGATTAGCGCCTTTTCCCAAACAAGACTCGCATCCTCACCCGAAAAAAACATCGCGCTATTGGATTCGCTGCCCGATTCGATTGCTCAACTCATCAGTACACGGCCCTTGTTTATTGCAAGGTGTGTGCTGCATCGTATGTGGAGTACCCTGTACGGGCAGATCATATCGACCACGCGAGCTGCGCGGGCGGCTCACTCGTCGCCACGCCACAACCTGGCACGGATATGGCGCGAGAATTAGGTAGGTTTGCTGGTAAGGTAAGACCGCAGGGGCTCGGCTACTGGTTCACTTTGCGCCGTTGCACCTGGCCCGGAGTCTCAACGTTATGCTGTTTCTTCTCGAGCTTCTACGTAGCGTAACGCTCCACGGAAGGACTAGACTGCATGCGCTGCTATATCGGTTGGTGCTTGGCTTACTTGAACCCAAACGGTCCTGCTCGCTGGTCCATTGCTCAAAAGCCCCAGGTCAGCCGTCAGTAGAAACGTTCTCGTCTCTACTAATTTTCCTGCCTTTCACGTCTTCAATCCTCCTTCCACTCGTTTATTCTTTGTGGTAGCAGCAACAGGCATCAGTCAAAGTACATCCACACTCACACTACACAAGAGTCCTTCGCCATGGACGACCGCAACAATGGCACTGCCGCTTCATCGGCCAATGCTACACCTTATCTCAGACCTGGTACTCCCGAGAGCGAGGCCATCACTCCCGCTCCCAGAGCAAACCCCTTCGCCACTCCCTATGGCTCAATGCCCGTCTCTGCTGCGGGTTCTTCCACAGCTCTGCAGATGCCTCAGCAGAGATACTTCCACTCTAGACGTGTGAAGAAGGGTGAAGTCGAAAAGCCCTGGCTCGAGAGAAAGGATCCCAAGGAGAAGTGGGTGACCATCATTCCTTGCATCGGTATTGCGATCGGTATCGCTCTTACTGGTTTCTTGATCTACGATGGTCTGGCCAGTGTCACCAACCACAGCTACTGCTCCGTTTTCGAGGATGACTTCTCGGGCGGCTTCAACAGCAAGATCTGGCAAAAGGAGGTTGAGGTTGGCGGTTTCGGGTATGTGATCGAACTTGATGACCTCGTAAGCATTCGCTAATCTATCACAGCAACGGCCAATTCGAAATGACCACCAACACCGACGAGAACTCATTCATTCAGGATGGCATGCTCTACCTGAAGCCCACTCTTCAAGACGCAAAGCTCATTGAGCAGAACAACGTCATCAACTTGCTCGCAGACGGCTCCTGCTCGTCTGATGTCTGGTCCAACTGTATTACCGGCACCAACACCACCAACGGTACCATTGTCAACCCCGTCAAGTCCGCTCGCATTAGCACCAAGGGTGGTGCATCCATCAAGTTCGGTCGCATCGAGGTCGAGGCCAAGCTCCCTGAGGGTGACTGGCTGTGGCCCGCCATCTGGATGTTGCCCAAGGACAATGTATACGGTGCCTGGCCTCGTTCTGGTGAAATTGATATCATGGAGTCCCGCGGAAACAACCACACCTACGCTCAGGGCGGCAACAATGTCATGAGCAGCACTCTCCACTGGGGTCCCAACTCTGCCAACGATGGTTGGTGGCTCAACAACAACAAGCACGCTGCTCTCCACACCACATACTCCAAGGGTTTCCACACTTTCGGCCTCGAGTGGTCCGAGAAGTATGTTTTCACCTACGTCGACTCTCGTCTTCTCCAGGTCATGTACGTCAACTTCGACAAGCCTTTCTGGCAAAAGGGTAGATTCCCCGTTAGCGACAGTAACGGTACCGCTCTCATGAACCCTTGGGCTGCTACTGGCAAGGACAACACTCCCTTCGACCAAGACTTCTACCTCATTCTCAACGTCGCTGTCGGTGGTACCAATGGTTGGTTCGAGGACGGTGCTTCGGGCAAGCCTTGGACTGATGGCAGTGGCCTCGCCAGAAAGGAGTTCTGGGATGCTCGCGACCAGTGGTACCCCACCTGGGAGAAGAACGGTCAGATGATCGTCAAGAGTGTGAAGATGTACCAGCAGAAGGGTTACAACGGCTGCAACTAGAAAGTTTTCATTTGTTTTGATAGCGATTGGTTTTTCTTGTCTTTGGGATTTCGATACCTCTAGGCGTTTATGGTCCGCCTTGAACCACCATAGAAGGTGGTGGCATGAATCTTCAGAATATAGACAAATATCATTGTAATTTTCACGACTACTCAATACTTCCGATCGCCATGATTTATCAATGCTTCGTATTAGTTATCGGTAACTATACCAGCCACCTATAGAGTACACCCAGAGAAGACATTGCATTCCCAATACCTGCCTTGATAAAATCGCTGGATACAATCGCTGAATAGAACCGTCTGGGTTAAATCGTCCAACGGTTTGTCCCAGCCCCGCCAACCCAAGCCGGCACTCGACCGTAGCAACAAACGTCGAGGGTGACGAACTGTCCAACGAACAACGGATAGTCAGTCTCGGAGACCACGGGTTTCTCTGCCCTACTACTGCCGGTGATAGCAACGTCTTTGAGATACGTTGCAAGAGACGAAACGTGACAGAACGTGATGAAGCTGGTGGACCGTTTGAGGGAAGGATCTCAGTCAAACGGGGGCCGACCAGCGTCCGGCAGTGAGAGGATAGTCGACGGTCAGGGTGGGGGGGTGAAACCCGTGACGTTGAATGATGCTTACCCAGCTACTAGTCTCACAGCAATGTCTCAACTTATTACAGTTCATGTGTTGTTTCATTTTGCTCGCAAGAGCGCGAGAAACTCTGCCTCTCGGCGCCACACGCATAACTAATCAGTGACTTTACTATGATGGCTTTTCACTGAACGACAAGCTTCATCGTCAAGCCACATTCTATCCTCTCGTGCGTAGTCAGGGTTTTTTGATGGGCAGCTGAGAACTAACCCCTTGAACGTACATCAGTGCCGTAAGTCGACAGCTGCAAGCACTAGGCCTTATTTTGAGTGCAGGCGGGCTGTGCTGGCTGCCAGCAGTCAACCTCGTGAAAAACGGCGAGATAGTCGTTGTGTGGGATGATCTACACGCTCAGCTGGTTCGAGGAAGTGGCCGAGAATCTGGAGACGTGATGCGATATCTGAAGATCATTGCGCTTGGGGGATCTGCTTCGGAAACATGCACCATAGGAGCATGGGCCCGAGGTGGTCCTCTCATCCTTGATGTGCTTGTACAATGTATTGGTATCGAAAGTGTATGCAGGAGGGACGGGGAGTAGTCTCTCAACCATGCCATTTCCACCCATGCACGATTCCATTGAGTAAAGATATTTTCTCAGTGACTGCAGGAAACAAGGATGGACTGCATGTTGAAGGCGCTTGGCACATAAGGATGAGTGTAAAATTATAACCGAGTGGATCCGCCGCGGGTGAGCCGCCTGACAAACTTGCGGCGCGGCAAGTGGTATGCACCTCCAAGCTTTTCCCACTATCTCGGAGTGAAGTCTAATAGCAGGAACGGAGCAGCCGAGGTAGCTCGCGATCCGTCGCGTTGACGCGCAGAGTTGATTGCAGAATGGTGCAAAATGATAGATGAAAGCTGAGGATCCAAGACGCAATTTCCTCGAGCAAGATCCGGCGAAGCCTCATTTAGGTTGGTTGTTACAAAGCGATACACTGAATCTTGCTTGAACATCGCGCGACGGCACGGAAAGCTATAACAGCAGCTAAAATGGCTGAGCTTGCAAGCATTCAAGTAGGCAAGTTAGAGTTGTATGCACGTTGAAGGAGGGCGGTGGCATGGCTGCAGCATGGCAGCAGCAAACAGGTGAGTTGAGGTTGAGGTCACAGCCGAACCTTGCTCGGGACTTGGCGGCTGGATATAGCAACGCTTCGATGCATTAGCGCTCGAGCTCCCGTTAGATTCCCGCCTGCCATCCGCAAGTTTCTTTGTAAGTTTCTTACGGCCCATGACGGTTGAGATTTCCAATACTCGAGAAAAGCCAAAAAACAATCAGAGACATTTCTGCGCTTCCAGAAAGATTGCCACGCATCTTCGGTGCCAAGGGTTGAACAGCATGTCTGAGTCTATAGGTGAAGTCCGAGAGCTTCTGGACGCGTGAATTCAGCTCTTCATGAACGCGCTCGAGGTGCTGCCAGACAAGCGAATCCTTCTGCGAGGTGCCTGGTTTGCCGAGTACGTACTATTACGTATCACGGCACCCCGACCGTACCTTGCAGGTTGACAGAACCTTGACAATATGACCGCAGTTTCTAAAGAAAGAACTTTGCATGGGACATGTGTACATGCAATGCGATTTTCCGATACATACGATTGCGTCCGCGGACAGCAAGGAGACACAGAGATGTATGACGATGGTATACAATAGCAATACTTGGGTTCTCGCATGACCTTATACACATCATAGCCCGACACGGTTCGAGTATTGGCGCTCCTGCCCGTTTGGGCCTTGGGGTCGCCCTAGCCCTCGCTACGCTCAGACCTAGCCACCGCATCTCCAGAAAGAGGTCGATCAGTGAGCGCACTTGTCTCAGTTGCCGTTTCTTGACTCGGCGCCGTTCGACAAGCGCGATGCAAACTCATATCTGCTTCCAGCCCATGTGCCTTACCTTGGAACTAACCGAAGCCACAACGTGCCCGTTGAGCATTCGATTCCAGACCCGCATCTCAGATCAGTCTGTCTCCCACGGTCCTGCGGCGTGCTCAGCTCTGTGCCAGAATAGCATTTGGGCCGAATACAGTAGTGCACTACCGTTTCCGTCAGCATTCAACGCCTTTCTGCTTTATCATGTATCCAGTCTCCCGGTCACCGTTCCAGGTCTGTTCATCTGGAGCTTTTCATATACACCAGCTTTTCCTCCCACTTCTCCCTTCCTCTTTCTCATCCCTTCATTAATTCGCAACCGCCATTCGCTTCCTATCTCCACACTATCAAGACTATCTTGACTAGGAACAACGATCCTCCACCCCGGATCTAAGTACGACTATCTACTGCCTGACACTCGTTTGCACAAGGTCTACTAGAGGCCACAACCCACAATGGGTCTCAAGAACTACTTCAAGGCTGGCAAGGGTGACGCAGAGAAGAAGAATGCCACACCAGCCAACGAGATGAGCGAGATCAACGAGAAGCCTCTCGCTCCTCCTACACCAGCATTTGCCAGTGCCACACCCTCTGGCCTTTCCACACCCAGAAATGGACTCCTCTCATCAGGTGCATCAATTGCACCTTCAGCGAGATCCGGATTCATGGACGACATCAAGCACGAGGTCATGGTTAACTACCTCTTCCAACAACAATGTGCTAGACTATGGGTTGGTGATGGTAGCGGTGAGGTTGAGGGTGTTCTTCTCAGAAAGTTCAAGGGCAGCTACCTGGCTTGCCCTCCCTCTCTCAGCACATCCACTTTCGCCATGGCATGCGCAGCACTTAACGTGCAGGTAAGCAACTCGAATTTCCAACCATATCAGATCTAGCCTAACATCTTTCCAGTGTGCCATGACTGTCAACTCCCGTATCATCAAGACTTTCCTTGCCTGGTCGCCAGACGCCGTCGATGTGCCGCTCATGAACGGTCTGAGAGTACAGATTCTTCCTACAATGGAGGATCTTCCTAGAGCACGCAAGCATCAGTTCGCTGCCTTCATCGCCTCAGAGGCACTTCTTGTCGTCTGGGACGATGATGCCAACAACCTTGTCAACCGTGCCAAGTTGATCGAGGGCGAGCTCATGGAGCTCGTCTGGAAGACTGGCGAGCCCGAAGAGGTTACCGACGAGCCCGCAGCCAAGAAGGGCCCTGCAGTCGTCGCCGAGGAGATTGATGAGGAGAGTGGTGAGGTTCTTCCCGAGAACCGCCCCACGCATCTCATGAACACCGTCCTCGTCACAATCACCCTTATCATCATTATCACTCTTCTCGGCGCTGGTTACAGACAATTGGCCATTGAGGTCAAGATCGATGGCAGCTATACCCGCATTGCCTTCGTCGCCCTGTCTCCGGTCCAAATCTTCTTCACTCTCTTCTTCGCCCAAGTCATTGTCGGTTGTATTGCCCAGATGATTGGTCCCGTTCGCCAAATGACCATGAACTCCCGCTTCTACTCTGCTCTGCTTCCTCGCCGTATCCAGGGCCGCAACCTGCCTCACGTCACCATCCAGTGCCCCGTGTACAAGGAGGGTCTCGCATCCGTCATCGCTCCTACTGTCAAGTCTATCAAGCAAGCCATCTCGACCTACGAGCTCCAGGGTGGTTCCGCCAACATCTTCATCAACGATGACGGTCTTCAGCTTCTCGACGAGGAGGAGCGTGAGGCCAGAATCGAGTTCTACGCCGACAACAGCATTGGTTGGACTGCCCGTCCCAAGCACGGTCTCGATGGCTTCGTCCGTCGTGGAAAGTTCAAGAAGGCTTCCAACATGAACTTCGGTCTGATGGTTTCCTGCAATGTCGAGGAGAAGCTCCTCGCCATCTCTCGTGGTAACGACTGGACTCAGGCCGACGAGGCTCAGGCTTACGAGCGCTGCCTCAGTGAAGTCCTCGAGGAGCACGGTCGTGCCTGGGCTGATGGTAACATCCGTATTGGCGACTACATCCTTCTCATCGACTCCGACACCCGTGTTCCTTCCGACTGTCTTCTCGACGCTGCCTCCGAGATGGAGCAGGGCCCCGAAGTTGGTATCATGCAATTCAGCTCCGGTGTCATGCAGGTCGTCCACACCTACTTCGAGAACGGTATCACCTTCTTCACCAACCTCATCTACACTGCCATTCGTTACACTGTCTCCAACGGTGACGTTGCCCCCTTCGTCGGTCACAACGCCATCCTTCGCTGGGCTGCCATCCAACAGGTTTCTTACTTCGATGAGGACGGTTACGAGAAGTTCTGGTCCGAGTCTCACGTGTCTGAGGACTTCGATATGTCTCTTCGTCTCCAATGTAACGGCTACATCATCCGTATGGGTGCCTGGGCTGGTGAAGGCTTTAAGGAGGGTGTGTCTCTTACTGTCTACGACGAGCTGGCCCGTTGGGAGAAATACGCCTACGGTTGTAACGAGCTCCTCTTCAACCCTCTCCGCCAGTGGTTCTACAGAGGTCCCTTCACTCCTCTGTTCCGCCAGTTCCTCTTCTCCAACATTCGTATGACCTCCAAGATCACCATCGTCTCCTACATCGGTACCTACTACGCCATTGGCGCCGCCTGGATCCTTACCACTGTCAACTACTTCGTCATGGGTTGGTTCAACGGTTACCTGGACAAGTACTACCTCGACTCGTGGCAGGTTTGGTTCTCTCTCGTTATTGTCTTCAACGGTCTTGGTAACATCTCGCTCGCCATCATGCGTTACCGTATCGGCGACAAGTCCTTCTTCGGTGCTCTTTTCGAGAACTTCAAGTGGATTCTCATGCTCGCCATCTTCCTCGGTGGTCTGTCTCTCCACGTCTCCCAGGCTCTTCTTGCTCACATGTTCGAAATCGACATGACATGGGGTGCCACCGGAAAGGAAGCCGAGTTCTCCAACTTCTTCATTGAGGTGCCCAAGGTGCTCAAGAGCTTCAAGTACTCGCTTTCCTTCTGTATTGTCGCCACTGTTGGCATGATCGTCCTCGCCACTGCCGACTTCATCCCTTACGATTGGATGATTACCGATTTCGTCGCCATCTTGCCCATGGCAACAATCGTGGCATCGCATTTCCTGCTACCCATCGCCCTCAACCCTGCTCTCATGACCTTCTCATGGTAGAGAGCTTGTTGTTCTTTTCCTTTTTTCTGTTTACAAATTCTTTTCTTATGTTCAAGCTCTATAACGCTGTCATTTTTTTCTTGATATCAGGTTGTGGATAGAGGGATACCTTCACACGAGCGGGCGTTTTTTACCCATATGACTTTCTTAGTAATCTTCTCGACCATATCATACCACCAGACCTCTTATAGATTATCTTTATTATCTTGATACCAAAAATCTCATACGATCGCTTCAAAACATCTACTTCTGTCTTCTCTTCCTTTATTGCTCAAGTGACGACCTGTTGGCAACAGATTTCTTTCCCCCAGTGGGAGGTACGCTAGAAACACACGATCCGCCAAGCGACCCTGTCCTTGAGGCTTCATCTACACTTACTTGACTATCCTTGACACTGCTCTCTTTCTGCATACTCGATTTGCTCTTCAACTTACGCCTCTTCCTCTTGCTCCCGTACCCGAAGCCCAGACTCGGACCAAAAATAAAAGAACTATTTCAATCTACGGACTTCTTCCATCCACTCAGACAAGAAAGCCATCGTTTCACCAAGACACCAAAGCCAAGCATCTTTCTCAGCTTTTCCCCTTCCCGGTCCCTGACTCTGCATATTTCCCGAAATAATACCTTTGCAAACATGTCTCGAGCTGTTACAAAGGAGGCAGCGCCTCCGACCACCATATGGAGAGAGAGAAATCGATATGGCGTTCGCCGCTCGAGCGGTAGGTCGTCGTGGGAGAAGATGACGCCCAAAGCGCCTCTATTTTCCAAACAGTTTTTGGTTGTCGCAGCACGCGGCCGCACGGACATGTGCACTTGTTGGTCTCTGTGGAAATTATCACCCCAGCTCGCGATGGCCGACGACGACGACCCTGCTCGGGTTCCTTGAACAATTTGGTTGTTACTCAAATACTTTTCTTGTTCTGTTTCTTTGTGTTGCTAAAAGCTAAATTCACATTCGGTGGCACGAGTAAGGTCTGTATGCAGGGTAGTCCGTGTGGCTGCTCCGTCGAAAATCTGCAGCCAGCTCGTGTCCGCTTTGACCGTGTTGAAAAGCAAACGCAAGCGACATCACAAGTTTATGCTCCACCTAGCTGAAAGGGCGAAGAAAAGGAGGTGGAAGCCTCTTTACACCTTGTCCTCGACACCGAGACGACGCCTTCCCCTGGCGCTGAGTGATCTGATCCTCGACTTTGAACGAGGCTTGCTGTTGTTGCGCCTGTGGTGGCTCTGACGAGCTGCGTGCTGACGAGGCAAGCTCGGGTCTCGAATGGGTATGACACGAGGGACATCTGCCGACGATGGCAGCTCCTCTCCCAGCAATGTAAAGCTGTTCTTCGGTAATTTGACATTGTTTTTGTTGGCCGGATACCATATTTTCTGGAAGCGACTGATGGCCCATGGGAAGAAGACAGTGAAGAACAGACTGACGACCAATAACGGAATCGAGATATACAGACAAAGAATTGCTGGTGCCGTCAGAGTGCTTATACCGAAGATGCTCTGTGACTGTCAGAAATGGCTCGTCGTGAACGATCGGACCAGTCAAGAAACTTACGGTGAGATATGTGATTGGGAGATACAGGGCCGCGAGAATGGATAAGTAGCGTGAATAGTCGGACTGGTTAGCGTTCTCAATGTTGAACTCCTATCGTAATGTAAGCTCTTGTCTTGGAGTTGGCAAGCATGTTCACTGACCAGCTCGATCAGGTTGAGGAAACGCTCTTTCAAAGTGTCCATATAGTAGGCGTATTGGTCCAGATCTTCGACAGCATCGTCCATCTCATCCCAGACGGGATCATTGTCATCGTCGGGTGACTTGTGCATTGTATCCTTCAGCTTGAGCAGCTTCTTGAATGATCTCGAGTGGAAGCGCATGTACTCGCTGAGTTCGTAGATGCGATCAATCTGTTTGTGCATGATGCGTGTCCGCAGCTTGACTGGAAACTTCCTTCCACGGCTGTTGAGTTCCTGTGCAGGGACAATCAGTAAGTTATAGGAAGGATAATCGACCAGAAACTCACGGCTTCCTCCAACTCTCTCTCAATCTCACGGATAATGTTCTGCCAGTCGGTAAGAAGCCAGTACAAGCGTAAGAAAGTCCAGCAAACGGTCTCCTCATCCCTGCGCGGTCTATCGTATTCTTCATCTTCGTAGAAGTATGGGAAGAAGAGGTCGTGCATGACATTCTCGGCTGGAATCTTGGATTGAGTGAAGATGAGGACCACAAAAACCCTCTCGTCGAAACGACAGGCGCGACGACCACAACTCCAGGCAGCAATACGGAAACGATAGTCGTCGACTGAAGATGGTAAAAGAAAGTCAGCTTCCTTAGAGACAATTCGGTTTCGAGAATGGTTACCGACTTTCATCAATGCCCTGTGGATGGTCTGGAGGTGGGTCTTTGCCAAAAGTCCACCAGTACACATCCGGAACGTTCATCTGATCAACAAGGAAGGACCAAGGGATTTGCATGCTTCGCTTGTTACTTCGCTCTGGAAATTTGACCGTGTCGTCGAACTGCAGTGCTCTGTTCAGATCTGTGAGTTCATCATAGCGATCATCGATACAGGTCGAAATGACTTGTTCAAGCCATGGTTGGTAGCCATTGAAAGTTCTGAGGCGAAGCACAGTCAGTCTCCGGCAGTGATGGGAAGATCGCACACCTACATCAGCAATGGATCATGTGGATTCATCGAAAGGGTCTCATGAACGAGAGCGGCGAATCTATCGCCATCTGCGCTGGTGACCTGGATCGAACTGTGGTAGTTTGGCGAGCGACGATTGCCGATGTGGATCTTGACAGGCACGCCTTCTTGATACCACGATTTGTGCCTTGGAGAGCGTCGTTTTCGATGATGGCGATTGGCGCGAGGCGAGTCTCCCATATTTGTTTGATAAGTTGATGGAGTGTATCTGGTTTGTTTATGCAGATCCACTTCTGAGCGTCTAGGGTACGGGTTCATCGTGCCTTCCTCGACCTTGACACCTGGGGCAATTCTGCGCAGCTATGAGGAGTTTGGACGTCTTCATGGTTCCTTCCCAAGTCCTTATTAAGGAGTTTGTAAGAAGATGCAAAGGGTAGTCATGAAGGATGCCCAGGCTCAAATATGGGTTGCCTGGTCGAATCGCGTGATGGATCCATCAACAACCCCACGTGAACAGCTGCATATGAGGATGACCTTCTCCCAACACCAACACGGTTCAGCAATTTATCGATCTTGGCTTCCTACTTTCAATCACACATGTAGCACCTATTAAAAATTCTCGTAAACCATTTTCATACAACGTATCCAAATAAACCACAGCTTTGCTACAGAAGTGCGCTGGACGAGAAGAGAAGAAGAAACCGTCATAGAAGTGAAGCCAAACAAGAAGATTAACAATATGCGACTCAAACAGGTCGGGGGTATAGCGCTGAAGGGTAAAAAACATCGAGAAGAACAAAAAGGAGACATGAATGTGCTCTGAAGGGTATGCTTGTTAGTCGTAATAAACAGGGACAACGTCGTTCTACGGGCTGTTAGGCCGGTCGTCTATCGTGCCCATGTCGGTTGAATCGCCTTCGATGGTTCGACGCCAGTGCTGAGGCAGGCATACACATACCAGTGGGAAGGCTTTGACAGGACCGTATTCTTCGGGACTTTGTTCGCCACTGCTCAAACCGCTGTCGCGTTGCAGCTTGCCCTTGCTTTTCCAATCTTCTGCACGCATGCTAACGCGCACACCTGTTGCCCAGCCATCATCCCATATACCAACAACTTTGACCATATCACCTCGTTCGAGGTCGAATTCATCAGCAGCACGAGGTTGGTAGGCCCAAAGCGAGGAGACGAGATCGCCGGGGTGTATGTCATCTTCCGAGTAATAGTCCTTGAAAAAGCTGAGCTGTTCCGATTCGGATGTGCCTTCCGGTGAGGAGACACCATCACGGGCAGGACTGTCGTACGTGCCAAAAGCGAGAAGTGATCCACTAGAAAGAGATCCGTTTCGTCTGGGGGGAGGATCAAGGCCAGCAGTGCGTGAGTGTGGCGTTCTCTGCGTGTCTGGAGGAGAATCGATTGCGCTTGGTGGCGAGCGCGTGTTACGTTCTGAGCTGCTTGAGACAGCCTCCAAGGCAGTCATGCGAGCAACACGACCACCTGGAAGAGCTTCAATTTTGTCGCTTTGGCTCCTACTAGCGCCATCATGACGGTATGCCATGGCCGGGGGCGCAGGGCCTTGTCGAGACCTTACAGGCTGGTTGAAAACACTGGCTGCTGGGCTTGCCTGTTTTCGACGACGGAGGAAGATGCATGCCAGGATCAGAAGCGCAAGAAGGACAAAAGCGCCAAGTAAAGATCCGATCACAATACCAGCGATCGCACCACCAGAAAGCCCCTTCCTTTTGTTTGTGTTTGGAGATGCGGTAGAAGAAGGAGATTCTGTAGCAGTTGAAGATGGACCAGATGAAGTTGATGTGAAAAGAGGCTGCATGGATGAAGTAGCGACGATAGGCAGAACGACATTGTCGCATCGAGACGTGGTATTGGAATAGACGCAGCAAGAGTCGGTGGCATTCGGCGAGCTTGCAGCACAGTAGGAGCAAAGATTGACTAGATTTGAAGAGAAGCCGCAATTGTTGGGTTCATTAGTAACACCTGCAATGCATGAGCCGGACAACGAGTTCGCAGGCAATGCACAGTTGGTGAAATCAGCGCGAATCTGGCTGATAGCATTCGAGCTTGCTTGGCCACAAATGTCACTTGCAGCAATAGCTTGCTCACTCTCTGCGTACTCGGCCTGGGTAGAGAGTTAGTAACCAGATATCAGGCTTCCAGAGGTCAGTATCTTACACAGGTGTTGGCACACAGAGGGCGAGTCGCATCGCCAGTCAAATCGCATGCGGAGATGGAGTTTTGAACAATGGCATTGCAGAGCACGCTCGATGTGTAGCGTGCATAGTAGTCGGACGAATTCGACAAGTCGAAACTTGAGCAGCCGATCAGGTCAGAATATCTCTGTTGAATGAAGCCATTGGAAATGTATTGTTGTAGTTGTGTGTCGAAAGAAGAAGTGTCGGTAACATTGGCAAGGAATGGGAATAGCCCAGTAAGGGTGCTGTCGGTTGAGATAGAGGCCGTGTTGAAAGCACGGCACTCGGACGAGTCTGTCAGAGGAATGCAGCTCTGAGCCAGGGCGGACGGGAGCGTCGCGGCCGTTACGGCGAGAGTGTAGAGCGATAGGAAACGTCCCGCTACTCTCTTCTCCCCGGACCGCCGATATCTTGTCGCCGTCTCTTTTCCCGGGCTCTTTGCGCGTAGCGCACGCTCAGTGTTGCCGTTGCCCCTGGGTGCGCGCCGCGTAGGGGCATTGTTGGTCATTGTCTAGACGCTCGACTATTGCATAAAGAAGATGTATTCGAAGACTGCGTGTGGAGGAATTGGGTCGTCTCAGTTGAGAAAGGATTCGATTTTGACCGAGGGTAGTATTATCGTTGTAAAGTAATCGGAGAGGTCGTGTTGGTTAACGTTAGGTCGAAGAAGAGAATCGTTCAGGAGGCAGGCCAATGAGCGACAGGATGAAGTACAAAGCAGGAAATAGAAGGGCAGAAAGATTAACGAAAGACAGTGGACGAGGCAACCGCGCCTCTGCTACTCCAAAACAGCAGTCGCACCCAAGACGTCAAGGCGAGCTGACCGAAGACACCGGGCCCGGCCAAAGTCGAAGATGTGCGACGCTGAACTCCCGGCGCGGCATGCCACCTCCCGCTGCAAACTTGATCTGCTCCATTCCACTTTCGGCTTTGGCTCGTCTATTATTCCTGGTTCGCTTGACAGCCAGCGTGCACCATGATTTGTAGCAGTCGATGAATTGTCATGTTTCTGGTGGCATAGAGTCAGGACTGCTGGTACCCTTGCGGCAACTAGAGTCTCCAGCCCGTGATTGGAATACTACAGCATGCCTCTAGGAACATGTGTTCCTCGACTGACAGGCACTGACAGCGATGACTACCCATCGGCATGTTGGCGCTGAGTCTTGATCCACATTCTCATCTTTCACCGCTGAAGATGACTTACATTGGGGCTATCGTCTTGTCGGACAAACGACATCCGACGGAGAGCTCGCGCGAGAGTGGGTGTAGATCATCTGAGTATAAACTTCTTGTCCGGAGGAATCGATCGGCTGTGTCAAAAAGTCCGTTTGCTTTTCTTGTGGAATAGAAGCCACATGGTCAGAAAGACAAGTTCTTGAATAACCGGGACGTGCTACTACAGGTGCGTGAAGCTTTCAGGACGTGTCGCGGCACGTCACACAGGGCCACGTTTGACCCGGTTCAAAAAGTACAGCATATGAAAGAAGCTCTCATTGACCAACGAACATACAGATATGAATAATTGACTGCTTCTAAACTAAACCCATACTGTCATCTTAGGTGTGTGCATGCAGCTATCATGCGCTGTAGAATGTCGCCGGACTTCAGTCTTGGTGGTCGTTAAATCATGAGTGCTTGGAAGCTGTGGTAGTGTCTGAAGCCTTGGGGCCGGCAGCAATCTCAGCAGCGATCTGGTCTTCGGTCTTCTTGTTGCCGTGAGAGATGAGACGGTTCAGGAAAGAGCCGGGTCTGCCCTGAGGGTACTTGGAGTCTTCGGCCTCGGCCTCCTCGAGTTGCTTGTGAAGGTGGCCGGTGGTCTCCTCATCGAGTTCCTCATGCTCATCGAAGTTGGCTGTCGCAAGTGGGGTCAGCGGGGTCCAACGAAAGACGGCTGCGTTGGGATGTTACTCACTCTCCTTGTCGTGCATGCTGAGAGCTCTCTTGATCTTCTGTCTGACGGCCTGCATTTTGGCGATTGGTGTAACGGTAGATCTCTTGAGGTGGTTGTTGGTGGGTGACCTAAGACGAGTGGTCTATCAGTCATCGACAGCGCCGACGGGGTGCCACGGAAGCCTTTCGTACCTGTGATGTAGGAGTGCAATTCAGGTTCTGTTCTCTCAGTGAAGGTAGACTCAGGTGCGATGATGGAGGAGGGAAGAAAGAGGAAGCGAAGCTGTTTGAACGTCAAAGGCAGAAGTTAGAACAAAGATAGACGTGATCCAGGGCAGGCAAGTGCGGCGTGCCCTCGTCCAATGCCCAGTGACCCAGTCAACCCGTCGTCATTACCCCACATGAGAGCCGATGGCGCTGCTGATGGACCGTGATGGTCCAAAGTTGGAAACGCTTCTATTCCCGCAGAAGGCTGATGTGGTCTGGACCAAGCACATTCATGCACAGCTTGCGTGTCTCTGACTTTCGGATCTTGTGTTCTGTGAATCCATCAGATGCCAGCACTTCGTGATGCACTTCAAGGATGCCACTCTGATGAACTATCGTGTTTCCCCAGACGGATCGCTGATCCAAACCGAGGCTCTTTCGGTCCCATGCGGTCTGTGCGAAACAGCTCCAACCTGCTTTCTGGGCACGCGTCGCGAGTTGATTTTCCTTCTAGAAAAAGTAAATAATATCCAACTGTTTCCAAGCATCAGCATCAGCATGATTGCGACGCTTCGTGGGTGATCATCCCGAAACCAGAGCTCATGTGTCGCTTTGAGTTGTTGGGTCTGCTCATTCTCTCGCTTCACACGCGCAAGGCCAAGTCCGGTCGGCACGGTGCAGATACCACCACCAACAACAACAACCATCATCTGGCTTCTCGAACTGTGCAGCTGCAATGCTCCACGAGGTCCTGCTCGCCCTCAGCGGCCATCCCTCGCCGCTGTTCCCTGCGACTGGACCGTCCGGCCGATCCGGTGACGCCCTTGTAGACAAAGACTTTCCACTGTTGTCATCATCAGAAGCGGCTTTATTGGCGACGGTTGGCAAGCTCGCCAGTCTGCATCGTCAAATTCGAGACCATGCAAGTCGAATTGTATCGCAGCATCCTTCGACCATCTGTCGTGCTATAGCTGCTTCAATACTGCGAACCCATCTTGCCCGCTTCCGAGAGAAGATCCTTGATGTTGAAAGGCAGATTTTGACCAAGGACACTGCCATAGTCGGTGCATACAACATCGTACCTCTCTCTGCAGTTGTTGGCGAATTTGATGATTGGAGTCGTCGCATGGAATGGTATTGGAATCTTGCATGTTTCATTCAACCTCTAGATTCACAAGACGCAACTAAACCTGACCAAGCGACTGGAGCTGGGGTTATTGATCATCTGAGATCAGAACTGCAAACAGGCTTTCCGGACATCGAAACTGCAGCAACCGAGTTGAGTTGTGTTGCTGACAAGGCATGGCTGAAACAGGTGTCTGTGTGGCTGCTATACGGCTTGCTTCCTAGTCACGGTGCTGAAGACTTCTTTGTCACGGTGCAAGAATCTTCCGAGGGACCTCCGTCGTACGTCCTGAGACGTGAATTGCTCCCCAAATTCGTTTCACGACAGACCGGAAGCTCTTTGCTGTTCGTCGGAAAATCATTACATCAAGTCAAACAGCACACGCAAGCTTCATCAGCATCACAAATTGCGCATGGTAATGAGGATGCTGCTCTTCTGAATGCACATCTTCAGTTTCTTACATCGCTATCATTTCCCCTAATTCCTGCTGCATTCTCTACCACCATATCCTCAATACGCTCATCCCTATCACAAAAGGTATTGCAGCGCCTACTTCCACCAGATGATATCAAGCTTGTGCTTAGCACCTTCCGTCAAATTCTGCTCCTGGACCGAGGTGAATTTGCAGTCTTCTTGATATCTGAAGCTCAAGAAAGACTTGATGCCAGACGAGTTGAGCATGGCCGATACATGCAAGAACCATCGGGAAGAGATCTTCGTGGTGTCATGATGAAAGAAGGCGAAGTCAACGAATCGCTATCACGGACGTGGAAGGCTTTGACATCATTACAAACTGAGGACCTTGAAGACGATGTGCTAGAATTTGCACGCGAGAACATGCGACTGGAGATTGACAAGGGACGAGCTGCTGCAAGACCATCAACCTCAGATGGTACAGCCTTGGATGCGGCGAGCCTGTCCAGCACATCTTTCAACGATCTTCTATTTCCTGTGCCGACTTCACTCACAATGCATATTCGCTCACCATTGGATCTCTTCATCTCACGCGCCGACATGGACCGGTACACAGCGCTCAACGCCTATCTCCTGAGTCTCCGACGTGCACACATGCGTCTGTCCAATTTATGGCGAGAATCTGGCTCTAGACGTGCAGCCGCAAATCCTCCTCGTCTGAGTGCTGAAGCCAAACAACTAGCACATTCTCGCAGTACCTCCCAACGCAAAGTCTGGGCCACATGCAGTGCAGCTGTCTTTCTGTTATCAGAGACCACAGCATACTTCGAAGGCGAGCTAATCACAAGCTCTTGGGATACCTTTTATTCTTGGGCTACATCACAGCATCACGATCCCGAAACGCTAGGACGAGCTCATCGCTCATTCCTTGCTGCGTTATCATATGTCATCCTACTCACGGATGCAGCATACACACGCGCTCTTCGCGACCTGCTCACCCACATTGACGCCCTAGTTGCTCTATTTGGCCGATTACAACGACTGCAACAATCATCCAGCCTCGGCGTCGGTGGAACAGATTTTCTCGACGACGAAGAAGCAGAAGTAGCACGCGAGTTGGACCGTTCCCGCAAGCGTGTGGACACGGCACTCAAAGACGTGGTTGCAAGGCTACGTCAACTGGACCATGAGCGTCTGGGTGCAGCTAGATACCTCCAACTTGATACTCAAGAATCAGGCTTCGAGGTGTGGCGTGGCGGTGGTGTGGATAGACTGCTGATGAAATTGGACTTTGGCAGGATGGCTGGCGGGGAGGAGTATATCGTTTAGCTCGCATGATGCGGGAGAAGAGTCCCTGTGATACCAAAACTCATTGCAATGCAAAGAAGCTTTATCAATGCGAAAACTGATCGTTGTACATTCTATTTGTGGTGCAAAGACTTGTTGGGTAAGAAGCAGCAAGTATACCACTATGGAGGAGCTCAAGTTTACGCTGTGTAATATGTCATGGCCAGCTGGTTGAAATGCAATCATGTATGATAGCACGACTTTAACACGTCTTGTAAGGTGCAGGAGAAACAGAGCAGAGACACTTCATAACGTACAATTGCATATACTCATCGACTACACCCGCCCTCCTTGTCCTCAGCGTCTTCCCTATTCTACCAAATACCCAACCACTTCTTAATAGGCTTCCTCCTACCTTCAAAATCGGTATACGCCTCACCATCAGCAGGAGCAGCCTCCTTCTCACTAACAGCCTCAAGCACCTCCTTCGCCTTCTGTCCCTGCCTCTCAACCACCTCCCCACCCTCCTTCGCCCCCGTCCCCATAACTTCCCCATCCCCTCTAGCCGTCCACCCACCGAAAATACCCTCTCCCTCATTCAACCCATGCGCCTTTCTAAATTCTGCTCTCTTTCTCACATCTTCCACTTTTTGGCGTCGGTGTTCTGCGGTTTGGGCGCTGATGTATTCGGTGTGCAGTTTATAGACATCTGCGTAGCGGGAGAGGAAAGCGATCGGGTGGGAGAAGAACATGTTGTTTGCGGGCAGTTGATCGAGGTATGGTGTATTGGCGAGGAAATTGTTCAGCCAGGTGAAGAAGGCCAGGGATATGAGTATGGACTGGACAATGCAGTGAGTTTCTGTTCAATGACGCAGTGTGTGATGAGGTCGGACTTACCATGGTGATCCAAACGTGAATGTTGCGATTCGTGAGGAACCAGTGGAAGAAGGTGCCCTCTGGTGGCATCATGTGCGGGTACTGCTTCTTCTTCTGTTGGTCGCGTTCCTTTGCACTCAAGGGGACTTGGAAGGCAGGTTGTCTGTTCCGGCGAGGCAGACGTGCAGGATGGGACGGGGGGTTGAAGCGTGTGGGTTTCTCGAGTAGGCGGCCTTTGGGTGCTGGCTTAGAGCTGCTGCTGGCGGGGCGGGAGAGTAGGAGTGACCGGGTGAGAAGGGAGGTTTGGGATGAGCGCATTGTGCGCAGTGTAAGCTGACGTGATAGCTGAAGTGCTGCCATTGTCGACATGATGTGCTGAGATGGTCGATGGTATAGTGAGAATGTGGGACCTTGGGTGGTGGAAAACTAAATGCGATCATGAGTGACCCTCGGCAAAAACTTCCCTCTCGAATGCGGCCAAACCGTCCACCTCCGAGGCCAGCAGCGACAAGACTGATCGACGGGACCCTTGAACCTTTAGGATCCCTGCATGTCACTAGAGTTTAATAACTTCGACAGCACGACAAGTCCTTGCGGAATACTTTCATATCTTTTCTATATCATATTCTCATCTACGCTGTTGAGCTTGAGCAGAAACTACTAGTTCTGCTTCTTTTCGCTCGCATTGATCTTTACAACCGAAGGCAGCGATGTGAAGACGCTGGGCCAGACCAGCTTGAACTCGTCTTGACGTCCGTTCAAGCAATGACGGAGCCACACTCCCCAAACAATGTAGAAGTATGCTCCGGTTCCAGTCATGAGATGCCACCATCCATGTCCCTCAAGGAAGATACCCCAAGGCAAGCCAACCTCGTGGCGCCACTTGCGCAGACGGGAGCAGTAGACATTGTCCAAAGTCCAAATGCCAAAGCCGCCCAGAAAGATAGACAATCCCATGGCAATCATGAGCCACATGGTCTTGAGGATCTTGCGGTCTCTGTCGTCCTGGCGCTGTTGTTCCTGCTCACTGAGAAGACTCTGCTTGCCCATGCTCTTGCGTGCTGCCTCTCTGGCCTTCGGGTTCGGGCGGATGTCGCGCTCCATGACGTACATAGATCTGAACAGGACAACTGCTGTCAAGAGTGCGTACATGTTCTGGTGGAAGACGGGATCACCAAGATAGTGGTAATAGCCTGTAATAAAGATTGACAGGGCGACCAGAAACAGGGCGAGGAAGATGCGGACTGAGCGGCTCTGCTTGTGCGAGAAGGTTGCATAGAACATTAGGCACGTTGTGTAGATCATCGAGAGTTCGTCGACAAGTTGCATCGGGTCTACAAAGAGTTAGCAAGCCTGTGACGTAGTTGGTCCAGAAGACTGACATTTCAGGGTCGAGTGGAAGAGAAAGCTGCCAGTGCCAACGACCAGGTATCCGATGAAGGTGACGAGGAAGATCTGGTCATGACCATTCTGAATGCAGTTGTTGATACCACGGAAGGCCAGCCAGACAAAGAGGAGGTTGGTCAGGGTGTTGACAATCTCGGCCGAGTAGATAGTGGCATAGTAGTCCTGGGCCTTGTCAGACTCGAGGATCGAGTTTTCAAGGATAGATACGACGAACCTCCTCACACCAATTAAGTGTAGAGGTTACGGGGCTCCAGTAGCCATCTCTGGAGGGAGGGTACGGTATTGATGGTAACATGGAAGCCATGACGGAAGCTTCGGAAGCTGTTCGAGCGAATGTGTCCAAGTCGAGTGGGTTCAGAAACTCCAAACCAACAGAAAGCAAAGAGAGCGACTCGGGAAGTTTAAGAATAAAGGAAGGAGAGAAGGAGCAGCAAACCTGGGACAAACAAGGAAGTTGACAGACTTTCCTGCGACGAACTCGCTCATCGACCAAAAGTGCCAAGCCGCGTGTCGTCAACCGGCCGCCGGGCAATCACATGCTGAACTTCTGCAAGCCGACTGGGACAAGAAGGCATTGTCCATACAACAAACACACGTCCACCCAACATGTCGCAAATGCGCCCGGAAGAGCTGCAGAAGGTTGATACAACTCTCTGCCACATACGACATGGCATGCGCTGACTTGTCCTGTCCAGCTCCTGATCGAGATTGAGCAAAAGGCCCAATTCTGCCAGCAACAAATGGTCATTGTCAAGACCCAAATGAACAGCAAAAACCGCGAGACCCGTATGCTGCAATTGACTGCCGCCGAGCTTGACGGTCTGCCATCTGACGCCAACGTCTATGAGGGTGTCGGAAAGATGTGAGCCTGCACACACTACCTTCCACGAGGGACTGCTCCTCTGACTTTGCATTCCCAGGTTCGTCGCAAGCCCGAAGACCGACGTCAAGGTCCGCTTGACAAAGGACCAAGACGCAATCAAGAAGGATATGGAGGGCCTGGACAAGAAGATGCACTACCTGGAGACGACCTACAAGAACAGCAAGGACCACTTGGATGCCATCTTCAAGAACGGTGGAAGATGAAAGCTTTGACAGAACATCTCTCGCTCAAAGAAGATCATCGAACTCGAGTGCAGCCAGCAGAGCCGTTGATGAAAAGGCGCTTCCAGGCTTCAAGGCATGCTCTGCCCCGAACTGTCATGAACGATTTACGAACAAAAGTCGAGACGGGAGACGCTTCAAAGAGGCAATCTCGAACATGCAGCCCTCGTCAAGGTGGCTTCGAGAGCGTACCTCTCGCGTTGGGGCGACAAGTCCTCAAGGACATGCTCGAATGTCAGATCGCACAACTTGAGTTATACAGAACTCTGTTTTGTGCAGACTGAAGCTTAGAAGATGTGCACCCCTCAAAATTACACCATCTTGATCATTCTCCTAACTCGTCTTATCGCATCCTGCGGCTATTATAGCGATCTATATATGCATCCTACTGCAGTCTATTGCTGCACTTTGACGCCCGATGATCCTTCAGCTCCAACTCTAACCTCCGTGTGTTGTTCCGAAAATCAGCTCGCTCGAATACCTTTCTCAGATTGAGAATCGTCCCAACACGACAAAATTATCTTTGCAGCTGAGAATAACCATACTAAGCATCAAGACATGATTGACAGTGCAGCAAGACGCGCCAATTTCAAGACATGAATTGAACACACGCGCGCGGCACATGCGAGAGGAGCTCAGATCGCCAACCGCCGTCTGCAGCAGCTGGCAGCTGCAGTAGTCAGCGGGGTGAACACCATCCCTCCCGCTCCTGCCAACAAAATATTTACAATCTGACCGGTTGGTCACAAACGAGACAGGGCAAGAAGCTGCAAGCCGTAGTCATGTCTTCCTTTTCGTAAGCACCTTGACCGAATTCTGAGTCGGCCTATACCCAAGCCCCTGGGGCTTAACAGGCGGTAAGGCGTTCCATCCGCGACAAGCATCATGTCCTTTGGCATGCAGCAGCCATGGACTCTATTGGTGAGCTCGCGGCTTGTATACAGCACTATAAGCGGGCGGTCACGCGCGATCCTTCGCTTGTAGCCTTTTCTCCTTTGATTGTCAGCAGCCCTGATTCTCATCTTCTTCGCCCGATCATACGGTAGGCTGAGACTCTGTGTCATTGTCTTTAGAGGGTGTCGTGTGTTTCTGCCTGGTCTCTGTTGAGCGGATTGACGAATCTCCCTTCCTACGTTCTCCTCCTTCCTTCATTCTTCGAGCAAGATCGATACATTCTTATCGCATTCCTCCCGCCTATCTCAACCCTGCTGAATAGTGGCTTGCACACGCATCTTGCCTCTCTCTCGCCGCAAGTTCGACGACAAAACACCTGCGTCTCAGTCCAGAGCCTGCGAAGATGCCTTATCCGTACGAACATTGGGAACATGATTCCTGGGAAGGTCGTGGCTGGGGCCCTCCTTCCCCTCCGCCTCAAGCCCGCTATTACAAAAACACATATCGACACAGTGGTCATCTCACACCCGAACCACAATACTCCAACCTTCACCGCTCGCACTCACAAGGCCACAATACAGCGCATCCCACCAACATCCATATTCACAACAAGATTCCTATCACCCAAGAGACGACCAGTGCTCAACGAACGGACTCACGACTGCCCATGCCTGCACCCATGCCTCCTCCACCGCAGTTCCAGCAGATGCCCATGATGCAACCACCCATGTTCGTTCATCAACAAGTCCCCATGATGGCACCTCCCCCAATGGTCGATCACCACGCTCTACGAGCTCAACGCCTAGGCGAACAACTCCTCGCCGAACAAATGGCAGACATGCACCTGCACCGTCACCGCTCCCACTCACGAGGTCGCTCAACCGAAGACCAATCCGCCCGCCTTCGCTGGGAATTAGAACAACAACGCCGAGACGCAGCAGCAGCCGAAGCTCGTCGCCGCCACGATGAAGAGACCGCTGCTCTGAAGCAACAGATCGAGCTTGAACGTCGCAAAGAAGAAGCCTCTGCAGCAGAAGCAAAACGTATCCGCGAGGAAGAAGCCAATGCCCTGAAGCTCAAGCTCGAAGTCGAAGCAGAGCGCGAAGCCATAAAACGCAAACAAGCAGAAGAAGACGCAGCAGCAGACCGTCAACGTGTGATCGACGACTACGAACGCAAACGTGTCGCCGATGCTCAGGCCGCCAAAGATGCCGAAGTAGCTTTCAAACTCAAGCTGGACTTGCAAGCTCGTGAGGAGCAGGAGCGTGAGAAGAGAGCTTATGAAGATTTCCTCCATCGCCAACGTGAAAAGGAAGCAGAAGAGGAACGAGCCTATCGTGAAGCCCTTCGGAAGCAAAAGGAAAAGGAAGAAGCCAAAGAGAGAGAATATCAAGCTTTCTTGCGGGAGCAGAAGGAAAAGCAAGAAGCGGAAGACCAAGCAAAGAAGGAGGAACAAGCTCGTATTGATTCTGTCATGAGAGCTCGCCTCGAAAAGCTGGGATACTCACAACATGAGATTGAACTCGCGTTGGATCCTGAAAAGGCGGAAAAGGAAAAAAAGAAAAAGAAGAAGCATCGATATTCGGGCGATGGCGACATAATCATGGTACCACCCAGTTTGCCTGATGCAACTCCCATGATGTCGGTCGGTTTCGCTCAAGGTAACGGACATGTGCCTGTCTATCCTCGCATCAATCGCAAGTTCTTGGACATCGAAACGCTGGAGCATTACCATGTGCCGTGGGAATGGGATCGTGTAAGTCTTGTGCCTATCACTTGCCGCAATCTCGTACTGATCTGACCTTCTTCCAGGCAAACTCGGAATACATCATTCTCCTCCGCGAACTTGACAAGTATGAGACGGACGTCCTCTTTGAACACACCCGTCGCCGTCGTCAAGGTCTATCTGCTCCTTTGCTTATTGAAAAGTCCAAGGACAAGGCGCCGAACTTTGCTTGGGTCAGAAGGAAGAGCAAGGACAGAAGCAAGAGTAGAGGTAGGGACATAAGGGTCACGGAGATTGTGAGAAGAGGATAGATGTCGTTTGATTAGATTGAGTAGTACGAGGTCTCGAAAGCTTCTTGGAAAGTGAGGCTCTGGGATGAAAATGGCAGATTGGAACACTCTCGGCAGAATGACGTGCAGGTGATATGCTTGAAATGTAGAGTACTGCCCATTAAATGTGAAAGCGAATCAGCTATACGTCAAATGCATATTTGGATAGGTGTTTTGTGACTTTGGCCGCATTATATTTGCCCGTTACGATGTTGGTTTGACAGCCGGAACACAGCTGACTGTGGTGAAAAGCCGTATCAATCACTATGAGTCTGTCGTGTACAAGATGGACGCTCCACAACATCTCAGCATAGAAACAAAGTCTTAAATGATTCGGAATGTTCAATGTTCCGTGTTTGAGTGGTCAACAATGCTTCCATGTCCAGAACAGGGTTGCACCACCCACATTGAGGACTTGATCGGAAAGGGTGAACGAAGTCCACGCGCGTCTATACTTCACAATTCGATCAAAGCGCAGCAAGCGTCCGCAGAACGGATTGGACTGAAGGAAAGCTTCAATCTCAAGTGTTTGCGTGAAGCTGTGCAATCTAAACCTATCGTGCGAGACATCGAGTTGAACATGTTGCTCGAAGCAAGCGTGATTGACCAATCGGGGATTCTCCGTCGGCAAAAGACTTGGCAAAAGCTCTGCGTTGCAAAGAAGGAAGCAGCTCTGGGTGTGCGGGATTCGACGACGCGAAGGAAAAAAAAGTTATATCCAGCTGCCCTTCTACAACCACACCACCAGCCCACCCAACACATCACAAAAATGGCAAAGGACAGAAGCGAAAAGAAGGAGAAGAAGGAGAAGCGCAAGAGCGTCGACGCATCCGGCATCAAGAAGGAGAAGAAGGAGAAGCGCAAGAGCGACGCTACCGCCGTGCTCAACGCCATTGAGGACGCCGCCCCCGGCGCCGTCGCTGTCGATGCCGACGGTGATGTTATCGTTGATGCCGACGTTGTTGCCGACGAGTCATCCGCCTCGATTCCCCTCGGCGCTCTGGTTCCTTTCGCCAACCCTCTGTGCGACGAGAAGGCCACCAAGAAGGTCCTCAAGACCGTCAAGAAGGGTGAGTCCATGAAGCCTTTTTCTTTGCTCGATTCACAAGTCGAGATCGAACAAACACCCAATCCCATGGGGACAAATTGCTAACAAATCTCACTTCCAGCCGCAAAGCAAAAGTGCCTTAAGCGTGGTGTAAAAGAGGTCGTCAAGGCCGTCCGCAAGACCACACCCGCCGACCCTGCCACAGCCCAGGTCGCAGCACCAGCAATTGTCATCCTTGCTGCCGACATCAGCCCCATGGACGTCATCTCCCACATCCCCGTCCTCTGCGAGGACCACAACATCCCCTACGTCTTCCTCCCGTCGCGCGCCGAGCTCGGTGCTGCCGGCAGCACCAAGCGCCCCACTTCAGTCGTCATGGTCACCCCTACCGCCGGCAAGAAGGGTGAGGAGAAGGATGACGAGTGGGACGAGGCTTACAAGGAGCTCAACAAGTTGGTCGTCAAGCAGGGCCAGCACGTCAAGGTTTAGAAGACCGAGACCGGTCTAGCCAAGCAGAGGAAGATCAAGGTCAAGCGAGAGCCATGAAGACCTTCTTCTTGATCTCTTGAATCCCCCCATCATGCCGACTGGTGTCCTCTTTTGCTTCCCCTTCTGGTGTCTCTTTAAACATCCAGACAAGGGAGGCTTAAGCCGTGGACTTCAGCAAGGTGTCGGATGGTGGGGTTACTTGTTTGTCCCACTTTTTTCTCGCCGAAAGTCATGCATACAAAGGAAAAATGGGGCCAGGTTGTACTACGGCGGCGTTCAGAGGTGTTGGGTCCAAAAAGGCATGCAATTTTCTCAGTTCCTCGTTTTTCTTTTGGACATCGATACGCGTAAGCAAGAAGCAAAAAACGGTGGACCCGTCCAATTGAAAGTTGTTGGATTGGGTTCCACCGAGTACATACTTCAAAAAAGATGAATACTATGTACCTTTTCAAAAACGAACTTGAATGAATCAATGAAAACATGAAAAAGTGTACAAGAAAACTGTCATCATGGTGGTAATATGGAAAAAGCTATACAAAAAGGCTCCAGCTGTGGTATGCTTGCTTCGTATCCGTCAAAAGAGGTATCAAAATGCAGAGAAGGAAAGTCGCCAAATCAATCCTATTAGGTCGACACAAAAATCCATAACCTCCCAAAGTAGTTTGCGCCAAATGCTCCTGACAAACGCCATAAATGCATCTTCTTACTAAGGTGATGACGAGGAGGAGACGCTTCCTTGCTCCACATGCGGTTCGTCGACCTGCATCTTGTCGAGTATCTTTCGGATCGCTTCGCCTTCGTTACGGTCTCGGTCCAATTCGTCAACCAGTGCAAGGGCCTTCTTCGCGAGACCTCGAAGCACCTGACGGGTATATAAGAAACTACCCGTCTTCTCCATGTACTTGACGGCATATCTCTTGATCTCTTCGTCTTGCGGCTTCTGTTTGAGGATGTTGATGAGGACGAGGTTTTGCGGATCCGAGCGAATGCTGTGGATGACAGGAAAGGAGAACTTGCCCTCGGTCAAATCCTCACATAGGCCTTTGTTTTGAGTGTAGATGGTGTCGGAGAGGTTCTTGTAGTCGTCACGGATTTGGTAGAGAAGACCGATGGTGTTGCACAGAGGAACGCAATCGATAGCGACGCTGCTCTCGGCTTGCATGAGTTTGATAGCCAGACGGAACAGACCGCCGGTCTTGTTACCGACCATCTCCAGGTAGTCGTGTTCGGAAGGGCATGTCAGCGAGTCTCGCCAGAAGAGATCCATGCCTTGACCTCGGTGTAGGTTGAGAAGTTCGTCGTTATAGATCTCGATGGCCAGGGGGTTGTTCAGCTTCATAAGCTCGCGAAGTGCGCAGAAATACACGTAGTTGGCTGAGTTGATGGTCTGAGCTGTGCCAAAGATGCTGTGTGCAACAGGTACGCCCCGACGTAAGACAGACGAGTCCTCCACGTCGTCTATGAGCAGTGAGGCCGTATGCAGCATACCGACTACTTTCGTAATAATGTCGAGGCTGGGTTTGGGCACATGCAACCAGGCGTTGAAGGCACCGATCAGGAGAGAGCGTATGTCCTTGCCCGGATGTCCGTCTAGGTAGTCATACGGTGCCAGCAGTATGCGATCCTTCTCTTGCGACCATTTTATCGTGCCCTGGAAGATGAGGTCGTCGCAGATGTTGTGCATGGGGTCTTCTGGCGGAGGGGATAGTCGTGGTGGGTAGGTGTGTGCTTGCGGATGCATCTTGGGTGACTTGGAAGAGTCGTGGTACTTGAGTCCATTCTGTTGTGAAGTGTTCGTAGTCGTGGCATTGCTGGAACTGGTTCGTGGTGGGATTGGCATTGCGCCGGGAAGAGCGTCGAGGGCCATGATGACTTTCAAGGCATGCGTATGTGTACGGATCGGGGTATCAAAAGAGAAGGAACGAGATGTGAGGGAAAGTGCAGTCGTCCGAGGTCACGCATACGAGTACTTCAATGATCAGGCAGCTGCGGGGCAGTCATCAATACATGAATCGATCGTCATAATTGAGACCCTTTGGTCTTTTGTGCCCGCAGTGGCACGAGGCACGAGGGCATATCCGTCCGCTCCGGGCCCAGCGGAGCATGTGAAAGCCCGTTGTCCGCCGAGTCTTATGCGCCAAGCCCGATCCTTTGGGTAATCGATTGCTGTCGTTGAAATCGACAACTTCTCCAACAACTCCGTCGCCGGTAGCTCTCCTTTTCCCAAAACAACATGCCACGACCTGCCATCGACCTTTCGGCCCATCGTCAGACCATCACATGGTGGATCACTCAGGAAAAATGGCACATGGATCGAGTCATGCAGGCTCTCGAGACCGAGCATGGTATCTCGCTCTCTGCAAACACCCTGAAACGCAACTTGAATGCTTGGGGTATCACCATTCGACCACGAATCAAAGTGACTCCGGAGCTGAGACAACGTATATACGATCTTTACTACCAAGAGCGCTACTATACCGATCAGCAAATGGCCAAAATCCTCAAGCGTGATGGCTTTACTGTTTCATTTCGTAAATTGGCAAAACTGCGCAAGGAGATGGGTTTGTCCAAGAGAAAGGACACCATCATGCCTACACATCCTGTCATTCCTGGTCAAGTCATTCAAGTAGAGGACGACAGCCCAGCTTCCGGCGATGACTCGGATTCAGATGATGATGATGCTGAAGCTGCCGCCGAAGACAACATGGAGGTTGATCCAATGGCTGCATTGGAAAATGTTATAAGAAGACTTCAAGAGCCTCATCCATCAAATCCACGACCTCAAGAACCAGCCGCACAGCCTAGAGAACCTGCTTGGCGGAAGAAGCGATTAACCGCTTCTTCTCAACCTATTCACCACGCACCTAGAATCTCAACAACCTTTACCGACAGCAGACATTCTCCGCCAGCCCCTGCTAACAACGTCCGATCACCCACGCCTCCTCTCATTGACGACTCGATTGCACTTGCTGGCACTGAAATCTACTCTGAGCCACCCGCAGGTGGTCAAGGCCTTGCAAGACGAGTTACCACGCTCGCCACACGGATCGAGATTATAGAGACCGAAAACACTGGTTTAAAACAGCAGGCCGAGCAGCAGAAGACAGAAAACCTGGAACTTCGTCAATTGGTCCAGCAACAGAGGATCGAGATGGATCTGATGAGGGGCTCTCTCAACGAGCTGATTGCGAGGTTCAATTCTGCTCACTACTGATCGAAGTGTTCATCTGCTTTCTTGTCCTTGTGTTCAAAGATACCCTATCTTTTATGCAATTTTGCTCACAGCTGTTTCCTGTTTTGCATTATGGTACTCTTGATCAGCATGCTTTTAAGTTTGGCGCACTTGATTGATTGTTGGCCCGGAACATTCTTGTGATCTACTGCACATGTTGGTCACTCCCGCCTTCTCAACTTGCTGTTTCGCGTAAGCAGGAACACACAATTTGCACGTGAGACTTGTCAGAAAGGAGAGGATAAAATAGTGTTTTGGTAGGTGAAGAAGGGAAGCTTCATGTCTATGTCTATATTATGATTGGAGTCGTGATCATCGTGACTGGGATGCGCACATCCTTCCCTCTATAAATAACGGGGCGGTACGACAAAAGAATACATTAATGAATGGTAGAAAAACGAAAAAAGACCATGCCTTAAACAATCAACTCCAAGCAATGCTCGTCTTGCAGGAAATAGCCAGGGTGCATGGGAAAAACGGAGAATCGAACTTCGAAAATCGAAGAAGAGGAACTCGCTGGCCATGCAGAGCTTATTTGAAGAAGACTCGGACAAGGACGAAACGCTGGCGCCAGAAGACAGATAATGAAATTAGGGAAACGGTGTGTTGGAAGAGAGCAAGCCGAGAGTGTCTGCATCAGAGACTGAAAAGACCACTGCGTCTCTTGCCGAACGGGTAAACAATCAACGTCGAAGCGAAAAGTCCGACCGTGATACCAATGGCGATTTGCACAACGGAGTATCCGACGTTGAAAGCGACAGAGTTGACGCTACCGCCAGACTCAAGTGTGGCAGCGTCGGTAACGGTACTACCATTTGTGATCTTTCCAGCAATTTGGTCGGCGGCCGATACACCAGCCAGCAGGCTTCCACTGACAGCGAGACCACTAGGCACCTGTACTAGAATGGCAGGCAACATGGACGCAGCCGCAAGACCATAGCCCACACGTCTTATGTGCGGCGTAAAAATGCTTTCGTTGTCGTATGCATTTCCAGACTCCATCGCTTCCATCCTCTTCTTAGAAAGTATGTTGCGCCTTGCTGTTGATTTGCCACGGATCCATTTGTGGAATTTTCTGACTTGCGGTCGCAAGTGTGCCTCCCAGATATCCAGAGCTTTGTTCTCGACCTTGGTGCCGAAACGTGAGTGCAAATTTGCAACAAGACCGATGGCCAAAGCACTAATTGTAGCGCTAATCTGTGTGTTTCCAGGGAACCTGTTCTTGAAGCCACTGTTGACCAGATAGCCTATTATGGCAATTGCCATCATGGTTGGCATTTGTCTCCACTTCGCTTGGTTCAACACACACAAGCAAAAGGAAAAGACGATAACAGCAACGTACTGCAAACGGACATCTATCGCGGATGGGCGGTTATCGAAACACTTAGTGGTTGAGACGGCATTGTGGTCAACGGCGCCGTATAAGACGGTCCCAATCGTGATTCCGAAGCCAAGAAGTAACGAATAGATGATAGCGTACACCATTCTTGTACTTCCGGAAACAAGACTTTTGGATTGGAGTTCCAGCGAAGCGCGAAGAACTATCCAACCAGGCAATATCAAGGCAATCGACGACTGGACGAGAGCGGAGAAGCAAAAGTACTTGCCATGCCCTATGGAAGCAAAGGCTCGTGCCAGGAATGAGGTGATGATGGTCGCCAGAATTTCGAACATGTTGCTGATTCCTTCGCTTCTGAAGGCTATCACCTGAAGATAGCCAACAATGCAACCAAGAAGGCAGCAGATGGGCAAATCGATCCACGCAGCGTTGAATGCGAATGGTGCAACAGAGGCGCATCCAAGACCGCTCATGGCGACTAACCATCGATTGTTAAAAGGTGGCTCCTTGTTGAAGATATCTTCAATGCGTTGAGTCGCATCTTGAACTCCCATACGATCATGGAGAACGTCTTTGTAAACATCGTGAGCATCTCTGAGCTTCCCAAGATCTAGAGCCTCGCCAGCGCGGACCATCTGAACTTCCGTTGTGTGGGTCGTGAGGTCGTCGAATGAACATATCATGCAACCGGGAATGTAAAGGAACTGACAATCGACCTCGAGGACTCTAGCACTCATACGCATATAGGTTTCCATACGGTGCGTCGGAGCACCGTAGGTAATCAACGCTCTGCAAAGCTTCAGAAGATACTTTTGTCGGGCAAGAGTTTCTGCAATATGTTTGGTGATGCGGATTTCCTCCTCGAGTCGCGGCCGACCAATACGCCCAAGCACATTGCTGCTCCGAGCCTTCTTAATTCTCTTCTCGGCCTCATGACGCTGACGTAGATTCTCGGTGACTTGTTCACCCAAGGGCAGACCAGAGATTGGAGTACCTCCGCTCACAGAGGAACCGACCAAGTAAGCTAGAGAGGAGGTTGAGTTGCTGTGACTTTTTGAGTGCCACAGTTTTGAATGTCTGCCACCAGGAGTGCTGTAGCCGGAAACAGGTCTACTGATCGGAGTGTTGTAACCAGAGGAAGGAGGTGAGTGCTGCGGGGTGTTGAAGCCACTGCTTCCATCACGGAAGTGAGCAGGGCGTGGCAGACTGGAGGAGCGGTCATGGCCCAAGTCGGACGGCCCATCGTGGTTATAAAGCTTGAGCAAAGCACCTAAGACGCCGGCGCGATGGCGTTCTGGCTTAGGGACATAGTCAAGATAGGCTTCGCGTTCGTAATTGGGTGTGGCCGCGGCGGATACCAAGCCAGAGGAAGGGCCAATGTGTAGAGCTGGTTGAGCCATAGCGGCGTGAGCACGCACAAGCTTGTGTGCCGATGCGTGGAGGTTTTCTGACGCCGAATCGTCAAGATGGCGAAGAGGATCGCGTTCGTGAGCGTCTTCCTCAACGTTGACCTGGCTGAAGTCTTGGAGGGGGATGTCACTGAGGTTTAACTTGAGCTTAGGCAGAGCGAGTTTCCGAGCGGGTGAAGTAGCTCTCGAAGCCGGAGCGGATGAGATACGCTCGTCCAATTCCAGTCTTTTCCCGCGCTCGTGGGCCTCTCGTGCTCGTCGACCTTGCACCGTGTTCTCGTGGTCGTTGTCTGAAACTGTCGAAAGCGCGGAATCGCCACGTCGTAATACAGGGCGTGGAGGGATGCGTGGAATGGTAGGCGAGGAAGCCGTCGGCGAGGACGATGATGCGAAAGCAGCCTTGATCTGGTCCGAGACCTCAGACGATACCTCAGGAGCGTGGCTTCGATACGACGATAGTAAGGCCTCGCCAGTTCCACTAGAGTCCCGAGAATGTGAAATGAAAGGACTCTCAGAGGATGCAAATCCAGGGCTCAGTCCGCTGGGCGGCGTTAGGGTAATTCTCGTAGGAAGTGTGATGCTAGCAGGGCGGTGTTTCCTGAACAAGGGCGGTTCTTCAGCATCTGGATGGAAGCCGACCTTCTTCTTGTCCTTTGCCCTGATGCCTCCAGCACTACCTGGTCGACTCGGTTCCATGCTGCTCAGGTAATCGCTGGACTGATTCGAATTGAAGTAGGGTCCATGTTCCAGGGCCTCAGGAGGATCCTCGAACGGGTTGAGCTCGATTCGTGGTGTGTTTGCTGAACTCATCGCTGGAATTACTCACTGAGCAGAGGCTTGATGCCTCGCTCGATTAGAAACAAAGAATATTCAAACGTGAGTTTTGGGGTGCGAGTGGCTGTGACTGAAAGCGTGAGGTTTGGCTGCCCCACCTTTGAAAAGTCGACGAAAGCAACGAACAAAGATGCAATGGCAAAGTCGAAAGGAAAGAGCGGAAGACCGACACGTCTTTCCACCCCGGATTAAAAATGGGAATCAAGAGAAAATATGGGGAGAAAACAAGATGCGCCGCCACTGAACTGGGGTGTTGAGGTCCACCGTTATTGCAGAATTTTGGGTAGCAGACGTGTGCAATAAGGACCGATACAGGTCGGGAATAAAACGGACTCAACACGCAGTGTATGTATTTGACTGGGCGACAAGAGACAAATATTCTGGAAAAGGGGTCAGGATGTTCAGAGGAAAAAAAGCGGTAGTTTATGGAAGCGCTTCTTGGGAAAAATCCTGACATCTCCCAGATGAAGTAGTAGTTCTAGCCGTCCCACGGTGTCTCCTGAGGATTGTGCCCCAAGGGGATAGTGGGACCATGATGGCATTTGGGTTCAGCAAAGACCTCCTTCTCCATATCAAGAGCGACGTCGTGATGGACGAAACGGGGCGAGACCAGTTATCAGTGACCCACAATTGCTGCTTGGAAGTTTGGAGACTGCTGAGCGAGGGAGGATCCGAACGATACGAACATGCAGACGTACGGGTAAAGAGTGTCGGTACGGCTCTTGAGATCTATTCACAGGAAACGCGCACGAATAGCTACGAATAGATGTCGACAATTTCCCATCTATGGAAGGGACCACAAACCGAACATTGAATGAGCACGACTTGCGACAAGGAGTATCGACAGATCGTCAAGGAGGCTGATCGGTCTCGGTAAAAGCACCGAGTCAGGCGGCGATAAAGATTATGCAAAGACGCAGGGTTCAACTTTCTGCTAGCTTATTGGGACGACTTGCGATCGCCGTCGAGGTTCCATCCATACAAGGCCGTTCCTCTGGACACGAGAAACAGCCAAACTGTACTCCGTACTCCTTGCATGAACATGGCGACGGCGCGCACATAGGTATGCAGCTATCGTCATTTCTTACTCGCCCGGTCTATAATCTTGCCCTGCCTGCCGGCCGTTGATATCTCGCTACGACGTTGATACGCCATCATGGCGTGGCTGAAGCCCGCCGCGTGGTTCTCAAAGGACCGATAGGAACTCCATGTCGAGCCGGTTGCTGGGTACGTGTACATATCTTGCTCGTCGCTGTCAAAAGCTCCAGAAACAAAGAGAACAGTTTGCGCCCGGAAACAAGAGGCCGGGGTCAATAAACAAGACTTGGCAAGGGAACCCGGCGCAGATCCTTTTCTCTTTCGCTCGGAAGACTAGAATGGGAAACACTGATCCGGTTCACCTTCCCCGAGGAACGATTCCTGCAAGTGCAAGATTTGCTGTGAGATCAAACAGTTGCAGGACCACCAAAGTTAGGCGGTCGAGTGTGTTGTTTGTTTGGACTTAAATTTTTCTCATCCTCTTTGCCTCTAGCCACTTCTATCTCTGTATCAACTCATGATGTGTATGCAAGTCACCAGAAAAACAAAAACTCCCCTTCGTCACGTCATTCTTGCTCCGCTATGGTATCTGCATCGTTGCGCAAAACAGCTAAAAATAAGAGAAAGAATCGCATGCTTTGCTTCAAGCCACCAATGTTCTTGATGCTAGGTACCTCAAAGTGTCCGTGAGAACTGACTGCATGCTCTGAATTGACAAGTCAGAAGAATTACTCAGGCGGTGCTGCTTGATCCAGAGTATCCAGAGTCCCGAACACTGTCCATTTCGTCCTCAAAGTCTATGTCGAACTCGGGTTCTTTGCTGCCCTTAGCAGCACCATCCTCATCGAATTCATCGTCTTTGTCGTCAGCATCTCTGCCTGCCCAATCCTTCTGATCAGCAGCCCTGGTGTTCCATCGCAAGGTACGGCTGATGGCATCAAACCACTCCATCGGTTGGCTGAGCACGGTCGGGAAGGGGTATTTGCTCGCTCTAACGACGACCTCATCTCCTAGACCAAGCTGTATTCGTCCCTTGCCATCAAAGCTGACAAAGCCACCGCCTCGGCCTTTCGTGGGGACGGAGACCTTCAATTCCATAGAGTCATTCAAGATCATTGGGCGGAAAGATAAGGTATGAGGACAGATGGGTGTGAGCAAGATGGCAGGGATTTCTGGGTGTACCAGACTTCCACCCGCTGAGAGCGAGTAGGCAGTCGAACCAGTTGGTGTGCTGAGAATGATGCCATCGGCAGAAATACGGGTGACGAGAGAGTCATTGGCGTAAAGGTCTAGCGATGAGATGTAGGAAGACGGTCCCCGGTCAATGACTAGCTCATTGAGCACTTCATGAGTCTCGCCCTCAATTTTGGTTGGATTTGATGTAACAGGGCATACTGAATCCGAGGTGTTGGCCGCGTTCAACGAAGATGATGAATTTGATGCAGCAGCGCGGTAGACTGTGCAGGTAAACCGCATACGCATCGTTACCCTCATACCTGCATCACCCATGATACGATCTAACTGATGCTTGTACTGGTTGAACTGAAAATTTGTGAGGAAGCCCAAGGAGCCCAGGGAGAAGGACATGACGGGCGGAACAATGCGCTGGAATAGCCACGATGTAAAGAGGACAGTGCCATCTCCTCCTAGAGTTATGACGAGGTCAAAAAGCTCAGGAGAGGCCCAACACAGGGCTGGGGTCCAAAAGCGAAGCATGCTCTCGAAGCGACTGTCTTTGGCAGTCAACGAGTCTGCATCGAAGCGCTTTGATCGGCGCAGCTTCGAGTCGACATAGACATTGACACCAACATCGCTGCCATAGCGCGGTTTGACGAGCAGCCACTCGGCCAATTCGCGAGTCAGATCAACCAAAGCATTATCGCGAGCCTTTGTGACTATCATGACATTGCGTACGGCTTGCTTTGTGGATCTCCGTTGTAATTGGCGTGAGACCTCGCGAACACTGGCAGCCGTCTGCATAAGACGACTGTGTGACAGTTGGTCATCTTCCTTTATCTCGTCCAGCACTTTTTCTATGTTGACGGCGTCTCCGAAACGGCGGTGGAAGAAGCAAGGGCTCGTCAGGGCAGCCAGCTGGACCATAGACGGGGTACCGGTTCGTGAGAGTTCGGATATGGCGGCCGAGAGTTCTGAGGCGGAAGGACCATTTCGTGAATTGATCTCTGGTGTAGGAATACCCAGCCCTTGGTTGGAAGGACTAGATGCGACGGCTGTGGGCAGACTGTTGCGGCGACGGTACGAATCCCGCCTCGACGGTCCGTTGAGCAGATTTGGCGACATTGAGTGAAAATGGTTAGCGGAGTCTGGCGGACTGAATTGAAAGCGGTAGTCGTCCATTTGCGAGTAGGTCGAGGAGTTATGCGATTAAATCAGGCTAAGTTGTGACGATTAGAAAGACTGCGGCTTTCGGCTTTAAGAGATGGACCGATCCCGCGTGGAGAAGAAACCCTGGACGGAAGATATCCAGCAAACATCAATTGATACAAACAGTGGCTGGAAGAATCTAGTCAGGTAGAGATCATGAAGCAGACGAAGACATGTTCTTTGGAGAAGACAGGAGACGAAGAGTGAGTCGAAACCATCTCCATGACCCTTGCTCGCGAGTTGCGAGACGGAGCCGACGACGGCACCCCCACGCCGAAGCTCGGGCTAACCAAGTCTCCGGCCCACGCGACGAAGCCCGCGAGTCGAAAGGCTATTTTTGTTCAGCTGCTTGACCGAGTGGACTTGTCCCTGTGCTCTCAATTCGACTCGCGATGCACTCGTGATGTCTGCGACTCTGCGTCTTGAGCTTGCTTGCCTTTCTGGCCTCGTTTGGCTGTCGGCTTCTTGGCTATCATGCAAGTCATCCTGTGCCGACCGTGTCCCAGCCCTCTGATACCGGCAATTCATACCGTTGTTCTAGCCGACACCTTTTACTCGGACACGGCTCGAGAGAAGAAGTCATCCACCAAAGACAAAAGACTAGAAAGGCGCACCACAAAATCAACTGATTCTACTTGAGAATCGATCTACCCTTACAACATCGTGATGCGGTACGAGCACATTCCCTTCCTGCAAAGAATGTCCATTGCCATTGCCATTGCCATTACCATGTCCACCAAGTCCACCAAGTCGAACCACAATCCTTACTTCGATGGAAGGTTTGAGACTCGCCGAAGCGACACTCGGTCAGGTTTGGAACACCATTGTTCAAGTGTATGAGCGCTTGTGGCTGTCATCAGGTGGCCGGTTCATCCCACCACGACTTGTTTGGTCATTGGCGAGCTGCAAGCCTCTGCCAGCGCAAAGTGCATTGCAGATTGCATTGACCACTTTGTCAGCGTGGAACAGCTGGGAGTTACTTGTGAGTACAATCAAATCCAACCTCGATTCCTGACGATGCGATGCACTTTGCTGTACGCAATACTGCACGTTTGGTGAGTGTGCAACATCCTTAGCAGCGAATCACCAGGACCAAACCATTGCCCAAATTAAGGACACGAAACAAGCCTGTTGAGTTTCCCGGATTCTGGAAGAGCTGCAGACATCTCGTCGCGCAGTTGTGTCCTGAGCCTCCCGTGCTTCGAATTTCTGCTCGGTTCGGCCATGTGTTCACGCCTTGGACATTGACTTGTGACCACGATATGGCTCATCCCGTTCTTGGTTTCTAGATTCAGTGCCGAAAGTGTAAAGGCCGCATCATCCAATACCTGCTTCAGGAAATGGTCATGCTTGAGTTGAGTGGGTGTCCTCATAAGAGCCAAGTTTTGGCATTACCAGCGGTCGCACTGAGACAGGCAACCACCTACCCCGTGGTCATCCTAAACAGCTATCAGAGACGACAGCCTTTGAGCCAATCTTGATTGTAAATGTAGCAGCAAGATATGAACAGTCGTGCAGTGATTGGGTTCCGTATTTCAGAAGCCGCTTCTGGTATCGCGGGTGCCTGGTTATGTAGGAAGGAAGTCGCGTTGGCCGCACTTGTATACATGACAAGCAAAACTTCGCATCCACCTTCTCCACACCGATTCTTCCCAGTACCAACCTCGATGCAGGGCACAAAGTCATGCGATAGGAACTGGCATTCAAGACACTCATGTTGCTCAAGCAGGGGAATATAAGGATAAGAATGTTTCTCTTCAACTCTGCATCGACTGATTTTGTGCACTGGTCTAATACAGCAAAATTTCCAATATCTGCTCCTCGCTTCCGAGCCACTATTTAACTAGCCGCCATGGCCCAAAGGACGCCTGTATCTCACGTAGACACGTACTCAAGCTACGATATGCAGTCCCATCACCCACGTACCGCTGGCGATGTCTTAGTCAATGTCGTTGAAGGCTCCGGATCCGAAAATGAGTTCCAAACTCGCAGCAAGATGGAAGTAAAGCATCGAAAGAAACAAGTCGCTCCGATCCAGACAACGTTCTATTGCTGGAAATTCACAAAGGCGGCCCCGAGCAAAGATAAAGACGCCCCAAACTGGAAACGAGCAGAACGAGTTCAGATGACGCTGCCCTCCGACGAACTTGCAGCGCAAGTCAAGAAGCAGTGCAAAACGAGGTCGCTCACTGAAATGTACGAAGCTCTGTCGACAGATCAGCGTCAACAGGTTGAGGTGCTTGTTCAGAAGAAAAGACGCGAAGAGACCAGTCGGTATGCAAATTGGGAAATTGCTGCAATACACCGCGAGACCTTCAACAACCTAAGAACAAGAGTCAGAGAGACCACCTTCATCCGCGTGATCTTGAGACGAGAAGACAGTCGAAGAGCCGCCAGCCTACCCCAACCGCCGAAGGCGCTTGATACAGCAAGCAATATCCCTGATCTCAATGATTTGTCCAGTCTGCGGTCGAAGCAGGTGGGCTCGGGGGGAGACCTAGTTTTTCATTCTGACAGAGCAAGCTTCGAGACAATCCCAAAAGATAGGAGGAGTCGTGGGGATGTGATCGAAGTCGTATCTGTCCCCGACATCTTTCAAGGTCCCTCCACTCCTCCAATACCACCACCAGTACCAAGCGCTCTGATTTCACGACAAAACCAGGCCTGGGAGGATAGAACCAAAGATTCACGTGCATTCCAGGAGGACCAAGAGCTATCGATACCTTATTATCAACCAAGTCTCTGGCGACCGCAACAATTTTCGACTGCTCAACAGGCCCAGCAGACTAAGCATTGCTCTCATGAGCAGGGTGCCCTTGCATACATAGCCGGGATGAAGCAAGATGCTTACGGCGGATTCGAAGGCCAACAACATGATCAGCAGAGGCAATTATCACGTCAGCCACAAGCGCCCAACCTTGCGGTTGGTCCTAGACCCTTGGCTATGCAACCAATACCACAGATGCAGTGGCGACCAGGACCACAGCGGTACCAGTCATACCCACAGCACTCTGATCTGAATGGAGATCAATATCAAGACTACGATGCCAAACGGCAACAACCACACACAAGCACACAGCGTGGAGGTCTCGGCGAGTTCGAAGCAATCGTCATACAGCAGCCGACAGAAAAACTCAGACGACACCAGACTGATCAGATACCGCCGCGATCTAGCCTCCCGGGAACATGGTCAGAGCAACTTTTACCAGCACCATGGAACTTTGAACATAGCGCTCATGAAATCTCTACTGAGACGCCGCCCTCTCTTGAACCACAATTGATCGAAAGGCAAACAAATTACTTCGGACCACGGATTGACAATCATTTTGAGGTAGTGGAGCCGCTCTCCACTACAAGACCTCCATACATGAATGCTGATGCACCAATGCCGACCACCAATCACGACTCTGAAGGACTTGAGAATCGGAGGGAGACTTTGTACAACGATGAAGCTCCCACGCAATCTGAGTGGCCCAGCTACAACCCTGTCGCTGAGGAGGCAGATCTTCCAGTGTCACATCTCCAGCCACAGCAGCAGGCGAAACGCACCAACCAAAGTGCTGAAAGCATGAGACGAGAAGATATATTGTTCTGGAGAACTCAAGCTCAGCTTAGCCACTCTCGATCTTCCTCAAGTTTAGACGACCAGTCATCGACCTTGGCGTCTCCTGAACAGAGTACGCCACCCACGTCCATATCAGGAGAAAGAAGACCTTTGGATCGCAGAAATACGGACAGACCGACCTACGACCCACCAGAACAATTTGGACAGCAGCTATCGGCACACGAGTTCCTGCGTCCGAGCAGTAACCGACAGCACGAAAAGCCGTCCGTGAACCGAACGCAGAATGAATACAGACCACAAACTCGCCGAGGTGTCAGTTTTGAGGATCAACAACCCTCAAACCTATACGCTCCCAGCCCCAACCATCAGAATGCCTATCAGCGACCATTGGCACCAGAACCTCCGGCACCTCAAGCAAACTATGTTTCACAACACTCAAGCCAGCATTCCCGACCTCAGCACCTAGAGACAGATAACGCATCCATGCTCGAACGTTTGAACGAACGCCTAGATCACATGGAACTTCGACAAGCAGAAGGAGCAACCAGGAAGGCCGTGGAAGCGGTACAGAAGAGGAGGGATCTAGAGAGGAAAGAAGCATATGACCGAGGCGTCGAAGATGCGATGAAGTGGACTCAACCACGCCCGAGTGGATTTGGTCGGTTTGATTGAAGATTTATGATTGTCTTGATGTGGATTGTGTGTGCGTAGCGACACGGGAGCTCGTGAGGCGACTGAGCTCTCTACGGCAAACGATGTGTGCCTTCTAGCAGTCACGGACTAAGACACGAAGGAGGAAGAGCCAACGTTTATATTGTTTGGTGATATTGATGAAATGATTTATGAGGAGTAAAAGATGCCTCTGGAAGGGCTTTTGAAATGATTTGTTTATAAGTTGTATGCTACTTGATTACTCTGCTGTCTCTGTGGTAGTACTATTTCATTATTCTGTTACACTTATTTCTGTCGTCCAAATTTCTGGTTCATCAAGGCATGAGCTTGCTGGCAGACTCAGCCTTCTTGCGGTAGACATCCAAAGCCACTGGTAAGTCACCACTGTATCCGATGTCTCCTTGCATCGTTTCGAGCTTCTTGGTCACCTTACCAACCAACTTAGCAATCCACTTGTCGTTGGCAGCAGCGTCAACAGCGACTCTTCTCATCTTGTCGTTGAGGTCGGTCTTGACTGCCTTGGTGAACTCTCTAAAGCCGTGGATCTCCTTGTCCAAGCTCTTTTCGCCCCTGTCCATTTCAACAATCTTGGTGGCTTTGACGAGGGCTGCGACAAAATCCAGGAGGTTCTGGTCAAAGCAAGCAGGAAGGCGCACGTGAGCAGAGACGTTGACGTTAGTTTCGTCTTTGCGTAGCTGGGCCAGTTCCTGTTCGGCTTGGATAGTCTTGGGCTGACTGTCGGCATTGTCGATCTTTTCTTGTCCGGCTGCTTCGTCTTCTGAGGTCGGAACAGGTGGAAGAATGTGTTCGTGGTGGGGCAGCAGGAAAGATGGCACGCTGATACGTGCATCTGCACCTCCAAGACGAACAATCTGGTTGTAGTCGACCTGTTCCTTTACTGTGCGGTAGACCATGATGTCGTCGAACAGGAGGTCGGAGAGGATGTTGAAGACAGGGTTGATGGGGACAGAGGCCATGCCAGTGATCTTCTCGGCCTCAAACACAAAGTTGGCATCTTTGAGCCACGCTGAGATACGCCTCTTGAGATTCTTAACGTCTGAGGCCTCTTCAGGGTGATCTTTGAAGATGTGTTGGTGTAGCATACTCTCAATCAGAGCACCCGAGCCACCAGCTGTGATAGACTTGATGTAGACTGGATGGAAGTATGCGATAGGATTCAAAAGACATCTGAGAAGCAGAGGAAGTCTGTGAAGGAACTTGCGCATGGGCATATCTTGCTGCAAGGTTGATACACGAATAGATCGCTTGCTGCAGTGAGGGACCGTGGGCTTTTCGTGTAGTTGAGAACAGATGGCAGAGCGGTAGTCTTTCTTGTTGTCGAGAAGGTCGCCGTCAACATGCTTCTTTCTCAATGCCTCTTCAACTTCCTTCTGACTGACGGAAATGACGCTACTCTCGTGGATGTAGTTGATGATATTCTTGTAAGTTTCCCTTGCGTGGTCGTCATCAGGAGATAACTGTTTGACGCCCTTGAGCCCGACGCTGGGTGAGATGTGCTCGGGAGCGGAACCGTTGGTCATCTTTTCTGTCATGGCAATCATGGGAGAACGTGTATCGCCAGTCATTGCGGCAGTAGCAAGTAGAGGGGTGTCAGATGACATGAAAGATTCACCGGTCGGCGTTCTGCCATTCTCTGCAAGCTTTCTAAGCGACATCTCAAGCTCGCCGCCCTTGACATTTGCATAGACATCAGAAATATCAATTCTTCTGAAGAGGCGGATTCGGACCTCGTCCACAGCAATCGCAACCTCCATGTCTTCAGAGAACTTGATGCCCACCTCAACGCCATGTGCGATGATCATGAGTGAGGACAGAGAGAAAGTCATACCACGGATGTTCATCAGTCCATTGACATCAACATCAATCTCCAGAGCCGGAAGGTCAAAGAAGGCGATCTGGTCATCGATGAATTGGAGCTGCTTGAGGACATTTCTGACACGCCTTCTGACGAAGCGTCCGACGGGATCAAACTGGAAGAGGCATGTCAAGAAGATTCCCGGGTAACATGTTGCGACGAATACGCCATGTAGGAGCCAGGAGGTTGCAGCAACACCGTACGAGAGGTTGATCAACAGAAGTAAAGACCAGATATTAAAGAAGGGCAAGATTCTGTGACCATTGGCGGCGCCGGAGAGAATGGCGTAAGTCAGAATGGCTGCGCCAGAAGCAATCCATCTCAAGGGCCAGGTAAAGAGAGCGACAGATAGGACTGATGTCGCGGCAAAGAGATACGGTACAGGGATACCCAAGATCGGCTGGAGTTTCTTCTGTCGTTCCGGCAGCTCGCGTGGGGTAATGTTGGCATTCATCTTCGGATAATCGATGAATCGAGTACTGTTGGGTCCCCTGCTTCCGGAAAATGAAGAAGCCAGTCACTTGTGATTGTGCATGCGGAAAAATCCTCAGGTAGGGAAGAACGAAGGACGAGCTGCTTTGAGTTTGTTCGAATGTTTGCCCTTACTTCACTAAATTTCCACGTTTCCAGCAATTATGCTTGACGTCATATTCAGCGGCTCCGCTGGAGCTTCTACCGAGCGTCGGGGCTTTTTGTTAAAGCACATCTAACACTCTTAATCTCTTTCGGGATCTAGCTAAGAGACTGCAATCGATTGGTATATACGGAGGGAGTAGCAATACCCTGGTGGCACGAGTAGCATCTCGTCTGTATCCAGATTGACAGAACCTTGGATGTTGCCATGCCATGAACAGAATAAACGTCTGCTCTTTATGAAAGCCCTGGTGTTCGATACCAGTTGTCGGCTAACCGTGGAAAGCATGGTACTTCAACGACAGCCACCTTCCAACAACGGCCATCATCATCATCACCATCAAAGACATCCAACCACATGAGTCTGTTCAGCGTAGCCAGACAGACAATCCGCAAGCCCTTCTTCAAACCTGCTTTCGTATGTGTCTTTGTTTCCTGTATTTGGTTCTACCTTCGATTGACCCCACCTCAGCCTGCCATCTCTCGCGCCATGCATATTCAGTCGATTCCCATGTGTTAGTATATACTTAGCAGTGCTTGCATATCAGGAGCTTATTTGCAACGCAGGGGAGGGTAGTGGTAATAACTATGCCTATCTCGTCGTCGATGACAACTCCAAGGATGCTGTTATCATCGACCCCGCAAACCCATCCGAGTAAGCAAGACTCTGGCATCATCTTATGGCAAGGGGAGTACCGACTAATACTGGAATAGAGTACTTCCTGTTCTCAAGAAGCAGGTAGACAGTGGAGCCATCAACCTCAAGAACATCATCAACACCCACCAGTGAGTACATCATCACGACGACGTGTAAAGATCCGTGTTGACAGCTCCAAGCCACCACGACCATGCAGGCGGTAACGTTGAGATGGTATGTGCTGCATTTCCATTCGCTACTGGAATGCCTCTAGCAGCATAGAATGAAAGGAACAACACCATTAACATCAGTCTAGCTCAAAACATACCCTCTGCCCATCATTGGCGGAAAGGATTGCACAAAAGTGACCAAGACACCCGCACACGGCGAGACCTTCAATGTCGGAAGCATCAAGGTCAAGGCTCTCCACACTCCTTGCCACACCCAAGACAGCATTTGTTACTTGTTCGAAGACGGCGAGGATAAGGCCGTCTTTACCGGAGACACTCTGTTCATTGGAGGTAAGCGTCGACTCACCCACTTGGCTCCGAGCCAGTAGCTGACGCTCAAACAGGTTGCGGTCGCTTCTTTGAGGGTACCGCTGAGGAGATGCACAAAGCTCTGAACAAGACTCTTGCTGCTTTGCCTGACGAGACCAAGGTCTACGTAAGCAGACAAACCTATTGCTATCCATTGAAGTCACGCTGACATGTTATGTTCACAGCCTGGCCACGAGTACACCAAGGGCAACGTCAAGTTCGGTATCCAAGTCTTGCAGAGCGAGCCTGTCAAGAAGCTCGAGGCTTTTGCCAACGCCAACAAGCAGACCCAAGGCAAATTCACCATTGGTGATGAGAAGGTTGGTCTTCAATCGCTCGCACCCGTTTTTGCTACATGACTAACAATTCGATAATAGCTCCACAATGTCTTCATGAGACTTGATGTAAGTTTTCCTGAAGTTAATACAGTCTGCTTAATACTAACTAGCAGTAGGACCCCACAGTCCAGAAGGCAACCGGAAAGACAAGCCCAGTGGATGTCATGGCTGCCTTGAGAGAGATGAAGAACAACTCATAAGCTCGATCGAGACTATCCTTGAGGTCCGAAAGGACAAATTGGAAACACAGATGAAGCTGTCCTCACACGAATGAAGTGATGGATGTACGTAAACTCATGACTGTCATTAAGTAATTTGGTATTGGTCAAAGAATCAGCGGATTCAACGCTTGCCTGATTAGAATATGTGCGCGCCGAACATCTCGTGAATCCGTTCGTACAACGGAGTCTCGATTAGCTCAAGGTCAGCTTCATCCAGCTTTTGGCCGTACTCTTCGATGCAACAACAGAACGGAAGATTTGACAACTCCATGCCTTCAATAGGAGCAGACGAGTGCGCTGGATATGGCTGCTGTTTCGCGACGGCAGCACTCTTCAACTCTTCCAGATTGCCCCAGAGGACTGCCATTTGTTCTCGTAGTTTTGCTAGTGTCTCTGAATCGCTCCTTAGGCTAGTACAGTCAGTAAAGGATCAGGCTGTGTCAGTGATTAATCGATTGACTTACTCGGTAGCATCTTCCTCCATGCCGATGAGAAACTCCGCATATGTGTGATTCACATGCACCCATTGTTGAGCTGGTGAGTGGCCTGCGCGGTGCGACTTGATGTCTTCCAGAAGTAAGAAAAAATCCCAAACCCATCTCTGGCTGGGAAGACTGAGCATGTCCGTGTCACATTCTGATGCTCCTCCGTCTTCCAATGTTTTTCCGATCTCGTTAGGTTGTGCAAGTTTTGCAAAGTCTTCAAGCGCTGGCGGCCAAAAGTCGACAACTCTTACCCTGACCCGGTTCCGCACGTTGAGAAATGGTAGCGCCAACTCTTGTCCGGATTTGCTGTTATAAGTATAGTTTCTGGACTGTATCTCTCCGAGGGTGCTCATGTCAACTCCGCTGATGTGCATGCAAGTAACTGAGCGGAGTCAGCAGGTCATACGAGAAGCCGAGGCGTCATCAACATACCATGCTTGTTGCTGAGGATCGCGTCTGAGGCAGAGACCGACGCGGTATTATCGGGATTCCGTTTTCTGAGTTTGGCTTCCTTTCTCTTCTGGGTCTTAGTCTTTTTACTCTCAGTTTTCTCCTGGTTCTCCGGTTTGTTGAGCTCCGTTGCAATCTTCTTGTTGTGGTAGCCCCAGTAGTTACTTCGGCGATTGAGTAGAGTCTTTAACTCTGGGTGCGCATCCCTTTCAAGCCTATGTACGCAGACTTTGTCCGGATAAATGCTATCGGTCCAAAGATTACCCTCCATCTTACCTCCGTTGCCAAGCTTGATTCGAACGTTTTGAAGCAGGACATAGTCGCCTTCTCTCACTCTGTCGCGTGCAAATCCTGCGTGGGGGGGTAAAAGCTCGACTTTGAGGGTATGTTTGCCAGAAGGCCCAGTCCAGTCTTTTCGCTTTCCCGATACGTTTGGAAGATAACCGTAGAAATCGCCATCCCTGACTAGGTTATCAATCTCTTCCTGATCACTGCTGCAGTCATTCTCGACATACCTGCTGAAAACATCGTCCACGCTCGATTCGCTAGGAGAAGGATAGTCGTACAACGAATCATTCGGCGTGTAGTCGGTGACATACAACTCCATGTGACCATTGACATCTGGGAACTTCTTGACGACCTCAACGATAAGATCGCAATATTCGTTGTATGCAACACCCTGTATCAAGCGCAACTTGTTATTTCGCAGTTGTGGAGGGCCAGTGGCTCTACCAGCGGCGGGTCGAGTGGATATCGAAGTGATGTTGGAGGGACCAAGGGAACCCAAAGCGGAAGGAATCAACTCCTTGAGACCGATCGCATATCCTTGCTCAGCCATGGAGGCTTTTGCATCGGGTCCTTGACTCAAGCATTCGAGCTCCTTCTGGCCACCGGCGAAAGTTTGAATGAATCCGGGCTCTGGAATGTTGTGGGCTTGGAAAACCATCGTGCTAGTCAGTCTCTTCATGTTGCCTATCATCGGCACGCCATAAACGGACGTGACCTGTACACAAGATCAGAGTGGGTCAACCCAATTAGAAGGCATCAGTGCTACCTTGCAACTACGTATCAAGATGATGTCGCCCACAGATCGAATCTGAGGAAGCTCGCTTTGATGTTGAACGAAAAATCTAGCTTTCAGACCTTTTGTTCGAGAAGGGATCTTCATCATCTCCGCGTCTTGAATTGTAAAAGTCATTTGCCAGTCTGCGCTCAGGTCAGCGACGAGGTTGGTGAAAACTGCAACTGCCCCTTTGCCATACCTTTGCTCTTCTGATTGATCGTTGGAGGTAAGATATCTACCACGATGCCCATGAGATTGATAACTGGTGGAGACTGGGCTTGGAAGTTGTTGTAGGCATCGGCCAAGCTGGTGAGTGTGTTGGGGCGAGGTGGAGCCATTCTGACTACAAGCAAGGCAGAGTAGAGATCGCATCTAGCAGTCTAGGAAATGAGACTATAACCATGCTATTTTTCGACTTCAACAACAGTCGCAAGCATTTGTGCAGCTTCCTCTGAGAGGATGACGCGTTTGGTTTGGCGACAGCGCGACGCCAAGTCACGGGGTCAATTATACGAGTGAGAGTGAAGGCACGAGACAGAGATTGTCAGGCCAGAAAAGATGGGAAGGTGCAGAGTGACGGAGTTAAACGCTTGTGGCCAAGACTTCTGGCGCCTTCCTAAACGTTTGATGTGGGTTTGCGCAGAGCTTGGGCACTTTGTTTTGTTAAAGTCGAGCAAAAGAGGGCCCCTCACAATAATCAAATAAATCGCGGTCTCTCTACAAAGTCTTGGTTTTCTTTCACCCATTACCTTCTCTCCCTCTGTTTACCACTTCCCACCCCGCTCCTCAACGCCTCAGTCTAATCACTATGGCGGACCGCTACATCCCCGAGCACCGCCGCACCACCTTCAAGGCAAAGAACCTGTTGAAGCCCGATGAGCTCCGTCGCCGTCGTGAGGAACAGCAAGTCGAGATCAGAAAGCAAAAGCGTGAGGAAAACCTCGCAAAGAGAAGAGGAATTACCCGTGGCGAGACTCTTGGTGCCTCGCTGGGCGCCGCTCCCGACAGTGATGATGAGTCGACAACTATCGAGAGCCAGGTAAGCACAATGTACAACGCATGTGTATGACTTTGGGCTGACACAATGTGCGCAGTTGAACGAAGAGCTCCCCCAGATGGTGCAGGGTGTTTTCTCAGAGAAGATCGAAGACCAGATTGCCGCCACGACAAAGTTCCGCAAGCTCCTCTCAAAAGAGCGCAACCCTCCGATTGAGAAGGTCATCGATACCGGCGTCGTTGGCCGTTTCGTCGAATTCCTCCGCTCTCCCCACACCCTGGTGCAGTTCGAGGCTGCCTGGGCCTTGACCAACATCGCCTCTGGTTCCGCTCAACAGACACAGGTCGTTATTAACGCTGGCGCCGTGCCCATCTTTGTCGAGCTGCTTAAGAGCCCCGAGCCCGATGTGCGCGAGCAGGCCGTCTGGGCCCTTGGTAACATTGCTGGTGACAGCCCGCAATGCAGAGACTTTGTCCTCTCGTGCGGCGCTCTCCAGCCCCTGGTCGCCCTTCTTGGTGACAGCCGCAAGCTTAGCATGCTCCGTAACGCCACCTGGACTCTGAGCAACTTCTGCCGTGGCAAGACTCCCCAGCCTCACTGGGACACTGTACGTTCTGCCACTCTCTTTGCTCGTCTCGCGCTTCCTGCTGACCACGTGCTCTTACAGATTGCCCCTGCTCTCCCCGTCCTCGCCAAGCTCGTCTACTCTCTCGACGACGAGGTCCTGATCGATGCCTGCTGGGCCATCTCTTATCTCTCGGATGGTTCCAACGACAAGATCCAGGCCGTCATTGAGGCTAACATCCCCCGTCGTCTCGTCGAGCTGCTCATGCACGCATCCACCTCGGTTCAGACTCCCGCTCTCCGTTCGGTCGGCAACATCGTTACTGGAGACGACGTCCAGACCCAGGTTATCATCAACTGCGGTTCTCTGCCCGCTCTGCTTTCTCTCCTGAGCTCTACCAAGGATGGTATCCGCAAGGAGGCTTGCTGGACTATCAGCAATATTACTGCTGGTAACTCCACGCAGATCCAGGCCGTCATTGACGCCAACCTGATGAGCCCTCTCATCCATCTTCTCTCTAACGGAGATTTCAAGACTCGCAAGGAGGCTTGCTGGGCCATCTCCAACGCCACTTCCGGTGGTCTTCAGAAGCCTGACCAGATCCGCTACCTTGTCCACCAAGGCGCCATCCGTCCCCTGTGCGACTTGCTCTCATGCCCTGATAACAAGATTATCCAGGTCGCTCTTGACGGTCTGGAGAACATCCTCAAGGTCGGTGACATGGACAAGGAGGCTGCTGAGGGTACCAACGAGCCCCCTGTCAACCGCTACGCCCTCTTCATCGAGGAGTGCGGTGGCATGGAGAAGATTCACGACTGCCAGAACAACGCCAACGAGGAGATCTACATGAAGGCCTACAACATCATCGAGAAGTACTTCTCCGATGAGGAGGCCGAGGGCGACATGAACGAGCTTGCTCCTCAGGCTGGTCAAGATGGTCAGTTCGGCTTTGGTGCTCAGCAGCAACAGCAAAACTTCAACTTCGCCAACGGTGGTGACTCAATGGACATGTAAGCTTGTCTCACACCTTGAGTACGACCTCGCTGCTGGTTGAAAATGTCTCCGCCGATGCAGTCCAGACTTCATCAAGCCCAGGCGCAGCTTTTGCTTCTAATGATGAGCCTGGTCCGACATGAGCCTGTTGCAGTTCGCATTGCATCTTAATCTTGCAACGCCAGTGGCGATTATGGCTACAGCTTGGGGAACTCAACAAGTTCCACGATCACCGCCATCCTTCGTTCCGTGAGCGTATTACCCGTCACCAGTGCTTGTATAGCTACGGAACTTTCGTTCACCAAGCACCACACAAACCCTTTCCCTTCCCCGGAGTTCAACGATCTGTCATGAAATGGATCACGAAAGAGGAGAAAAACAATCATCACCAAATGCCCCGTCATGTAACCGATCCCCAATCACATCTCCACACAATCCACCCCTCCCCCAAACATCTTCCTCGGCGTAAATGGTCTGTCTTATGGGTCTTTTTCATATCACACAACATGGGGAAAGGAGGTCACAAAGACCGAGGACCTGGTCCCCCACCGTTTCGTATTCTATCGTCTTCTTTTACTTCCTTCTTGTTTTCTCAACACGGATCAAAGGGGAAAATGGTTCAGGGTTGATATCGCAAATCACAATTACACACGTCCCCAATTCGAGATTCCCAATTGTCGTTGCTTTATAGATCCCCTTTATGCTACTGAGCACCATCCTTCTACTTGGTGTTTTGGTCGATATGTTGTTTCCATTCTTAAATTCTTTGATTGATGTGTTTGCGTGCGGTTTTCGAGTGTAAAAAGTATCAACCCACAGACAAATCCGGCATTGTCATAAGATGGATGAAGAACATCAAGCAACATGTACATCGTTGTTTGGCGGCAGAACTGTTCTGACGCAACAATGTATGTTTATGATCGAATTGCGATTGCGTCTCTCGCGATACGAGTAAGATCAACGAGAGAGCAGGACCAACATCCAGCCTCCCCGTGCCGTCTGGCCTGTAAAAATGCACAATGTTTTTCAGATCGGTATAGTCATTCGCAGAGAGGCGCTAACTACCACGCTCTCAGTGGAGGCTACCCCTAACAATGCTGAACTTGTGCTGTTCTATAGTTGTACGCGTGACAAAGTTTAGCACACGGGGAGGAGGCACTACTGCTATTGTGAACTCTCATGCACGCTGCTGAAGCTGGCCGGAACGAAGCACTTGACAGCATCCCCATCCTCTTCGCAAGAACCCAAACCCTCGAATCCACGATCCAGATCATCTTCCTGAGGATCATCACCCGCAAACTCGAAACTCTCGGATTCCATATCTTCATCTTCCTCGTAAGCAACTGGATCCCCCCATGCTATACATGGCACCCTTGACGAAATCTTTATGAGTGAGGCCGGTCTTTACTTTGTACCGAATCTCTCTCACTCGAAAAGCAAAGACAAAGTCGGAAGTCGCATCTGCAGATTCTTTCTCTGTCTGTTTCTTCGAAATGTCCATTTCAGGACCGAAATTGATCGGGATGCCAGATATACTGGCATTAATCCCTAATTGAAACCGAAAACCACGTTCCTTTGCCATTTCGGTCAGAAATCTTGCTCCGCTGGCGATTTTCACACCGGTGATCATGTAAAGGGGTTCATTCTTGTTGTATTTCAACCAGCTTTTGACATCCTTATCGTTGATGGCTTGTTCCAGATATTTGGTAGTGGGCACGAAGTAAGTGGTGGTGAGTCTGTCGAATTCGTACGCATCGGTTTGGGAGGTGTTTCGGGTGATGTTGAGTTCTCCGCCCACTCCAAGGACTTGCAGGAACCCCGCCCATACACTTCCTTTTCTATCTCGCGAACGTGATTCTTCGCTCCTCCAGTTTGTGGCGATGCTTGTGTATATTGCGTTTGATGGCAATGTGGGCGGGTTGCATTCATTGATGCTGTTCTCGGGCTCAGATATGTCTGCAATGATATTGCCGAGAGCAATTCTTCCGTTGGGTGGCGCGTCGCGTGTGGGCGCGAGAAAGTAGGTCTTCATGGTGGAAGCGTGAATTGGGTATGAACTTTGATGCTAACACAGGCTGGGTATGGAACTAATAGATAACACGTGTGCTCACGGTATATACGGAGTATGGATGCGGATGATAGCTGATGCAAGTGCAAAATAGGTTACCGAAAGTGGCTGGCATTAATATGCGCATGGCTTTTAACATGCATGTAATGCTTACTAGCTGGCGCGATCATCGACACCATAATATCGAGCATGCCTGGCGCGATGACGATCCCACGAATTGCACAAAAGCCTGGCTATTCGCCTGGATTTCTTCGATGGCCTGATCATGCATTGACAGTGTTAGCCTGCCACTTGTAGCGAAGAAAGTCCAAAGACCTACTCGTGGATGGCTGATCACACTGGTGCTCATCAAGGGGCCCCGCTGAGCTGAACGACCCAGTCGCTGCAAAATCGATCACAGCATTTGTTCATTCAGGAGGCGGGTCCCATCCAGCTGGCGGCAGAACCCTATTTGGTCTCTTTGGTCTTGTCTTCACCCAGGCCTTCTTATTGGCAATCGCTACTGCTGTTCCGGGCTCTCTTCGCATCAGATCTCTCCTATCTTTTGCAGGCAGCTCCAGAATAATCGGCTCCTTGGGAACCTTCGGTAGCCACAGCGGTATCGAGTTGATCTTCTTGCCGGAAGATCTCGGGGGTCGGTCTCCAAAAGGATGAGCTGTCGATGGAGGTGGTAACGGTATCGAAAAATCTTGAGGTGTTTGGATATTCGGTTGCGAGGAGATGAGTCCAGCTTGTGTTTGCGGTTGCAGCTTGATGAGAGATGATGTGGAGCTTCGCGAGGACGACGAAGTCTCACTCCGATAGTGTCTCCTTCGAGGGATGCAGCAATAATACACCAGAAACACGACTAGGAACGAACCTCCTAAGAAGGCCCCGAGGAAGGCGCCGGCTGCGCGAGGAGAAAGACCACCTGGACCAGAGCGTTTGTAGTGGATCACAACATCTGTGTTGGCTGGAGGTATAGCTGGAGCAGTCACCAGCACTGCTTCGCCTTGAATGGTGTTGACGGATGCGTCCCTGTAGATCGGTGCAAGCGTGGTCTTTGGTGAGATGATCACGGTGAACGTTGTCATAGAGTCAACAGCAGAGCTGCATTGTGCGGGAGAAGAGAAATCCCGTAGACTCAAACATGAACAGCGCGGTACCCAGCGAATGTGGAAACATTGATCTTTATGAAAGAGCAGACTCAGGGCAAGGTCATGGCGGGACACCCGCCTCCCGCCTGCCTCTTTTAATTATGCATACTCTATCCACGTACTCTTATCGGGTAAGTGCGGGGCACAAACGAGTGTCTAGGATCTCAACAAATCAAGAGCTGCAATGCATTGGGAATAAGCGATTCCTCAGTCACATGCTCGTGTCGAGAGCAGAGCTTATTCACAGCGTGATGAAGGACGATGATCTGTAATCCTGGATAATCGGACCAAAGGGCTTGTTGATCACATAGCTTTCCCACTGCAGAGCTTCTGTCAGATCCTTCTCTGGTCTGAGGATGAAGTCATCCACGGATGAACACCTCAGCCAGCAAGACGCGGAGGCACTTCTTGCCGAAGCATACCGCCTCGAGAAAGCGAAGTCACCGAAGTCATTCGAAGCTGCCCTCGCGTTATACAAAAAACTGGACGGTGCAGAGGGTGTGCTGTGTGATTCTGATGGACGCGACAGCGTACTCGAAGGTCTTGCGTACTGTCATTTTCAACTCGAAAAGTACCCAAAGGCTGCCCAAGATTACCGTCGTCTTCTAGAGTTTCGTGAGCAGCAATCAAAGCTCGATCTGGAAGCAATCAGCCAAAGCCGCTACGAACTTGCTCGTGCAATAGCGCGGACTCAGAAATCAAAATCAGGAGAGGCTCTGAAGTTGTACCGGATGGTGATATCGGAACGGACATCAAAGTTCGGCGAGGAGAGCACCGAAGTGCTTGAGTGCTCATGCGATCTTGCCAATGCCCTTTGCCGCCTTCTAGAGTACCGAGAAGCACTGGACATCAATCGGAAGGTCCTGAGGATCCGTGAAAAGCTCCATGGTCCTGAGAGCATCGAGCTTTGCACAAGCAGATACCAGACAGCGATCAACCTATACTACCTAGGAGAATATGGGCGGGCTCTGTTCTATATCAAACCAAACAGCTTGATAGCTGCTGCTCCTCATGGTGACAATCTCACGAAGATATTGAAGGACTCGGTAACTCTCGCAAAGAGATGTCGAGAAAAACGCGACCAGAGTCAAAAGGCAGTCGCCCCTGCCAAATCGCCTTTGAAGATGGTTAGGACGGCTGGGAAAGAGGTACCGAAGCGTAAGTTTCCTTGCTTGATTATCATGAAGTTCGATATTGACGTGCTGCAGACATCCAGAAGATCTGGACGGATACGTACAAAGAGCGTAACAAGAGTCCCTCGCCAGAAAACTCTAGTGTCGAAGTCTGGAAGGCTCCTAAGGAACCATCACGTTCGACTACCGACATGACCGGACGCAAGAATGATGTGCCTTTGAAGACCACCAAGGTCAAAGTTGAGAAAACCAGTCCATCTCGAGCGGTACCAGGCACACCCAAGACATCCCATGCCAAAACCAAATCAGAAGCTGTCATTCAGAAATCGACACTTAGTCCACCACCGCATGACCGACCAGCTAGTCGTAACGTGGATGCCTCTTTGAAGTCTGCAGAGGAGATCAGAAACCCGCGCCGAAGAGCGAGCTCTTACTCGGCCCCAGGAGTTTCATCAAAGCCTACTGAGAAGACTTCCATCGATACTTCAGCTCGTAGGGCCAGTGACAACGACGTTCCCAAATCAACTGCGAAAGAACAAAAGTCAGATAAACCCGTTATAGAGGCAAGAGAGACCAAAAAGAGCAAACCCGGCAATCTTCTGCCGTCTACACAGCCCACTGCGACACGACCCGATGCTTCACCGAAGATAAGCATCAAGATTCACAAGGCCAAAAGCGAGAGAGGCGATGATTCTGAAGATTCTGGAGGTACTAGAGGTAGAAGGAAGAACTTGGGCAACGATGCACAGCAAGGCTCATCGAGATCGTCTGGAAGTCCGAGAGGAAGGACTGACAAAAAGTCCAGTCGGCTTGAAATCGCTAACTCCTCAGTCGAAAGCTTTGTCAGCGCATCGGAGGGCCGAGCAGCCTCAAATTCACCGTCCAGCCCCACGGGTCATAGCCTTGGGGAACTTTATGGCCTATTAGATACACAGAAGTCTTCAGCTTCAACCATCGAGTTCGTGCAATTCTTTAAACTACTTTATGCAAACCTAACTTGATTTAGCACCGGACCAGCCGAGACTTGGTTTACCTTATTCGAGACGCGAACGAAGGAAGTACTTCAGCCTGGGAAAAACCGACGCGTCTTACCAGTTGGAAATGAGGAAGTTCGCATTGCAATATTAGATACTGGAGTGGATGCCAGTCACGAGGCGATTGCGAGGCAGAGAACACAGTTGAGAGACATAAGATCTTTTGTTCAAGGCAGCGATGAGACCGACGACACTCACGGACATGGAACGCATGGTACCGCATTGATGCTGCGTCTTGTTCCTCGTGCCAGGATATATGTTGGTCGTATTACTGTCAACTCGAAGCCTGATCCTGACGCGGTCGTGAAAGTATGTTCGATGTTCGGCAATGCTCAAAAATATCACTGACTTTGAAATTCAGGCTATAGAACATGCACACAAAAAATGGAAGGTCGACATAATCAGTATGGCATTTGGCTTCAAGAAAAGCGACAAGCATGACCGCGAGAAACATCGACAAAGTATGGAGAGAATAGAAGAAGTCATCAAAGCTGCTGCAGCCGACAACATTCTTTTCTTCGGCGCTGCTTGCAACTCGGGCATTTTGAACGGAACTGCCTTCCCTGCCAGACTGTCGCAAGTCATTTGCATTCATTCGGCCAACCACGGAGGCAGAACATCGAATCACTCACCACCAGCTAGGGACAACACTTACAACTTCTCCGTGCTCGGCGAGGACGTACGTTCAGCATGGCCAGTATCTCTGGGAGGCCCGACAGAACTGATGACTGGAACTTCAACCGCTGTCATGATAGCTGCAGCTGTCAGTGCGGTCATTTTGTACTTGGTACGCTTCGAAGACAAAGACTTCATACCGAGAAAAACACTCTCAGCGATTAGAGAGCGACTCAAGACACAGGACGCCATGTGCAAACTCTTGAAAGAGATGAGTGTTCCCACAGAGGGGTATGACTTTCTCAAGCCTTGGGAGTTGATTGACATGGAAGGCTATGATGAGCCGGAGAATGCTAGGCAGGACGCCCTGGCTAACATTGCGAGATTCTTGAAGAAGCATTATTATACCATACCGTAAACAAGGATCGGTGCGATGATGTTTTCAATCTTCGCCCCGAGGACTTCGAGATTCCTACTGCTTTCACTGTGTCAATCGTATGAGACCTACCTCGGATTGATCATCCAGAGATCTCCTACAAAAAAATGTGTGATGAAAGAGCGTGTCCGGGAGGCTCTTTACGTCTCGATAGCATTGAACCACGATTTCCACGACATTATAACAACCACCCATGCGATATGTTCAAGTTGATTGCGCATCTACGCGTATCATGTTGAGAGGCACACGACATGTCGTCCAACATCATCCAAAGGTCTTACTCAAGGACAAGCGGAAGAAGTCGGGCACCTCGGCTCCACATTTTCCCCAAAGTGCCATCTCTCACTTCCGAAACTTTGCGGGACCATCAACACAACTCCTCAACCTCTCCAATCATTAAGCACGTCTTTGTCACTCTTGTACTCTACACACATCAGGTACATGCAACATCACGGAATAACTCGAGGAGGATACGAAACAGGTGAGTGAGTTCAAAAAAATTGGAAGAATTGAGAAAATATTTCTACAACATAAAAGAAAAAAAGGACGCCGTCCACCCCCAATTGCACTCCTGCCCCCCAAGTCTATTGTTTTTGGTTTACAAGAAAGAGAAGTTTTGGTTTTGTGTTTCTTCATCTTCCGCTCTCTTCTTGTCCTTCTCTTTTCCTTTTCAATCTGTCGATCGTTGGTGGGTGCGTTCCATGAGATGTGGGGATCAGGTGAGGTCGTATGAGAGATGCATGATGAAGAATGCATGATGTGAAAAAGGAAAAGAGGTGGGTATTTGGGCGCTTATTCGCGGGAGACGTCGCGGCCAAAGGTCTTTGCCTTGATCCAGTCCATGAGGACGAGGACACGGTTGCGAGCTGTTTTCACATTTCGTTAGCTCGGTTGTTTCTTCTGTTGTTTTCTTTCCTTCTTCCATCCACGCCATGCTAATCTTGGGACAGGAAAAGACGTATCGGGGAACAACTTACTGCTGAAGCACATGCTGAGGTAGGCACTACGCCAGAAGAAGTATGTGAGGGTACCACCGGTAGCAAGGTTACCGGTCAACCAGGAGATATCGGCAACGGCCTTCTCGCTACCAATGTATGCGAGCGAGCCCTGGTGAGAGTACTCGAAAGGACCCATCTGGTTGGCGCGGCGAAGACGCTTCTGGAGATCCTTGATGTTGGCAAATATCTGGTCACGGGCATCCTTGGGGGCGGTCTCCTGGGCAGCGGAAAGGCTCTTGAGCTCCTGCTCAATCTCGTCGGACTTGGCCATCTGGTTGAAGAGGCGGGCGAGGAAAGCACCCTCCTGGGCGGCGACCTGGGCAGTGGGGGCGTAGTTGGCAACAGCACAGTCACCGACGGCCCAGATGTTCTCGGCGCCCTTGACGACAAGGTACTCGTTGACGTTCAAACCACGACGGGCATCGGCCTGAGCGGGGATCTGGGACATCAAATCCTTGACAACGGGACGGACAGCGTTACCGGTGGCCCAGACGAGCAGACCGTAGGGAATCTTCTCCATGACCTTCTTGCCATCGGGACCAACAAACTCAGCCTCGATGTATTCCTTGGTAACGTTCTTGACCATGGTCTTGGTACGGATGTCAATGGTCTCCTCCTTGAAGGTTTGCTCGGTGTAGTCAATCAACTGCTTGGAGAACATGGGAAGAACCTATCGTGGATAGTCAGCAAATCTGCACACGACCAATCTGGGATAACCATGACATACACTGGGAAGGGCCTCAACGAGAGTGACACGGAACTGATCGGCAATTTCGGGCATCCAGGTCTTGAGGTCGTTCTCGAAGAAGTCTTGGAGCTCACCAGCGAACTCGACACCGGTAGGGCCACCACCAACGACGACCATGTGGAGAAGACGCTTGCGCTCCTCAGGGCTCTGGTCCTTGAAAGTGGCGGTTTCACAGCAGTCCATAATACGCTTGCGGATACGTTGAGCGTCGGCAACCTCCTTCAGGAAGCAAGAGTGCTCGCGGACACCAGGGATACCTAACCAAGACATGTCAGCACTACCTCCCGGATATCTTTTGTTTTCCCAACATACCGAAAGTAGCATTCTCGGCGCCGACACCGACGACGAGCATATCGAAAGGAACCTCGGACAAGGAAGTAGCACCCTTGACCTCAGACTCGTCGTTGATGTAGACGATCTTCTTGGTGTAGTCAATCTTGGTGGCTTCGGCTTCGTAGAACTTGACGGCGGCTTTCTTGTGACGGAGGAAGTTGCGAACAGGCTCCATGATGGAACGGTGCTCGATGGTACCGGTTGTGCAAGAGGGCAGAAGAGGCGTGAAGAGGAAGTAGTTGCGAGGAGAGATAACAATGACGTTGTAGTTTTCGGTGTCGAGCTTCTTGAGAAGGGAGACGGCACCCCAGCCGGTACCTGCACGCTGCTGTCAGCTCAGAGCTCAAGGTTATGTCGTCGCACGCCTGCAAGACACATACCGAGAATGACGAGGGTCTTCTTGGTCGGGTCGGGCTCGGGTTGGTCGCCAGGAGTTCTGTTCTCGTAGATGGAGTAGCCGGTGTAGACAAGGCCAGCAATGGCCGAGAGGTAGGTTGCTCTCCATGCCCAGCGGAAGACACGGAAGCCGCTCTTCTTGGGCTTGACGACGTCGGCGTATGAGCGTCTGAAGGACTGGCGCAGCTGCTGCTGGCTCAGGGTGGCACGCGGCGAGGGCTGGGCGCGCGAAGCGAAGCTCTGCTTGTTGGCGGTCGCAAAGGTGCGCTTGGAGGCACCAATTGCAGCGCGCATCGAGGCGACTACGGGCCTCATAGCTGATGCGGCAGCCATCAGAGGAGGGACGGGGGTGAGGCGAGGGGAGTTGGAATGGTTGAGCGGAGAGAAGATGGTGCTCAGCAGCTTCCAGTAATAACAAAATCAACCCCCGATGCGATAAGCAACATTTTTTGAGCCCCGACCCTGCGCATGAGCTAAGAAAACGCTCGGGCTTATCCCGAACGAATGAACCTTCCAAGCCAGACTTACTTCGATCTTCTTGCTGCAACATGCACCACCTCCTTCTGCCCGCTATCCATGTTTCCACTACATGCTCTATCTTGCCTCAGGTCCGGATTGACCTTCACTCATTGTACACATTGTTGCGTTGTACCTTGTGAAGTCCTACTGGACCTTGCTTTTTGCTGACCAGGAGCCCTGTGCTTCTCTTAAGTCCGACGATAAACATTTCTCAGCGGGTGATTCCATTGAATACGTTTTAGCCGTGTTTTGTAGTCAACAATTTTGACCTCGTTGAACTTGTCAAACTTGTTTTAACCCGCCGTCGGCCCTCGCAATTGCGTGCCCAGAGTTGTTCGGTAGAAGGCGCCGCCGACTGCCTGATCCATCTTGTGTGCACTTTACTCAGTAGATTTGGTTCCAATCGGTGACTGTGCGAAGCTCTACTCCGAAGTTCTTCATGCAACTTTTCTCCCCACGTGTAGTTTCACCAAGAGAGTTCCATTGAAATGGTTACACAGATCGCTGCAGCAGATCTTGGTTTCAACGTGTGGCGTGCTGTCATACTCGATGAGTCGGCCCTTTATCGATGTGTACCGGTACCGGCGGAAGCGACGTTCTCCCGAGACTGCTGTCTTGTGAAACGTCAACACCAGACACATCGTTGCCAGTCGGCGACTGCTCGCCATCGGCAACAACTACGTTTACGCGACGAACCACCTTATTGTTATCGTATTGAGCTTTGCAGTCGGCGTCTCGATTTTTAGACTCATCTGTGACAAAACCCGATCCTACAGCCAGTAAGTTCTATGTAGTGTGAGACCCTACATCGACATCACAGAAGAGAGCAATTATACATGATTGTATCTGAGGATCATCCCGATTATCCTGAGTCTCGTTGTGTGGCACTGTCTGATGTCTACGCCTCTTACAGTATGCTTCCAAGATGGGCCATCTCCGACTGCCTCCGGAACTTCTGCTTCTGGTGATGAAGCACGTCAACCACGGCGAAAAATATGAAGCGGCGCAGAACTCGCTCCGCAATGCCATACTGGTCAACCACGAATGGGCTGAAGCTGGTACTCACATACTATGGCAGAGTGTACCAGTACCGATGTTGGCCCGTGTATCAGAAGATCGGAGACAGTATTATGCAAACAAGATGACTGAGCTCTTCATCGAGAACGAAGAGGAATCAAAGTACCACGAGATTTTCAAGGATCTCGAATTTCCGCGCTTAAAAACTGCATACATCGACAGGATCAAGCTCAAACGAGGGGAGAAGGTACACCTCACCCAGTACATGCAACCACGGCTGAAAAACTTCCACTTCCGGGGAGGTGCTTTGTGCGAAAATGCTCTTGCAACTCTAGGATCAAATTGTCCCCACCTCGAGGAAGTTTCTCTAGAAGAGCCGATTGACGGTTCTGGCGAGGACCGCTATCTTCAGCTCTTTACGGGTTGCAAAGCGTTGGAGCTCATCGACCTCGGCGATGGCTGGGCGGGCTCAATCACCGCCGAACTGTTCGCAGGGTTGGCCGGTCACGAGCAACTTGTCAAAATCGAGATCAAATCCCTCATTTCAGACTCTACAATTCTCGGAGGTCTTCGTATGGTTTCTAACCCTTTCAGTAATATCCAGTCGCTTCACTTGACTCTGGAATCGGTGTCTGTTGCACGTTTGGCATCAGCTGCTCCATCCGTACGCACACTGTTCCTCGTTATTGAAGACTCTGAATACGATGCCCTTGCGTCTCTCGCACTGATGAGAAGTTTGGTGCACCTCGAATTGACTTATCTCGACGAAACAGAACTTTCACCAGAGGGATTTCATGCCTTGGAGAAGATGAAGAATCTCGAAGTCCTCTTGTTGGAGTCGAGAGTAGAGTCACTGTCAGCAATGTGGTTGGACGATGCTTCGTTCGCGCAGTTCATCTCAGAGCTGCCAAAGATAACCAACTTCGAGTTCAAAGTGGACAGCGACCTCACTGTCTCGGCTCTCACCTCACTCGCCAGCAGTCACCCGCGCATAGAGAGTTTCGACTTTTTTGGCGAGTATGATCTCAGCGATTGGACAAGGCTTAGCACGCCTCTGTTTCCATGCCTGCTCAGATTTGTTATCGAAGCACCGTTCATTGAAGGACGAACAAGAAGGTATGCGGCTGTTCCCAATATCGTTGCGCATGTCCAAACAGTGCTGACATTTTGTAGATCCTCCAATGCTACAACCGCCGAAAGGGCTACACAAATCGCCGATCTCATACTTCGACACTGCCCGGTGGTCGAACAGCTAAAATTCCATGATTACTATGAGAACAGGCTTGCAAAGCTTGCACTCAGGGCCTTTGAGTCGAAAGTTGACGGTCATTTCTGCTCACCTATATTGACTTCGTTCCGATCTCTTGAGAATTCCTCCTTCGTCAAGTTTCACCCAAGCGAGACCAGGATCTATTACGATAGCGACGACGATCGTTACTAGTTATCATGTAGCATGTGTTCTCATATAACGTAGACGTAGCCGCAAAGAAATTGACCCGGCACCGAACTCCCTCCTACAGGCCTTGCATTTTTTTGGCCGCAAAAATGCAGGATGCTTTTAATGATTAAGTACATGTCCATTGAGAGCGATACTGCCTCTTGATCTCTTCGGACCTCTATCAAAAACCGAAAATCATTGTGCCTTTTGACTATCGTGTTGCAAGGAACCTTTGCCAGGCTAAGAGCTCGGTTCTGGAGTTCCTGTGCCCCTATATCCACGTTACTACATCCAGGATACTGATGGCCAACAGAAGAGTGCTTAAAACCAGTACAATATACCACGTTGATGATGTATCTATGATCGACGAAAATAAAGTCAGCAGTCATGCTATCACTCAACTAGTATACTCTTTATATAAGAAAATGATAACATCTTGCACGAAATCATTGTTACAATAGTTCCCGCGGAATGGTTGACCAGCGACGATAACGGGGCTCGCCGAAGGAACGAGATACGGGGCAGGGTTACTCACAACCACCAACGTACCTTCCTACATATCCATACCCAAAAAGTCAACACGATGTCAAAAGAATCAGCAGATATCCCCGTTATCGATATCTCGCCCTCGAATCCAGAAGCTGCGAAGCAGATTCTCGCTGCTGCGGAAAACAATGGCTTCCTGTTCATCGAGAACAATGCGGCCGCGGGAATGCCACCGGCCAAAGTTGACGAGATGTTTGATCTGGTAAGGAAACGCTGATGGATTAGCTAGAGCGTAGATGCTAAAGAAACGATCAGAGTAAAAAGTTCTTCCAAGGCCCAGTGGAGAATAAGAAAGAATGTCCCACGCAGAATAATCGGGGATGGGTCTCCATGCAGCAGGAGACATTGGATCCTGGTAACCAGAAAGTAAGACCATAAAACACAGATGCTTTTAACGATTCCCAAGCTAACATCAGTACTAGCGAGGCGATTTCAAAGAGTACATCCAACCGCGCCTCATTCCTACTTATTTCACTGACCACACAGCACAGAGCCTTCAACCTCGGCGAATTCACCAACAACAAACCCAACCAACCACTACCCAAACCATTCTCAAACAATGTGAACACAGTCGCGGACTTCAGTAACTCTTGCCATGCCCTCTGCAATAGAATACTCGAACTTTTCGCAGAAGCCTTGGATATCCCATCTGATTGGTTCAGCTCACGACATGATCAGTCAAAGGGAGCTTCAGGAACCATCATGAGATTGCTCTATTATCCTTCCGTCCCAGATAGTTTGGCACCAGAAGAAGACGACATACGTGCAGGTGTACGTTTCTCCTTCCTCGCATCCTCTTATCTCCACTGACACATCAACACAGGCCCACAGCGACTACGGCACCCTAACCCTTCTCTTCCAACTTCCCTCCCAGCCAGGCCTAGAAATTCTCACTCCCTCTGGTACTTGGTCTAGCGTCCCCGTTGATTCAAAGAACACTCTTTCCTCCGACCCTTCTGCACCTCTGCCTATCCTAGTAAACATAGGCGACCTAATGTCGTATTGGACGAACGGGTTGTTGAAGAGTACTGTGCACAGGGTCATCTTCCCAAAGGAGGCGAGAAAAGGTGGAGAGGATAGGTACAGCATGGCTTACTTCTGTCATCCGTTGGATGAGGCCGAATTGGTGGCTGTGCCTAGTAAGCGTATTAAGCAATACAAGGGTGAAGGTGGAGTGGAGAAAGGTGGGAAAGTGTTGACGGCGAAGGATCATTTGCTCGAGAGATTGGCTGCAACTTATGGTACAAGGGCGTAGGTACATTTGTAAATAAACGGCAGCAGCTAGTAGTAGCTCGACAGTATAGAAGCACGTTCTCGAACGCAGAAGTAATAACCCATGGAGAAACAGTTGCTAGGAGCGGGAAAAGAGTGTATGAATATCTATGCAAATGCTTATGCTAAGATGCGGGTACAGGTAAAGACAGACAATGCTAGCAAGTACTTGGTCTATGATCCAAAAAAGCGCTCTCCTAAAACAGACAACATTCAACACACCGAAACCGGAGGGAAAAACAAATAAATCAGAAGGTCCGAAAAGGGGGTATCTCTTATGCTTTGGAACGCCATGAGGGTGCGAAGGAAACTTTTTTCTTTCTTGCTTTTTCAATGGAGTCTTAGCTCCTTCGAGGTCGTGGGGCCCCTTGCATCTGTTCGATGAATTGCTTCAGACGCTCGGGTGACTTGCGTACAATGTGGTATTCGCCAGGCGCATCGGTCCAGCTTACACATTTGGAATAGAATGGCAGTTTACGTTCGTCTACGAGTAGATGTCGAGGGTCGTGCTGGTTACGATCACTGATTTCGTAGCCTTCTTGCTTGAACGGTTTGAGACTGATGATGCGGCATCCATCCTTGAGGTCCAGGAAGCGATCCATAATCTTGCTGTTGAGATCGGGGCTGAAAGCTTGATTGTTGACGAGGACAACGTCGGCGCGCTTGAGGACTTCGCCAATCTTCTGGTTTGCAAGAAAGTCGCCCTTAAGCAGGTGTACCTTGCCTACAGAAAGGCCCCACATGCGGGCGCGAGCAGGGAACTCTTTGGCTTGCAAGTCGGCAAGCTTGCATGGGTTGTCCATGACTTCGCAACCCCAGCTCTCGCAGCCAGTCTCGAGAGCAGCCTGTAGACAGACATTGCCGACGCCAGAACCCAGATCAACAAATACGTGGTCGGATTTGAGTTCGGCCATGTTGAGCATTTCCGAGACGAGCGGTGGTAACAACTCGCCATAGACGTTGTCGGTGCCATTTTGATAGGCCTTGAGACTGTCGACTTGTGGCGAGACTGTACGAGTGTAGATTTGATCAAGAATGCGCTGAATCCATTCGAGAGTCAAACTATGCTTTGTGGACAGCTCATTGCTGATTGTTCCGTCTCTTTTCGCCTTTACAAGCATCGTGTTGAAGTCTTGTATGGTGCTAACGTAGTCTTCCTTGGAACCCTTGCTTGCTGCGCGGAGCAGGCGGCGTTCGAAACCATGTTCATCATCAAGATGTTTTTGGGCGAGGTTTTCGGGGAAGTAATTCTGGCAGATGAACTTGATTGTCTCTCTGATGTCGTCCAGGGGTTGGTAGTCTTGTTGTACACCGTTCTTGACCAGAGTGAATTTTTCAGGTATGCATAAACCAGGATATTGCAGTTTGACTGCGGTTGGAGTGCTTCCAGGAAAGACGGGCTTGTACGACTTGGCTAGATCTCCAGCGACCAGAGAAGCGCCAGAGACATAGTCGAAGCGGCCTTCATCCTTGCGCAGTCTGGAGTCCTCGAGCTTGCGATTGGGGTCCTCGGAGGTGGCACGCGACTTGATGCGCTTCCTTGCATCGACCGAGGAAGCACTACTTTCCAGGCCGCTATCGTCGTCATCGTCGCTGAAGACCTGTGTGGGTGTCGATGCCTTGCGCTTGACGACCCTCCTGACCCTCTCTTTGGGCTCTTTCGGTGCTGATAGCCTATCTCTTGTCGTCGACTGTTGCGAAGGACGCTTCGGAAGTGGTGAAGGCCGTGACGGGGCAGCAGCAGGTTTCACGATCCTCTTGACGGGTACAGAGACGGTAACGGTTTTGATGACAGGCTTGTTCTTCGGGCCTGCAGTGCCGAAGAAATTCATGCTGGGCGGTCGAGAGAGTCGGGGTGGAGGGGGAGGAGATGGAAGAGATGCAGCGAGCGCGGGGCGTAAGAATGTGGCTGTCGACAGAGCAATTGGTGGTGGGAGAGTACGAGATACAAGGTTGACACAGGTCACGGAAACAAAGAATTGGATGGCAAACGAATACGAAACGACGCGGCTCGGAGCAGGTCGCGTGCACGCTCCCCGTAAGTGCCTAAAGTGCTTACAGCTCTTGGCAACCTCCTCTCCTTCCATAGCTAAGGTAAACATTGTTTGCTCTTTCCCGCATGCCATCAGATGCCTCTTGCCAGATGCTTCGAGATTGGCCACCCATGCCCTCGGCTTCGAACCTGTTTGCTTCACCTCAGTCTCTGATTAGCATGTCGGCGACTTCCTTCCTGACTGAGGGAAGTCGGCGTCTTTTGTAAACTTGACAAACGTCATCGTGCGCTCGACAGCACGTAGCTCCTTCCTCGATATAAGTATTCCTGTTCGTCCTCTTTCCATCCCTCGAACAAACATCTTGAAAGAACTCTGCCTTCGTCAACGACCATGGACAACATTCCGACCACCAACGAGACCAAAGGCCAGCCCGAGTCGCTCACAAACAAGGTCCTCGAGACTGGAGCTGGCGCAACACAGAACTTCGCCCCACCAAAGCGTATCTGCGCCCATCTGAATGCTTTCCACGCCTACGCCAATGATCCTACTCGTTGTGTCGAGACCAACCACTACTGTGCTCACTTGAACGATGGTACCATGCCTCCGCCGTCTTGTCTGCCAGCTCACTAACCCGACTTCCAGAGGTGCGACAATGCCTCCTCTACGACTCGCCAGAACCAAACGCCCGTCTCATCGGCATCGAGTACATGATCAGCGCCCGTCTCTACGAAACTCTTGAGCACGAAGAGCGCAAATACTGGCACTCGCACGTCTTCGAAGTCAAGTCTGGCATGCTCCTTATGCCCCGCCCCACTGGTATTCCTGCAGCTGTCTGGGAAGTTGCAGAGAACAAAGAGATGGAAGACGTTGTCACACTGTACGGCAAGATCTTCCACTTGTGGCAGACAGACAAGGGTCACAAGCTTCCTCTGGGCGAGCCTCAGCTCATGACCAGCTACACCGATTACAACCAGTTCGACTTTGATGAGAAGGTCGGAGACAGAGACAGAAGGTTTGGCGAAGACCACCGTCATAAGCGTGAGGTTCGCGAGTACATCAAGGAGCCCACCATCCACCCAGGTTAGTATTCTTCGGCGCCAATTTCACAGACAGAACTGACATTATTTAAGACGCTGATGCTGCATGGCATGGAACTTCTGACGGCAAACAACAGGCACACCCTTCCGTCAAGCAGGACAGTCACAGCGCTGCCTAACTGCTGTCTGCATGACACACTTCTAATGAATATCACGAAATAATCATCCCCATCCCCATTCTTCTCTGTGCAGTAACACCTTGACTTCATTGAAACTGCGATCTCCTGGATCTGTCTGCCGTTGACCTAATGTATAGTCGTGGTTCTTTCCTCGTTGGTCGGGGCGGACGTCGAAGTCGAAGCAGTTCATTCATCACAAAACCGGGCTCTCAGCCGACCGAGGTGTCTTTGTAAGATGCCATCGAAACACGAGACGATTTCCCATGTAGGTACCATCTCGAGAGAGCACAAAAGGTTATCCGCTTTCAGTGAACACGTATGTGATTGCCAAACCCATCCTGCTTTTTGATAGCTGCCTCGACTCTCGATCTGTGCACGGAGATCTTGGTTTCCTAAATTTCCTGTCCTCGTGTATGTACATCATTGCGTTGGTCGTACTCACCATTGTGCTTGATTTAACTTGTGAGTCGTAACCAACCTGAACCACTTTCTGCCTTTTGATAGTCCGCTCTACATGGCGCAAGGGTGATGGGAGCGGAGCAGTCACAGGCTTTTGAGACAAAATCAGGCATGTTTTGGTAGGCGAAAATGATATTACTTTGATCGTCAATTCAAATCATCGATATGTCCTTGCTGTAGCGATCCCATCTACTTCTTCCAATACAAGGCCATGTTCTCGAAAACGTCGGATGGCTTGCATGATGGCACACAGGGACATATGGGAAGCACGACTTCGTGCATGTCCACACTCTCCCTGCCCTCCATGAAGGCTTTTACAACACCAAGGACGTCTGTGCTGTCTCTGATTCCACCGGCATGCCCTTTACACTCCAGAGCCCCTTCAATCGACTTTTCAATCTTCTAAGCAGAGCAATTTTATTAGTGTCAAGTTCGCAGAGGTTGGTTTGGCTGGAGACGACTTACGTTGATCAAGCACATTGCAGGAGAGCTTGGGTAGATTCCGTAGTAGGCGATGACATGAGGTGCGTTGAGAGCAACCACAAAGGTCTTGTCGCCGGTGTGTTTGGTGGTGAAGGCTTCAGGACTCTGGACCACTTCTCCTCCCAAGTCTGTCAGGAGACGGTCGTCGGCGGTGCAGAATATCGGGTCCTGGAAGATGAGTTTGGGGTTGGGAGTCTTGTTGCGCTGTGTGTGCTCCTTGACTGTTTCCACATTTCTTCATCAGTTGTCTGTATCTTCGAATGGGGAAGCACTGAGACGCCTTACCGAGGTGGAAGATGGCCAGGATCAAGCCGAGTTCGTGTTCCCAGATGGTTTGGTTGATATCGCAGTCGAAGATGCTGCCCAGAGCGAGCACGACGACCTTTTCAATGCATTGAGTCTCGAGTGCACAAAAGATCTGCTCACGCGCTCCGCTCTTGGCCATCAAGTCAAGGCAGTATCTGGAAAGAAGAACATGGTCAGCAAAGAAAAGCATGGTATCAGATCCAACTTACTCTTTGCGCTGCTCAAGATGCTGCTTAAACTCGTCGGAAAGAACACCAGGTGTTTCCTTACAAACGGGAAACTGCTTTCCCTCTTCTTCTGTGTGATGTGTTAGCATTGACCAGAACACCTGAGTTTAGATGCAATAGGAGCCTACCAATGGCCTTGTAGGCATCGAACTTCTCGGTGTCGTACTCATTGTTCTCCAGCATGTGCGTGTAAGGCATCATACCATATGATTTGAGCCATGTCTCCCTTTCGGCGATTGAGTGGAGTAGAAGGTCCCATGCGGCGTCGCTACTATTACCACTGCTGCTGCTCTCGCTGCCACTACTGCTAGCACTGTCGCTGTTGGAACTCATGCTGGAAGTGTATAGTTTGTGCGTTGTTGTGGTGATGGAAGCCGGCTTATAATACGCTCAGTAGCTACGGATGTCAAAAGTGTCAAGGGTTTCTGACATGCGGGAAGTGAACAGAATGATGTCTCGAATAAAATCATTTCAGATACTTGTTGTTTGTACACCATGTTTGACATACGTTAGGTCGCAGACGACAAAGAATGGCAAGAAGTGGTGTTGGGCTGTTGCCTATTTCCCTGTCCAGAACAGCATTTCAAGTGATGACTGTTTATGACACGAAGCCTAGATAGCGATCGACATTTGAGACTTCTTCTACACCACAGTCAGCACAGAATGCAAGCGTGTGATCAAGGCAGCTTCCAATGGTTCGAGACATGGTCGCAAGCAAGGATGATGAGACAACATGTTCAATGCATTATCGAGACATGGAAAGTATTCACTCCACCAACCCGACCCAATGATTTGCAAGCAAAGGGTGTACCATCGTCTCCCATCACAAAGATTCCAGCCACTTCTTCGCCTTGTTTCCGAGCTTTCCCACCTTCTTTGCCTCGCGCGTGGCATCCACCTTTTCACCCTGCCAGTACACCCACATGTTGACGAGAAAGTTGTCTAGTCCACGATCAGGGATGGAAGGATACAGATGATGCATGGCCTGATGGAGTTCGGCCTTCTGTCTACCAATCATGAATGATTCGGCGGTACCACGGATGTCGAAGTTGGGTGGGAAGTCGCTGTACTTGGATTGGAGATATAGTGCACCATCGATGGTTTGCTTGAGGTCCTGTGGATTCTGTCAGGCTCGTGTCTGAGTTGAGGAAAGGATGTCAGGGCTTACTGTTGAGATACAGACGGCAGGCCGGGTCTGGAGGAGGTCTTGGAAGTACATGGTCAGAGGCGGGCATTTGGCAAATACGAGGGTTTTCTCGTCAATGTAACGCATAAATGCCTCTGGGTCTTGAATCACTTGACCACCAAGGTCTTGCAGCAAGCGATGATCGGCGGCACAGAAGCTGGGGTCTTGGAAGTAAAGCTTGGGTGTACGAGTCTTCTTGCTCTGGGCTTGCTGTTTGGCTACCTCTCGTCAGTGTCTTGGTTGTTGCTGAGACGAATCCCCGAGCGATTGAACTCACCTAGCTCGAAGATGGCGAGCACGAAGCCCATCTCATGTTGCCAGAAGACATACTCGCCCGTGTGGCTGAAGATGCTGGCCGAGCCGAGAATGACAACCTTGTCGATAGTGTGCTGCTTGATAGCATAAGAGACTTGAGAGCAAGCACCACTCCAGTTGACTGAAGTCAGGCAATCTCTGGGACATTGTGTTAGCATGGTCGAAGGAAGCGGTAAATCAGTACACTCACTGCTTGAGACCCTCAAGGTGGTGTTTGAATCCGGCAGACAGCACACCAGGTATCTTTTCGCAGGCTGGAAGGTTTTGGGCTGCGTCTTCTATTAGTACAATCCTGGCTGCTGGTGGGCTAGAAAACATACTATTCGTCTTCTTGAGAGACTCGGCTCTCTTCTTGTTGACCTTAGAGATGTTGTAGTCGCTTGGAGATGTATAGGGTGCCATGCCGAAAGATCTGAGCCATGCTTCCTTCTCGACGATGTCGTGAGCGACCCGGTCTTCATCCTTGCCGCCAGTGAACGGCCCATCATACATGCTGTGTTTTGTCATTTTAGGTCGTGATGTGCGATCAAGAAAACACTCAAGAACAGGTCAAGATGAAGGGGAAGTCGGATTCATAATCAAGAGTTTCTAGGTCGTTTGTTGCTGTTTATGCATTGCGTTTGTCGGAATTGATCGTCCTGAATTGTCCGGGAGCGGGAGTTTGGGAGCCTGGGCTATGGTTTCTGTCGTTTGTGGCAGGATCCTTGGTTGGGGTCAATTTCGAACACCTTCCTCGCGCAGCATCCATGGAATCAATCCGTAGAAAGAGACCAAACTCTGTAATTGCCAGTACGATTCTCCGGAGAGAAAGTGTAGGTCCATCACACCCATTGTGTGTTTTCTGACCATCCAAAGGAATATACACTTTCAGGTCTAATTACAAAGCACACTGAAGACTGACAGCCTAATCGGTATGATTACTACTACTACCGATCAGCATAGTCACACGTAAATTATAGTCTGGGATACCAGTGCGAGGTACGATGAGATTGATTGCATTGGATTCAAGAAGGATATTTGGTAGATATGAGATGTCCGCTTCATCATCCAAACCCAGACGTGGGTGATCCACGACTGCGTACGACGAATGACGAAGACCTCGGTTCAGATTGAAGGGTCGTTCCCGAGGGGTGTTTAATCTTGCTGCTTTGTCCACACTCGCTTCATCCTGGTTTGTTGGAGATGGCGGGCTCTAGCATATGAAACAGCTTGATGTGTTGAGGGGGAGGAGGGAAGAAAGGAGAAAACTACTTGGCCTGCAGGCAACCCTCGATGCAAAGCAGCTGATTCGACATGATAGGTCTCGTAGCGTCGCTTTGACAGAGTGTGTTGCCCTTTGTCTACAAAGAGAGATTGTTGTGGAAGGAGGTGAAAAGTTTCGGCAGAAGCTGCGGTTTTGATCAACAGGGCAGCGCACAGTCCATGTGCTCAACAAACAAAGCAAAGTCGACATCATCGATCCAATCGCGTCTGCCCTCGACCACTTTGACCTTCTTTGAGATTGCGCCGCAGAAGGTGGCCATCTCAATCATGGTGAGTTTTCAATCCATACATGGCAACGTGTCGGGTCTAACATACAGTCCAGCCTCCCAAACGTAGCAAAGCAGCAGCCGGCAAAGCAGCAACAGCGGCGGCGACAGCACCAAAGAAACGCGCCTCTAAATTGGCAAAAGAGAACGATATCACCGCCGACCAAGAAAACGAGATCCTCGAAGCCTTTGCGGTATTCGCCGTGACGGACAACCCAGACTACTCGGATGAGAAGGAAGGAGTCTTGCGGACAGAAGATGTGCGACGCTGCCTCATCGCCCTCAATACCCCACCCACCTCGTCCGCAGAACTGTCAGAGATCCTCGAAGCCGTAGACCCAGAAGAGAGTGGCTTTGTCACGTACGCATACTTTATCGCTGTGGCTGCACTCAAGCTTCATGCCAAACACAATGATCCCGAGCAACAGAACGAAGAAGTCGATGCTGCCTTCACACTTTTCACACGCGGAGAGGGCGACTTCATCACCCTGGCTCATCTGAGACGTGTAGCACGCGAGCTGAGAGAAGACGTTCCGGACAAGATGCTAAGAGATATGATCAAGGAAGCCACCAGTGGAGGTGGTCCTGTTGTAGGCAGAGAGGACTTCGAAGGCGTCATGAGAAGAGCTGGTGTTCTCGGTTAAACTACTCATCATCTACACACAACGACTAGGGATGGTTCGGTCTGCTTTTCTATGCGCTTTTTGTCGCCAAATACCCCATTTTCAGCAGGAGTCTTTCGGTATGCACTTTGTTTCATTGCTTCAACATAACCTACCTTTGCAATACTCTCTGGACCATCTTTTCGGTCGCCTCTCCGCGTTGTCGATACTCGTCAGATGGATGAGTATAGTCAGGTATGAATGCTTGACGCCCAACAGTCGTCTCGTACGGCACGCACGTGGTCTATCTGGAGTCCATATTCGTCTTCTTGGCGGACTTGACCTTGCAAGCGATTACTGCACGCGCTTGAGATCCTGCAGCCTGGACGATCGCGTCAAGACGAACATTTCAGCGTGCAGCATCTCAATTGGCCTCAAAGCCAAGACGAAGATGATCGCGCTACTACAAAATCCCTAGGCGATACATCACAACTCATGCCCAAAGAGAATTCCTCCCAGCAACTACGATCGGATACATTCTCCGATCCCCGATCTTTCTTCTATGGCGCTTACGATGTCTGTACAATATTTGGGCTTTCGCAGACTCTACAAGAGCGAGCTCCTCTCCGATGTTGTCATCTCTTTTGGCGATGAGAAAGTCCCTGCACACAAAGTCATCTTGATGGGTGCCTCACGAAAACTTCAGGCACTGCTCCAGGATCAAAGTGTCGGTTCTATCGACGTCAGCGCCCACGAACCTGAGGTGGTACATGCCATGCTTAGATGGATGTACGGATACTCTTGGGCTGGACATCTGAATCCCAAGAAGTACGCGCAACGCACATTTGCACAAAAGACAGAATTCGCCATCAAGGTGTTCCTGATCGCCAACGAATACCAGATAAAGTCTCTGGGAACGGCGATCACAAAATATTTCGTCGACAGTCTTAGCGCTCGCATGATCAAGCAAAGGCCGAATTGCCCCTCGATGTATCCTGCTGCAGGAGCAGAAGTCGGTGAAGTCATCAAACAGCTTCTGGAGCTATACAGAGATTCGAAGGATATCGATCGTATGCTGTTGCACGGGGTTGTCGACTTTTGTACCACCAGCAATCTGTGGAGGTTCAAGAAGGACTGTGATATTATGAAGCTACTCGAAACATACGAGCCCTTTCCCGCACGCATGATGCATCGAATGCAGCAGGACGAGGACTGGTCTTGAGAAGCCTGGGGTTCTGGGCATCATGGAGGTATATGAGCCTTATCCTGCACATACGCTGCCCAGTCTATGTCAAAAAAAGGATCTGGTGGTGGAGTTTGGTAGGGTTTGAAAATATGTGCTTGACCTCTTCTGTCCCACGTACCCACACAAGCACAACGTGCAGGGTCTCATGCAATTTGACCGAGGAATTCAGTATATACATGAAAGCATTTCTTGATTTCTTGACCATCTTAGTGCTTCGAAATTAGTAAACTGCCTATCTACCGGCTCCGGTTCAATCTTTCCTGTTACCATTTAATTATGCGAGTTTGCCCACTCCCTGTACCAATCCAGGCACCCAGCATTAGCTACCGAAGCCGACGTCTTCACGTTCATCCCACACAGGATCTGCTTGACCGCAGCCTCAATCTTCTTGCCATTAGTAGTGACGGGGATCTCTGGTGTCTCGTCCACGATGCCAGGAACATGACGAGCACTGAGTTCACCTCTGATGACTTTTTGAATGCTCTTGACCAAGTCGGTGTTGAATTTCTCGCCTTCCTTCATCTTGAGGAAGAGAACCACTGTTTCATCGTCATCGGTCTCGCGGCGACGGCCAATGCAGAGAGCATCTTCCACTGTGTCAGGGAAATGCTTGAGCAAGATGTTGTAAATCTCCGCACTGCCAAATCTCACACCCGAGGGCTTCAGGATACCGTCACTGCGACCAAGCATGTACAACCCTCCAGTCTTGGGGTTGAAGCGAATGAAATCGCCATGGTGCCAGACGCCAGGGAAGGTCTCAAAGTAGGATGATTGGTATTTCGATTCGCCGGTGGGACCCCAGAATTGGACTGGTTGGCAAGGGAAGGGTTTTGTGCAGACGAGGTCGCCGGCGGAGCCTGTGGTTGTTACGTCGGCGCCGAGATAGTCCCAAGCGCGGACGGCCATGCCGAGACCTAGAACTTGGATTTCGCCGGTGTAGACGGGTGTGAGGGGACAGGGGGCACCAAAGAGGGAGATGATGTCTGGATTGATATGTTAGCTTTGGGTAATATGTGTTGTGGATGAGCCATGCTTACCTGTGCCACCCGTGATGCTTCCCAGGTTCACAGAACCGAAAGCTTGGTAGACGTATTGGAAGGTTGATGGTGCGAGAGGAGATCCAGTGCTGTAGATTGCTTTGAGTGTTTTCAATGAGACGCCCTGTTCCTTTGGCATGACAGACTTCTGTTCCAGTACTGAGAGATATTTGGCTGATGTGCCGAAGTGTGTGATGCTCAATTCATCGATCAGTCTTGCCATGGCCAGATCATCGGGAACAGATTTGCCGTCGGAAACATATCTGAAAGGTGAGCCATCGTATAGTACCAAGGTTGCACCACTTGCGAGACCTGAAACCAGCCAATGCCACATCATCCATGTGCATGTTGTGAAGTAGAACAACTTGTCTCCTGGTTGAATATCACAATGTAAGATGTGTTCTTTCTTGTGTTGGAGTAGTGTTCCGATAGCTCCATGAACAATACATTTCGGTGCGCCGGTAGTGCCAGAACTGTAGAGAATGTAGACGGGGTGATCAGGGTGTAATTGAGTGAAGATGGTTTCTTTCGGGGCGGCTTCCTTCTTCACAAAGCTGTCATACGAGACTACAATGCCTGCCAAAGAGGGCACATCAATCTCTGCCGATACAGAAGGAACTGTCGGGAAGATGACGAGTGCTTTTAGGCTCGGTAGCGAAGATCCGATCTCCTGCACCTTTGGCATGGTTGGATGAGTCTTGCCATTATATAAGCTGGCGTTGTCTGCAAACAAAATGACAGGTTCAATCTGGGTGAGACGATCCAAGACTGCAGTAACTCCAGTGTCCGGGCTGATGGCTGTCCAGATAGCACCCAGCGATGTAGCAGCTAGCATGGCTACCAGAGCGTTGGTGTGGTTCGCGACATAGCCTGCCACTCTGTCTCCGGCCTTGACGTTGAGAGCAAGCATGCCAGATTGACAGACACGCACCTTTTCGCGCAGTTCGGCCCATGTCACTGTCTCCCGACCAGTTTCGGTGGCGGCAATGATGGCTGGACTATCCGGGCCGGGTGCTTGAGGTGGAAAGAGTAGATTCTCGGCAAAGTTCAGCTTGGCTCCACGAAAGAATGATGGTCTTGGGAACATAGGTGCATCTTTGGGTAAGACCTGGTTGATGTTAATCAATACTCCTTTTTCTGTCATTGGTTCACATGACCTACTTCATCATATGAGGCCGAGGCTTTGATGCCTGTGAACTGCCATACAGCCTCCCAAAAGCCTGCAGTCTGATCTATGCTCCAGTTGTAGAGATCGTCGTAGTTCTTCAATTGAATGTTCTTTTCCTTGTTCACTGTTTGTAAAAACGTCCACATCTGAGTAGACTCTGGCGATGAATGTCTCCATAGCTCGGCTCCAAGGCCCTGACCATTGGTGCCATCCGAGTCGTTTGTACCGTTGGCGTGAGGCATGATTTGGTTCGCAATTGGTTGGTTAATAAACAAAATAGCAAAGGCACAAAAAGTTAGTGGAAGTGTTGCGATTGGACAAGTATATCACCGGTTGCTCTCCAACCTTCCCGACGCGGGGTAAGGTTGGAGCCGAAAGTCGGATGCTGCGGTGATGAGATCCGCACCGGAGTCCGTCCAACCATTGATGTGATCCGGAGAATAGACAAGTGACTACTTTAGCTATAAGAGTACTGTAACCTATTGCTATAGGTCCTATGGAGTAGAGTGTGCATGCCAATGATGGGGACTAGCATCAGAAGTGATAGGCTCTCGACAACAGAAACGCCCCTCTACATTGATGGGCTTTCTCGGTACACATACCAAAGACTTTCAAGACATTGAGGCGCAATCGATACGATCTTGATCCTTCCGTGGGTGGCTCGCAAGCGCCATGAAATGTAAAGACAGGCGCCGAAGTGAAGATGATTTGACGAAGGCTGTTGTGGCTGAGCTGTCACTGCCACATGAGGCTTGGCGGATACCTGACATTAAATCAAAGCACCCCTCGTCACTTCTCTCTTAACTTGGCTCACGTACACAACCTTTCCAATCGGCTCTCCCTCTTTCTCTTCCGCAAACCACCACAAAGCTCCTATATCTCAACATCAACATGGGGTGAGTAAGATGCCTAGCAGAGCTACACGGGCGACGCGTACCCCGCGGATATTACAAGGCACGTCATGGACATAACAGAAAGCTGATATGTTTCGATTGCAGTTTGGCAAGCAAGCTCGCAGCAGCTCAGGGCGGCGCTCCCCCTGGCGGAGCATACGGTGGAGCACCGCCTCCAGCTTCATACCAGCAACAGCAGCAGCAGCAAGGCGCACCGAAGCCAGGTGGCTATGTGAGTTCTCCCTGGACAGTGGACACGAAGCTGCCCCACCAAGCTTTGATGACGACGGATCAGTCGGCTGACGTTGACACCTGAAAACCAGCCCGGCCAAGCGCAGTACCAAGCCTACCAACCTCAAGTGAGTGTTTGTCCGTTTCCTTGCCTCTCTTGATCTTTTTGTCGCATCTTTGGTCCATCTTATTCTTCGACTCTGGAAACATGTCGGGCTACCAAGCATACCCTGGCGCCTCGGGCTACGGCTCTGCCCCGCCTCCACCGCAACGACCTTTTGCCAACTCGCCCTTCCAGTCGCAACCTCCCCAACAAGGTCAGCAGAACACCGCCGCCCATTCTTCTCCTGCTCCCTATGGCCAATCTCAACCGCCACCCTACCCGCCTTCTCAATATCCTCAGTCCTCCCAGCCCCAGCAACCATATAGCCCAGCTCCTTCTCAAGGCTACAATAGACCCCCTCCACCTCCGCCTCCAGGACAACAGCCGCAATATGGTCAGACCCAGTACGGTCAGAATCAAGGATATCCCTCACAACCCTCTGCGCCTTACGGTCAGAGCCAGACTCCATTTGGTCAGAGCCAGCCTCCGTCATATGGCCAGAACCAGCCGTCCTACGGCGCGAGTCAATCCCAATATGGCCAATCTCAACCTCCTTTTGGTCAGAGCCAGCCAGCTTACGGATCGCAACAACAATATGGCAGCGGACCTCCTGGATATGTTCGTGACATCTTTGCGACATCATGTTTTCCTTGATTTTTTGCACGCTATTCAGCACAGTTTACTAACAAGTTCTTTCCACAGGGCCAGCCTCCTCAACAACAGCAAGGTGGATATGGCGCACCTCCCCAGCAACAGGGCGGCTACCCTCCCCAACAACAGCAAGGTGGATACCCTGGACAGCAGCCCGGAGCTCCTCAGGGCGGCTACGGCGGTGCTCCTTCGCAGCCCGCCGGCCCTGCTGAAATCCAGGCTTATAAGCAGTCGCTTCAGCAGACTATCCAGGAGAAGCGCCTCCAGGCTTTCTACCCTCCTGGCTCTCCTATCATCGACCAGATCGCCCAAAAGGCCTCGGGACAAGTCGACCGCCTTTGCCAGCAATGGCGCATCAACAAGGAGATTGGCAACGACATTGTCAAGCTTGCCCTGTACGACGTTGTTCTCTACATTGACGACAGTGGCTCGATGAAGTTCGAGGAGAACGGCGAGCGTATCAAGGATCTTCAGCTTATCCTTGAGCGTGTTGCTACCGCCGCTACTCTCTTCGACGATGACGGCATCTCGGTCCGATTCATGAACGACAACCCTCCTCAGCACATGATCGAGCACATTAAGACTGAGCAACAGATCCAGCAGCTCATCGCTGGCCACAAGTTCAGCGGTCTCACCCCTATGGGTACTGAGCTCCGCAAGAAGGTCATCGACGGCATTTTCGTGCCTGCTATTCGTAGCAGACAGATGCGCAAGCCTGTTTTGGTCATTACCATCACCGACGGTCAGCCTGCAGGCGAGCCCACTACTGCCGTCTTCGACACCGTCCGTGCTGCCATCCAAGAGGCCCAGAACTCGCAATACGGTCCTGGAGCCATTGCCTTCCAATTTGCTCAGGTCGGAAACGACGAGAAGGCTCGCGAATTCCTCGGTAAACTCGACGACGATCCAGTTGTCGGACAATTGGTCGACTGCACTTCCAGTATGTGTTCATCATTATCCCGCTCTGAACCATCAACTAACATTATCTAGACTTCGAGAACGAGTCCGCTGAGATGGCACGTGCCAACCCTCCTGTCGACCTCACTCCCGATCTTTGGGTAAGCATGCAAACCCAGTGGAAGCATGTATCATGACTAACGTTTTTGCTACAGATTCTCAAGTTGATTCTTGGTGCCATCGACCCCTCATACGACACCAAGGACGAGAAGTCCAACCATCAGGGTGGCGGCGCCCCCGGCTACGGTGCCCCTCCTCAGCAAGGTGGCTACGGTGGCCAGGGACAGTTCGCCCCTCCCGGCGGTGCTCCCCCAAGCTACGGTGCTCCTCCTCCTCAGCAGGGCGGTTACGGCCAGCAGCAGGGTGGTTACCCCCCTCAGCAGGGTGGATATGGCGCTCCCCCTCAGCAGCAAGGTGGCTACCCTCCCCAGCAAGGTGGTTACGGCCAGCAGCAGGGCTACGGAGCTCCTCCCCAGCCCCCTCGCTACTAACTGCGCCATAACGAGATCCCGTTTTGAGAGCGTGAGACCGAAAATTACAATAGGTTATTGACGTAGCATTGTCTACAATCCTAGTACTCTTCAAAAGAGAAACTTAATCAAGCATTTCTTGACATCTTCCCATACCCCGTCCTTGCGCTAACCACGAACGTGCATGTTGTGATAACATCGTAGCATGCACCGGAGCGTAATGTGTTTGATGTTAACGCATCGGTTTGCGTCAGCATGGTTAGCAAATGACAGAGCACCATATGATGATCGTTCCTTCCCCAATTCACCACCCACTTCTGCCGTTCGTCAGGGTCACATACTAAAAAGAAAAAGGGAGCAACTGCTGATGCGGCACCTCTCGAGAAGAAGACCTCGAGTATGTGAAAATTAAAACGAGGATCCTGCTCTGGTGTGATGGTTAGCTCCTGCGTGGACAAATGTTGTGTTTGCTGTATGTAGATGATATTGCTTTTGATTCCGATCATTCAGAGGACATACTTGTCGAAAATATCTCGAAATCTACCGAGCCAGGCGAGCTTGGCTAGGTACATGGGAGATTCGCATGCAGGATGTATGTGGAAAGGACTTTCGTGCCTCGGGTAATTTTGAAAAGAAAAGGTAGTTCTTGCGTTGGGGGAGACCCTGGCGACAATTATTATCCGATTGTCACACATCAATGCGCTGGCAATCTTGATTTAGACGTATGTTCAGTGATCTTTGCGTGTTTTTCACTCTTTCATCAGAACACGGAAAGCCGTTTTCAAGGGTCTGTTGCTCTCAAGAAAGGAAAGAGGTGTTTTGCACGTGAACATGTTGACCCAGATATCACCCGAACATTTTCCCCAGCATCTCAATCTCCCAATTCGATCGATTGTATTGCTGTCCGAATGCACTATGCAATTGAGATCGCAGAGGTGGTCCACTGAGAGCGACTACTTTCGGACTCTCTCTGGACCTAGCTCTGATTCAGAAAAGCATTGTGCATTTCAATGTGTATTTTGCGGAGTACGCGTGACATGGAGATGTCAATGGCCCTAGAACAATAATAGATATACAGTGGACCTGCTCCAATTCCATAGATAGCCACCTACGCAGCCATCAAGATGCACAATGTGATTGATGGTTGGAGGATTGTCCGCTAAGAGTAGAGATCTCATGGACTCTCACCGGGCAAGACTGATCTGGAAAAGAATCGTGCATTTTGATGTGATATCCCGAAGGCCATGTATGTGGTGGAGATACTTGGATTTCTAGCAGACAGGACTACGCACCGAGCTCATAACAGTATGAAGAGCAGAAAGCAGGAAATATTAACATGATTGTCTGAGCAGCATGATCGATATCATGATATGAACTCGACATGACGAAGCACCATCATGATATCTTAGCATGATCCATGTGAATCATGATCTGGCTCTCGGCCCGCGTCTCCGCAAATCGTGAAACCTGCCCGAAGATGACTTCATGCCCGTTGTTTTTTCTGTTGTGTCGATCTGGTCAGCAAGAAATGAATTTGCAACCTCTGATCACCGATCGTTTTTCCATGTGAATGTACTGACTCGAAGTTCGATAGACACAAAGGGCGTAGTGAAACAAAGGCACAAGAGGGAAACAAAGATAAACAACAAATATGTACAACAAATTTTGTCTTTCTACAGCTACTTGTGTGGAAAGATACCTGGAGTAGCATTCATAAACCCGTAAATTTGATTAAACGACATTCTGTTCTACGTGATGATAAGGCGATTGACCTCCATCACGGTCCAATGTGCAGAGTGTGTTCGTTTTCGTAAACCATCATTTTTCTTCCGAAAAAATGATTTAAAGCTGGCCAGCGGTGTTGAAGTCCTTGAGGGCGGTAGCGATACGCTTGCTCATGGTCACCTCACCGGTACGGACCCACACGCGAGGGTCGTAGTACTATTTGGCGCGACGAGTTAGCATGGATGTGAATGAGTTGTGGGAAAATGCGAAGCTTACCTTCTTGTTGGGCTTGTCAGCACCGTCGGGGTTGCCGACCTGGCTGCTGAGGTAGTCCTTCTTGCCGACCATGTAGTCGCGGATACCCTCAGTGTAGGCGTACTGGAGGTCAGTGTCGAGGTTGACCTTGCAGACACCGTAGGAGATGGCCTCCTGGAACTCCTCGACGGAAGAGCCGGAACCACCGTGGAAGACGAGGAAGACGGGCTTCTCATCCTTGGAGCCAGTCTTCTCCTGGACGTACTTCTGGTGCTTGGAGAGGAGCTGGGGCTGGAGCTTGACGTTGCCAGGCTTGTAGACACCGTGGACGTTACCGAAACCAGCGGCGATGGAGAAGAAGGGCGAGACCTCAGAGAGGGTCTTGAAGATCTCGTAGATGTCCTCGGGCTGAGTGTAGAGGGAGTTGTTGTCAACATCCTCGTTGTTGACACCGTCCTCCTCACCACCGGTGATACCGATCTCCATCTCGAGCCACTGCTTCATGGGGGCAGCACGCTCAAGGTACTTCTTGGTGGTCTGGATGTTGTAGTCAACCTCCTCCTCAGACAGGTCGATCATGTGGGAAGAGAAGCTGATGACATGTTAGGTATTGATAGAGATATTAATCGTAGGAATGAACTCACAGAGGAGTGCCGTTCTGCTTGAAGAAGGCCTCGTCGGCCTCCATCATGCCATCGAGCCAAGGAAGGAGCTTCTTGGCGCAGTGGTCGGTGTGAAGAACAACGGGGATACCGTAGGCGGGGGCGACGGCGCGGATGTAGTGAGCGGCAGCAATGGAACCGGCGATGGAAGCCTCCTGGTTCTTGTTGTCGACACCCTTACCGGCGAAGTAGGCAGCACCACCCTGGGAAACCTATTCACTTTGTTAGTCATCCGTCTTCTCAATTCACTTAGTTGCAATGATTCTTACCTGGAGGATGATGGGAGCCTTGTTGTCGCGGGCAGCCTCGAGCGAGGCAACGACGGTGGAGGAAGAAGTGCAGTTCTGGAAAAAGTCAGGAAATGCTCAATTCATGTCAAGATTGATTCCAACATACAATGGCAGGGATGGCGAACTTCTTCTCCTGGGCGTACTTGAAGAGCTGTATTCCACAATGTCAGCGAAGATTCTTTCGAGCTTGTTGTGCTGTGCAAACAACTTACGGTCTTGACGTCCTCTCCGTAGATGACACCAGACTTCTTGAGAACTTCGGCAGCAGACATTTTGTGTGGATGTGTATGGATTGATTTCTTGATTGATTGAAGAAAGATGAGGATGAGAGGAAGTCGAGCGAGGAGTGTTGAGTTGAAGATTAAGAGGACTCAATTAGCGGGGCACTGCATCATACTGTCCGCACGGGCCCGAGGGGCACAATTGGTTGCATCACACGTTTGGCATTTCAGAGGAGTAACACCGAGGTCCGCCGACGGAGGAAATCGGAGTCGACTTGCTCTTGACTTCTTGCCTTGCGCCGTCTGGCCACAAAAAACGCACGAATGAGCTCTCGCCACTTACCACAGGTCCGGAGAAATGGGCGTTTCGACCATACAAATATTGCGCGTCTTCTGAGCCTTGAGAGCTCTCTCCAGCTTCGAGAATCGAGAACGCCTAGAAGCGGTCAGCTTCTTTCCCTCAGCAACAGCCCAAGCTTGGACGCCGTGACAAGTCAAGCTTGGAAACACGGGTCTCCGATTCCCAACAGTTCAATTGCCATCTCATGCCACGAAACCTACAAATCCTGTGAGTCTCACCGAGGCCGGTGATTGTGCCAGTTGGAGGGCATGACAACAGGTGACGGTTGAACCACCATGATCTGGCAGTGGAAGCACTTCTGCTCGAGTAATTGTTCCTGGCCACTTTCTCGCAAATTCACAATGGTAAGACAAAACGCCAGCACTTCTATAACATTTGCTAGGGTACGTGGTATCATGGTGAAACGGCAGGGCTAGATGTTTCCTTCAAGCGAAGTCGGCTCTTGTTCACAATCTTGTACTTCACATCGAATCTAATCAAATTTCTGTCTCATGGACGGCGTATTCATACGAATTGCTCGAATATGCCCCCCCTTTGTTCTTTGTCCCATCGAGGGCATCGTCTCGCTTGAAGTGAGGTAAGTCACCTGTCTGGAGCTGGACCAGTCACTTGAAATATGATTGTCTGTCGGGTTTGCGCTGCTGAGTTGCTAGCTATTCTCTCTCCAAGGATTCGATCAAGATGTCCGATGGAGACATGGGCGTACAGTGGATACAGGGGAAAAGAAACCGTACCGAAACCGAACCCTTCTCCCTCGCATGCCCTACTGACATGTCATCACAAGACAAGATGATATAAGTGGTTGTAGGTTGTCCAGAGAGAGCACGTGGAAGTATCGCATATCGGTGGATATGTGCTTAACAACTACAAACTTTCTGTATCCTGTTAGCCATACTATAAGCCGGCACGAGCTTTTTGCAGCTACGCACACGTCCAGGGAATACCATAAAATCAGGAACTTCAGAGTAGGTTGCTATTTAGTTACCTGCTGCCACCTTCTTTATCGTCGTACACCGCCACGACTTCAGTTAGCCAATGTCAACTCGCTCTCTGTGCAATTCTGTCACTCATCCTTTGGCAATTTTCCTACTTTGCCCCAAGCAAGCAGACACATTTCTAACACACTTTCACTTCCTACCTTCCAAAGACATCTTGATCGCTACACCCCTAAGTAGTTATCAATTTCGCTCTGGGAGACTGTGCTATAGCCTACAATTCATTCAGGAAGTGAAGCTTCCAACTCTCGTCACTCGGCCTCAGAGGATCTGCGCCACCGCCTTCACATACCTCCTATAGATCACCATTCACAACAAGCTCTCACATTCATCTATCTCTCCTCCGCCTCCGTTCTTTGGGCCTCTTCATCCACATCCTCTCCATCTCAACATCTTCCTCCACATTGCATCACACAACACTTGGTCATCAACATGGCAGACCCTCCATCGACAGTCCCTCAATCTTCCGCACCCGAAGGTACTGCAGCAACTACCAATGCGCATATCCCCGAGCTACCTAACGAGGTCTTGTGCAGTATTGCTGGCTTCGTCGACGACGCAGGCATTCCCAATCTCCGACTGGCTGCCAAGGTCTTCCACTACATCACAGCTGAACGTTTTGCCACGGTCTTCTTCCAAGATCGTGCCTACGAGCTGTCACCCGCTGGACTGAAGGCTCTTGTCAAAATCACGGAGCATCCAGTCTTCGCACCTTACATCAGAACCATCATCATTGGGCATGGAGGGAAACATCACTCAGCGGAATATCACGACAAAATGGAGTCAGCATTCCAAAACCTCAAGGTTTATGGACACAAGATCTCTCTCGGACTTCGCCGCGTACGCACCGCCCACAATTTCGAAGTCAGGCCATATTGCGTTGGAACTGCAATGTCCAAGTTCTCAGAAAAGATGATATCTGCTGCCAAGAAAGCTCAAATGCCCATTGAAAGCATCATCGCCGATCTACAGAACCCTCTTGTGGGTGACCGTTCAGGGGAATGGCATTACCTGTATTCGCACATCCTACGCGAGGATGGAAGTACTGCCTTTCACATCAAGCTGTCGTCACACGGGCCCACCTTCGCAGCATCGAACCGCGTATCCTTCATTAACTCCCACCGCCGACTTGAGCTTTCGCGGACTAACCCTTCCGTATGGAGAGTGATTTCTACTACGCTCCCGGCCTTTGCCCTAGAACTCCATTTGAGCGACTGTGAGGTATCCGGAGCCCTCATGGCAAAGTTACTCTCGCACTCGAGACAATTGAAACATATATCTTTCCGCAATGTCCACTTGGTCATGAGTTCAGGCAGTCTAGGTCACTGGGGACGGGTGTTCACATACCTGTTCGCGTCCCGATTCGCCTCTCTAGAGTCATGCGAATTCGGCAATCTCTGGCACGGAAGAGACAGTCTCTGGCTGGGAGGAGGCGACAAGACCATCAGAGCCAAGACCCGAGGTCAAGTTTACACTGTCATGCCCAATCTTGCCGCTAGACTCGAGGAGTCCACTCTTGATGTCTGAAATGTATCGGCGTCGTAGTAAGCAAAGCTGCAAGACCGACGAACACTCAGGATCGGGATTGGTCGAAACCACCGAGACAAGAACTTTCTCCAAGCAAGACGATCAAACAAGGGAACGAAAGAAGGAGGTCGAAAGAGAGGAAACGAGGATCCATTGAGAATGACAAGAACAGAAACGACGAACAAGCACACGACACAACGAGCTCTTCCCGAGCTATCAAGCCAATCATCTTTTCCAGACTCTTCTAGGAGCACAGAAGAGATGACAGCGGCATCAGGGAGGCTGGCCCCTTTACTTCAAGTTTTCTTTTCTTTCATGCTAGCCACTGCACACGATGTACTTCTAAATCAGCCACTCAACTCAGATAACGTTCAAAAAATCACAAAAAAATGTAAAACAAATCCTTGACACATGAGAGTAAAGTGATGGGTAGTGACTACTCAGGAAAACAAAGGCTTTGTTGCTTCGTGGTCCTGTAACTCAATATCAAGGCAGAGTGATACTCAGATCGATCTCCAACGACATGAGGAGAATTGATGATGTGATGATGGCAAAGTGAGTGTAGCTTGCTGACCTGTCCGTTGAGAGCGTCTCTGTCTTGACCCCTCATCGAGGTGAGATTGGTTCTCGAGCACCGCTGTGCATATTGATCGCAATGTTGGTATGCATGCTAGTTGAGGAGTCGAGCTCGTCCAACCTATACCACAGAGAGGAGTAATACTCCTGTATTCTGCGAACACTCAATCTTACCTTTCAAAATGCACAAACTCAAAGCGTCCACAGAAATTACACGAAATCTCCCTGTGCACTTGTATAGCCGATTCTTGTAGTGCTTTGTCTGAGGAGATGGCTTCTTGATACCTGGAACGTAGACTCTAAGAATTCGCGCCTGCGACGATAGAATTTGGAGACGAACAACGGTATCTAGATATCGGAGTGACTCTTCGATGAAACATCGGACTGGCTGAGGATCTCTAGACACTCTCGGTTTATTGTGCATTTTGACGGCTGTGAAGTGACGAAGTTGTATCTGTGTTGGCATGGAAAGTGAGGTGTGTACAGTGATAAGAGATTTGTGTCAAAAGGTTTTATTGTCATGTTTCAATTGAAGTGATCTGATCCTTGAAAACCCTTGTGCTTTGAGATGCGATTTGTCAAAGAAGATCATGATGTTCGAGATGTTGTTCCGACAGAGGAGTTGATCGCGGAGCTTGGCAGTCAAACAGAGCAAACACGAATCGCGTCCGAAGAACGAATGGCTGGACTTCGAGCTTTTGGACATTTCGATTGGCATCAAATCTCGCCATTTCATTTCAAAATGTTGTGTGCAAGTAAGTGATGGTACATGGATCAGAACAAGGATGATTGCTGACAAAATGACCAGTCTCTGGAGAGGCTCCCCAGCAGCCAGTTGCGTCGCGCAAGAGCGGTATGATGATACGCGGTTTGCGACAAGTTTGCGCCCAGACTGACACCATCTTCAGGCAACGTTTTCGAGAGGCGACTGATCGAATCATACATTTCCGAGAATGGCACGGATCCCGTGACTGGAGAGGACCTCACAGTGGAGGACTTGGTCGAGCTCAAGCAGGCCCGCGTCGTTCGCCCTAGACCCCCGACCTTGACTTCAATCCCCGCCCTTCTTTCGACTTTCCAGAACGAGTGGGATGCTCTTATCCTCGAGACCTACCAGCTCAAGCAGCAGCTAGCCGAGACCCGTCAGGAGCTCAGTACCGCTCTTTACTACAGCGACTCCGCCGAGAAGGTTATCGCACGTCTGCAACAAGAAAGAGATGAGGCTAGAGATGCTTTGGCCAAGATTTCCGTTACCTCGACCTCGAACGGCGCCAACGGAGATGCTATGCAGGTGGATGGACAAGGCTTGCCCGAAGCCATTGTCGCAAAGATCGAGCAGACACAGGCAGAGTACGTTTGTCCAGAGACAGCCGTGTTCAATTCGCAATTGCTAATACACTGCTTACAGACTGTCATCAACACGACGAAAGCGCCCGACTCCCGAAGGCTGGGCAACTCCCGACTCCCTGCAGAGCATGCAGTCTACTCAGAACTCGGAACCACTATACCCCGGAGGCCGCTCGATTGCAGTCGACGCAACTGGCGACCTTGCTCTTGTTGGAGGAAACGACGGCGTGGTTGGTGTCTACTCGGTATCACAAGGACAGGTCATTCAGACATTGAAGTGCGGTGGTGGCTCCGTCACAGATGCCGTCTGGTCGGGCAACAAGCCCGTGATCGCTCTCTCGACTGGTGCTGTCAAGATGTTCGACAACGGAGCCGAGGCTGCCAGCTTCGACCGCCATGCGGGCGCCGCCAACGCACTTGCCCTGCACCCTTGCGGAGACATCCTTGCTTCGGTTGGTGTCGACAAGAGCTACGTCCTCTACGACTTGCAGTCACTCCAGCCCATTACTCAGGTCTCTACCGATTCTGGTATGTTCAACGAATTTACTTGACAGAGAAGCGTACGCTAACAAGCTCTAGAACTCACGACCGCCGCATTCCACCCTGATGGACATCTTTTCGCCGCCGGAAGCAGCAAGGGAGCCATCAAGCTTTTCGACGTCAAGACATCCGAAAATGTGGCCAACTTCGACTCGACTTTCGGACAATCACCTCTCCAGACAGTATCATTCTCAGAGAACGGCACATGGCTCGCATCAGCCGTGCAAGGACAGACCAGTGTCAGCGTTTGGGATCTGCGCAAGATGGCAGAGATCAAGACAATCGACTTGGGCACGGCCGTCACTGGAGTTAGCTGGGATTACACTGGACAGTACCTCGCAGCATGCGGACAAGGCTTTGTTGCAGTTGAGCATTACTCCAAGAGCGCAAAGAGCTGGTCAGAGCCGTTCAGAAAGGCATTGAACGCAGTGGACGTCAAATGGGGAGTCAAGGCGCAGAGCCTGGTCGCATTGGCGACAGACGGTAGCGTCAGTGTTTTGTCTTCTTAGGAAAAAAAGAAGTCGAAGCAGATTTGATGTCAATATGTTTCAAAAGCAAGTAAGATCCAAATAAGGAAAAAGAAAGAATCTCAGACAAAACATGATACATTGTGATTGAAGTGGAGCCAAAGGGCAAGGTGAAGCGAAAGTTGATGAGACGTGAAAGTCAGCAGCAGAGCATGTGAGTGATGTGTTGTAAGGTTGTAAGTGGATTGGCATGCGCCTGCTTTGGATGGCGGCAAAAAGGCCAAACAAAGGCAGGGACAATCGTCACCGGAACAGCGTTTCCCCACAGCAGCGGTACTTGACCATCAACGTCAACCTTGGACGCCATTTCTTTCACTCTTGTTTCCAGAATCTACTGCTGTTGCTAGTGAACCGTGAGAGACTGGTGGAGCCACTATCTTTCACCTTCGCCCTTTCTGCTCTCACTCGCTGCCAACCGCGCAGCATGGACGGCGGCCGAAGAAGACCCCCATTTGATTTCCAATTCGACCGCTCTGACAGCAACAAGGTAAGCTACCCACTCTGACAACCTTCTCCCTTCTTTACTGAACCATGCATGCAGCACTCCTACACACAAATGGATCCACGCCACCGCTCATCACCTTCGCCGCTCTTTGTCCGTCAAGAAAGTGATTCCCCAGAACGCCGTACCACTCCGCCTCGGCACCCTCTGCTCGCTCTGCCTTCGATACGCTCCCACTTTCCTCGTGATGGCTTCGATTATCGCCGTCCTCTCTCTGCTGCCCAATCCTCCACCTCGGCCAATAACGTAATCGACCTGACGTCCGACGACGATTCTGCCCTTCCCGAAACTGCTCCTACGCCACAACCACAATTCGCCGCTGCTCCCATGGCCTTGCCGAGATTTGGAAGAGAGATTATAGACTTGTCAGCGGAGACGAGCCCCGTACGGCCAGCCCATCCTCGTCACGCAAGGACGTCTCCGAGCCCCGAAGTGCAGTTTGTTTCTAGCCGACCTCTATCCCGCACCGACCAACATCCTCCGAATCCTCCGCCTTTCCTGGATCCACATCCCGAACGCAGACGACCTGTCGCAGACTTGATCCTTGACGACGACGACGATGTCATTGTGGCCGGCTCACGCACTGGCGTCAATCTACCACGGCCGTTTGAGGCGCAAAGAAGACCGCAACTTGGAAGATTGGCGCACTTGATGAATGAACTACCGACGTTGAGAGCCGCCGCCATGGCCGCCGTTGCTCGTGGAAGAGGTGCAATGCCATCCATTTTTGGAGCCACCGAAGATACCGACTTTTCTCGCCCCGATGCTCGCCTGTTTACTGGTATGATGCCGGCATTCCTGAACTACGAGACTGTCGCCTTTAACGTCGGAACTGGGGATGAAGACATTCAATTACCTCTTCCTAAATTTGACCCGCCCCCACCAGCTCCAGAAGGGTTTACCAGAGATCCAACAGAGGAAGACACCATTGTCTGTCCAAACTGCGAAGAGGAGTTAGCTGTCGGAGAAAGCGAAGAAAAGCGCCAAGTCTGGGTCGTCAAAGGATGCGGTCACGTACGTCACATCTTCTCATACAAACTTGGGACACGACTAACATGATATGTAGGTATATTGCGGCACATGCATGAACAATCGTAAGAGAAGGGTGCTCAAAGGGGCTAAAGGAAAAGGGCGAGCAGACGACCCGATGCTACCGAAACCTTTTGTCAATTGCCGCGCCGACAATTGCGCAGTCCGAGTCTCTCACAAGAACGATGTGATGCAGATTTTCCTCTAAGCAAGGTTGGCCCTTTCACTTCAAATTTCTCGACTTTTTGCTTTCCTGTCGATACCCCTTCTTTTTATGGTGCTTGGAGCATCACAATGGATATGAGGGATGGGCGTCTTGTATTTTCGGAGTGTAAATCAGGGGGCGCAAAGACATGTACTTCATGGGGCGGGTGGTCACACATCATGTCTTCAAGCATGCATAGCGACGGCGTTTATTCTTTTAACTTTTCTGGGAATGGGGACACAAGGGAAGACGAGATCTTTCCAGGCGTCTACTGGGGTTTCAGCACTCTTTTCTACTAGCTCAAATAGAGCAGCGCTCATTAGAGAGTATGGCAGATATTGGAAGATGACTTTCAAACAAATAATGCTTCGATCGCTTCATGATCCATTAACACCAAGATATTCTGAGAAAGTGTTTTTGAGTGAGAGAATGATGTCAGACCAGGGTGACCACGGAGCTCACGGCTGTCAAAATGCCGATCACCAAGGAGCTCCTTCCCCAGGGTCCAAATCTCCCGAGGCTCCCAAACTCTCAAAGGTGTTGCTTTCCCTCTCTCGTCTCCAAAACACAACTCCAACACCAATTCCACATCGCCAATCATGGCTGACCGACCCCAGCAACCCGCCCGCCCTGCGGCGGAACGCAAATCCTCCCCTCTCAAAACCGGATACTTGGTCCTCTACAATGCCATTTCTACCATCCTCTGGGGCACTATTCTAGGAAGAGTGTTGTTGATTGCGGGTGTGCATGGGACGAGATATGTTTTCCCCGGTGTTGGGGAGTTTGCAAAGTGGACGCAGACGTTGGCATTGTTGGAGGTTGTGCATGCTGCTGTTGGTGAGTTGAGATTTGTTTCCTTCTCTTCTGGAGTTCAGAGGATGTGTTGGGTGAGAGCAAGATGAGGGGTGATACAATGGGGCGGACAAGAGAAGGTAGAGAGAGGATGGGAGTGATAAGAGATATGGGAGGGATTGAGCATTGGGAAAGAGCAAGGAACCTAAGAGACGGAAATCACAATCACAGTTCTCACCAAGCAACAAACAAGAAACCACGTCGCTAACACACCACCCTCCTTAGGCATCGTACGCGCCCCCCTCTTCACGACCCTCATGCAAGTCGCCTCCCGCATCCTCCTAATCTGGGGCATCGTCACCCCTTTCCCCAACACCGTCGCCTTTTCCCCCATCTACAGCACCATGCTCATCGCCTGGTCAATCACCGAAGTCATCCGCTACTCCTACTTCGCCATCAATCTCTCCACCGGCTCTGTTCCGTCTTTCTGGTTGTGGTTGAGATATAACACTTTCTTCGTCTTGTACCCTCTTGGTATCAGCAGTGAGTGTTGGTTGGTTTGGCTGGCTGCTAGTGGGCCGGCGAAACAGTATACCGGTGTGAGAGAGGGGCTTTTTGCTGTGCTTTTGATTTACGTGCCTGGTGAGTTTTGAGATGGATGGGCGATTCGAAACGAATGACAGACTAATTGGGAGTTGTAGGCTCGTACATTCTGTTCACGCACATGATGGCCCAGCGTCGCAAGATCATGCGTGGTACCCGTGCAAAGGTCAACTAAGCGTCACGCCCTCGAAAAGTCAGAGAAGAATGAGAACATTTCTTGCCTGTTCGACACTTGTATAAAGCCATCACAGTCGCAACAGCAGCTAACACGAAAATCACTCGAATAGTCAGAATGTAGCACGAACACGGCTCGAATCAGACCATTCGGCTGCTCTGCAGACTCGACGTTCCTCGAAGTCTCCAAGACTATACTATGATGACTACAGAGGGAAGCACGATTGGAGCAAAAAGCTTTTGTACCATAATTGTAATTATACATTTCGATCTTTCCTCCCAAGAAAACACCTTGCTATGCTATGCTATGCTATATACCCAAATATAATTGACCACACAAAGAAAAGAAACACTTATATATAAAAAATGAAAAGGCGAAAGAGAAGGAGAGATTGGAAGACGATCATACCATGCTCTTAGCATCGGCGTGTTTCTTCTCGTCAACGATTTCGGGCTCGCTGACAATGGAGACGACGTCTTCGTTCTCCTCGACGGTAGCAGTAAGAGTACTGCCAGCATTGTCGTCGTGGATAGCAAAGTCCACAGCACCGATACCACGTGCAGCCAAAGCCTCTTCGATGGCAGAGATACGGTTCAGAAGCCTGTCGTCAACAACAGGGAGTTCAGGAACAGCGGGGACCTCGGATTCGGTGATCTCGACCATGGGAGCGATGTAAGATTGTCTGAGTTGAGACTTGCGCTTTGAGCGACGCTTGGACTCGACGTCGGAGGCGGCAAGAACCTTCTTCTCGCTGTCGCCTTCCTCCTCTTCCTCTTCGAGGACTGACGTGACACCAACGACTGAGCCCTTGGCCGATGACATTCTGCGGCGTGCAGCTTGCGCGAAGGTGCTGCCCTCTGTGACACCCTTGGATTGGAAGGCGTCCGACGAACGGCGACCGGCAGGTTTGGCAGGGGAGGTTGAAACACCCTTCGACTGGAAGGCGTCAGAGGTGCGACGAGTCTTGCTGGCAGGTACATCATCGATGACGGTGGCAGAGCCAACACTGACACGACGACCATCGACAGTAATGGAAGGTCTACGAGCCTCGAAAGGAGCTGGTGCCTCGCCAGTCTTGACGATACTGATCGAAGCTCTGCGTTCAGGCTTCTCGATGAGTTCCTCTGTCTCCTCTTCGTCTTCTTCGGTGATGGTGATGTCGGGGTTGCTGAAGCGTTGTCCCATAGCGGTGATGGTCATTCTGCGACCTCCAGGGGCACCTCCAGGAACATCAACTTGAGAACCGACAGCTGTAACACTCATACGGCGACCGCCAACAGGCAGAACCGGATCATCGTCGACGTCCTCTTCCTCGAGCTGCAGAACAACGTTGACGGCCTTGTCGTCTTCGATGATCTTGGGGTGACGGTTGGCGAAGTAGGTAGCGTACTTGTAGATAGCATAGTAGCAACTTGCGACGTTGACAAAGGTCAAGACGAGCTTGTAAGGCATATAATAGAGCCAGACACACTTCCAAGGCACCTTTTCGTTTTTGCGACGGAGGTGGATCTCATTGAAGATGACAGCATTGCCCATATAAAGCACGAAGGTAAGAGCCATGAGTTCGAAGAAAAATTGAGGGCGGACGACGAGAGAAACAGGAACGACGATGGGTGTGGCGAGGTAGAGGAGCGTTTCGTAAATCTCTTGGAAGACGAAAAGTTTTGTACCAAGCTCCCACCAGCCAAGTTCCCACGAGAATAGGATGTAGTGCAGGTTGTAGTACATTCCGTTGACGAAGAAGAAGTTCCAACGCAAGAAACGCTGCTTGAAGACTGTCATCTCACCGAAACCGCCTCTGGAGCCGCCAGAGCTGAAGAAGACGGCAGGAGGAGTTTCAGTCTCGATGAATACAGAAGTGGCCATTTGCGTACGGCATCCGAGTTGACGAGCAACGTGTCCGAAGAACCAGTCCTCAGACACACTGAATCCAGGATGCTTGCTGAAAGTCTTGATGAGGAACTCTCTGTCCCAGAGGGAGATGGCACCATGAGGGAAAGTGGCCGAACCAATCTTACCAGCAAGTGCACGTTGGATACCAGAAATCTTGTATTCCAAATCTTGTGCTTGCTGACAGAGCGTTCCCTTGGAAGAAAGTGGACCAACAGACTTGATGGTGTAGCCCATGCACATAACCTTTCCCTTGAGTCTGTCGGAGACGATGGGGAAGTTAGGAGGCAGAGCGCAGTCGTCGTCGATAAGTAGAACGTTCTTGAAATCCTTTGCAGCATAACAGCCGACGAATTGTGCGACAATCTTGGAACCGACGGGACTCCAAATGTGGTTGACACCATAAGGACGACATACCTCTTCAGTGTCGTCAAGAGGGGTAGGGCTGTTACCTGTATTGACACAATATTAGCTTGATGGAAGGTTGGATGATTCATAATACGCACCATTGGCAACGACGAAGATGTGCGATGGCGGAAAGACTTTCGTGGCGGCTTCCAGCGTTGCGCCAATGAGACTAGCAGCCTTGTAACAAGGAATCATCAAAGCAGTGTCAGCAACATTAGGAGTTTGGGTAGGATCGAACGGCTCCTCGGGCATTGGCGGATCAAGCTCGAACAAGACAAAGAGGGGCGAGTAAGCATAGCTTGAGTTGAAGTGTTAGCTTTGCGAATCATGTGGAAGGAGCAAAGGGGCAACTTACGCAACGGCAACAGCGATGACGACAGACCAGGTTCCAGTAGCATTGAGCTTGTACTTGAAAGCCAAGTAGAGCTCCCAGTAAGTTCCCTTCCAGAGGGGTACTCCAATGATGAGGAAATAGAGAAGGACAATAAGCATAAAGTAGAAAGAATACTCGAAGACGATCTGCACCCATCGCTTTCTTCGAATCTCGAGTTGTCGCTTTTTAGCATTCTCATAGACGTCCCACATACTGCTTCTGCGGACCTTCTTGCGAACGTTTTGCAAAGTGTCCTGGAAGACGGAACCTGCTCGTTGGAAGATGGTGCCTCTTCTTTCGCCGTTGTAGGGGGCATTGGGGTCTACTGAGAAGCTTTGTCTCCACATGCTTTTTCTGCGAGGAGGCTCTGCGCTCATGCTCTCTGTGTTGGCAGTTGCGTTATCTTTGAGTGCTGCGCCAGCAGCTGCCATTGGATCGGCAGGGTCTACAGCTGCACCAGGCGAGACTCCTCCGTCACGATAGGCGAAGGAGAATTTACCCCAAGGAGTAAGGCCCTCGGGCTTCTCATCAGGGGATGGATCTTCAGCCTCCTCGTCTTCGTCCTCGTCTTCTTCTTCTTCTTCTTCATCTGGCTTTTCGTGCTCGGAGACAGCTGCAAGAGATTTGCCGCGAGACTTCCTAGCACTAGCCTTGCGTGAGTCTCTGGTCGAGGCGAAAGGGTCAGCCTTGGACAAAGCCTCCATAGACTCGCTCATGTGACGAGGAGCTTGTGGAGTGGTATTGATGATATTCTTGATCTCCTCTTGCTGTTGCTGCGCCATAGACTGGATGTTGAAAGATTTGCGAGAATCTTCACGTTGGAACGCTGATTTGCGTCTACCGACAATCTTATCTTCGTTCCAGTTTGTTTCGACGTGAGTCATTAAATGGGCAGGGATGACGACATTGGTGACGGATACGGAAGAACGACGAGGTCCATTGACGCCTACAGAGGCACGTCTACCGTTCATAGCGGAAGGCGGACCTGCGTTCGACGTACGTCTGCTATTAGGTGCCATAGAGGATTTGCGTTCCAAGGGAGATGGCATGTCGTTAAAAGCCACCGAGTTAGGGCGGGACTTCTTCTCCAGAGGTGAGGTCAAACCAGTAAATGCCACTGAGTTAGGTCGGGACTTTTTCTGTTCGTAAGCACTAGAGAATGAACCCTTGACGGGTGTCTGCATAGCGCTGTCCACGATGGGAGCACTTTTAGGAGTTGCAATATCGTCAATGAATGTGCCATTCTCAGGGATCATGATGTTGGACAGCTTCTTCGAAAAGTTTCTCGATGAGCGAGAGTCTGCTTCTGGAGACTCCGTCAAAGCATTCTCGTCGGTTGATGTTGCCTTTAGAATACTAGGCTTCGGCGCGGAATAATCTGTGGAGGTAGCGAATGGATTTGCGTCAACTGCGCCGCCAGCAGCAGAGTTGTTCGCGAAAAGTTGTTTAGCTCCTGGACTCGATACAGAGCCAAGTTCGTGGGGGCCGATGTTGGTGGACCTTCTGTCACCTGGGCTGGGTGTGTTCCATAGAGGGAGAGTCGATTCGCCTGGTGCAGACTCGTCAGGTCCAATATTGGAGGACATCCTCTTAGCGAACTTCCTCCATGCTGGTACACTGGGCTGTGAGGACGAGACCTCGTCGGGTCCGATGTTCGTCGACCTTCTATTGACAGCACTAGGGGAGCCATAAGAAGGTCTCGAGAAGGGTGAGGATGGCGGTATTTCTTGCGAGCTCGCGTTTGTAGACTTTCTGTCGGCTGGTGTGTATGCCTTGTAAGCTGGGCTAGGCTTAGCAATCGCATCCGTAGTCGGCACTACTTCATCTGGTCCAATGTTGGTAGATCTTCGGTCTCCAGGCGTCCTCCACGGGGTTGAGGGCGCACTATAAAAGGTAGGAGCCTCGTCGGGAGCAATGTTAGTCGATCGTCGATTTCCTGCACTCTGAGGTGTCTGGTATGTAGGGCTGGTAGGAGCAATTTGTCCTGGAGCGATCTCGTCTGGTCCTAGTTCAGTCGATCGTCTAGTCGGTGTTTGATAGGAAGGGTTGAAAGCTGAAATTCCTGGAGCTATTTCATCTGGTCCCAGTTCTGTTGATCTTCTGCCCTTTGAGAAGGGCGAGCTGAATTGGCCAAAAGGAGAGTAGTTTGTACTTGAAGGAGCGACTTCTCCAGGAGCGATCTCATCAGGGCCGAGTTCATCAGACCCTTTGCGTGCTCCACTGGAGGAAAATGTGTTTGTAGCGAAAGGACTGGAAGCAAAAGGGTTCGCCATGACGTGAAACCCTTCTTGCGTGCAACAAGGAAAGAATGGGGGAAACAAGATAGAGACATGGGACGTAGAGAGGAGAAATACTTACCATACTGCCCGTTGGCAGACCGCTGGTTGGAAGCGGCCATGTGCTAGAGCGCAGAGCTAGGTGAATCAGATACTATCCAAACTTCCTCATTCAGACGCGGGGGCCGTTGTCGTCTCTAAGTCGCCCTCCCGCCTTTGGCCGTTTCGTCGAAATATTGTATATAACGGGCAGAAACAAAGTACCAGAAGCCGGACAGGCCAGAACCGCCCATCGCGTAGGTATAATATTGGTCTTCATGAATCAATAATGAGGCATGAGGAATACCGCCATAGCAGCAAAGGTCATTGAGAACGCAAGTTGGAGAGGTCAGAAGCATTCTGATATTGAAGATGGTTCTGTGCAAACCCAATGCGATTGCCTCTCAACAGACACTCTCCGAATTTCAATTGATTTCGTATGATGTCCTCACAGCTATTGCGGCTGCCCTATGCCGTCACTGATATAGAGCCGATCAAGACGATCTAGCCATCAATGATGGTGAACGCTGTGGTAAGCCGGTGACCGTTGGAGAAAAGGCTTAGGCTTGAATCGAGGAGCAACAGTCGCAGCCATACGCTGCGGCCGGCACCAGGGCTGATCAGTCGTCGATTGTGAGGAAGTCACAAACAAAGTCTTTGGTTCTGTAGACTGTGAATGTGAAGTTCGTGGCTCTTGTATGTTGCATTGTGGTTAGGTAGGAACGTAGGACGAAGTCGCGGATCCGAGACAAACTACATCCAGAGCACGTGGAACTGGTCGAACTCGACTTGGCCTTCACCGCGTGGCAGCGCACAGACTCTGCGGATGTCCACATGCCGACCTGCCGGTATGGATTTGATACACAGCAGCTGGCACTCTGATTTACAGCGTCTCTAGCATCGAAGGCAGCATGGAGTTCTGCTGCAAAAGTTTAAGATTTCAAGGCCTGGATGAATATCCGTTGAGATCTCTGTCAATTCTGGGTCTCTCTAATTCGACTCTCGAGTTGAGTTCGCTCCTGCATGGTCGTATATATCCAGGAAACCTTCATGCTAGAATCTTGTGTGTGCTATACAGATTCACGCAACGTTCGTTATTGACTCCTCCCCGGCTCCTCTCAAGGCATAAGTCGTTGAAGCATAGCACGGTTTACAGAAAAAGCCGTTCCGAGACCGAAAAGAAGTTTTCGAGGAGCAACAATCTTAACGTAGAATCGATAGTGGATATGCTTAACTGTCCAGACCTTAACTCGAACAAGACTTCCAAATCGTCGTATTCTGGCGTCTTCGGTGTGTGGAGTTGCAGGTCGATCAAGGTCACTTGAGCAGTTGAGCAAGGAAGTTGCGATGTTGGCTTTGACTTGCCTTACAGCCCGGTTTTCATCATTCCACATGAAGACATGAAGGTTGCTCAAAGGCCATGTGGAGAATTGGTTGAAGATTAGATGACTGGGTAACCAAAAAGTTGCCCATGAAAGCCGCTACGATCACTTCTTAAAAAAGTGACACAAAAGGTTGTGATTTTGTCTCTAGGTTAAGCTATCATGACTCGTTATGAAGGGCCAACCTGGCGCCACATCAAAGCTCGTCCTTGATCCTTTTCAAGAACCCCTTGATGCCATGGCCATGCTTCTTGTTGTTGCCTCCCTCGGCCTGGTGATGCTCATTTCCGACAAAGGCGGACATTGATGTGGTGAGCTCTCCTACACCATCACCCATCCAGGGACCTTCGGGAGTGAAGACCACTCTCTGCATCCTAGCCTTTCTGTTACCCCAGCCGTCATCAGGGCGGTCAGTGGCATGGTAGCTAAGGATTGGTAGGTCAGCATCTTGAAAGTATTAGGATGTGTTGAAGATACACTTACATGCCAACGATATCATCGCCGATGTGCATGAAAGAACCATGTCCAGGACCCCATGGGCCGTTGCCGTGTGGGCCGTTCTTGATCAAAGGCTTCATGCTCTTCTGCCACGAGTCCGGTCTCAAAGGGTCCCCGCCAGTCCAGCGAAGGCAGTTCATCTTGTACTCGTTGGTCCAACTACCCGAGCAACTATAGACTATGCCAATCCAAGAGTTGTCCGGAGAGGCGAGGTACTGCGGTCCCTCATTGATGCCATGGTCTCCCACACGTTCGAAGGGCTCATCAGGCCTGCAAATTTCAACGGGGTCCGAAGCAGCAGTGACTGGGTCGGACAAACGAAGGATGAAGAGATGTTGTAGGAGATCGGATTCGTTCGGGTTATCAAAGGGCCAGCCAGAATAGACAAAGTACAGCTGACCATGTAGCTCAATCACGGTCCCGTCGATGGCCCATTGATGTTGACCCATGCCTCTGATAGGTCCCACAAACTCCCACGAACCAGTAGTCGGATCTTGATCTGCGGGTGGTCCGGCAAGCACGAACATTCTGTGCGACTTGTTGCCATGCTTTGGATGGCATGCAGCGTAGTAGACATACCAGCGTCCTCTCAAACAATGCAGTTCTGGAGCCCAAAGATCGTTCGAATGTTCGGTGTCTGGGGGTGGTCTCCAGATGACGTGCTTGTCTGGATGATCGTGGAAGTTGGGCAAACTGTCAGCCCTCCATAGCTCTACACGGTCGCCCGCAGTAAATGTCTGTAATCATTAGAACCACATCGACAGCATGTCATAACTGATTAATGCCTACAAGATAGAATTGGCGGGTTGCTGCCGAGTAGGTAACATAAGGGTCTGGTGTTTCGGTCTTGGTCAGAGACAAGACGGCGTTGTTGTATTGAGCCATGAGTGTACGCGAGTGATGTTTGATAAATCAATAGAACCGAAGGACAAGGAATAAAGTGTTTGTTATAAATGGCAGTCACAATTGCTTGGCTTTATATACAATGACACCTGCCATGCCGTGGATTGTTTCAAGCTTCGCACCTCGAAGATCAACACGCAAGCTTATGAAGTCATTGTTGTGAACCTTGTCCAACATCGTGTTTAATAACATTCGACTGCCACTCTCAGTGGATATGGATCAGACTATCAAAGCGTGTTGCGTTTTAATAAGCAGTCAGAGGTCTTGCAACCGAGGGGTTGCACAACTCTGATGCAACATCTCCTTCCCTTGGTCCCAATTTGTGAGCACAGTCGTTGCTAGGTACTAGGAGTACGATGTTGCTATCTGGCGCGCTCAATGGTTTCATCTCCGATTGTTCAGTTGACCATCTTTGTTGATTTTCGTAGCTAGAGATCCAAGAGCATATGTTGTTCAAGCACGATAGATCCATGCCGGCGCACCTTCTCAATAATATCCACAACTCACCCACTGCTGGTGATCTCTCTGGAAGTAATCATGCTATTGTCATCTCCGTTCGTTTCGCTGGACAGAAGAACAAAGGACTAAGAGTACATACTTACCCCAAAGGGAAGTGCAGAGTAAAGAAGAATGTAGAAAGACCAGACCCCGTCGTCGCGCACCATTACCATGCAATTCGATACCTCCCCAAATGGTTGCTTTCACCTGATAAACGCCGTTGCCTTCCGTGTGCTGAGCTTTTGGTGGTATAATCCTGAGACGAAGTGCTTTTTCGTATAATCCAGAGAGGCATCGAATTGCGGGACCACTCGAAGTGATTCTTCCTTTTCTGGTGCCTTACCGGGCGCTTGACTGGGGCGTGAGACATGGTTGCTTACCGACGTAATGCGCATATTGGTGATGAGCTTACCGTCGAGATTTGAATGTAAGAGAACAAGGCCTCCCAAGAGCGAAGAGAGATTTGAACAAACCCAAAGAGCGCTCAGTACCTTCTTTGCTTGCGCGATTCGTCGTAGCCACCGTTTCCGTCGTAGGGTCGCTTGCGGTCGTTGTCGCGTTCACGGTCGCGGTCGCGGTAGCCACCACCGCCACGCTCTCCGCCTCCAATAGGTTCGCGATTGCCGCCACTACCTCCATAGCTGTCGCGGGGCGGTCTCTCGCCGTATCTTGAGCCGCCGCCAGAGTAGCTATCACGACCGCCATCGCGGCCACCGCCGTAGCTGTCACGGCCGCCTCCAAAGCCACCGCCTCTTGGCCCGCGAGGCCCGGACGGTGCGCCTTCAGGGAAGCCATTGCCGTAGCCAACACCGCCTCTGCCGCCGCCGCCACCACCACCGTACCCACCTCTGTCACCTCCACCAAAGCCGCCCCTGAAGCCGCCTCTATCACCTCCTCCTCTTCCACCACGGAAACCACCTCTGAAGCCACCGCCGCCGAAGCCGCCACGGCCACCACCGAAGCCTCCAGGTCCAGAGGGTGCACCGTAGCCAGAGGGACGAGGAGGAGCAGCCTTTGTGTAATGACGGCCACCAAGGCCACCGCCGTATCTACGAGGACGCCATTCTTTGACTGTACGGCCACGCTCAACGTCGACCAGGATACGTCTGTCTTTGATGCGAATACCATCGGCGTCTTTGTAGGCAGCTGTTATGGGTTAGATTCAGATACAGCAAAGGACAAGATTCACGAATTACCCTTCATATCAGAGTCTCTCTCGAAAACAATGAAAGCATAACCGCGGTGCTTCTTTTTGGGGGTAGGTGTGGTTGTGTCCTCGACGAGACGAATCTGAAAGGGTCAGCATTGATTTGGTTGTGGTAGCAGTTGTGGTTGCGCACGCGCTCAATGGGACCATAGCGACCGAACTCGCGCTCGAGGTCCTTGACTTCGGTGTTGTAGCTGAGACGAGAGACGAAAAGCGTCTTCAATGGGTCGCCGACAACATTGGGGTCCTCATGGGGCTTGACTAGAGGTAGAGATTAGTGACGGAGCAGATGGTGGACAATTGGCGTATGCGCGCACATTCGTTCTTGTAGCCCTCAGTGATGCGGTATTGGGCAGCCTCGTCTCTCTCCATCTTTTGACGGTCCTTCTTTTGGAGCCAACTCTCGGTAGGGACATAGCCGTCATCGTATTCCTTTGCGGCCTGGACGTATTGAGCGACACCAGAGATCTTGGGCGTGCGGCGGTCCTCGGGAGCGTGGTCGCATGGCGGCAGGTATCGCAGAGCAGGTCTGGGAGCGAACAGCTGTAGCAGCTGTGGGGGTAATTTGTCTGTCATCGAGTGTGATGATGCGGTGATGAATGATGGGCGTCTCCAGGGAGTGTCGCTGTTGCTGGAGCTGAGAGTCGAGACACGATGACCCTCGGCTTCTTCCACCGCCAAGACATGCATCTGGACATTCTCGAGGAAAGGACGATGATGGTCAATTAATTCACGCCTTCACATTCGCTAGCCGTCAAGATGCCTCTACAAGCTCTGCGCACCGTCTCAAAGGGACAGGTGAGTCGTGGATCAATTGCCCTCCATATTTGGCCTCGATCTGACTTTTGTAGAATGGTGTCGGTGCCTTCATCCTGCAATGCAAACGCCTCGACTTCCACTACTGCGACTGGGCCGGTAGTTCAAAGGGCATGAAGTACGCTTTCTCTGCATCTCTTCATCTTTTCTGCCTCTGACAACATGTGCCAGCTCCTTCCTCAAGAACGACCTCACAGCGTTCGCCCGCGCAAACCCTCAAGTCGAAATCACCGTCTCGCCCCGTCCGCGCAAACACCCCGTCATCAAGGGTACATATATCAACGGCCGCGAAAAGGCCATCTGTGTGCGCAACCTCGAGAAGGAGCAGATTATGAAGAAGGCCGAGCTGCTGCGCGATGCCAGCGGCGACAAGTTGAGAAAGGTCACAAAGCCCGTCAAGTCCATCAACGAGAGTGTAAGAGGTATCTGGGACCCTTTCCACGGCTCAAAGTGGTCTGTCTGATCTCTTCTACCTGCTTCGCTTTCTACGACCATCTTGTACAGCATTTCAAAGGCGTTTTGGGGATACCAAGGATTTCAAAATTAAGGCCTCTTCACTGTATACTACACTTTACTTCCATGTTCATATCATGCTTCTACAGTAGGAAAGACCCTATCGAACAATGTTCCAATATTCTTGAACACCGGAGAGCGGATCTGGCGGGAACTTGGTTGATATGAGCCAAAACTCGCTTGGATTCCAAACATTCAGTCTTTGCGTTCAACGAGGACGACACTTCCCGACCTATATCAGATATCGAAGAACGTACCTTTCGTCGTCGTGTAAGATCAGTTTTCTTCTCAAAGAGAACAGAATTCCCACATGCTCTTTTGAATGGCCATACCAACCGAAACGCCGTCCCACCTTTCGACAAGCATGTCAGAGGCCTCGGGTAGGAAATGAAGTTCTGTCTTTCTGCAGACACATATTTGGTAATAATCACAGACGGTATCTTGTTTCACAAAATGCTAGCAGTTCAATGCTTGGTTCGTAAATGTTTTGATTATGGATCATCTCTCATAAGGCAGCCATGCGTTTACCGCGTGGCACCCTACCAGTCCCGTTTATGTACAAAATTTACGAGGACTGGGCGTTGATAATGTCAACAAAGGCGGGCTTCAAGCTGGCACCGCCAACGAGGAAACCGTCAATGTCCTTCTCCTTGGCGAGCTCGTTGCAGTTCTTCTCGCTGACACTGCCACCGTAGATGATTCTGGTGTTGTCCGAGGCAGTCTGGCTGACCTCCTTGGTGAGGTACTCGCGGATGGCGGCGTGCACCTCCTGAGCCTGCTCGGTGGTGGCGACCTTGCCGGTGCCAATGGCCCAGACGGGCTCGTAGGCAATGACGATCTTGCTCCAGTCCTGGATCTGCTTGGCGACGGCGCGGAGCTGGTTGGTGACAACGTCGATGGTCTGGTTGGCCTCTCTCTGCTCAAGAGTCTCGCCAATGCACAGAATAACGCCGAGGCCGTGGTTAAGGGCGGTCTTGGTCTTGGAGGCAATGAAGTCGTCGGACTCCTTGAGGATGACACGGCGCTCAGAGTGACCGGTCAGGGTCCAGGTGATGTTGGACTCCTTGAGCTGAGAGGCAGAGATCTCACCGGTGAAGGCACCGTTGGGCTTGTCGAAGACGTTCTGGGCAGCGACCTCGAGACCGGAGCGGAGGTGCTCACGGGTGAGGAGCAGGTAGAGGGCAGGAGGGGCAATGACGACCTCTGCAGATTGGTTAGCATTGAATCGCCAGTCACTCTGGGCTTTGTTGACATACCGACGTTGGGGTCGACCTTGGCCTGGTTCAGGTTGTTCACGATGCTCTTGATCGTGTCGACCGAACCGTTCATCTTGAAGTTACCTCCGACGAAGAATTGACGACCCATTTTGGCTGATGTGTGTGTGATTGTGGTTTTTGGGGAATGTGTTGATGAAGTTGCTGTATTGCAAGAAAAGTGTCAAAGCAAAGAATGATGTTGAGGGGGAGCACGAGTTTATTTTGTTGGCAACTCATGGAGGGGCATCCGCATCATAGCTTGACGTAGCTGCTAAACCGGAGCAAATCGGCGCCCATCGGACACACCGCGGGGCCTTGGGAGCTGCTTTCGAAACAACGAGAAGGGCCACACTTTGACCTGGTCGTCGGTCTCTGGGGATCTCTCTTCCTATCATGTTGGGGCAGGATCGAATAGTGAAGACATGCTGCGAAGATTCAAGTCACCAAGCAATCCAAGTATTGAGGACGATACAATTATTTTGACTCGTGGTTCACATGCAAAGCATGCTCACTAACATAATGTGAGGACGATACGTAAATGGTTCCTAGTGACAGATCCGGTGGTACCATCAATGTCCACCAGGGTGGTGCGATGTTGATGGTACTACCCTCGGCGGTACACCAGAACCGGAAATATGTGGTGATTGATCATGCTTTCTGCAACTTGCTCGCGCGGTCTGCAGCAATCTCACACATGGCCTGCTTCCCTGTCAGTATGTCTTGTAACACAAAGTGATCATGTAATCGTGCCTTGATCGCGGCTGCTCGCTCTGCAACAATGTCCCCGGCAGCAATCCTGCGTTTCATGTCCTCCATGATGACAGGTCTGCTGCGACCGTTCACAAAGACAACATATCTCAATCCGGGATAGGTCTTTTCGTATTCTTCGTTCAGGTCGCGCAACTTGTGAGCTTCTTCCTCGCCGCCGGTGTTGAGCTGAGCTTGCTCCGCCTGACTTTGTGCACTCTCAACTTTCTTCGCGCCTAGTCTAGGATGTGACCCCAGGATGCTCTCCAACCATTTGGTATCGCTGACTGACGATGATTCAGAAAGGTCGGTCAACTGTACGCCAACAGCTGCGATAAGATCGTTGTACGATGCAAATGTCTGGTTACTCAACAGCTCTACGGAGAGAGTGTGGAGAGGGGTGCTGGGCTCGAAGAGCAGGTCAAGAACACCTGCTCTTTGCTCGGCTGCCAGCGACGATAGAGAAGAGATAGGAGGAAGGCTGCTCATACTTGCGGAAGGCTCGAATTATGCGAAGGTCAAGCGACTGCGTGAAGTTGATTTTGGAGAGCGCTGTGATGTTTTCAAGTATACAGACCCGCACTTACCCCAGGAGTTACGTTCGGGGGGCTCCTAATATGAACCGTAGAGTAATGAGAACTCTTGATGATTGAAAACTGCAGATAAACCGATGAAAAGCTCGTACAATCTTCAGACAAATCGAGCAGTCCATGCAAAGGGCGGTTGTTTCACAGTCTCAGCTACATGTTATTCTTATTCTCAATAGTATTATGCATTTTGACAGCTGGAATCATTACACCAGCGCTTCCCGTGGAAGATCACTTCACATTCAACTGCTTATGCTGTACACATGTTACCTGACCCTGGCGCAGACACCTCACACGTGTGCTACGCTCTTTTGCTTTGCTCTGCCTTACCAACTTGCATCGACTCTGTGCGCATACGTCGGCCGAGAGCCTTGTTGGTGAATCGCATTATTTGGAAAACCAGCTTGGCTTCTCCACGCAGCTGGAGCTCGGGCTAGATTTCATCGGCCAGCCATGTGCCGTGCATGGTCCAAAGAAAGGCAAACACAGCTCTGATCTTATTGCGTGCAGCCAAGATAGGCGAACGGCTCGAAAGGAATCACAATAAGCTGTTCGGCAGGCGGCAGACCGAAGAGTTAGGAGTTTAGAGGCTGAAAGCCATACCAATTTCGAGGGTGGGGATGCAGAAGCGGCAGGTGTTCTGCTGATCTTAGCTTCCACGGAGACTTTGTAGAAACGTAGATTTCGAAGTGTACCGGCGAACGCAGTAAGATGCACAACATGTTGCATGCATACAGTAAGAAGACCATGGAGTAGGTTTGTTCCTGGGAAGTTTCCGTGGTTCAGCTTTGATGGAGATGTTTAATGATTGTCTCTCCGGAGGCAAGGTTGGCCTGGGCGCTGCCACACAAAGTCAGGGTCGGCCAATCAATGCTGCAAACTACCGAGAGGCTACGGAAATCCCTAGATGAAGCATACGACGATCAGTCCGATTCGTGCTGCTGGCAAAGTTTGGTTGAGGGCGAGGAGGGAAATGGGTGGATATGTATGTATAATAGAGCAGTCCTGCGTTTCGAGTCGGAGAGCGACGAACAGCACCAGAGCAATAATGCTGGCCGCCATAAAGGGGCTCACTCAACTCGAAATTCGCGCGAGACACGGTCACACGCGCTTCTGGAATTAACGCCCCTGAATCTCCTCTTGCAGGCATAAGGTCTCGTTGAAGTCAAGAAGACGGTCCGGCGACGACTGGCAACCATGTCTCTGAACGGACTGGATGCGCCAGAAGTGCAGCAGGCCTACCAGGCTACCCTGAGCGAGGCTGGAGGATGGTTTCTTGTGAAATACACCTCTCGCGACGAGGTCACCCTGCTTGGCAGTGGGCAAGCAGGCTTGAGCGAAGCAAGAACAGCGATCTTGCAATATGAGGAATTGTCGCCTCTGTACGGGCTGGTTGTCTACCGGCGCCGCAAGGTTCTCGTCAAATATGTGCCCGAAGGAACATCGCGGCTACTGCAAGGTGCGGATGCCTAGAAGTAGAGGCGTGGCAGATCAGACACTGACCGGGAGCAACAGCGCGGACAACGGTACACCTCCGGGATGTGCAGGACAAATGGGCGCCGTACGAAACGATGCTCGATATTGCGACGGCCGACGGGCTGAACGACACGGCTCTGGCAGCGGCCTTTCCTCTTCACACCGCCTCACCCGCACTGTCCAGCAATCAACTGAATGAGATCACCGAGGACAGCGAGGATGGCGATGCCGCCCCTAAGCCGCTGACCCACACTCCGTCCATCTCGTCGGTGTCAAGTAGAAAACCTACGCTCGAGAAGCGACCTCCTTCCCAGCGTTCCTACCGCTCTCCCTCCTTTACGAGCGTTCAGTTCGCCGGCGACCACTCGCCAGTCCTGAAGCACAAATCGTCTTTGTCGCAGTTTCTGGTCCGGGAAGAGCTGGGGCACAAATCAGTTACGCAGCTAAACGGATATTCGCCGGCGGAAGATACTGCTTCTCTCAAGGACGACGCTGCCTCGATAACGAGCACCCGTACGGAAACGGCTGTTCCGTTGACCTCTCCTGTGCGGACGCATACCAATGAGTCTGCTGATTACGACTTGGAAAGATATCTTGATTCGTTCTTCAAACCAAAGATCAAGCTTGGTCCGCGTCCGGTGAACGTCGCAGAGAAAGGCAAGCGCACCACGGCATCCGCGCCTGTATCGAGCCTTCCTGCTGGAGTTCAGTCCAGGGCAAAGCAGCCTCTGTCACACCCGCAACCACAGTATCCTGCGACTCGTAATCGTCTCACCGACCACGCCCCTTCCGGTACTTCGGCGCCACCAAGGCTGCCCTCTCTACATTTTTCACCTCAAATACCCGACATACCTGAATTCTTACCGCCTCGCCCCAATTCAAGAGGCAGCTCTCGCTCGTTACCCGCTCCCCGGGCATCCAAGGTATTTTTGACTCCAGAGAAGCAGCGGCTCATGAAGGCACTAGAAATGAGAAAGAAGCAGATGAGAAACTCGGCTTCTGTAGAATCAATGCCTCAGTTATCTGCCGCAGAGATCTCTAGTCCGACTGCTGACAGTTCTGTCAAAACACAAGGGCAGGAAATGCAGCGGGGTACGGGCGCAAAAAAGGCAGATTCGGGCATCGATATAGCGCATTCATCCACTGCCAAGGAGGTCCTGGCGTCGCATCCGCAGGAAGAGTTAAAGGAAGTGACGGAAGCACCATCGGGATCATCTAACGCCAATCTCCAGCCCGTCATTTCAGAAGAACAAGCAGACACTTTTGCGACAAACTCGGCCAGCCAGCCCGACATGCCTGAAGTCGCCGGGGAAGCTCTAATAGACACGCCAGTCACGGATGCTGTTCCTACGTCAAACATTATGGAGCCGACAGTCAAGGAAGAGCAAGCATCAACTATAGACGCAACCGAGGCCACTCACGATCAGGAGCATATCTCTGAGCACGGACCACCCGCAGAGTTGCAGGATTCACTTGCTGACGCCGCCGTCACTGATACACGAGTCCATACCTCCGACGAATTTGTGACAATCCACAAGCCGGAAGACCAGACTATACCTACGATCTCTGATGCTCAACCTCAGTCAGAGGTGCAAGACACAATCCCTACCCTTTCGACAGAGGCAACCCAAGAACACGATAGTTTTGAGCCAGAGGTTGACCCTATATCAGAGGACCCACAGAAAAAGCGCCGTAGGGGTCTCCTAGAACCTCTTCAAATTCAATCCCGCCTTGAACGCCATACGTCGGAGCACAAATTCCTCTCCGACGACGATTTCATGGACGAACTGCAGACGGCCACTTTTGAACAGGCCACCCCTGTCGCCATGTCCAAATCTCCTGCCAGTCCATTCTTTCCTCCAAGACGCCCAAGCTCGCGTTCCGCCAAGTCATCCAACTCTGTCACTACCGCCGTATCTACCGAGTCAGTTCCCCTGGTCCCTTCTGTCAGCGACACGCTGGAAAAGGGTCACATTCCCCTTGAGTTATTGCTGCCTTCGTCCGAACCGCAGTCCGGCTTCCCAACCAGAACTCCATCGGTTTCGTCAGTGAGAACGACGGACTCTAGCACACTCATGCGGAAGTCGAATGTCTCCTCTGGCATATCTGCCAGAATCGCAGCACTTGCCGAAAAATCCACACGAGATGGAAGTCCCCCTGTGGCTCCTGGGTCTCGCAAGCTGTCTGCCAATTCGACTATAGCACAGCGCAAGAGCTCATATATCGACCAGTCGGCCGAAAATCAGCCTGTTCCTGGTGCTGAGAGACGCCCTGTCGGAAGGCTTTCTGCTTGGCAGGCTGCTGCACCCTCCAACCCATCTCATCTAAAAACTAGAAATGCACAGTCAAATAATCGCGACTCGGTCTCGGTCACTGCACGCATCGTCCGTGTCCCTCGTGCGGACGAGCCCGTGACGTCGCCAGAACTTCAGGCTTCGCCTCTGCTCTTCAACCACCAGCGTCCAACACAAGCCAATGGCCATACCCCACTTGCACCCGTTGTCACAAACGGTCTTTCTTCCAAGACTCCCCAAGGCGAACACGACAGTGTCATGTCTCCGCAGAGCAGAGACGGCATTGTCTCGCGGGGCTCTGTCGAGACTACGGCTACTGGCAGACGCAAATCTTTCGACCGCAAGTCGTTCAAGAGCCTGAGTGGCCCTACCAGCCCAAAGAAGAATTCGTTCAAACACAGTGCGACAATGCCTCCTCCCGACAACAGCCCTGACAAGACGAGCCGCACTAGCCGGTTCTTCAAGCGCATCTCTCATCTTGGTAAGGACAAGAAAAAGAGCGTGCCTCAGGTCCCTACTATCACCACGACACCTTCCGAGCCCATGTCGCCGACCTCCACCACACGATCAGGACCGACTAGCCCTGCAGCTGTCGTCCAGATTCCGGAACCAATTCCTCAACCTAAAGCTGAGCTTACACCTGCCCGAGCCGCCGCCCCCCACCCAGCCGTCTCTGCAATTGCGGCTTCTAAGCCTCCTCGTCCAGAGTCCATTGATGTTCCACCACCAGTTTCGATTGGAGACTTCAACGTGCAATTCCCGGACACAATGCTCTGGAAGAGACGCTGGATCGAAATTGACAGCACCGGCCACCTCATGTTTACCGCTGCTGCTCGTCATAGCAGTGTCAGCAAGAACTTCAACTCAAAATTCCACTTGAAGGACCTTGGTGCTCCTTTCATTCCCGACATTGATCGACAGGAGATGCCTCACAGCGTGCTATGTGATCTCGTCCAAGGGGAAGGCTCCTTGCAATTCGCCAGTGAAGATGCCATGTCGCAACGCCAACTACTGTCTTGTAAGTTACACATCCATCGCATGTCATTGAATATTCTGAAACTGACCTACGTATCACAGTGCTCACCACTTACCACCAAGCTTGGACATCTGTCTGATTCCCCTGATTTGGAAATCGAGCACCACACGATTTCACCATGAATACATCAAGACGGCACAGGATAATGTTGTCCCATCCATTCAATCCTATCTTCAGCAACCCTTTCCTCGGTCAAAAACACACCCAGTCGCTCCTTCACACACTTTTACTTGTCCGCTTTTAGATACCCCTTTTTCTCATTTCTTTTCCTTTTTATCCCGCAGGTTGCGGTCTTCTATGTACAATAATTCAAGATGGAGGCTTGCCTCGTATTTTTCCCACCCTCTTCTGCTCATGCTTTCAACACTTCATCATAGTTGTGCTCATGTTCTCCGTGTCGTTTTCTGACTGAAGAATGGGCAACCCTCGTAGCGTGACATGGTCTTCGTCCATTCAATGTTGTGTAACCCTCCGTGAATGGGGAGAAAACGTACCGGCAACGAACTCGATCTCAGTTCCCTAGACGATACCCAGATACCATGGCAGTAGGGTCATGCTCCCAGAC